>JACCDP010961640.1_pt1 | contig 24768 bp, 20 predicted proteins | sample 7445841 | NCBI WGS metagenome assembly JACCDP01 (sample SAMN15323441, study PRJNA562643) | freshwater metagenome | isolation source: river surface water | place: USA:Blue River Watershed | collected 2017-08-17
GACGGCGCATCGGTTGTTGATGGAAAAACCCCTGGATGAGAAAGCTATTGGTTTGCTGGAGTATGCGTTCAACAGTAACAACAATTTTTCTCGTTTGCATGCGATGTGGATACTCGCGGCCCAACAAAAGTTGACCAAGGCAATGCTCCTTCAATCTTTGGATGATAAAGATGCGGGCATCAGAGAGAATGCTTTGAAAATCGCAGAAGCACAATCAACCGATCCAAAAATTTGGCAAGGCATTATTAAGCACTTGCAGGACAAGCATGATCGCGTTCGCATGCAAGCCTCGCTTTCCCTTTCCACTTATTCCGGCGAACTTTCATCAGAGACAAAAGCAGCCCTGTTATCCGCTTTCACCCATGCGTCACAACAGAAAATGGACGACTGGCAAGTGGCTGCATTGTCCTTGGCTTCTCATCGGCTCTATGATGACTTTTTTGTTTACCTTCTTCAATACAACAAAAAAGCTGATGCAAGACTTTTGTCATCACTTGTCCGAATGACCCATGATGAATCGGCATGGGTCAAGATGATTCGTGCTTTGTCGGCCAGCTCCATTCCGAATGTTTCAACCAGAGCCGTACTCCAACAGATGCAGCAGTTGGATTTGAAACCATACAAGGTGGATCTGAACAAAGTACTAAGCTTGTTAGAAGAAAATGGAGACCCATCCATGCTTTCATCCTTATCGGTCATCAGACAAAAGATTGGACTTCCCCCTTCTGTCCGGTTCATGACCTTGAGCAAGGAAGCCATGGCCATCGTTTTGGATAACAGAAAGCCAGACAGCACCAGAGTCGAAAACATGGCCTTGGTCAATAGAGTACCTTACCCAGAGAAAAAAGAGTTGCTATTCCAATGCCTGCAAAATTCACAGCCATTGCAGCTGCAGGAACAAGCTTTGCGACAACTGTCTGAGGAACGTGATCCACAGATTGGTCAGCGCATCGTTGCCATGTGGAAACAGCTCGGTCCACAAACAAGAAGATATGCCAGTGATCTGTTGTTGTACATCGAGATTCACCATGATGCCTTGTTGACAGGACTGGAGGAAGGAATTATCAATATCGGTGAAATGAATTTTGATCTGGAGAGAAGAAGAACTCTCTTGTGGTGGACTGATAATGAAACCACAAAAAAGCGTGCCGCTAAACTCTTTTCCGATGCAGGTGTTGTCAACCGTCAAGAAGCGATTGCCAAGATGAAACCTGCCCTTTCCTTGAATGGAGAAGCCAATCAGGGCGCCTTGGTCTTTGCCAATATTTGTGCCAATTGCCATGTCTATGGCAACCAGGGGAAATCAGTCGGACCCACTCTGACAGAGATCAATCGCAAAAGCAAGGAAGCTATCCTGCACGAGATACTTGATCCCAATTCTGCAGTGGATACGCGCTATGTTAGCCATCGTTTGGAAACCCGATCTGGAGACATACACATTGGTATTGTTGCAGTTGAGAATGATCGAATGGTGACCATCAAGAAAATGGGAGGCTCCGAGGTTACGATTCCGCGTGCTGATATCAAACAACTCAGCTCTTTGGGTACTTCGTTGATGATGGAGGGACTAGAAGGCAGCCTGACCCATCAGCAAATGGCCAATCTGTTGGCGTACTTGCAGAAAGGCGTAAACTGAGTTATTGCTTCAACTGACTCGTGAATGTGCTCTCAAAGATTTTATCGGCATTTCCCGCTTCAAAACCATCTCGAAAATGTTCTCTCTTCAATTCGTCTTTGTGGAGATGCGAGAATGCAGGCAATACTCCCCGTTCTGCAAATTCAACATAGCTGCCCGCAATCGGCAAACGCATTCCATTGGCAAAGGGTGCTTCAATCACCTGCGCGACCGTTGAACTTTGGCGTAGCAGTCCATCAGGACTCACCTTGATCTTCCCCCCGGAATTGTTGAGTTTGATGCCGATGCTTTCCAGGAAAGCGTTGAATTGCTCACAAGTATTGTATCCCTCCTTAAGGAGATGCAAACTGATCGTATAGTGATTGAGATAGTAACGGTTGTAAATTACCCAGGCTGCATATTCTGATTCGGACAACAATCTTTGGTAGTCTGCTACAGAAGGTAAGCGCCACAATCCTTTGTGGAGAAATGCACCTACTGCCTGTGCATCATTCAAGTCCAAATCATCCACCGGATCGGATTTCACCTCATCCGTATAAGATAGAATGATTTGCTGTGCTTCTTCACTTAGTTCATTCACCCTTAATTCACTGATGAAAATTCTTGGAAAATGTTCTTCAGGAGGGGCATACCAATAGGCGTCCAATTTTTTTGCTGCGAAATTCAGGTGCTCTTTTTTACTGTAGCCATAATGAAGGAAGATCTTTTCCAAAGATTGCAACCCTAGTTGAGGCACACCGAGTGTACGAAAGGCAATATGATCATTTTGAATATCCTCCTTATTCCCTATGATGCCATTGTTGGTCATGGCATTGATGATCTTCATCACATCCGGAACCCTTTCGCTGTATCGTTGCATGAGCAGGTCCATGATGATATGCAATCCGGCTATCTTATCCATTGTGCAAAATTAGGCAAACAGAAGACGATTTGTCTAATACCAATATCCAAAAATGATGTTCATTTCATCTTCACTGGTAAGTCCAAAACCTACTGTTTTTGATGTATTGTTGGCATAGGTCACTTCCGATGTAAGCCCCTCACCTGGTTGTAATACAATTGGGGTGGAGAAAGATTTCAATAAAGGATGTTCCCAGTCGGTATTCGTATAGACAATCTCACCATTTCTTGGACCCCCTGCGATCTTGATGACAAATTTTTGACCCAGTTTATGGAAGTGTGAAGTCAGCATCACCACCCTGGTGAGGGTGGTGAAAATGAAAGTCTTGGTAAAAGTCTTGGATTGTCCGGATGGTATCTGAATATCAAGATTGTTTAAGTCCAGTGTTTTGGCTATGTGCTGAACACTGCTTTCTGGAATGGTGTGAAAGTTGACATAGTTTTCTCCCTGCAGCGTGTAACTCGTTTTATTGAAATAATGTGCATTCAGGTCTAGTGGTGTCGCCGGATCGACCTTCATGGCTACCCCTGTTGGGAGTGTAAAATCAATGTTTACATCTGTTCCGCCACCAAAAAAAACATGATTCTGCATAGTCGCAGATGTGAAGAGGTTGAGGCTACCATCCGGGTTTCTGAGATCGCGGATTTGATCGGCCTGGGGCAGCAAGGAGCTGTTTCGATAACTGTATACCACCAGGTGATGGCTGTTGGATCGTCCTTTCATTTCAAGGCGGTTCACGTAAACGGGAGTGGTGTTAGGTGTATTTCGCCTGATGAAGATTTCCCTTTCAAAATTCTTGGGAATGCTGAACAGGTCGATCTTTAATTGAAATCCCTGTGCAGGTGCTGGAAGGGGTGTGATATCTTCTTGACAGGCTGAACTGTCTTTCAAAACAGAGAGGTTAACCGTTTCACCAGTTGCGCTTGCGCCAGCATTGATCCATTGTCGGATGAACTCAACCTGGCCTTTTGTCAAATAGCTTCCCAATGGCATTCTGCCCCCATAATTGGCTGTGCTGCTGTGGTGAGTGGAGGAACAATTGATCTTGTGATAAAGGAAACTGTTATCGGCATCAAATGGTTTTACCAGTTGAAGTTTTTGGCTGGCAGCAGCAGTATTTTTTGCTGTCTTGCCAACAAGATTGGAGTAGGCCAATCCCTTCGACAAAACCAATCCATGCTGACCATAGCTGGCATCGGTGGTGGAGGAGTGGCATCCGGAAACGGCACAGGAGGTGGTTAGGATCTGGTCCTGGATCACATCAAATGTAGCTTGGGTGCTGGCATCTGATGTTCCGTTTTTTTTGCAGGAAGCCAACCAAGCAAAGACAAAAAAAATGAGGGAGAAAAAAGTCAACCGGTATGTTGTTGAAATAATTTTCATAAGCTACTGCCAATATACTTAAAAATCGTGCCTGGCGATTCCTTTGTGTGAAGTCTTACCTTTGTTTTCATGATATTTCCTGTCAAGGTTCCCTATCTGATTACTCCCGATATCAGCAAATACCAGGGAGAGCCTTTCAGCATAAGGCCTGATCCAACCTATTTGATGCAAAAAAAGGTTGAATTGGAGCGTTTCGGTGATCAGGTTCTTTCAGTTCTGCCTTCTGTAATGGATAGCATCAAAATTGTTTGTCAATACTTGGGAAAGGAAGAGATCGATCTAAAAGAACTGGCCTTGCAGTTCGAAGAAGACATTGCCATTTTAAGGGGAGGGGTATTGGAAGCCATCTGTTTTTGTTTTCCCAGTGGCTTCATCCCGGCTGAAAAAATAGGCATGAACTTTTTTGACATGCATCTTCCCGTTGCAGATGGACAAAGATTGCGGTCGGCGAGCGATAAAGTAACCGCCCTGATTTCCAAGGAGGGAAATATGTTCAGGCGATATGTGTGGACGGTCACGGCATTAGAAGGGCTGAGTCAGCATCCAGCATTGGTTCGGCCTGAGCCAAAGTCCATTGCTGATTTGTATTTCAGGACTGAAACACAGACCACAATTGGATTACCCGATGAACGGTGTTTGTTTTTTGTAAAAGTAGAGATGCACCCCTTGGATCGGGTATGGGAAGATAAAGAGAAAAGAGAAATGTTGCTGGCCAGTATCCACTCAATGACAGAGGCTACACTGACCTATAAAAATCTTCACCAGATCAAACGCCTCTTGAACGGTTGATTTATTTTACCCGCAGTACCAGTGCATAAATAACAGCATCTATGATCAACAGCCTATTGGCTGTATCCACTGCATTCCAGTCGGCACTCTGCCACATCGAGAACCATTCCGCCCCCACAACAGAGAAGGAAATAAACCAAAGCAAAATTCCCAGTGCAAGTGCTATATAAGCTGGTTTTTTTTGTTGCGCAAATATTTCTGTATTCGATGAAAGGTGTTTAAAGAAACGGTAAGCGGCCATCATACCAAAGACTGCGATAAGGGATTCCAATAAGATGATGCATGCATAAAAAAGATGGTGTACCCAGGGCAGGTTGATGGCACGGTAGCCAACAGTGCTGTTCGGGAAGATTGTATCCATGGAAAGTACATGCTTGACGAATTCAAAATTGATTCCGTAGTCTGTGAGGTTTCCAAATGCAACCAAAAGATGAAAAAGTCCCCAGCCAAACATTAGCAGGAACAAAGGCAATCTGGCATAGGCAACATCGTTTTTTGCAAGCATGTTTATTTTTTTATTCTTTCGATGATCAGATTTTTGAGTCCGTTAATTTCTTTTGTTCTTCTCATCTCTACAACCCTATCACCATAGACCCACATGCTGTAGAGAATGTCTTTTTGCTTGAGCAATTCTTCCGGAATATCTGAGTCACTGCCCTTTTTGGTAGTTATCTTGATGACTCCGTTCGCACCCCTCACTCCATAGAGAGAAGTGGAGGCCACATCCTTTAAAACTTCAATGGATTGGATGTCGTTCGGATTGATTAGGTTGATGTTCGTAATGGGAACTCCATCCAGCAAATAGAGCGGATTGGTACCTGAAAATATGGAATTGACACCCCGGATATTGATGCGGCCTACACCACCCGGTGAATTGTCGCTGCTCACATTGACACCAGCTGCCTGACCGGCAATCCGCTGGTTGATTCCCGCTGCTGTATTCACATTTTTCAATTGTTTGCCATCGATGTTTGCATTGCCCCCTTCATTCTTCATTTTCTTTTCGAAAGGATCTTTTTCTTTTTTTACCAGGAATTGAAAGACCAAACCCGGGCTACCATCTCCTATGTTTTGCTTGTTGATCTTCAGTTCACCAATCGAAGAAAAGGGTAGAATGGTAGTGTCACGGAAAGGCATCCCTGTCATGATGTTTTTCTCTTCTTCAAAAAATACAAATAAGGTATCCTTCTCAATCTTGAATTTTCTCGTGGATCGGTTTACAATAAATTTTCCATCACCACCGATGATCCCGGGAAGTGTTGCATCCTGAAAATATTTATCCAACAAACGAACCAACTCTCTTTCATTGGAGCGAAGGTCTGCCTGTGCAAATGCAGCAACCATGAATAAAAATGAAAAGGCAAATATGCTCAATGACTTCATGGCAAAAATCCTATTTTACAAATCTATTCTTTTTTCAATCCTCTGCCTATCGGTTGAAGAGCGCTTTTCCGATTTCTTGGATGGCCTCTTCACTATAGGCTTCCTCTTCCAGAATGCCATCATTGTAGCTGAACCATTGTTCTTCATCCGGATCATAGTATTCTCCACTGTCTTTACCCAAAAACAACTTGTAATTCATTTTGGGATGACCGGCAAATACGTAGCCCGGATAATACCAGTCATAATTTTCTCTTTTGAGATGATCGATTGTCAATAGCATCAGGTATTTGCCCAAACTGTTTTTGGCATAGGCGGGATCATAGCAATGTAGCTGCGATGAGGCAGCTCGCTCCCCTTTGTCAAAGACGCCCAATGCGATCAATTGTTGCTGATCATATATTCTCAATATCCAGCTGTTGAAAACCAGTTTTTTTTCTTTTGAACCCCACAAGGCATCTTCCAGGTTATCATAGGTGTCAAAATCAATGTGGTTGCGGTAGGTTCTGAACAACCAGGCATCTTCTTCGCTGAGTTCATCCAGGGGACTGAACTGGTAAGTGAATTTTCCATTTCGCCTTCTGAGTTTTAGGTGAGAATCTCTCGCGTCAATATACTGGATGGCAAAACGCATCCACCAGACCCTGCGGAGACCACTGAACTCCATCGCATCGTTGAAATCAAAAAGATGGGTGCACGTGAACAGATGCTGCCGCATCCTGTACCAGCCGAGCGACAAATACATGTCGAATTCCCTTGGCAAAAGGGAGGCAGGATATTCGGTACGGTGGTAAATGTTCATGAAAAGTAAATATACCAAGCCTTCCGATTTTTTTTAGCTTGTGTTAACTTGCCTTCTCAATCCATCTCATGAAATCTTCCACAATACAGTTGATTTTTGCTTTTTTATTTTTTTTGGTTTTCTCCGCTCAATCACAGCAAGTAAAGAAAGCCGTGTTCATCATTGCGGATGGCATCCCTGCAGACGTATTGGAAAAGCATCCTGCACCGGTGATGAAATCCATTGCTAGAATGGGTACCTATACAAGAGCCTATGTTGGAGGAGATAAAAATGGGTACTCAGTTTCTCCTACCATCTCGGCTGTTGGTTACAACAGCCTGCTCACTGGAACCTGGGCCAACAAGCACAATGTATGGGGCAATGACATTGAGCAACCCAATTACAGCTATCCCACCATCTTCAGCTTGTTCAAAAAACGCTATCCTTCAAAGACCATCGGTATCTTTTCTACCTGGACCGACAACCGAACCAAATTGGTGGGGGATGGATTGGCCGCAACAGGAAATATCAAGTTTGATTTCATTTCAGACGGACATGAACTGGATACCATCCACTATCCCCATGACAAGCAAGCAGCTTATATCAGCAAGATCGATGATCAGGTTGCTGCTGATGCAGCTGCTACCATCCGGGAAAAGGGAGTTGATCTCTCTTGGGTCTATCTGGAGTATACGGATGACATGGGTCATCGCTATGGCGACAGCCCTGAGCAGAGCAATGCCATCAGCAAACTCGACCAACAGATCGAACAAATCTGGAAGGCGGTACAATACCGGCAAACGAAATTCAACGAGGATTGGATGATCGTCATCACCACTGATCATGGTCGGGATAATATGAGCGGCAAAGACCATGGCGGGCAATCCGATCGCGAACGGAATACCTGGATCATCAGCAACAAAAAACTTGACAATGCGCATGTAAAAGCTGACAAACCTGCTGTTGTAGACATAGCACCTACCCTGGCCAGGCATTTGACTGTAACCGATGATGAAGCTGAAAAAGAATGGGATGGTGTTTCGATGACAGGAAAGGTATCGGTCTCTCATGTTCAGGCTGTATTGGAGAAGGGCCAGCTTCGGATCCAATGGAAGCCCTTGTTACCTGAAGGCAAGGTGAAAATCTTGGTGGCGGCTTGTCAAGATCCTTATCAAGAAACCATAACACCCTACCTGCAGATCGGGGAGACGGATAACGCCAAAGCAATGTTCAGCAAGCCTTATGGCATGAAGGCAAAGTGGCTGAAAGTATTGGTCCAAGGGAAATACAACCATGCCAATGCATGGGTGAAGAATACAGGACAGGATCCTTTGACCACGATTGCCTTTGGATCTTGTGACGACCAATACAGGGCTGCGAAAATGTGGAAAGAGATCAATGATCAATCCCCTCAATTGTGGATCTGGGGCGGTGATAACATCTATGGCGATTCTTACAGCATGGATACCCTTCGTTACAAATACCGTTTGCAACTCGCGCAACCCGGGTATCAGCAATTGAAAAAATCCGCCTGGATCACCGGTACCTATGATGATCACGATTATGGGGTGAATGACGGAGGAAAGGAATACAAGTTTAGGCGGGAGAGTAGGAACATCCTGTTTGACTTTTTGGGTTTTCCAAAAAATGACATAGATCGTTTCCATGAAGGCGCCTACAACAGCCAGGTATATGGTCCTGCAGGAAAACAAGTTAAAGTGATTAACCTCGACACGCGGTATTTTCGGGATACGTTGGAGCGAGAGATGTATACATTGCCAAATGGGCAGCAAGAATCCCGCTACAAGCGAGTGGGAGCAAGGGATATTCTGGGAGAGGCACAATGGAAATGGTTGGAAAATCAATTGACAAATTCAACTGCCGCCATCCATATCATCAATTCCAGCATTCAGGTGATCGCCAGCGATCATCGTTTTGAGAAATGGGCCAACTTTCCGGATGCACAAAAAAGATTGTATGGCCTGATCGCTAAAACAAAGCCCAAAGGCGTGCTCATCATCAGCGGCGACAGGCACTGTGCCGAATATTCTAAGATTGAGCTGCCGGGCCTTGGTTATCCTTTGTATGATTTTACTTCAAGCGGACTAACCCATAGCTGGCCCGCTTATCGGGAAGAGTTGAATACCCATCGGGTGGGCCCCTTGATCGCAGAAAGAAATTTTGGATTGATCAAAATTGATTGGAATAAACCCCAACCCCAATTGCATCTGCAGGTGATCGGAACAGGAGGTAAGCCATTGTCGGAATGGACAATACCTTATTAAGCAGTCCTTCAAAAATATGCTTACATTGGTGGAAGCAAAATGTTAGCCATGAGAACAATCATCCTTTTGTTCAGCGTTTTTCTTCTCCATGCTTGTGTAATTAAAAGTCCTAAGCATGCATCCAGCATTGGAAAAATTGAAGTGATCGATCCGCAATTGGCGTCTGTATTGGATACGAATGCAAGGATCGAGATCATTGCAGAAGGACATGAATGGACCGAAGGTCCGGTTTGGGTTGCATCGGAAAACAAACTCCTGTATTCCGATATTCCACAAAACAAAATCTTTGAATGGACGGAAGAAGGAGGTTCTGTTTTGTACCTTAAAAAATCAGGATACACGGGATCAAAAGCAAGAGGCGGTGAATTGGGTTCCAATGGATTGTTGTTGGATAAAAGTGGAAAGCTCATTCTTTGTCAGCATGGCGACAGAAGAATCGCTAGGATGGATGCAGAGGTAAGCAGACCTGAATCGCGTTTCATCTCTTTGGCCGATAACTACAATGGAAAAAAATTGAACAGCCCCAATGACGCCTGTTTGCGCAGCAATGGCGATATCTTCTTTACCGATCCGCCTTATGGATTGGAAGGTTATGTAGACGATCCTTCAAAAGAGATTTCCTTTCAGGGTGTTTACAAAGCATCAAGCGGGAAAACAGTATTGTTGACTGACAGCATTACCCGCCCCAACGGCATTGCCTTGCTGAACAAGGAGAAAACCTTGCTGGTAGCCAATTCCGATCCGGAAAAAGCCAAATGGTATTTGTTTGACCTTGAAAACAATGATAGCCTGTCCAACCCCCGCCTCCTCTTTGATGCAACGGCTTATGTTACGCCCACCAGCAAAGGATTGCCCGACGGTTTAAAGGTAGATGGCAACGGAAATATTTTTGCAACGGGACCAGGTGGTGTTTTTATATTCAATGCTGCCGGAAAACTATTGGGAAGATTGCTCATTCCTGAAGCCTGCAGCAATATTGCTTTATCGGATGATGGCAAAACAGTTTTCATCACTGCCGATATGTATGTCTTGAAAATGAAAATACGCCCCTAGCCAATTTGACGATGGTCCGGATGTTGCCAGGGAGAACGGTATTCTCTTTTCAGCAAAGCAGTTGCAGCTGGATCGCCTTTCACTATTTTTTGTGCAGGATCGTATTCTAAGGGTCTGCCCAACTTCATAGAAAGATTCGCCAGGATACAGGAGGCTGTTGAGATATGTCCCTGTTCAATATCCGCCACCGGTTTTGTTTTCTTGTCAATAGCTTCTAAAAAATCACGCATATGTTGTCGGGTTGCGGGAGCAGCGAACAGTTCAATGTCTTTCTCGGTTAGGTCTTCGGGGTATTGTTCTCTTTCGTATACCACGTCTTTGTGAATTTTTTCACCCTTGCCAGCGGGGATGAAGTCATAGCGCATCGTGCTACCGCAAAGGGTTCCTTTCTCGCCGTAGATCTTGAAGGACCAGGGATATTCCGGATCTGCAGCAGTACCCCAGGTGCGGTGCTGCCATACACAATTCAATCCATCGTATTCGAAAACGGCGTTTTGGGTATCGGCAATATTGCTCTTGCCGGGATTGCTACCATAGATCCCACCGGTGGAACTGATCTTCTTCGGCCAGCCAAGGTCGAGCATCCAGCGCACCGTATCAAACATGTGTATGCACATGTCCCCCATGATGCCGTTGCCATATTCCATGAAGGCACGCCACCAGCCGCGATGCGGGATCCCATCGAAGGGTCGCATAGGCGCTGGGCCGGTCCACATCTCATAATCAAAAAACTCCGGTACGGGCTGAAGCGGAGGATTGCTGTTGTTGCGCATGTGATAGTAGCAACACATTTCTACATGGTGTACTTTTCCCAACAGTCCTGCGTCTACGATGTTGCGCTTCGCTTCCATGAGATGGGGTGTGCTCCTGCGTTGGGTTCCCACCTGCACTACCCTGTTGTATTTTCTGGCTGCGGCCACCATGGCCTCTCCTTCCATGACATCCACGCTAATGGGCTTCTGAACATACACATGCGCTCCTGCTTTCATGGCTTCTATGGCTTGAAGGGAATGCCAATGGTCGGGTGATCCAATCAAGACGATATCCGGTTTTTGTTCGGCAAGCAATTTTCTATAGTCGCCGTAGGTCGCAATGGATGCGGCCAACTTGCTTCTTTCCTGCACCAATGTTTTGGCCTGGTTCAACATTTGTTTGTCGGGATCACATAGTCCCACTACCTGAACAGGTGCCACCTGCATCAGGCGGAAAAGATCACTTTTGCCATACCAGCCTGTTCCGATCAGGGCGATACGCCGACCAGCAAGTTCGGACGATACCTCAATTGGTAAATTTCTGATGGATGAGAAAGCCAGCAGTGCAGCACTGTTGCGGATAAAGGAACGGCGGGATGAAGACATGTTGGATGTTTATACTTCATGAATATACTGCATTCTCATAGTTTTTCATTGCCGATCTTTCTCGCTCTGCCGAACAGAATCTGGAAAAATAGCGGTGCAAGAAAAAGATACACCACCCAGCTTTTGTTGAGAAAGGCCAGTGGGATGATGAGGACATAAACAATGGTTGGCAGGATGATCCTCCACCGCATATTGTTGTATAGGTTTTTGTCGACATGCGGATCGATAAAACGCTTTTCCCATGCATAGATCAGCATCGCCAGGTGAAGAATGCTTACCATGATGAGGTTCAGGCTGTATATGATTACACTGATGGTGGTGTTGAGGTAGTTGGCTAAAAATCCGGATGAAAAAGGGATCAAACAGACGAACATAAGAAAGAGAATATTGAGCCAGATGCTGAAAATATTGGTTTTGATCATGTGGTGGTGGTTAAAATGGGTATCCACCCAAAAGGCGCCCACTACAATGAATCCCAGGAAGAAAATGAATAGTTTGGGAATGATCTGGTCCAGCATGAATCTCTTGAGGTTCTCTTCATCTTCTCCTGGCGGAACCACCAGCGCAAGGGAAAGAATGGTGATAACGATCGCAAATACAGCGTCCGTCAGGGATTGGATGCGGTTTACATTCAGTTCCGTGAAATGGATGGTGCTTGACTTTTTCATGAAAATGAAGGTACGCTGACCGTCTCCTGAAATCCATGAGATGTCTAATAGGGGTTGATGATTTCTGTATTCATTTTTATTCGCCTGTTCCTTCTAAAGAAAAAGGCAGGGTTTGAATCCTGCCTTTTCGGAATCGAAGCATGATGGGGTATTTACCTCCCATGATTGCTCCACCTTCTTATCCAGCAAGTTATTAGTCAGGGTCAGAAACCGATTTCTATTCCGGTGTTTCGTGGTTACAGTTTAGTGCTTTTGAAACATGTATTTCTGTAACCCTATCCATCCCACTCTTTCTTGCTGAACTGAAGTAAAGATAGTATCGCCGATGAACGGATTCCCATGACGCTGGTCATATCAAAGGCCAATAATGATTACATTCGTATACACAACCCTTTGCCAATGAAATTTTCATTTACTCCTTTGCGAATCGCCTTGTCCTGCTTCGCTTTGATCGTTTTCTTCTCATTTGTATTTCCCCCAAAAGGATTTTGGGAGAGAAAGGTCATCTATGATACACTGACCGATCCGCAGCGAAGGTTGCCGGAAAATGCGTTGGCAGGAATCACCATTGCAGAGGGCTTGCAGGTGCAGTTGATGGCAACCGAGCCGCTCTTGCAAAATCCTACCAATATTGATGTGGATGAAAGAGGAAGGGTATGGGTGACAGAAGCCTATAATTACAGACCTGGCATCAATGGCAATCCCACCAATGCCAAAGGCGATCGCATTGTGATCCTGGAAGACAAAGACGGCGATGGCAAGCTGGAGCATTCCAAAGTTTTTTATCAGGGACCGGAACTGAATGCGCCTTTGGGGATTGCTGTGCTGGGCAAGCGCGTCATAGTTTCCCAAAGTCCATATGTATGGAATTTTTATGACGACAATGGGGATGATGTAGCCGATAGAAAAGAGATTATGTTCCAGGGAATTGAGGGGGAGCAACATGATCATGGTGTGCATGCTTTCAGTTTTGGTCCTGATGGCAAACTCTATTTCAATTTTGGCAACAGTGGTGTCACCCTGAAAGATAAAAATGGCAAAGTGGTATTGGACCAGGATGGCGATGAGATTGGTCCGCGCAAATACAAACAGGGCATGGTCTTCCGCTGTAATCCTGATGGTTCTCATGTGGAATGCCTGGGAGATAATTTCAGAAATCCTTTTGAAGTGGCGGTCGACAGTTATGGCACGTTGTGGCAGAGTGACAACGATGATGATGGCAACAAGGGAACCCGCATCAACTATGTAATGCCTTATGGTAATTATGGTTATACCGATGAGATGACTGGAGCAGGTTGGTCGGCCAACCGCACCAATATAGAAGACTCTATTCCCTACAGGCATTGGCATCTCAACGATCCAGGTGCGGTGCCCAATATTCTTCAGACCGGTGCAGGTTCACCCACCGGTATTCTCGTGTATGAAGGGAAACTTTTACCCGAAGCTTTTCAACACCAGCCCATCCACTGTGATGCGGGCCCCAATGTGGTGCGCGCTTATCCCATTTCCAACAATGGAGCCGGCTACAAGGCCTCTATCATCAATATCTTAAAAGGAGATCTTGACAGATGGTTCAGACCTGCTGATGTTTGTGTGGCACCGGATGGATCTTTGATCGTGGCCGATTGGTATGATCCTGGAGTGGGGGGTCACCAGGCGGGGGATCAGGTGAAAGGAAGGATCTATCGCATCGCCCCCAAGGGCAATGATCGATATGTCATGCCTGCCATCGATCTGAAAACCATCAAGGGCTCCATCGATGCTTTGAAGAATCCCAACCTGGCCATCCGCTTCCATGCGGTGCAAGCCTTGCAGGGATTTGGGAAGGAAGCCATTTCATCATTAGAGACTATGTGGAAGAAAGAGACTGATCCTGCGATGCGGGCCAGGGCCTTCTGGATGCTGATGCAAATACCAGTAGCTGATCATGATCGTTATATCAAACAATCCATAAAACAGGATGATCCGCAACTGAAGATGCTGTCTTTGCGGGCTGCAAAATATTTAGGACTTGATCCCAATCCGATCATCAAGGATTTGAAAAATGATCCGGATCCGCAGGTCAGAAGAGAGTGCATCATTGCGCTTCATCATAACAAGTCGGCTGATGCCGCTGCCCTGTGGGCGGATCTTGCCCTGCAGCACAATGGAAAGGATAGATGGTATTTAGAGGCATTGGGCATTGGAGCCGATGCGCAATGGGATGATTATTTCAAGGCTTATTTGCAAAAGGTGAAAGATCCTTTGGCAACAGCCGGAGGAAAAGATATTGTTTGGAGGGCAAGAACGCAGACAGCAGCACCTTATCTCGCAACCCTGGCCGTGGAGGATCGTGCGGCATTGAAAGAACGGCTTCGCTATTTCAGGGCTTTTGATTTTAACCAGGGCCCTGAGGCGACCCGTTCGCTTTTGGAGATCATTGCCAAGAACAATGGCAAAGACAGGATGGTTGACAGGCTGGCACTCAATTCCCTGAGCGATGCTGCTGTTAAAAATTCTGCACAGGCCATGAAGGTATTGAAGCAGGTGGTAAGAGATGTCTATGGAACCCGTGATTATATTGACCTGGTCAACCGATACGAACTGTCAGAAGAGAAAGGGCCTTTGGTGGAGCTGGCTGTTTCCAAAACCAGCAATGAAATTTCAAGAGGTGCGGTGAGGACTTTGTTGGCCTATAAGGAAGCTGCAAAAATTCTGGAAGTCATGAAAGGCGCTGATACAAGCAGGGCCAAGGCCATGATGATGGCCCTTTCTGGCGTGGGATCCACTGTTTCTGTTAACATGTTGCAAGATTATGCCATGGATGAAAAGAATGAATTCATCCTGCGCAAATTTGCTGCCTCCAGGATCGGAAGAAGTGGAGAAGGAGAAAAAAGGGTATTGTCTATTTTGAAAAAAGGTCTGGTGCCCGAAGCACTCATCCCGGATGTGGTGGCCAGTGTAAGCGGTGCCTGGCAGAAAGCAGTTCGGATCGAAGCAGCCTCCTATCTCCCCAAGAAAAAAGAAGAATTGGTTCAGGTAAAAAAACAAATAACCATCGATGCCTTGAATGGAGTGAAGCCCATCGCATCCAATGGAAAGATTGTCTTTCAGTCGAACTGCGCCATCTGTCACAAGGTGGGTAAGGAAGGCTATGATTTTGGTCCCGCACTTACCGCCATTGGTGCCAAGTATGACAAAGAGGGAATGTGGAAGGCGATCGTACAGCCTTCAGAAGGCATCAGCTTTGGCTTTGAGGGATGGAATGTTCAGTTGCAGGATGGCACGGTTTACAGTGGCATCATCAGCAGCAGAACAAAAACAGATATCGAATTGAGAATGCCAGGAGGCCTGGTGCAAAAGCTCAAGGCATCATCGGTGAAATCCATGGAGCAAATGAAAAGCTCCATGATGCCGGAGGGACTTACAGAGAACATGGGTATCCAGGAGGTGGCCGATCTGATGGCTTATTTGGAGCAGATGAAAAAATAAAAATGCAGGTGCATATGGAGGAGAAGATCATATCATGGGGCATCATTGGATGCGGAAATGTGACAGAGCTCAAAAGCGGACCGGCCTTCAACAAGGTTCCACAATCCAGATTGCATGCCGTCATGCGCCGTGATGCCGCCAAGGCCGAAGATTATGCAAAGCGGCACGGAGTGCCCGTATGGTATGCCAATGCTGAACAATTATTGGACGATCCACAAGTCAATGCAATCTATATTGCCACACCACCCTTGTACCATGAAGACTATGCACTGGCCGCTCTGGAAAGGGGGAAGTACGTGTATGTTGAAAAGCCTGTTGCCCTCAATGTTGCTGCCTGCAAGCGAATCCTTGAGATGGTCAATAAAACCAATGGCAAACTGGTCGTAGCCCATTACAGAAGAGGGCTTCCCATGTTCAACAAGATCAAAGATTTGGTGGAAGAGGGGATGGTCGGGAAAATCAAATCTATCCGACTCAACATGTGTCAGCCCTTGCACCCATCAGTGGTTGCCGAAAGCGAAGAGAACTGGCGGATTGATCCGGCCATCAGCGGCGGCGGTTATTTTTATGATTTGGCTCCTCATCAGCTGGACATCATCCAATATATTTTTGGCATTCCCCTTCAATGGAAAGGCGTATCCGCCAATCAATCGAAGCAACATACTGCTGAAGATGCCGTGGTTGGTGTGATGTTGTTCAAAGACGATATTGTTTTCGAGGGGCACTGGAATTTCAATGCTCCGGCTATGCTCAAAGACGACAGTTGTCAGATCATCGGGGAGAAAGGCTATCTCCAATTTCCATTTTTTGGCAATGAACTAAGGATCGTCACTGAGGAAAAGGTAGACCTGTTGACTTTCACGCATCCTGAAAACATCCAGCATCCCATGATCGGGAACATGGTAAATTATTTTTTGGGAAAAGGGAACAATCCCTGTTCTATTGATGAGGCCATCTGCAGTTTACAGGTGATGGAAGATTTTGTTTATTAGCCCAATTGAATGTGATGAACTTAACAACAGTTCAGCTGTTTAATTTCATTCCAACAAATCAAATCTGATGAGATTTATTTTCTTCTTCCTTTTATTCTCTGCAAGCCTTCAAGCCCAGATAGATCCGCAAAAAGTTACCATTGCCCGTGACCAATATGGGGTGCCGCATATTTTTGCGAAGACCGATCCTGAAGTTTCTTACGGACTGGCATGGGCGCATGCAGAAGATGATTTTGAAAGCCTTCAGAAGGTTGCCCTTCCCTCCAAAGGGCTGATGGGACGGGTATATGGCAAGGATGCTGTAGGAGCAGATTATGCATTTGCCTTGTTCAGGTGCAGGGAGATCACGGAAGAAAAATGGACCACTCTTTCTCCTGAATTCATCAGGCTGATCGAAGGCTATGTGCAGGGATTGAATGATTATGCCCAAAAACATCCCGAAGAGGTATTGCACAAAGATCTTTTCCCGATCAGTTTGAAAGATTATATCGCTTCATCTGTGCTGGCCCTCACTGTTTTCAATGGTGGTGACAAGGCCCTTTCCGCTATTTTTTCCAATAAGGTGGATCCCTTGATTGATTTCGACAAAATGGGTTCCAATGCCATCGCCATTCATCCTTCCAAGACGCAAACAGGGGAAGCCTTTTTGGCCATCAATGCACACCAACCCAATGAAGGTCCGGAAGCATTTTACGAAGCCCACGTGAACAGTGAAGAGGACTGGAATGCTTTGGGCGGCCTGCTAGCTGGCGGTCCTTGTATCCTCCATGGTGTCAACGAAAACCTGGGATGGGCCCATACAGTGAACCTATGCGACAGGATGGATATCTATCAGTTGCAAATGAATCCCAAGAATGCCGATCAGTATCTCTATGACGGGCAATGGGTGGATCTTGAAAAAAAGAAGATCAAATTGCTCATCAAAGGTGTTCCGATCCCGATCAGCAGGGATTTGCTCTGGAGCAAGTATGGGGCCACCATGAAAAATGATCAGGGTGTTTTTGCGATCCGTTTGGGGGCAAATATGGAGATCAGGGCTTTGGAACAATGGTATCGGATGAACAAGGCAAGGAATCACACAGAATTCTACAATGCCATCGGTCTGCAGGGCCTTTCGATGTTCAACATCATGTATGCTGATAGACGGGATACAATCTTTTATATCAACAACGCGCTGATGCCGGTACGCAATCCCTCTCCGGAATTAAACTGGAAGAAAACACTGCCCGGGAACACATCGAAAACCTTGTGGACAAGCTTTCAGAAGATCAGTGAATTGCCACAGTATGTCAATCCGAAGAGCGGATATCTTTTCAATACGAATCATTCCTCCTTTCTGGCAACTGCACAGGAGGACAATCTTCGTCCCACTGCCTTTTCTGTGCAAAGTGGTTGGGAAACGAATCAGAACAACCGCAGTGTCAGGGTGATGCAAATGATGCCTACCGGGAAGATCGACTATGCCACTTTCAAAAAGATCAAATTCAACAGGCAACTTCCAACTCCCTTGCAATATATGTATGGAGTGGACAGCCTGTTTTTGATGAAGCGCGAGGAATATCCACAATATGATTCGCTCTTGCAGGTGCTGCAAAGCTGGGACAGAAAGGGTGATGCCGAAAGCAAGGGGGCTGCCGTATTTTTATTGATCTACGAAAATGTATCAAAAGCCATGCGGGGAAAAGAACCACAGCAGCTTACCAAGCTCGAATGTGAAAATACCCTTCGGTCTGTTCAAGACTACATGAGAAAAAATTTCGGCACAGTGGATCTAAAACTGGGGGATATCCAAAAGTTGGTCAGGGGCGACAAGGAATATCCGGCTCCTGGATTACCTGATTTGCTGGCTCCTGAATGGGGCGTTGCCTGGAAAGATGGCAAACGGAAGATAACCGGAGGGGATGCCTATGTGGCAATGGTCCGTTTTCCAAAAACAGGACTGCCCATCATTGAAACGGTCAATACCTATGGGGCTTCATCCAAAAAAGGAAGTCCGCATTTTGATGACCAGGTATCTCTTTTTCTGAAACAGGAACTGAAACCCATGACGCTGGACAAAACGAAAGTGTTGGCAGAAGCCAAAAGGGTATACCATCCCGGAGAGTGATCATTCTGCTCCGATCATCACACCAAACCGGCCGTATACTTTCTCTTTGATGTTTTTGTGCCATACCCTGGACACTTCTGCATCCAACTGAAGCGCCTGTATGCAGCCTGCTTCTATAAAATGTTTGGCAAGGGACCGTTCCGAAGCCTCAAGGCAGGCAAAATAAACTTTGCCCTCCTTTGTGACACCAACGCCATTTCTCATGAGCACCCTCTCTTTGATAGAAAGCCGCGGATTCATTTTCCCATTGATGACCAACAGGGGGGAAGATTGCAATGCGTAGGTCATCTCAGCTATTTTCAAGGTAGGCTTGACCCCTTCGATAAAGGCCTTTCCTGATTGTATAAAAAATACTCCATCTCCCCGAGAGGCCGGCATTCGCTTTGGATTTTCTTCCACCACCAGCGGTTTATATTTTTTCCCATTTTCAACATAGAGACCTACTGGTTCATGGCGGGAATTGAATTTTCCTCCATTGGTCAGGAAAATCAATTCAGGTTTCAGTTTTCTTACATTGTCAAATGTCAACAATGGGTGTTCTTCTGCATCCAGCCAGTGCATCGAAATGTTTTTTGCATCAAAAAACTGTGCAAAGGAGTTAGAACCCAATAATATTAGTGAGACAACAAAAATGGGTCGGATGGTGAATCTCATTCAGCAAAGTTGATGCTTTAATTAACATATATTGCTATTATGAATAAAAAAGATCTATTATTTGAGTTAAGTAACAATACATATACCACACTCAAGCCTTCAGGAATTCACGGTATCGGTGTTTTTGCCATTTGTGATATTCCTAAGGGAACAAAAAATATTTTTTCATCAGACAAGTCTGAATGGCACAAGGTAGAGAAGAAAGAGGTCGATGCTCTTCCTGGACATGCAAAAGCATTGGTGGAGAATCATTGTTTGTATGACGAGGATCATTATTTTATTCCCGAATATGGGTTTAAACTCTTTGACATGATTGTATTTCTGAATCATTCAGACGAGCCCAATTTGCGTTCCGTCAATGATGGAGAATATTTTGAATCCTTGAGAGACATTCTTGCTGGAGAGGAATTGTTCATTGATTACGGTTCCATTGTAGATGGTGATTAACATCATGAGTGATCTCAACTTTCATCATTGATGAGGTAAGTTATTGCTTTTAGTTTTGGTGCTTGTAAAACAAAAACAATCACCATGAAAAAATTACTGCTATCCATTTTATTGATTACAACTGTTTTATTCTCTAATGCCCAGATCAGCCAAAACAACTGGATGGTTGGTGGATCATTTGCTTTTACTTCAAGTGAAGTCATGGATATTACAACCAAGACCACTTTGTTCTCACCCAATATTGGCTATTTTTTTGTTGACAGGTTTGCAGGAGGAATCAAAGGAAATTTATCAGCATTAAAAATGGAGGGAGAAGATGTTATGTCCTCTTTTATGTTCGGCCCCTATCTGCGTTATTATCTGCTCAAAAATGATAAAGACTTTAACCTGCATTTCGATGGTAGTTATATGTTTGGAGCAACCAAGGCGGCTGGAGAAACCTTCAACCAGAATGGTTATGAATTGGCTGTAACACCCATGGTGTTTCTGAACAAACATACTGCATTGGAATTAAGGGTTTCCTATGGATCTGTGGATACAGAAGGTGAAACAGAAAGGACCAATACCTTTGGGTTGGGGGTTGGCTTTCAGATTCATTTGGGAGGAGGGGTCACCAAAAAATAACAGGTTACCCTCGTGTTAATGCAAAAGCAGCGGCACCAATGGCTCCGGCCAGGTCCTGGTGAGCTGCTTTTTTTATTTCAACTTTATTGCCTCCAGTTCTCCATTCATATTGTTCCATGAATTTTTCCAGTGGCAGGAACAATGCATCACCAGCTTCAGCAATGCCTCCGCCGATCACCACTATCTCTGGAGAAAGGATATTGGTGAGGGAAGAAATTCCGATGGCCAATTGACGAACAGAAAGCAGCCAGATTTCTTTTGCTGATGCATTGCCATTTTCAGCAGCTGCAATAAGTTCATGTGTAGAACTGTATCTTCCTTCGGTTCTCTTCTGGATGGTACAATTGCCGATACAATCTTCCAGACTTCCGGGGATGCCAGTAATATCAGCTTCTCCCAAATGATCGATGACCATATGTCCTAAATGTCCTGCTTTGTTGAAAGCACCCTGATAGGGTTGGCCATTGATCAAAATTGCGCCACCAACACCTGTGCCCAACGTTAGCATGATGGCATGTTTTTTATGATGACAAGCGCCATATCTTGCTTCGGCCATCAGGGCGGCAACTGCATCATTCAATACAGTTACTTTTCGATGAAGCAATTGATCCCACTGAAAATTTTCCAGTCCTTGCATCCTTCCCGGCATGAAGGCAATGCATCGATTCTGCTCGTCAGGGATACCAGGTGCTGAAATGCCCACGGGACAGTCGAGCTGATTGATTTTTTCACTAAGGATACCAATGGCTTCTGCAATAGTTTTTTTCCATTGTGCATCTTCTCCATCTTTGGTTTCAGCAAAATGCTGCTCCAATATTTTCCCATCCTCATCAATGGCAACAGCCTTTATTCTGGTACCCCCCAAATCAATTCCAATTGCCTTCATGAGCAGAAATTATTGACTTATCGATTGAAAATTTATTTTACCAGCATGGGAAATAGTTTTCTGATATCTGCTTCAGAGGGCTGAGCACCATATTCGCATATTTCAAATGCCTCGGCAAACTTAGCCTTGGAAGCTTTTTCCTCTCCATACCATTTGCTCAGAGAACTGCGCACGTCTGCTCGCATGGGCCCACTGTACCTTGAAACCAACCATTTGAACCTGGCTTCTTTTCCTTCTGGTACTTCATTTTCGTAATGACCGATCCAGGGCATCCACTCATAAAATTGGGATTCATGGGCATCCAATGCAGCAATCTTTTTTTCAAATACAGCGCTGATGTCTATGGCGATATCAGGACGAAACGGATTGGGTCTTTGGAAATTATCGATCGTGTATAGAAAAACAGGATTTTTTCTCAGCGGGGGAACATCGTAAGCGATATTGGGAACTGCCACCATATAGGCTGCATCCTGGACCAGCACTCCAGTATAGCGATGATCAGGATGATAGTCGTTGGGTCTTGGGGCGATCACCACATCTGCATTCCACTCCCGGATCTTTCGGATGATCTGAAGTCGGACTTCCAGGCTGGGCATCAACATACCGTCATGGTTGTCTAGCACATCGTACTTCACTCCTAATCGCCTGGCCACTTCCTGGGTTTCGGCGTAACGTCTTTCAGCAAGTGCCTTTCCCTGCATTTTATGGTGCCCGGCATCGCCATTCGTGACGGCTACAAATTTCACGGCATGACCCATTGAGGCCAGCAGCGCAGCAGTTCCACCGGCATCACTATCACAATCATCGGGATGTGCACCGATAACGATGATGCGTGATTTTTCCTGGGCGGATGTGTAGGCGCCGAAGAAGCAGAGCCATAAGGCCAGGATCGTGTGTATAATCTTTTTCATAATGGCAAACTTTGCTTGAATTTAGTGAAAAACCACTACGCAGGTAATCTGATCTGCACTGATCATTTTATTTTATCTCTTCTTGCCTTCAGTTCCCTCCAGGTGGTCAAGATGATTTTGTTGTCTTCAAGGTATTTTTTCAATGCTGGAGATTGCATGGCCAAGAGGTCAGCTTTTCTGGTTATTCCCGAGCCGGAGATCTTGTCAAAAACCTCCGTTGGCGCCGTACAATGCATGATGACCATGGTGATACCAGGTTGCAGTTCCTTGAAGGATCTGAGATAATGCGATGCAGCGATGCTTTGCAGTGCATTGTCGTTTTGGATCGTCTTGGGATAATCAAATCCATAGCTGACATTGTGCAGATCGTCCAATACAGGCAATCCGGCATCCCATAGCATTTTACCAATCATATCAGTCTGTTCCCTTTTCAGAAAAGTTCCTGCTTCTGATTTCATGATCATGGTATTGTGCCCGCCCGGAAACATGACGGGGATCTTTTCTTCCATGCCCAGTTGTAAATATTTTCTGAGGAATGATTCAGAACCGAACAGGGTTCCCATGTGCGAATCAAAGTGGGTGGGTTCCCAACCAGCCGTTCTCGAGCGATCGAGCTGACTTTTGATTTCCTTGTACACTTCATCTGCACTGGCATGCATCACCACATCACTTACACTCTTCCACATGGCTCCTTCCTTGTCTACCAATCCGGGTACCGCTGCTTTACCGGCCAATGGCCCCCAGCGATAAGATGCCCACTCAGAAGTCAGTGTAAGGTGCAGTCCAGCATCGGTTTCGGGATGTTTTTTCAGATAGGCGAACATACCCGGCACCCATCCGCAAGGCATCATGATGCTGGTGGAATTTGCCACTCCATTGTTCATCGATTGTGCTACGCCTTCATTGGAATCGAAAGACATGCCTGCATCATCCACATGCAGGATGATCACCTTTGCACCTTTGGGATAGCCAAGCTTTTCGGCATAGGTTTGCGTTTTGCTGAGTACAGGGATGAATGCAATCAGAAGGATGATGATGGGTTTCATGAAAAGCGCTTTCCTTAAAGTTAATTATATTGTACCATGATCAAATTCCTCATTCCTTTTTTGTGGATGGCATGCTTTTCTGCCTGTAGCAAGGCTGCTCCTTCAAAACAGCCTGTAACGCCGCAACACGATGCCAATAAAATGATCGTACCCATTGGAGGAAATACATGGACCCTTAATGGTGCCACCGTGACCAATAATGGGTTGACAGGTTGGGAGTCAACAGCAACCAAGGTTAGAACCTACGTTTTTCTCTCACAAGGGGGAACCCTTCATCTTTCCCTCAACATGAATCCAGGAGGTCAAAACAGGTTGAAGGTTACCATTCAAGGGCTTTCCAAGGAACTGACAGTGGAGGGAAACACAGAAAAAGAATTTTATGTAGGCAAATGGGAGAATGTTGCCATGGGGTATGCAACCATTGAGCTCCAAGGGGTTACAAAATCTTCCGTCAGTTTTGGAACTGTTTCCTCAGTTGCCATCAGCGGTACTTCCCTCAACAGTGAAACTGCATTTGTAAAAGACAATGTTGATAATTATTTCTATTGGGGAAGAAGAGGCCCATCTGTTCACCTCAATTACACCCTTCCTGCTACCGATATCACTGCTTTTTACAGCGAGATCACTGTGCCGGAAGGAAATGACGTGATCGGTTCCTATTTCATGGCAAATGGTTTTGCGGAGGGATATTTCGGTATTCAGGTCAATTCTTCTTCCGAACGACGGATTCTCTTTTCTGTATGGAGTCCGTATGCAACCGACAACCCCGCCAGCATTCCCCCTGAATTCAAGATCACCCTGCTTAAAAAAGGCAACAACGTTTATACCGGAGAGTTTGGCAATGAAGGAGCAGGAGGGCAAAGCTATCTGGTATATCCATGGGCTGCCGGCAAGACTTATAAATTTTTGTTACAGGGACAACCACAGTCGGATAATTCAACCATCTACACTGCCTATTTTTTTGCACCCGAGGAAAACAAATGGTTGCTCATTGCCAGTTTCAAAAGACCGGCAACCAACACCTACCTCAAGCGTCTTCATTCCTTTTTGGAGAACTTCATGCCCGGAACGGGAGACCAGACCAGGATGGCCCTCTATGGAAACCCATGGGTAAGGGATACCAATGGTGTATGGACGGCACTCAGTGCTGCCAGGTTCACCGCTGATCAAACTGCCCGAAAGCGCTTCAGGCTTGATTACGCAGGAGGAACGCAGGGGAATGCCTTCTTTCTCAAAAATTGTGGTTTCTTTTTTCCTGCCGTTGCCATTGACAGTCAGTTTACCATCAATAAACCCACAACGGCTCCCAATATAGATTTCACCAAACTCCCTTAATTCAAAATGATATGAAGAAGATTGTACTTGGCTCTTCCCTGCTTTTTTGTTTGGCTCTTAC
>JACCDP010805045.1_pt1 | contig 24767 bp, 33 predicted proteins | sample 7445841 | NCBI WGS metagenome assembly JACCDP01 (sample SAMN15323441, study PRJNA562643) | freshwater metagenome | isolation source: river surface water | place: USA:Blue River Watershed | collected 2017-08-17
GATGCCGGCGCGGATGCCGCGATCGATGCCGGCGCGGATGCCGCGATTTGGGATGACATCCGATGGTTGCGTATGGAGGTGATCGCAAGCCGACGGTGGGAGGCCAGCCAGCCATTATCGGTCGTATACGAGGCCCAACCGCGATTGCATCGCGCCGGCCTTCTGAAACGGATCGCGGATCTGACCATCGATGCCGCGGAACGGGGCATCCGCAATCCGGATGCCGATCCGGAATCGGAAGATTTTATCATCATGGTCGCCCGAGGCGATCGGCCGCAGACTACCATCCGCGCGGCCGATGCCGATCAGGCCAAAGATCTGCTCACGGCCTTGGCGGATGGCATTTGCTGGGAGCATCGATCTTACCACACCGACGGCAACTACCATGTCATGGAATGGTCCGGGCCCTGGGGTCAGAACGCGGATGCCGGCATCCGGCATATAGTGGCATACATCGATGCCAGGCACTACCTGCCATACATCGCGCGTTGGTAATATCCCTTGATGGCATACGGTATATATGATATTATAATTTAGTGCATAGGAGCATCAACCATGGAAACACTTAAAACACTTAAAACCAACTCGAAACGCGCGAGGATCGATTTGATCGACGCCAAGCGCAGGTTGGAACGTGCGAGCCGCGCGTATCAAAAACTGGTCGTATATGATCCGGCATCCATGCCGGCTGGCGATCGGTTGGCGCGCGAGATCGATGAAAGGAGGGCCCTGGAGGAATACTGCGCTGCCCTGACCGGTTTCGCGATGGCATTGGAAGCGGCCGAATCGGCATATGCCGCGCTCGAGAATCAGGTAATGGGAGGCCGGTAATGCAAAATTTACGCAAAATCAATCGATTGATCGAAGCCGTGACGGAATCGGCATGCCTGAAGGATATTACGCGTCATGGCATGCATGCCGGCTGGGGGCAATTTATTTACTACGCTGATTGCAACCGGTTCTACGACGATCATGGCAAAGATCTTATGCAATGGATCCTGGATGAGGGCCGGATGGAAGAACATGCCAAGGTGATATACGATCGCGCGATCAAGGATCGAATATCGGATGTGCATACGGAATACCTGTATGCCGCGCTGGAAATGTTCGCATCGGCATACGAGGATGACTGTCTATGCGAGGAATGCATCGATGGCAGATCATCGGATGATGAAAAGGACAACGGATGACAGATCGTGAGCAATGGATCCGCGGCCGGTTGTTGGATATCCAATCCACACTTACCGAGATGGCAATCGACCCTCATCGACCGAGGCACCGCCAAATACCCAATGCCCAGATCATATCAACTCTCTACAAGGAACGCGGCCGGCTTCGGCTCGAATTACTGGCCATCTTGGCCGATTTACAGAAGGGGAACGATGATGCCAAAACCAATTAGCACCCTGAAGCGGTATTCATTTTTGCTGACGCCCGAAACGATCGCGGCCCTGCATTACCTGACATACTACCTGGCAAGATCCGGCGGCACCAACAATATGTCGGCGGCCCTCCGGTTTGCGATATTAGACACGGCCGCGAAGGCCGGTTACAAGGAAGAGGCTAAGTGATGAGTTGGAAAGATGCCATCAAGGGCGTGCAGTACGAAATGCCGGTCAAGCGCAGTTTATATCCGCGCTTCTACTACCACAACGGGGAGCGGGCCCGGACCGGCAACGGTGGTACCAACGGGGAATGGTATATCAAGCAGGCCGAACTCGATGCGCACGGCGCGATCATCAACGGCCACCCGTGGGCGCCGAAGGAAAAGTTCAGTGGCGAGCCTGGATGGATCGCATCCGAAGCGCGGATTGCGCCGATCATGGTCCGCTCGCAGGCCTTCATGGTTGAGAACGACGTGACTACATGGTTGCCCCAATATACGGCCGGCGCGCGGATATATACGGAGATCCTATGTTGGGCCGATGGCATATCCACGCCAGCGATCTTTTGCCTCAAGGGCATGACCGCGAAGGCGATCAACGGGAAGGGTGGCATCATCAGCACCTTCCGCAAGGATGCCGCGGAAATATCATCGGATGCATCGATGTCGCCTCCATGGACCTTCTATATCCCGATGATGGCTCCGGTAGACAAGGCCGGCCGGCCTGTCTATACCGATACCGGATATAAATCATTCGTGACCATGCCGGTATTGGGTGGATCGCAATCGTTGGCCGGCGCGGATGATCTGGAAAAGTTGTTTGTCGGGGATGAGCGGCTCCTTGAGGGCGCGACCGTGGCATTGATGCATGCCAAATGGAAGGATGAGAAGCGCGGCAACGATACCGGATCCGCGCCGGCCGGCGCGGCATCCGATGGCGACACCGAGGCACCCTGGTAGACTTTCCAACTAGGTGCGGGGATGGTATCATTCCCGCACCCTCTTATGCTCTAAAGGACCCCTATGACTACTGCCGACAAGATCTGCGATTATTTTTCGATGCCGCGTAGTATATCATGCACCTTCCGGGTGAACGCGCCGTGGCGATCCGATTCCGACAGTAAATCCCTGGTCGTATCAATCCATGGTCCCGAGCATGGCAAATACTACGATCATGTGGAAAAAACCGGCGGCTCGATGTATGCATTGGCCGCGCGGATCGGTGTCGGGATCGATGGATCCGACAGCCGGAAGCATATGCCATCAATCGCGGATTACGCGGCCGACCATGGCATGCCAGAACAGGCCCTGCGCGACTTTGGATGGATCCCTGACACGAAAATCATCGATGGCAAAAAGACGCCGGCCCTGCGCTTCGCGACGCCGACGGGCAATCGATGGCGAATCCTTGATCCATCGGTGAAGCGTAAATTCACCCACGATCGCGGATATAAATCTTCCTGGTATCGGCTGGATCAGGCCGTGGCCATGGCGACAGAAAAGTCGATGCCGATCATCCTATGCAACGGCGAAGCATCGGTTTGCGCGGCCCAATATCATGGCATACCGGCGACAGCGGTGACCAGTAGTGGCGAACGTGCGCTCTCGGAGGATCTCCTGGCCGAACTTCGCAAACGTTGGCAGGGCCGGATCGGCCTCGCCATGGATTGCGATGACACCGGCATCCGCGCGGCCCGACTATTATCGGCCCAACTAATCGGCATCGGATATGAGGTCACCGTATACGATCTCGCATTGGGCGCCAAGGAGGATCTTTCCGACTTTGTCGCCATCCATACCGGTGAATCGTGGCCGGCATTGGCCGCGCGCGAGGCCCAAACCGGTGGGGAAAATCCTTGGGGATCCATCGGCATGCTGGCCAGCGATCTGCAAAACTACGACCGCAAGCCACCGCGATGGATCATCCCAGGCATACTGACGCAGGGTGCCGCGATCTTGGCCGGCGCGCCAAAATCGCGCAAAACATGGTTGGCCGCGCAAATCGCATGGGGTGTCGCGACCGGAGGGACGGTTTTCGGCGATTCGATCGTGTGCGAGCAAGGGGATGTGCTGTATTTGGATTTTGAGATGACGAGGGACAGCGTAGCGACCCGCTTCGCTGCCATGTCGGAACGCGATCAGATTTGGCCGGATCGCCTGCGGTTGGTTACCATCGAGGATGAGTTTCCGCGCGGCGAAGAAGGATTGGCGCTCATGGAGGCATGGTGCCAGGATCATCCGGGCCGCGCGCTGATCATCGTAGACGTGCTTGCCAATCTACGATCCATGAGGCAACGCGGTGAAAATCTCTATGATGAGGATCTGATGTTCACGCAATCGATCAACCGGCTGGCGGAACGATACCGCGTGGCCATCATCGGGGTAATGCATCTGCGCAAGATGATCGATGCTCACAAGGCGAACATGATCAGCGGATCGACAGGCATGACAGGCGGCGTGGCGCTGAGCATGATCCTGACAAAGTCGCCGACCGATGATGCCATGAATGAACTGTATCGGGAGGGCCGGCATCTCATCAACTCGGATCCGCTGGCGCTGAAGTGGGATCCATACCAAGCGCGGCATATCCTTGTTGGATCGGTAATGGAGGCCGCGCTTTCGGTAGAGCGCAAACGACTTTTGGCGGTCCTACAGGGCCGCGATGAGATGTCTATCAAGGAATTATCAATCGAACTGCAGAAGCCGGATTCTACCGTCCATAGCATGTGCCAATGGTTATTATCGCAATCTATGATCGATAAAGTTGGGAGGGGGAAATATGCCATACGGAAAAATCATGGAACCATCGGATTTGGTAAATCAGTCGGATTTGTCGGATTATCGGATTTGCCTGGTAATCCGATAATATCCGATGATATCCGAAAGGGCATCGGATTTACAATGCCGCTCCCTGAAGCGGTAAATGAGGCCGAAAATACCCAAATCCGAAAATCCGATAAATTTACTGACAATACATCGATTACCGCGCCGGCGCCGCTGGGGGTCCTAGGTTGGGTGTGGCGGCCGGCCGATGATCCTGTCTATGAAAAAATACCGGCCGATCATCTGAAGGCATTTTTGGGCATGCGGCATACCGCTCCCGACGCGGCATACGTGTCACAAAAATTGGCCGATTGGAAGGTCGGGTTGGGTATCGTACCATTTTTGCGGAGGGAAAAATGAGCATTTGCATCGTATGCTGCATGGATTACCGATATGACGGCCGGCCGATCCGATTGTGCGACACGTGCGGATCGGCCGGCATCGATACCTGCGAAGCGCTCCTGGAACAGGAGCGCGGATCGGCCGCGCGCGGATATGATGCCGCGCTGGAGGTGATTTTCGGGGAATCCGGATTCGGCGACGATCCGGCCCTCGTAGACCGATGGATCCGCTTCCTGGATGAATACCACACGGTCCTACGGTTGTCACCATCCTCGGACGCGAAGGGCACCCTCTCGGAGGCGAGTATAATCGCGCTGGAGAAACGAATCCGGATCGCGACAGAAAAGGGAGGGCCGATCGGCAATTGTATATCGGCATTTATCCGATTGCGATCAGTAAATCGACGCATCGATATGCTCGAAGATGATCATCGAAGCGCGCACAGTTTAGTATAAAAAAAAGGAGGCCGGCATGAGGCGGGCACGGGTGGATGCCAACCAGGCGGAAATAGTGGAGTATATCCGCGCGCGCGGCGCGACAGTAGTGCTGATGCATACGGTGGGCGAGGGCATGCCGGATCTGCTAGTGGGGTGGGGCCGTTGGACCATGCTTGTCGAAGTAAAAACCAAAACCGGCACACTGACACCGCGCCAAAAGGAATGGCACGCGGCATGGAAGGGTGGCAAGGTATATATCATCCGGTCGATTGACGAGGCCGAAACGATGCTGAGGACACTCGAATGATCGATGTATTCATTATCAGCGGTATCGGATGCATAGTCGGGGCCGGCGCGATTTTGGCCGGCATATCATACGGCCTGTGGTGGAGATTATTCCGCGCGGATGATGGCATCGATACGCGCGGCCGAAAGGATGGCATGTGGGAGAGGTAATTTTATTTTGGTATCTGGTATGCTTCGGCGCGGAATGCCATATGGTCCCGTATACGGTATCACGCGAGGCGGCCGCGATTGTGGCCTGCGAAAGTGGCGACGGGTATACCTATGGCACATATTCGATCCGCGCGCGTTCTCGCACCGAGGATGGTGGCCTCTACCAATTCAATGATGCGACATACATCGCATTGACAGGCCGCGATCATGCCGAAACCGATACGGTAACGAATCAACGCGCGGCATTTATCGCGCTGTGGGATGGCGGCGCCGGATGGCGGCATTGGATATCCAGCAAGGCATGCTGGGACCGATGGTTGGAGATCGGCGCGGATGATCGCGCGGTGTGGCGATGAAGGAGGGCACTATGAAGATCGATGTAGACGGGCAGGCCGGTTTTGTCGAACTAGTGGATTGGATGGCATCGGATCCGGCCGATAAAACCGTCAAGGCCGCGCGCGTATCGTATGCAGGCGATGATCGGCCGAAGGATCCGGCTAAGGATATACGACTATTGCGCCGGTTGGCGGCCGATGGTCACTGGTCGCCGTTCCGGCATAGTCCTGTCACCCTGCATGTATCGGCGCCGGAATTTGTCGCCCGACAATGGTGGAAGCATGTAGTGGGTGGGCCGTATACGTTTGTCGATACCGGCTGGAACGAGGTGTCGCAACGGTATACATCCGTGTCGGACGTATACATGCCGGCCGCGTATCATTGGCAGGCCAAGGATACCAAACAAGGATCGGCCGGCATCCATGAGGGGAGCGCCGGATGGATCGCGCGGTATACCGCGGCCGTTGGTCATGCCATCGATTTATACGACGATATGATCGCGCGCGGCATAAGTCGCGAAGAAGCGCGGATGCACCTTCCCTTATCGATGTATACTCGATGGTATTGGACGCCATCCCAGCAGGCCTTGATGCACTTCGTAAATCTGCGCCGGCATCATGCCGCGCAATCGCACATCCGCGCGTATGCGGACGCGGTACAATCTATCTGTCGGGCCCACTATGGAGAAGCGTGGGCCGCGTTCGAGGAGCATGAAGATGGCTATTCTATGTGATTCCGAGATTTTATGGTTGGCATCATCCGAGGCGATGATCGATCCCTTCGTATGCGATGCATCGGAATGCGCCGGGAAGGTATCATACGGCCTGACATCCTTCGGCTATGATATGCGCGTGGCCGATGAATGGTCCGTATATGCCGATGGACTACTCGATGTAAAGTCGCCGGCATCGATCGCGGCCGGCGCGCGGCATACGATCGCGGATTGGTATATCATCGATCCCGGACAGTTGGTTTTATGCCGATCCCTGGAAACGTTCCAGATCCCCGACGATATATCGGCGACGGTGATCGGCAAAAGTACATACGCGCGGATCGGCCTCCTAGTAAATTGCACACCGCTGGAGCCGGCATGGCGCGGCCACGTTACGATCGAACTCAGTAATGTGGGGCACAGGCCGATCAAGGTATACGCCAACGAGGGCATCGCGCAAGTGCAGTTCCATCGCGGCAAGCGGCCGATGGTAACATACGACGAAAAACATAATGCCAAATACCAGGATCAATCCGGCATCGTATATCCGAGGGTCAAATGACAGCACCATACGTATTTGTGGCCGGCGCGCTGCCCGACGAGATCGATCTGCGCATTCCCGGCGGCACCTATCAAGCCACCCCGACTTACATCGCGGTAGACAAGGCCGGGCAATGGTTCGTTACATCGATGTCGGGATATGGCGTCCCCAAGGGCCAATTCGGCATTCACCTGTGGTATGCCACGGCATTGGGCCGGCCGTGGGACATGATCCGCTTCAAAGATAAGTCGCACGGCAATCTCACGATCATCGGATCCCGACTATATTTTGTGACCAACGATCCCGACACCAACATCCGTATGAGTGCGATCGCGCGCTGGCAGGGATCCATCCCGATGCCGGCGCCGAAATAGGAGGCCCAATGTTCGCGCATGCCATACGCCATTGGAAGACGCCGGCCGATCTGGTGGACCATTTATCGGCATACGACCCGAAGATCGCTCTTTGGGCCAAGGGTGTGGTGATCCACCATACCTATAGACCTCTCCCGTCTCAGTGGCGAGGGGAGGCCTCCATGCATGGATTAGTCAATTGGTACAGCGGCCTCGGATGGACAGCCGGCCCGCACTTATTTATCGCGATCGGATCGCCACGGCCCGACGATGATGGCATTTGGCAATTGACCCCACTGAATATGCGGGGCATCCATGCCGGGAAGGCGAATGCGTGGGCGTGGGGCATCGAAGTAGTCGGCAACTATGATGCCGAGCCGTGGCCGGCGACTACGGAACGGTATGCCATCGATGCCGCGTGCGCGCTGCTAAAGTGGCGCGGCATACCATACACAGCGCCGGCCGTTGTCGGGCATCGGGAAACCGGATCGCCCAAGACGTGCCCAGGCCGGAATATCGACATGGATCGATACCGCGATAATGTCAAACGACGGATGGAGGAAGGATGATGGAATCGTTGGAGATCCGGCTTGCGCGGATGGAAGAAAAACTGGATGTGATGATCCAGCGGCTCACGGCAGGCGATGAAAAATTCGCAAAGTTCGATACGCGGATCCGCGATCTGGAAACGCAGGTAAATCAGGTGCGAGGCGGCCTCATCATAGTCAGCGTATTGATACCGGTAATCGTCAAATACATCCTGTAAGGAGGGCATATGAAGCCATGGTATAAGTCCAAAACCATCTGGGTCAATGGCATCGCTTTCGCGGCCGCGATCCTGTCGGGGATGGCATCGGATCCGGCATTCGCGGCATACGTGCCGCAAATCATGATGGCATTGTCTGTGGTCAATATCGGTTTGCGGATCATCACCAAAGATCCTATCGAGTAGAGGTATGTATGTGGGAAAATCGAATTGTCAGTTATTCGGCCGAAGATCCTAAGTCGCTCACGGCCAACCCGCACAATTTTCGCCGGCATCCGAAGGGCCAACGGTTGGCGCTCAATGCCATGATTGCCGATGTAGGCATGGTCCAACCGGTGATCGTCAATGCCAATACCGGCCGGATCATCGACGGGCACTTGCGCGTCGATCTCGCCATCGAGCAAGGGCAATCATCGATGCCGGTCATTTGGGTGGACGTATCGGCCGATGAGGAGATGAAGATCCTGGCCACGCTGGATCCTATCGGCAACATGGCGACTACCGATGCCGGCATACTCGATGCATTGATCGGCCAATTGACGCCACCCGACAAGATCATCGCGGACGTGTGGGAAACGCTCCTGGCATCCAATACGGCCCTGGTAGAGGAAACCATCAAGCAACAGCGGCATGCAGTAGAGGGCCGATTCGATCATTCGGCCCAAGAACGGTACCTCAACTCATCCTATCGCACCCTCTTACTCATGTTCGATCTGGTAGTGTTTGAGGAAGTGCAGAAAAAACTGGTAGACCTCGCGAAGGCATCCGGCGCGGCATCGAATCAGGATGTCGTATTAGAACTCATCCGAAAGGAGCATGCTCATGCGATCAATCACAATTAGGCAACGATCCGCGTACAAATACGCGGATGTCAAAGGTGTGCCGGCCAAGGAATCCGATTTTTCCGAGTTGATTACGGAGCCGTGCCTCATATACGAGGAAACCGATGCCGGCACTACCTTGATGATGGTGTATGGCGACGTGTCGGACGCCGATGGCATCGAGGATATTGAGCGCGCGTTGGAAGGAGTATCATACGATAAGTCCAGCCGATTATCCGGCGCGCCGGCGCTGACAAAATCGTTCGGATATCGGCCGCGCAATGGCATGCGAAACCAGCACCTGGGGTGCGCGGCATCGGCGCTGGCCTGGCAGGATCCGCAAAACCATGAAGTGGTCGCCAGCGGCGCGCGGATCGTCGCCGACTATTACGAGCGATATAATCCGGCCTTGTATGCCGTACACAAGGGCCTGTCTACATCGAAGGTAGAGGAGGACTACCATCTGGAGGAAACGGCCTTCACATCGGGGTCCATCAATAAGAACAACCCGATCGGATACCACTACGACCGCGGTAATTTCCGCGACGTATGGAGCGGCATGCTGGTATTCAAGCGCTTCATCGAGGGTGGATATCTGTCGGTGCCCGAGTATGATATCGGCATCGAATTGAAAACTCGATCCATCCTGCTATTCGACGGGCAGGGCTTGATCCATGGCGTGACGCCGATTACGCGGTTGCATCCAACGCTGTCGCGCCGGTATTCGATCGTATACTACTCATTGCAGGGCATGTGGGATTGCCTGCCTGTCACCGAGGAATTAATGGATGCCCAGAAGCGTCGGACGGCAATCGAGCATCGGCAGGTATTCGATCCCGAAGCGGCCGCGCGATTGGTAAAAACCAACGCCAAATGGAAGGATCCGAACCACGATGGCCGCTCGTAAAAAAGTGGCGCCGGTTTGGTACGATACCTTCCTGCATATTTACTCGCAAACCGGCAACGTCGCGGCATCATGCCGCGCGGCCGGTATCACTGTGCAGGCCTTCTATAAAAACTACCATGCCAACCCGGACTTCGCCGATCGCGCCGAGGAGGCCAAGGAGATGTCCATATCGATGCTCGAGTTGGATCTGCGCAAGCGCGCGGCATCATCCGATGTCCTACTAATGTTTCTACTAAAATCCCTGCGGCCCGATGTATACCGCGAGCGGCATGAGATCCAAACGAAGGTAATTACCGACTATGTCATCGATATCAGCCAGCCCAAAGATCCGCACTATAACGCACAGCAGGGCGACGGATCCCCAACTGCGCTTCTGGGCGAGTGAAGCGCAGTTTCGTATGTTTATCGGCGGCCGCGGATCCGGCAAAACGAGAGGCGGCGCCATCGAGGCCCTGCGTATGCCGGCCGGCAGCACCGGCATGGTTATTGCGCCGACTTTCCAAATGCTCCGCGACGGGGCCCAACGAACGGTGCTGGAATTATCGCGCGCGGCCGGCATCATCCGCAAAGAAAATGCCAGCCTGAACGAATTGACCAACGTTGGGGATCGCAAGATTATCTTCCGCTCCAGCGACAATCCGGAACGATTACGCGGCGCCAATCTCGGTTGGATATGGTTCGATGAGGCCGCGCTGATGGATCCCGACACGTGGTCCATCGCGATCCCCACACTGCGCGAGCAACCGGTGAAGGCATGGATTACGACCACGCCGCGCGGCAAAGATAATTGGGTGTATGATTTATACGTGAAGGGGAAGGCCGATATGATCACCTCATCATCGGCCGATAACCACTTCCTGCCATCGACATTCTTGGAGGCCCTGCGCGACAATCTTACGGCCGAGCAGTATGCCCAAGAAGGCGAAGGAAAATTTATCGATCTGACCGGATCCATGTTCCGGCGCGATTGGTTTTCGTATGCCGATGCCGCGCCGGATGGTTTGCGATGGCATCGATACTGGGACCTCGCGGCATCGACCAAGGAATCGGCCGACTTTACCGCGTCGCTGCGATCCGCGATCGGATCCGATGGTACCGTATACATCGATGGCGGCATCCGCGTCAAAGCAGAGTGGCCGGCTGTGCGCAAAATAATCATCGATACCGCGCTGATGGAAGGGCATACGTCAGTGGGTATCGAAGAGGCCTTGCATGGATTGGCGGCCGTTCAGGAGTTGCGCCGGATGCCGGATCTCGCGACGACGACTTTGCGCGGCATACGCGTAGACAAAGACAAGCGCACCCGCGCGATGCCATTGGCCGCGCGCGCGGAAGCGGGGAAGGTAGTCATCATCCGCGGTCATTGGGCCGCGGCCTTCGTGGATGAGATTGTCGCCTTCCCGTTGGGGGTGCATGACGATTATGTGGACGCGGCCTCGGGATCGTTGGCGATGATCGCCAAGCCAAAAGTGGATTGGGGGTTTGGATAATATGCCGATTACAGGATACCCAGGGTGGGTCGACCGGCTCAATGCCGGCGAAACGCTCAAGGGCACAATCGATGCATACGGCGCCGTGCCTATGCTATACCGCGCGGTAAATCTTCGCGCGGATTCGCTCGGAACGGTGCCGTATCATCTCATGAGGGGCAACGAAGAAGTCGAATGGCCGTGGGCGCGCGATTTGGGCGGCCTCATGCGGGACACCGAACGATCCTTGCTCCTGAGCGGCGCGGCATACTGGCTGCGGCTCCGCAAAGGGAACGTACTGACCGGCTTCCAGGTACTGAATCCCACATCGGTCCGCACGCACTTCAATTACGCGGCATCATCGCCATATGATCTGCTGCAGGGCATGACCTTCACGCAGATGATCGACGGCCGCGTATTCGGGCCGTTCACGATCGATGACATAGTATATTTCCGCGAGCCATCGATGCATGATGATGTCGGGCCCGGACTACCACCGGCGCGCGTCGCATTGCAGAGCGCCCAACAGGCCCACTATGTGCAGCGGTTTATCAGCCACTTTTTCGAGGGTGGGGCCCAACCGATTACCGTGCTGAATTTACCGGCCGACATGGATGATGCCGAATTCAAACGATACCAGGCCGATTGGCTGTCGCGCTTCACCGGCGTCCTCAACTCATGGCGCACAGCGTTTGTGAGGGCATCCGATTTTAAGGTGACCAAAATCACGCCGGAGATCAATACGCTGATGATGCCGGAACTCATCGATCGCGCGATCACCCTCATAAGCATGACACTCGGGGTGCCGCGGACGATGATCGAAGCATCGGCCGCGAACTATGCGACCGCGGATTCGGACCGGCAATCCTTCTGGCGCGAAACCATCGTCCCGCGGCTGGCCTTGTATAGCGACGTGATCAATCATCAACTTTTGGAACCGCTCCAATACCGGCTCGAGTTCCATCCCGACGAACTGGATGTGATGCAGGCCGATGAGGCCGCGCGCGCCGGATCCTTGTTGCAGTTAGTCCAGGCCGGCATACCGCTGCCAGGCGCAATGAAGATCCTAGGATATGACAACATAGAGGATGTGCTGGCATCATCCGCGCCGGCCGAAACCGGCGCGCCAACCGATGCCGGTGACCAGGCGCCGATCATGGATGAGCAGTCGCTGTCATCGCCATCGGTGGAGGCCGATGCCGGCTTCGATATGGCTGGAGCGAGCATGACGGCGCGCGATGCCGCGTGGGGGCAACTATCAAAAAAAGTTGAGCGACGCATCAAACGTGGTCGGGATCCGCGTTGCTCATTCGTGTCAGACCACATTACCCAAGATGAAGTGAAGGCCGTGATGGACCGGATGTATGCCGGCATATCCGTCGCGGAAGCGGTTGGCCGCATCGATGCCATCAAGGCGGCCGATACCGATCTGTCGGAGGATGAGCGCCGGTTATATGATCGCCTGAGGATATTTTTCTCCACGGGCAAAATGAAGGGATTCGCGCAGAATATCTATGAGAAAAATCTCACGGATTCCACTATCATTACGCAGAAACCGATTGCCGATATATTGACCCTGTCGCTGAACGAGACCATGACGCGCCGGATCGATCGGCTGTCGGAAAAAATGGGGGAGCCGATGCCATCCGATGCCGGCAAGGATCGCATCAACGACTTCCTGGCGGATTATGTACCGATGCGCACAAAACTCATCGACGAAACAACCGCGGCCCACATACGGATGGTAGTGGATGAGTATCGTCTAAATCCAGGCATGACGCTCCAGGATATCCAAGCGCGTATGGAACCGATTACCGGCGCGTTCCGCGCGCGGATGATCGCGATCACGGAAACAACGCGCGCGGCATCGCAGGCGACATCCACATATCAGTCGTATTTGGGGGAGCGCGGCATCCGAACCACACGCGTATGGAATACCGTTGATGTCCTAGCATGCGACATATGCGATCCGCTCAACGGGAAAGACGAATCGGTTTGGGGCATCGAATATCCGGATGGAGCGCCGGCGCACGTCAATTGCCGATGCGACATCGAACTTATTTTCGGCGCTCCGGCCGAAGAACAAACGGCCGCTCAAGAGGAAATGACCGCTGAGGCGCCTCAGACGTCCCAGGACGCGCCAAATACCGTATCGGCACAGGATAGTACCCCAGCCGTCCCCGAGGCTCCCGTAGTCCCGGAAATGCCTGCCAAGCCGGTAGAAAATACGACAGTGGCCAAACCGGCATCCGCGCCGGCATCCGCGCCGGATCCGATCGCGCCCAAAGTGCCGGACATGCCGGCATCCGCGCCGGCATCCGCGCCGATCGCTTCAGGGGCATCCGCGTTCGATTTGACAAAGATCGGCGCGGATCTTCGGCAGACGGCCGCGACCATCGATGGCATAGTCGCGGAATCGAGGGCATCTGTTGCCGGCGAATCCTTGTTTGGCGGCAAGCCGGCGGCATATACGGCCGCGGCGACAACAAGGATCGCGGGTGTATTGACCACGCTCACGGATGATCAACAGAACCGGCTGTATGGAGCGACAACCGATGCGCACGTGGCTTGGGCCGCGGGGACATACGGCAACCCGGATCTGCGCATCCGCGCGGCCGGCGACATGGATCGATGGTCCAAACAAAAGATCCGGTCGGGCAATGGCCAAATCGAGATCATAGACAAGCGCGCGTATGCGACATATAGGGCCGTGAGTGTCGACTACTATATCGCTATGAATCCGCGCGCGACCGCTGTCGATATCGGTTTGCGAATGCTCGGATCGCACGTGAACGGATTCGATCGCGCGAGCGCGCCGTGGGGAGCGATGATCAGCGATGTATGGTCGCGGACCGGCCCGAATGCCGGATCCGATGCCGCTGTCAGTTATTGGCCGAAGGGCATCACACCACCGCGGCCGCATCCGCGCGCCGTGGCCGGCGCGCAAGCGCTGTACGATGATTCGCAACAGCGGTTCGCCAGGGCCGGCATTACATCGGTCACTCTATACCGCGGCACATCGCTCAAGGAAGGGCAACCGATCGAGCCGTGGTCTACGGATCAGGCCGTGGCGGATATTTTCGCCAGGAAAGAGCGGAGCGCCGGCAAAACCGCGGTTGTTAGGAAGGAAACGATACCAGTGAAATACGCGCTCGCCTCGTATGATATCCGGCCCGACACGTATGAAAGTTATATCGAAGAATCGGAGTATTCGATCCTGGCGACAGGGTTCTATGCGAAGGGGAAAAAATCCATCGATGCCCTCAAGGTAGAGCCTGTCGATACGGAAGCCGGATCGGATGAGGGCGAATTGTATGGATCCGGCTTCATCGGCTGGGACCTATACGAAGGGCAGTATCTGTAGTGGCGACCAAGGTTGCATTCGAGGTCAAACTCGATGTTGCGGTGGCGTATACGGCCGATCTGATAAAGAAACGTATCATCGCCATCACGGTGGCATACGCCAAGGCCGTACAAGCCGAACTGAATCGCGACAAGCCGGCATATCCTAAGCGCGGCTCGATGGTTTTCGTTAGCGAGAAGCAGCGCCGGTATGTCATGGCCGCGATCAAGGAAGGCCGGATCAAAGTGCCATACAAACGCGGATTGCGCGGCGAAACGCTCAGCAAATCATATCGCATCGATGTAGTCGGCTTCGAGGCATACCTGCTGAGCGCGGCATCATACGCCAAATACGTCGTCGGCGATGAGCAAGCGCGGATCCATCAGGGCCGATGGAAAACCGCGGTCGCGGCCGCTGAGACCGTGCGCGCCAATGGTACGCTGCAATACATTATCGACAACGCGAAATGAGGATGCGATGCCCGACACGTATACGCCACCCCAGGCGGTGGCAGACAATGCCCGAAGGGCCCTGGAAGTGCGCGCGGAAAAACCACCTAGTCAGCGCGGCATGACACCGGTCGGCTTGGCGCGCGCGCGGCAGTTATCCAACCGCGATCCGGTATCCATCGATACTATACGACGTATGGTCGCGTATTTCGACCGGCATGAGGTAGACAAACAAGGATCCACGTGGGATGATCGTGGCAAGGGATGGCAGGCCTGGCAAGGGTGGGGTGGGGATGAAGGCCGCGCGTGGGCGCGACGTATTATGGAGGCACAGATGGAAACCAAGGTAAGTCGGCGGCATTCCGAAAACGACATGAAACTTATCCGATCCGCGCGCAAGGCGATCCAATCGGCCCTCGATACGATGGTCGCCCTGGGGGATGATGGATTGGAAGACGCGGCCGATGCCATGCCGGCCGATGCCGCGCCGAAGTCGGATCCGGCATCGCCTGCGAAGGCCCTCCGAGATTTTATCCGCACCGGTGATGCCGCGGCGCATAAATCGACCAAGGCCGCGGAATGCATCGATGCCCTCAATATGGTTTTGGCATCGACGGTGTATCTCTATTACAAGGCTCATGCCATCCATTGGAATACCGAAGGCATCAACTTTCCGCAGTTCCATGAGTTTTTCGGCGACGTATACGAAACCGTATTCGAGGAGATCGATCCGACGGCCGAATACGTCCGAGCATTGGGCGGGAAAGCGCCGGCCACCATATCCCAACTGGCAAGCATGATGCCGGCCGATCTCATGACGAGCGAGGCCTCTACGGATGATATGCTAGCCAGTTTCACGCTGGACAATCTTTTGCATATCGATCGACTATCGGCCGCGATCATGATCACCGGCGCGTATATGGAGTATGCCGCGCAAAATTACTTGATGGATCGCCTTGGGTACCATCAAAAACTGAAGTGGCAGATGTCGGCATTACGCGGTGAAGCCGAGCCGATGGAGCCGGCCGAAGAAACCGAAGTAGAGATCGAAACCGAATCGCCTGAACCCGCGGCCGAAATGGACAGCATGGATGGCATGTCGGCGCCGGAAGATGTCGAAGAGATAGTCAAGGGCCTCGCGAGATTCCTATTGGGCCGCAATCCATCGGAGGTGGAAGGATGAATCAATCGATTACCGGCGCCGTCAAGGCCGTTGGGCCGTATGCCATACGCGGCCGCGGTATCGTATACGGTGGGACCGATCTCACCGGCGACAGATTTACCAAGCAAACCGATCTCGGCGAGACGAGATCGTTCATCGGCATGCCGGTATATTACGATCACGCGCTGGGGAATATCCGATCGCAGATCGGTACGGTCAAGGCATGGGAGCGGACGGATGATGGCATCGATGTAGACATCGAGATCGATCGCCGAAAATCATACGTGGCCGAGGTGATGGAACTCGCCAAACGTGGTATGCTAGGCCTGTCAACGGGAGCGCTGTCGCACTTAGTAGTGCGCGAAGATGGCGAACTCAAACGCTGGATCGTGGGCGAGATCAGCCTCACGCCGACGCCGGCCGAACCGCGGACCAATACCGAAGTCAAGGCAGAGAAGGATGCCGCGCGCGCTGCGGCGGCATCGATGGGCCCGGACGATATTAGCACTCAATCCATACCAGGAGGATCTGTGAAAGATCAAATCAAGCAAGCGCTCATCGAGATCGCAGGGGAACCCGTCCGCGGTGGGGTAATCGATGCCGTATCGGCCGGCCGCGCGCCGGCAACCAAAAACCTCACGACCAACGGATCATCCAACGAGCCGGTAGAAGCGCTCAAGCACTTCATTCGCACAGGCGATCATATCGCGGCCAAGGCCGTATTGGTCGAGGGCACTAACAACTACGGTGGCTATTTGGTACCGAAGGATCTGTACGACACGATCATCGGCCGGCGCGATCAGTTATCCATCGTCGGCAAATTTCCCGTCATGCGGATTACGACCAGCCGGCGCCAAGTGGATGTCCCTGCGCAGGATGCCAAGGCCGACTTCGCGATCGTAGCAGAGTCGGGGAGCGCGAATCAGAGCGAACCCGACTTCGCAAATACGAAGACGGTCACGGTATACCGGCATAATATGCTCATGAAGGTATCCAACGAACTGCTCGCCGACCAGGCCGCCAACCTCGATGCATTCCTTCAGGAAGAGATCGCGCGCGCGTATGCCCGAAACCTGAATAATTACATCATTGCCGGCACCGGATCATCGCAACCATACGGTGTGCTGGCGCGCGCCACGCAATCGGTCACACTGGCCACAGCGACCACCATTACCGCGGCCAATGTGATTAGCATCGCGCATGCCATCCCAGGTTGGTATCGACAGACCGGCGAAAATGGCTGGGTGATGCAGAACAGCACCCTCGCCGCGATCCGATCGCTGCAAGGTAATTTCTTCTCGTTCGGACCGACCCCTGGCGCGACCGGCGAGGACCTGTATGGTTCGTATGCTCTCGTATCCGACAAAATCGATGCCATGGCGACAACCAAAAAGTCGGTTATTTACGGCAACTGGCGATATTACGCATTTGTCGAAAATCAGCAGATGGAGATCGCGCGCAATCCGTATCTCTACATGGCAAACAACCAAACCGGCATTTTCGTTGATGTGCGTTGGGGTGGGGATGTGTCCCAGCCCGAAGCGTTCGCTTATGGCGTAAATCCGTAAATCATCCGCGGCGCGCGGCATACCATACCGCGCGCCGCAATGGAGCATGATGCATGAAGATCCAATTACTCGCGCCGATGGCTGGATGGAAAGACGGTATGCTTGTCGTATATGATGCCGGCGACATACTGGATGTGACAGAAGCGGAAGCCAATGCCATGATCGCGGATGGATCGGCCGTGGCTGTGCCGGATGAGCCGAAAAGATCCGCGCGGAAGGCGACATAGCGTGGCCGATTATATCACCACAGCGGCATTAAAATCATACCTGCGAATATCCTCTGCGACGGACGATAGTCTGCTCGCAGATGCCATTTCCGGCGCTTGCGGGACGATCGATGCCATAACGCACAGGATCTTTTCGCCTGAGCGGATCCATATCCCCAACGATGATGGATCATCCGATCCATTCGCCACGCGGCATTACACTCCGCTGTCGGATCGCATCGGGGGGGATCTGGTGGACAATTATACATTACGGCTCAACTACGATATGGTCACGCTGACTAGCATTACCAACGGTGATGGCAGCAACGTACCATTGAACGCTGTAGTGACTATTCCGGCCGATACGCGGCCGTTCGGATTTATCCAGATCAAAACCGCGTCGGGATATTTTTGGACTTACTCGGGGTCCCCTGAGCAGTCTATATCGGTATACGGTAAATGGGGATATTCGCTGTCGGCGCCGGCCGCGATCAAGCGCGCCGCAACCCGCTTGGCCGCGCTGCTATACCGGCAACGCGATGGATCCCCAAACACCGATGATGCCATTGCGACAGCCGAAGGCGTATACCTGGCATCGGGGAAGATCCCGGACAGCGTCATGAAGATGATCTCGCCATACATCCGGAGGTCGTAATGGGATCGCAACTGCCTACGATCCTCGATGATATTGCCGCGATGACCATCACCGGATATGCCATGAACGTACTGGTCGGCGCGACACTTCGGGGATCCGTTGAAACGGCCGATATACCGGTCCGGATCCTGAACGTCATCGGCATCGATAGCGCGAGCGCTAGGACCGTGACATTGGGAGGATCGGGGCATTTGATGCGGACATCCTGGACCATTACCGATGTGATGCTGTATCGGCCGGCCGGCCTCGGCCTCGGCCTGAGCGACATCGCATTGGGCATGACAGGATATTTGGCGGCATACCATCAGGCGGTCCGAGGCCTGGCATCCGCGGCATATAAAATCACCGATCTGCGCTTGCGCGCGCAAGTGCTAGAATACCCAACAGGATCGCAGAAAATTTACGACGGCGTGACGGCGACATTTACCGTCACGGATATCATCCAGGGAGGATAGGATGGCACAGACAACAACGGCCTTCAACAGCAACAGCGCCACGCTCATGATCAAGGTCGCGGCCGGATCATACGTGGACATCAGCGGGTCATCGGCATCCATCGATGCCGCGAAGGCATCGGTGATGAAGTCGGCGAAGCATACCTTGGAAAGCACATATCCGCTCATCTTTGTGGGTAAGGAAAACGAAGTCGACGTGACGGTAAATGTGGTGTATACCGAGACCGCGGCGACCGAGGCATTTATGATCGTGCAGGCGGCATACGATGCGCGATCGGCCGTGCAGATTAAATTGACACCGCGCGGGGCCGCGGCCGGCGCGAATACCATCGAAACCAAGGCGACAGGATATATCACCGAGTTGAACTTTCCGGCTGTCGATGCCGAATCGGCCGACCCGTTGATGGCATCCTTCGTGGTGACCTGTCCCGGCATTACCTACACCGACGTGACCTAATCGATGCCATCGAGCGCGCCGGCATCCGCGCGCGCTCGCTTATGAAGGGGGAGACTAATGTATACCATAGACGATGAGAAACTGACAATCGACGATCTGATCGCGCTCCAAGAGGCCGCGATTACCGGCGACCTGCGTACGCAGATGGATGTGCTGGCGCGATGTGTCACCGCGGATGATGGTCGGCCGTTCGGCCGAATACCGGCCAAGCATTATAAGTCAATCGTTGATGGCGTATTGGCCGCGATTACGCCAAAATCACTCCCAAACTGAAGGCGGCCCTCATGGGGCACCTGTGGACAAAATCAAAGGCTCCGCTGCAATACATCCGGTTGTTCTTATGCCGCGATGTATATCATTGCACGCCGGCCGATCTGGCCAAGGTACCATGGAGGGTCATCGCCGAGGATTTGGCCATGATAGAAGTCGAGCGCGAGGTGTCGCGGCGGAGGTCGAAGGATGGCTGAGGAAAATGTAGTCATACGGTTCAAGGCCGAGGACGATGCATCCGCAACGGCCCAAAAGGTCGCCGACAGCGTGACTAATATCGGGAACGCGGCCGATGCCGCTGGGGGTCGTATGTCCGGCATGGGTAATTTCATGTCGGGCATCCTACAGGGTGTCGGCCAATCGCTGGGGAACTTTGCCATCCAGTTGGGATCGCAGGCCATCGGCGCGGTGACCGATTTTGTTTCGGGATCGATTACCGAAGCGGCCGAATGGGAATCCGCGATGGCGCAAACGCGCGCGGTAATCGAGTCAACCGGATCCGCGGCCGGCTTGACGGCCGAGCAGTTCGCGCAGATGGCGACGGATCTTTCCGCTTCAGGCGGTATGTCGATCTTTTCGGATGATGCCATCCTCGGGGCCCAAAATGTTTTGGCGACATTTACCAACATCAAGGGCGAAAATTTCAGTGGCGCCACCCAAAGTATCGTCGATATGTCCCAAGCGCTTGGCATGGATCTGCAAAGTGCGGCAATGCAAGTGGGCAAGGCACTTAACGACCCCGAGAAGGGCCTCTCGGCCCTCGCGAGGGCTGGGGTAACATTTAGTGCCGAGCAGGAAAATGTCATCAAGCAGATGGTGGCCACAGGCGATGTCGCCGGCGCGCAAAAATTAATGCTGGATGAGTTGGGCCGGCAATTTGGCGGATCCGCGGCCGCGGCCGTTGATACGTATGCCGGCCAACAGGTAGTGCTGCAGGAAAAAATGGCTGGCATCCAGCAAACGCTTGGCGAGGCCCTCATGCCATTGATGCTCCAGTTCGGGGCATTCATGTCTAACACGCTGGTGCCGATCCTGGCCACTGTGGTCACCGCAATATCGGCATGGATTACCCAAACCGAGGAATCGAATACCTTGCCCGCAATTTTCGATGCCATACGCGGCGCGATCGCGGCGGTCCCGGTGATCATCGCGCAAGTAGGATCGGCGCTGCAAATGCTGGCGACTTGGGCCCAACCGGTGACAGACGCATTCATGGGGCTAGTCAATACCATCGTGCCGGCATTGGGCATGCTCGGCAATGCCATCATGACCGTATTCGCGTCACCGGCATACCAGGCCGCAATGGCTGCGATGATCGGGGCATTCGGGGCCCTGGCGAACCTATTGCGCGACGTATTGGTTTTGGCCTTCAATGCATCGGCCGCGGCATGGACAATCCTGGTCCAGGGATTCCAGATCGCGTGGCCATACATCCAGACGGTCCTGAGCAACTTTTATACGTATGTGGGGATCGTATTCGCCTTCGCCAAGGGCATATTCGAGGCATTATCCCTGCTGATCCAAGGCGATTTTTCCGGCGCGTGGAAAAAATACTCCGAGACCGTAGAAACCGCGATCGGTAGTGTCGTAAAGTTCATTGGAACGCTCAAAACCGATATCACGACCTTCCTGAACGAGATCCTGGGCAAGTTCGGCGAGGTGGGCACTAATATCGCGACAGGCATCGCCAACGGTATATCATCCGCGGCTGGCAAGATCAAGGATGCCGCGCTTTCGGCCGTATCATCGGCATACGAAGCCGCGAAGGATTGGCTCGGCGTCGAATCGCCATCCAAACTGATGCACAATATGATCGGTGTAAATTTTTCGCGCGGCATCGCGACAGGCATCATGGCTGGGGTCCCGGAAGTGACAACGGCCGGCCGGATCGCGGCATCGGCCGCGGCATCATCCACAGTGCAAAATTACTATAATTTTTCGGCATCCTACTCGCGCACGCAATCGGAATCATCGTTGGTTTCTGACACGCGCGCAATGCTGATGATGATCGGAGCATCGTGATGAGGATGAGTTTCACGCGCGCCGGCCGCACGTATTATTTCAATGAGGATTACTCATTTGACGGCCGCACTATACATACGATCGGCATGATAAATTTCGGCCGCGCGCCGAGCCATCTGATCACGCAACGAGGGCCGTTTCAAAATGGCGACACGATCATCGATTACCGATTGGATCCGCGTATCATGGTGCTGCCGCTCGTATGCCGGTGCGAGAATTTTATCGAGATGATGGACACGCGGCATGATCTGCAACGTATCTTCACGATCGGCATCGACCCGTGCGTCATCGGCATCGAGTGGGATCCATCCGGCCGCGTATCGTATGCCATCGACGCGGTCATTTCGGGCGGTCTCGAGTTGGATCATGATGCCAAGGATTTTAATGTCTATTTCACCATCCAGTTTCATGCCGCGGATCCTACCTGGCGAAGCACTACGCTGATCACACAGCCGATCGGCGGTGTGGTCATCGGGACGCCGACAGCATATCCGAAACCGTATCCTGTGGGGTATGGTGGGGCATCGCTGAGCCGCGTCACATCCCTCGCGTACGGAGGCACAGCCGTGTCATATCCTGTCATACAGGCGACTGGGCCGATTACTGGCCTCACTATGACCGATACGCTCGGCAACCAGATCACCTTCGATGATCCAATACCGGCCGGATCGGTATGGACAATCGACTTGACGTATGGAGCCAAAACCGTATACTCGCAGGATGGCATCAACCAGTTCGCCGCGGCCAATATCGCAAGCGATTTTGTCACGTGGGGTATTTATCCGGCGCCGATCGCGCCGGATGGATCGAATACCATTAGCGTGTCGGGGACCGGGACCGATGCCGATTCGCGCGTGAATATGTATTATTATGTCCGGTTTCAAGGATTATAGGAGGGCATCATGGCGGAACAGTCTATCGGCATGCCGACAACCGGCTCGGGTGATGGTGTCGCGGGTGGATATCCAACCGCGCGGATGATCGCGATGGAAACCAAAACTCTATCGGATGGCGTACTGCTGACCGGATCCTTGTTGGGCATGACAGGGACAGGCACAAATACGCTGACTGTGGCCGAAGGATCCGCGATCGTCGACGGCTATTTCTACGAAAATACCAGCGCGGCATCGATGCTGATCAGTTCACTCGCCAACGGCACGTATTCGGTAATCATCCTGGTCAATGCATCGGGCACGCCAATCACTGTAAATCGATCTGTCGCGGGCACCACAGTCGCCGGATGGTCCGTGCGGTTGGCGGTAATGTCGGCGCCGGCCGGCGACTATCTTTTGCTGGGCACAATCCAGATTACCGGCGCGACAATTACCGCGATCACGCCTGCATATGCATCGATGTACGGATCCGCGAATCGGCCGGCATATCAAGTCTTCGCGCAAATGTTCGGCGGCATCGCGACATTGACGGCGGCCAATACTCTATACGATTTATCATCGTATTCCTCGGCGACATCGACAGGCGATAATATACTGGTCACCGATACGATCAACAATTTTATCAAACCGCTCGTGACGGGACTATATGCCGTATCCGTGTATGTACAGTTCCAAACCGGGACGACCGGGCAGCGCACGGTAACCATGCTCGTCGGCGGCGCGGCGCGGCATCGGATGACGATCGCGCCTGTCGCCACGCCAGCGTATGCCGCGACTACATGGCAAACTGTCGTAAATGCCGATCAACCGATCCAACTCCAGGTTTCATCGACGATTGCGTCGCAGAGCGCATCGAATGGCACATTCACCGTCAGCAGGGTGTGATATGGCTCCATTGTATAAATTCACCTTGTATGATCCGGCCGGCGCGCCGATCGGCCTTCTGACGCCATTACGCTTCGCGATCGCGCACAAAATCAATACGCCATCGGTATTGACATTGGAGATCGATCTCGACGCGGCATCCGCGCCGGATGTCGTTTTCAATGGCATCATATCCGTCGAACGGTGGGACATCGCGGCCGATATGCAGGCATATGTGGAATTTACCGGCTTCGTGCGTATGATGCGTCGGAGATACCAACCCAACCGGATCTTCACCATCCAGGCATACGATCCGAAGATCATCATGTCCGATCGGGTGGTGGCCTGGTATCCAAATCTGCTGGGCACATCCTACTTCCGGCCTTCGGTATATCCGAAGGCATCATCCATCATTACCCAATTATGGAATTACAACATAGGGTCTTTCGCCTTCGGGGATCCTCCATATTTCGGGCCGAATTTATCGCGCCGATACGGCTTCGGCCTCCAACGGTGGGTCGATGGTAGGATCGGGTCCGCCATCGATGCGGTCGACACGAATATTGGCAATGCCATCGAATTCGCATGCAGCGGCGAAAATCTTTTGGGATCCATGCAGAAGGTGGCCGATGCCGGATCGATCGACTTCACTGTCGATTTTACGCCGGCCACCCTATCACTGTCGCTACGATATGCCGATACGCTTGGGGCCGATCGAAGGTCGTATATGAAATTGTCGCAGGCCAACGATACCATCGGCCGGCTGGAACGGGTGACGGACCGATCATCCGCGCCCACATACATCATGGGCACCGGGAAGGGGAAGGATAAAAACTATATTCGCGGTTTCTTCCCTGCCACCGCTCCGACCGGCCTCGCACTGAGGGAGCGCGCTGTGCGTGGCGGCGACTCAGATAGTGCTGCGGCCTTGACTACCTTGGCCCGACGCGCGTATGTCCAGGCATCTCGCGCCATCAATGCATACGACATAGAAGTGCTGCAGGCCGCGCAATATAAATACGGCCGCGATTACTTTTTGGGGGATCTGGTATCGATCATCACGCCGGATGCCGCGA
>JACCDP010036699.1_pt1 | contig 24764 bp, 26 predicted proteins | sample 7445841 | NCBI WGS metagenome assembly JACCDP01 (sample SAMN15323441, study PRJNA562643) | freshwater metagenome | isolation source: river surface water | place: USA:Blue River Watershed | collected 2017-08-17
TTTGTAATACGCGAATATTTCCATAATTTTATTTTTTATCGTTTAATAAAACACATATTTTATCCATCATTTTAGGTATTAATATTGAACAATTTAACCCTTGTTAGGAATAATTCTTGAAAAGATGGATACTACATTGTGAAGTGCGGAATATGGGGTAAAATATTTGATTTGTTTTCCATTCATTTCCAGTTTTCTGATTGTATTAATAAATACCATTTTGACAACAAAAACAGAACATTGTACAATATAGTTGTACAACTTCTTAAAAAAGAAAATGTTAAACAAAGAAACCACTTATTCTCAAGCTAGGTTGAATTTAGCAACTATCTTAGATCAGGTGTGTGATCAACGGGAAATTATAGTAATTAAACGTCGTAATGGGAAAAACGTGGCGTTAATTGCCGAAGATGAACTTTCCAGTTTATTAGAGTGTGTTTATTTATTAAGATCACCTGAAAATGCTAAACGTTTATTTCGCGCTTTAGAATGGACACAAACAGAGACAGAAACTCCTCAAACATTGGCTAAATTAAAAGAGGAATTAGGAATTGAGTAGCAAGAAAAAAAAGCCAGATACTCATAATGAAGAAAAAGAATTATCGGGTTATTTTCCTGTTTTCAGTCCTGATTTTAAAGCAGATTTGGCTTGGTGGTATAATCATGATAGAAAAAAAGGAGATAAGATATTAGATTTAGTAGCGGATATTCTTGATGGTCAACCGTTTACAGGCTTAGGTAAACCTGAACCCCTTAAATATATTGCTGCTGATACTTGGTCACGACGGATAGATTTAGAACATCGTTTAGTTTATAAAGTTACAGAAAATAAGGTTTATTTTTTACAAGCTCGTTATCATTATGAATCAGATTAAAATGAATTATGAAGAGGGGAGAGGAGTGGAATAGTAAGAAAAAAGATATTTACTGTCCCTCAACTCCAGTTAAATTTCTTATTGTTTAATCAAATTCTCTTTTACTCCCATCACCGTAATTTCTCCCTGAATTCCATAGCGACTAACTGCGAAAATCGCCACATTTTGAATTTGAGGATTAGTCAATAAATAGGAAGTTGTTTCTAAGGGTAAAATATTGGTTTTCCATTCATTGCCTATTTGAGTTTGTAAGACCCATAACTGGGTTTTTTGCTGACCTTTGGCTTGCCAATTCAGTTGTAGATGTCCTGTTTTTTGGTCTTTAGTAATTGTTAATTCTGGTTTACCTGGTGGTTGATTATTCAACCAAGGATAAGCAGGAGTTAAAGCAGGTTGGGTATAAACTTCTTGGGGTAATAAATTAGAAATTCCCCCTTTATTTTCCATCAAAGCTTTGATACTAAAGTGAATATGACCACCAGTACCAGCAAAACCTCTAGTTGTACGAATCTGATAGATTATTTCCTGGGCTGACCAATTTTGCTGAGATGGGTTAGCCACACGACTGGTATAAAGTCCGGGGATAATCAGCCGATTTTGATTATTTTGTGTTAACCACCAGTTAAGAAGAACCGGATAACTTTGGGCTGTTTGTTCAATGCGCCAATATAATTGAGGAGATAGGTAATCTAACCAACCTTGTTGTAACCATTTGCGAGAATCTGCATAGAGTTGTTCATAGGGATTAAAACCTGTAACGTTATCATTATTAGATATTTGGGGAGGATTACCAGGTTTCCAAACACCAAAGGGACTAATACCAACTTTTACCCAAGGTTTTTGACTTTTAACGGTCTGATATATTCTTTGAATTAGTGTGTTGACATTTTCCCGTCGCCAATCACTCCGGTTTAGTTTACCACCTGAACTAACATATTTTTGCCAACTGGTTTGATCGGGAAATTCGATATTTTTTCCCTGTTTATCTTTTTCAGGATAGGGGTAGAAATAATCATCAATATGAACACCATCTATATCATAGCGGTTAATTACATCTTGAATGACTTTAATAGTCAGGTCTTGAACTGCTTTTTCTCCTGGATCTAACCAGAGATATTTACCATATTGCTTGACTAATCCCGGTTGAGTTTTGCTGATGTGCTTAGGAGAAATTGGTGATTTAGAACTGGCGTGATAAGCCCGGTAGGGATTAAACCAAGCGTGTAATTCTAAACCTCGCTTATGTGCTTCCGTAACTGCAAACTCTAAAGGATCATAAAAAGGAGTTGGTGGTTTACCCATTTGTCCAGTTATGGATTCAGACCAAGGATCATAGGGAGAATTATACAAGGCATCAGCCGCAGGACGGATTTGGAAAACTACCGCGTTGAGTTTCAAGGCTACAGCACGATCTAGAATAGCTAGGAGTTCTGTTTTTTGTTGCTGTGTGGTTAATCCTGATCTGGAAGGCCAATCTATATTTAATACTGTAGCAATCCAAGCTCCCCGAAATTCTCTTGGGACTGTTGGGGGGATAATATTGTTAGAACTGGGTTTGATTTTTTGGGCTTGTAATGGAACTGCGGTGGCAATTGTAGGAATTGCAGCACCAGAGGCGATTGCTAACAGTCCACTCAGAAGAATAGTTTTGATATTCACAATCTTGATATAGCAGGGTTACAGGTTACAGGTAACAAACTTGTTGTAAGTATTTTAGTGTATGTTTTTTAGATAAATTTTGTCTTTTATTCTAGTACATACCGTTATAAAAAATTTTTAGTTCATGATGTAAAACAAACTGTATCATCTTTGATATCCAAATTTTTGGTAGTTGAAATTTTCAGTGTCAGCAATACTTAAAGATTCTACTCCATCCCCGCGCCTTGTTTCCCTCGATGTCTTTCGGGGAATTGCGATCGCTTCTATGATCCTAGTTAATAATCCTGGTAGTTGGGATCACATATATCCGCCTTTAGAACACGCAGAATGGCATGGTTGCACACCCACAGATTTAGTATTTCCTTTTTTCCTATTTATTGTTGGTGTCGCAATGCCTTTTTCTTTGGCTAAATACACACCAGAGAACCGTCCTACTCCTCAAGTTTACACCCGGATTATTCGCCGAGGTTTGATATTATTTGCCTTGGGTTTGCTGTTAACTTTATCTACCATGTTACTTGATTTGCTATTTAAAGGTATAGCATTAGATTTCAGTACAATCCGAATTATGGGAGTTTTGCAGCGCATTGGTTTAGCTTATGTCATTGCTGCTTTTGCTGTTCTCAAGCTACCCCACCGCAGTTTGTGGATATTTGCAGGTGTTGTACTCATCGCTTATTGGGTGGCCATGCAACTAATTCCTGTTCCTGGTTATGGTGCGGGAAATTTAACGGCAGAAGGTAATTTAGGCGGTTATATTGACAGCATTTTATTAGGAAAAAAACACTTATATAAAGGTGGTCCATTTGATCCAGAAGGTTTATTTAGCACTTTACCATCGGTGGTAACTGTGTTAATTGGTTATTTTACTGGTTTATGGTTAAAAAAACAGCCAGTCAAAAATCAAACTAGCATCAATTTATTGATTGTAGGTCTAGCTTTTTTAGTAATTGGGAAATTATGGGATTTTGTATTTCCCATTAATAAAGCTTTGTGGACAAGTTCCTATGTTGTTTATACTGGTGGTTGGGCATTATTAGTATTAGCTTTGTGTTATCAACTTATAGAAGTACGGGGTTTAAAAAGATGGGGTTTTCCCTTAGAAGTAATGGGTTTAAATGCCATTTTTCTATTTGTTGGTTCGGGTTTGTTAGGTAGACTATTGATGAAAACTCCAATTGGTAATGGTACAAATGCCATATCTGTGAAAACTTGGATTTATCAAAACTGGTTTAGTGCTTGGGCTGGAGATTTGAATGGTTCGTTATTATTTGCGATCGCCAATATTATATTATGGTGGGTAATACTTTATGGTATGTATCGCCGTCGTTGGTTTTTCAAAATTTAATTATCAATTGCTAAAATGACAATATCTTCTGGGGAATTGATCGGTCTACGAAGTTGAAACCAAGTTGTTATAGCAGGTGACAGTTGACAGGTTACAGGTGACAGAGTTGAAAAACATGATGGTGTATAGTTTTTTAAGTAAATTCTGTATCTCATTCAAGTGCATACCGCTATAGCACTTGATTTTCCATCCATTCCACCCCAGCACCACCAGCAAAGCTGAGTAATGCTGCTATCAAGGCAGAAAGTACCACTAACCAAATAGACATCCCCGGAAATTAGCTTAAACAGTATAAGCCTCTCACCTCCCTATCGGGTGGGTGATGAGATGAATACAATACGCATGAGTGAAGAATTGACCAACAAGCAAAATTGAGTATAGCGAAATCAGCAATGTTGGTAGATGAGGAGCGAACACTTTTTTTGTTTTTCTCCAAATATCTGATATAATTATCAGTGATGGGTGTAACCCAAACTAAATGCACCAAAATCAGCCTATTACAAAAGTTACAAATTATCTCCAAAAGTCTCTAGGGCTTATGGCTTTAAAACTCAGTTAATGTCTTCAAAGAAGAGTCCCTGAGAAGCCTGCACTCACCTAAAAGGGAGTGTGTGGAGTATGTCACTGAAGCCAGATATAGGCTCTTATGCCATATTATGTTACTGATTAGTTTAAGTACAACACTTTTATTGATTCAGAAACCAGTTCGACTACAAAAAACTACAAATTTAAGACTTAAATGACCATTTAATCCCCTAATCCACTATTGTCTAATTTCCCGACCAGATGTATAAGTACATTTCCTAGAAAAGAACTTGATACATCTCCACTACTATGCGACTGAATCTGCCTGTGTCATACCCGATAAGGGTAATTGTCATAAAAATTTATATAGCTATCATCAACTTATTCAAACTGGTATCATAGAGTATTGTGCAAATATTAGTGGTTCATTTAGGATATCCTAGATCCGTATCCTCAATGGATATATCTATGTCCTCAAGGATGGATAATTGTCTCCAGTTATCCTTAAAGTTGATGTAAAAATCTATTGGTGGATGTTAGCCTGTCCCATACCACAAATCCTATATTATACTTCTTTAGGAGTAAAATTGCATATTATCTAGATCACATTCCTGCTAGTATGTCAATTTTTTTGGTAGATTTTGATCAGTGAACATCCTTATAAGTAACGGAGGTGAAAGCAGTTAAATAATTTCGAGCTCGACTTGGATATTTGATCCAAAATTTTGGTTTAAAAGAGGTAGGATAATAGCTATACATAATTATGTACCTTAAAGATATTAGCGAAATTACCACTTGATAATTGCTATAATCTATTCTTCCCTCTAATCATTCTTATCTATTATTAGGTGTAAATTTTTATGGGTTCTCCAATGAATCGTCTGTCTATTTTTGTAGACGGAAACAATATGTTCTATGCTCAACAAAAAAATGGTTGGTTTTTTGATCCCCGTCGGGTTTTAGAATACTTTAAATACGAACAGTCAGAAACTACATTAATCAATGCTTTTTGGTATACTGGATTAAAAGACCCCCAAGATCAAAGAGGTTTCCGCGATGCCCTCATCAGTTTAGGATATACAGTCCGCACCAAAATCCTCAAAGAATATTATGATGATGCTTCTGGTCGGTACTCTCAAAAAGCGAATTTAGATATTGAAATTGTCGTTGATATGTTTAATACAGTAGATCAATATGACAGAGTTGTGTTATTCAGTGGAGATGGTGATTTTGAAAGAGCTATTGAACTCTTACGCTCCAAGAATACGCATATTACAGTAGTATCAACAGAAGGCATGATAGCTAGAGAACTACGTAATGCTACTGATAGATATATAGACCTGAACGATATAAGAGACAGAATAGAAAAAACTGACGGTTAATCACCTTAGTATTTATTTACAAATCTCCAGGTTAAAAACTAAAACTGATAGTTCAAGTTATTTTGTAAGTATTCAGCTATAGCACTCGTTCATACCCATATCCCCGACTTCTTTTATTAATTGTGTCTATAAACGCTACAGGAGTTGAAGACTCTACTCTACTTGGTGATCCAGCGAGGTCTTGGGGGTTTCCCCATAAGTGACTGGCGAACCCGTAAGGGTGCAAACCTGATTGAGCAAGTTTTGACAATGAATGTAGAATCCCCGTGTATTTAGACCGGGGAGTGTCAAGCAGTCCACTATCCTAACTAACCGAGGTTAAGCTCATGAGCAAACAAGCCGATAGAATTATCATCTTTGACACCACATTGCGAGATGGAGAACAGTGTCCAGGAGCAACTCTCAACATAGACGAAAAGCTAGTTATTGCCAAACAACTAGCGCGTTTAGGAGTAGATATTATTGAAGCCGGTTTTGCTTTTGCTAGTCCTGGGGATTTTGAAGCGGTGAGCAAAATTGCTCAAATAGTGGGGACAGAAAATGGCCCGGTAATTTGTAGTTTGGCCAGAGCTAGACACGACGATATTAAAGCGGCGGCGGCGGCGATCAAACCTGCGGCTAAAGGCAGAATTCACACTTTTATTGCTACCTCTGATATTCACCTGGAATATAAGTTAAAAAAGACCAAACCAGAAGTAATTGCGATCGCTGAAGAAATGGTAGCCTATGCCAAAAGCTTTACCGATGATGTCGAATTTTCTCCTGAAGATGCCGGACGATCTGATCCAAAATTTTTGTATGAAGTATTGGAAAGAGCGATCGCAGCCGGGGCAACAACTGTTAACATTCCTGATACTGTAGGTTACACCACACCCAGCGAATTTGGGGCAATCATTAAAGGCATTACCGAAAATGTCCCCAACATTGACAAAGCCATTATTTCCGTTCATGGTCATAATGATTTAGGTTTAGCAGTTGCTAACTTTTTAGAAGCTGTGAAAAACGGCGCTCGTCAACTAGAATGTACCATCAATGGGATTGGTGAAAGAGCGGGAAATGCAGCCTTAGAAGAATTAGTCATGGCTTTGCACGTCCGTAGACAATATTTTAATCCCTTCTTGGGACGGGGTGAAAATTCCGAAGCACCACTCACCAATATTGACACCAAACAAATCTATAAAACCTCTCGTTTGGTTTCCAATTTAACGGGAATGTTGGTGCAACCAAATAAAGCCATTGTCGGTGCAAATGCCTTTGCCCATGAATCTGGAATTCATCAAGATGGAGTTTTGAAAAATAAGCTCACTTATGAAATCATGGATGCCCAATTGATTGGTTTATCCGATAATCAAATAGTATTGGGTAAACATTCCGGGAGAAATGCTTTCCGTACCCGCTTGAAAGAATTGGGCTTTGAACTGTCAGAAAATGACCTGAATAAAGCCTTTGTGCGGTTTAAAGAAGTGGCAGACAAAAAGAAAGAAATCTCTGATTGGGATTTGGAAGCCATTGTTAACGACGAAATCCAACAAGCACCAGATTTATTTAAAGTAGAATTGGTACAGGTTTCCTGTGGTAGTAATGCTCAACCTACGGCTACAGTAACATTACGCACTCCTGACGGACAAGAATTAACTGACGCAGCCATTGGTACAGGTCCAGTAGATGCAGTATATAAAGCTATTAATCGAGTAGTGAATGTACCGAATGAATTGATTGAGTTTTCTGTGCAATCAGTCACCGGGGGCATTGATGCTTTAGGGGAGGTAACAATTCGTTTACGCCATCAATCCCGTGTATTTTCAGGTCATGCAGCCAATACAGACATTATTGTGGCATCGGCTCAGGCTTATGTGAATGCACTGAATAGATTGTATGCTGCATTAGAGCAAGGATCTAAAACGGAAGTAACAGCTTGACACTCCCCGCTCTAAAGAGACGGGGATTCTACATTCACTGATTCGCCGTTAGACGAGAGGTTTACACCAATCACCCAAGAGGGTAAATCTCCTGTAGCGTAGCTTCGGATATGCCCTACCCTAGTTAATCCTAATTTTAGGATATTGATACTGGCATTAATATCTCTATCTTCCACTAACCCAGAATGATGACAAATATGGGTTCTGGTTGATAGGGATTTTTTCACTTTCTGACCACAATTAGAACAATTCTGAGAAGTATTATGAGCAATTAAGGTTTTTTTAGCACGTAACACCAATTTTCTATGAATCGGTATTTTTTGCCTAAGTCCAATTAACAGAGAATTCATCTCTTTTTAGGGTTATTACCATGACGTTGTGGGGAATTATCTCCACGTAATTGTTTACGACCATTAGTAATAATTTGGAGTATGGACTGAATATCCTGTTCAATATTGCCTAGTACATTATCAGCGTATTGATCAGCACCATCTTCGATTTCTTGAGCTTGAGCGATCGCAGTTTGGCGCATTTCTTCTAATTCTTGTTGACAAGCGCGACGTTTGCGATCAATCTCATTCAATGTGTCCTGCATCATTGCTTCACAATCTTGCTGCACTTGTCGCCGCAATTGGTCAGCCTCTCGCTGGGCTTGCCCGATAATATCACTTTCTGACAAAATTTGCGATCTTTTGGCCTGGGCTACATCTACAACTTGTTGTCCATATTCTTCCGCTTCTTGAAGAATTTCCTGTTTTTGTGCCAGAATATCTAGTGCTTCCTGAAAAGCAGGAGGTAAAGAAAGACGGATAAAATCCAGGTGTTCGAGTAATTTATCTTCATCTACTAGGGTGCGTCCCGTTAGTGGAATTCTCAAACTAGAGAGAATCATTTCCTCTAAACGGTCTATTTCTGCCTGAATATCTATTCCGATGGTTGGTGTGGAACTGCCATTTTGGGGGACTCCATAGAGATAATCTCGTCGGGTGGAGTGACTGCCATTATGGTTGGATTCGATACTAGAGACTTTTGGTTGTAGCATTTGTATATATCTAGGGCAATATGTGGGGGAACAAGATGATCAACAGAACCGCCAAACCTGGCAATCTCTTTTACCACACTACTACTTAAAAAACTATACTCGTTTGATGTTGCCAGAAAAACTGTCTCAATTTGAGTAGACAGTGTTTTATTAGTGTGAGCCATTTGTAGCTCAATTTCAAAGTCAGAAACCGCTCTTAACCCCCGTAACAAAACTTGCGCTTGTTGCATTTGGGCATATTCTACGGTTAAACCATGAAAACTGTCTACTGCCACATTTGGTAAATGTTGTGTACATAGCTGAATTTGTGCCAACCTTTCCTCCACCGTGAATAATGGGGTTTTATTAGGATTTCGGAGGACGGCAACTATCACCTGTTTAAATAGGCGACTACCGCGCTCTATGATGTCTAGGTGTCCCAAGGTGATCGGGTCAAAACTACCAGGATAAATAGCAATCACAATGTTATTTTAGGTAATTATATTAACAGCTTTTGCACAGAACTTAATCAAATCTAACATCTGATGTTTCAGAATTGGCAATAATGGCAGGGGAGCAGGGGGCTGAGGAGATATGAGATAATGTACACTACTCTTGCTTCTTACCTTTTGTCTCCCACCTTCCTTAATTTCATCCGCATAGACTCCATACTCCTATAGGTAATTTTGCATGATCATGGATTTTTCGGTTTTGCCCTTGGGGTTTCAATTTACTTCTCCTGGTCCAATTGTCGTTAAACTAGGTCCAATAGTTATTCGTTGGTATGGTTTGTTAATTGCCTCGGCTGTATTACTGGGTGTAAGTCTTTCTCAGTATTTAGCCAAGCGTCGTTATGTCAACCCAGATTTAATTAGTGATTTATCAATTTGGCTAGTGGTTGGAGCTATACCTGCTGCTAGGCTATATTATGTTCTGTTTCAATGGTCAGAATATTCCCAGCACCCAGAACGAATTATTGCCATTTGGCAAGGGGGTATTGCCATTCATGGGGCAATTATTGGCGGTATCATTGCAGCTTTAATTTTTGCCAGACTGAAGAAAATATCTTTTTGGCAACTAACCGATTTAGTCGCACCTTCCCTAATTTTAGGGCAAGCCATCGGACGTTGGGGTAATTTTTTCAACTCAGAAGCCTTTGGCAGTCCCACAGATTTACCTTGGAAGTTATATATTCCCCCAGATCATCGTCCTGTGGATTTAGTTGATTTTGAATATTTTCATCCCACTTTCTTGTATGAATCTTTGTGGAATTTAATGGTATTTGCCCTACTATTGACTCTATTTTTTCGGGCTTTATCTAAGAAATCATCTTTGAAAATAGGGACAGGGACGTTATTTTTAGTTTATGGGATAGCCTATAGCCTAGGGCGGTTTTGGATTGAAGGTTTACGCACAGATAGTTTAATGCTTGGGCCTTTACGGATGGCACAGATGGTAAGTTTAGGGGGGATGACTTTAGGATTACTCGGTTTAACTTGGTTGTATGTTCTCAAACGTCCTTTACCGGATGTTGTTTCACCCTTAAATACACAAAAAAATGCCCCAGAGTAATTAATCTCTAGGGCTTAACCAGGGTGCATCTACCATCTATTTCTACTAGGCAAAGGAGGTGAATCCGGAAGGGTACTGAGGAAATGCCCAAAGTTTTTTTTTGCCACGTTTTTCAAGACAAAATTAATGAGTGAATCTACTAATAATTTGACTTTTTCTAAGTATGAAAATGCTCTAAAACCAGCAGTTTATATTGTCGGTGCAGGTCCGGGAGATCCTGATTTATTAACAGTGAGAGCGCGAAAATTACTGGCTGCGGCTGATGTGATTTTATTTGCAGACTCTTTAGTTCCTGAGCAAATTTTAGATGTTTGTCGTGCAGATGCGGAAATTATCAAAACCGCAAATCGGACTTTAGAAGAAATTTTACCCATGATGATTGATGCAGTGCGATCACATCAATCTGTCGTTAGACTGCATTCTGGTGATCCCAGTCTCTACAGTGCTATTCATGAACAAATGCAGTTATTGGCAGATGCTAATATTCCTTTTGAAGTTATTCCTGGTATCAGTGCCTTTCAAGCTGCCGCCGCGAAATTAAAAATCGAGTTAACTGTTCCCGGTTTGGTGCAAACTATCATTCTCACCCGCATTAGTGGCCGCACTTATGTACCTGCAACGGAAGAATTAGCTACTCTAGCTGCCCATCAAGCTAGTTTATGTTTATATCTGAGTGTGCGTCATATCACTGAAGCCCAAGCCAAATTGTTAGAACATTATGATCAGGATACTCCAGTAGCAATTTGCTACCGTTTGGGGTGGCCGGATGAAAAAATCTGCATTGTTCCACTATCACAAATGGCTGCTGCTACTTATGAAGAAAAATTACTACGGACTACACTTTATGTTATTAGTCCGGCATTATTACCAATAAGTGGACGTTCCCGTTTATATCATCCTGAACATAATCATTTATTTCGTTCATCACTTGATACTCTCCTGGAATGATGAACTATATCGTAAGTGATTGGGTGGATATGATATAATTCACATTTAGAATTACATTTATGGGTACGAGTTCATAGAGATTTTTTGGCAACTACGCTACAACTAGAACACTTTTGAGAAGTGTAATAAACCTAATAATAGCGTTGAGGATTGACAGGTGATAGGTGACAGGTAAGAGAAAATAGGTAATAGGAAATCATTATTTACCAATTACCAATCACCAATCACTAATTATTAAGCTGTTACTTTTTGACTTTCTAAATTAGCTAATCTTTCAGCTAATAGTTTTTCCAAGGAAATTAAAGCCTTAGTGAAACCATCAATACCTTCTGCAAGTTTATCAGAAGCCATGCGATCGCCCGCGTGCATTTTCTCAAAAGTGGCTTGATCAATAGAGATTTTCTCAATTGATAAAGCTGTTACCTTACTAGGATCTAATTTGCGGGGTAGTTCAGCAACGGTGTTTTGCAATTCTGTCAATAAACCAGGAGAAATAGTCAACAAATCACAACCAGCTAGTTCAATAATTTCACCAATATTACGGAAACTAGCACCCATAACTTCGGTTTTGTAGCCGAACTTCTTATAGTAGTTATAGATGGTGGTTACAGACAATACTCCTGGATCTTCGGCGGAAGGGTAGCTATCTCGTCCAGTATCTTTTTTATACCAGTCAAGAATCCGACCCACGAAGGGAGAAATAAGAGTGACACCAGCTTCAGCACAGGCGATCGCTTGGTGCAGTCCAAATAGTAAAGTTAAGTTACAGTGAATACCTTCTTTTTCCAAAATTTCCGCCGCCTTGATTCCTTCCCAAGTGGCAGCAATTTTAATTAAAACGCGCTCCTTAGCAACACCAGCAGCTTTATATTGACCAATCAAATCCCGTGCTTTAGCTACAGTAGCATCTGTATCATAGGATAAGCGAGCATCTACTTCTGTAGATACACGACCAGGAATAATTTGCAAAATCTTTAATCCAAAGGATACCGCCAAGCGATCAAAAGCAAGAGATACCACCTGTGCTGGACTAGCACTAGCACCAGCGTCTTTTTTAGCCTTGAGTAAAGTTTGATCAACAATATCCTGATATTCCGGCATTTGTGCTGCCGCAGTAATCAATGAAGGATTGGTAGTAGCATCTTCAGGTTTAAACCGTTCAATTGATTGAATATCTCCGGTATCCGCTACCACAACGGTTACTGCCCGTAGTGCTTCTAGTAAGTTTTTAGGCATCACATACTCCTTAGTCAGTTTTCAGTTGTCAGTAGTCAGTGGTCATTGGTTAGTGGTCAGGGAACAATAATCTTGACAATCACCAATCACCCATTTTAGATGCGTCATGCCGTAATTGGCTGTCCAATAGAATGCACTTTAATTAAACTTGTTGTTCCTGGTGTACCAATGGGGACACCAGAAGTAATCACAACCTTATCGCCCTGTTCTACTAAACCACTATCTACAACCGTATCCACCACATTCACAAACATTTCTTCAGCATTGTGAACAGGTTGAATTAGTAATGGTTCTACACCCCAAGATAATGCTAATTGACGATAGGCGGTACAGTCAGAGGTGAGAGCAATAATTGGCGTGCTGGGACGGTATTTAGAAACCAGTTTAGCGGTACTTCCTGACGTGGTATTACACAAAATGGCTTTAGCGCCAGTTTCATAGGCAATACGACATACCGCTTGAGATACCGATTCCGTCACCGTCAGACTACCCGCCATAGGAGTCCAAGAATGTCTTTGTCCCTCTTGAAGTACGGTTTCTGTTTGTAAAGCGATATTGTGCATAGTTTGGACTGCTGCAATCGGATATTCACCCATTGCCGTTTCCCCAGATAGCATAACTGCATCTGTACCATCTAAAATCGAGTTAGCAACGTCCGTAGCTTCAGCGCGAGTCGGGTCAGGGGCACTAATCATAGACTCTAACATTTGGGTAGCCGTAATCACGGGTTTACCGACCTGATTACAACGACGGGCAATTTCTTTTTGAATGAGGGGGACTTGATGAATGGGTACTTCCACCCCTAAATCACCACGGGCAATCATAATTCCGTCCGCCACATCGAGGATCTGATCTAGGTTTTCTACAGCTTCAGCCCGTTCGATTTTGGCAATCAGGCGAATCTTTGAGCCAGCACCTTCAATCATGCGGCGTGCCGGTTCGAGGTCTTGGGGCGATCGCACGAAGGAAACAGCTACCCAGTCTACTCCTAATTGTATCCCAAATCGCAAATCCATTAAATCCTTTTCTGTAATTGAACTTACAGGTAAAGGAGTTGCGGGTAAATTTACACCTTTGTGAGAAGAAATCAAGCCGCCAATATTTACATGAGCGCGAATTCTATCAGCGTCACGACTAGTAACAGTTAATTTCACCCGACCATCATTAATTAAAATCGCTTCACCACATCGCATCATAGCGAATAACGTGGGTAGAGGTAAAGGTAACTCATCAACATTTTCACCCTTCTCTTGTAAAAGAAAAGTCACCTCAGTTCCAGCTTCCAGCATCAGCCCGTCCGGAGGTAATTTCCCCAACCGAATCTTTGGCCCACACAAATCCTGCATTACAGCAATGGGTCTGTGCAAATTCTTCCTAATACGTTCCAGATGATGAAAAGCTTGGGCGTGAACTTCATGTGCGCCATGGGAAAAATTCAACCGCGCCATATTCATTCCCGCCCGCACCAAAGCCTCCAACTTCTCAGGAGTAGACGTAGCCGGTCCTATAGTACAAACAATTTTAGTGCGACGCATAAGTATGTAAGGAGTAACGGTAAAGTAGCACACCCCGTTAAGCCCTGGTTTGGTAATTGGTAATTGGAAAAAACTATTACCTAAATCAACCCTTCTTTCTTGGCCATTGACAACATTAAATCAACAACGCGGTTAGAGTAACCCCATTCGTTGTCATACCAAGAGACGACCTTGAAGAAATTGCTATTGAGTTCAATTCCTGCACCCGCGTCGAAAATACTAGAGTGGGAATCACCTTGAAAATCAGTAGATACCACCTCTTCATCCGTGTAACCCAACACACCAGTTAAACCTCCTTCCGCAGCTTTTTTCATAGCTGCACAGATTTCCTTGTATGTGGTAGATTTTGTAGCTTTGAAAGTAAGGTCAACTACAGAAACATCAGGAGTAGGAACTCTAAAAGCCATTCCTGTTAACTTACCCTTCAATTCTGGTAATACCAAAGCCACCGCTTTAGCTGCCCCTGTAGCAGAAGGAATAATATTTTGACCTGCACCTCTTCCACCGCGCCAATCTTTGCGACTGGGACCATCTACCGTGGGCTGAGTGGCTGTTGTAGCATGAACTGTAGTCATTAACCCTTCGGCTAAACCGAAGTTATCATTAATGACTTTTGCAATGGGGGCTAAACAATTTGTAGTACAACTGGCGTTGGAGACAATCAAATCTTTGGTGGGGTCAAATAGGTGATGATTCACACCCATGACCATGGTTTTTACTTTTTCTGGTTCTTTTGTCGGTGCTGAAATTACAACTCTTTTGGCACCGGCTTTGAGGTGGTTTTCTGCCCCAGCATAGTCTGTGAAAAGTCCTGTAGATTCCACAAGATAATCTACACCTAATTTACCCCAAGGTAGTTCGGCGGGATTTCGCATAGACACACAAGGAATAAAGCGATCGCCAATAACTATACCATCTTCTCTAGCTTCAACTTTGCTTTGCAATCTACCATGTGTAGAATCGTACTTGAGGAGATAAGCAAGATTATCAGGGGGAACTAAATCGTTAATACCGACAAATTCAATATTAGGATTGGTCAGACCAGCACGTAATACAAGTCTACCAATGCGACCGAATCCATTGATACCAATTTTCAGCTTTGTCAAAATTAAACCTCCTGTGTAGAGAACTCCAGCAAAGGTTAACTGGCCGGGTTTATTTTAGTCTCACTTAGCTGATTCTTTCAGTCACAAAAGGCATAAAGCTGATTTAACTGGCATATTTTAAGGTTTGGTTCTGATTTATGCTTTTGGGGTGTGGATAGCGTTAAAAATATTGAGTCGGTGGGACATTTTCTTAACATTTCTTAATATATTTTTCTTGACTTATTTTCCATAAAGTTAGATAATATCGAAGGTTAAGATACTTATATAAAATTAACTAAAAAGCCTAGAAAGCTTAATTTTATGGAGTTGACGGGGTTATAGCTCAATTGGTAGAGCGCTTCAATGGCATTGAAGAGGTCAGCGGTTCGATTCCGCTTAACTCCATCTGTACATTAAATAATCGTTGTCAATTTTAAAGAATTATTGTCCAACTGCACAAATACAACGGACATAAATTGCCTGTTTTCAATGTTTTCAGCCATTCACCTAGTTTTAAAGAATTATTGTCCAAAATTTCTGGTAGGCTCAACTGTTGGACACTTAAATCTTAATGATTTTAAGCAATTAGAAATACCTGTTCCCCCATTTCCTGAAGAAAAAGCGATCGCACACAGACGACAGACTCATTAAAAAAGCAAAAACAAATTCTCAATTAATTAATATCAAAATTAACAACCCTGTGCAATGGCTGGCAGAAGTAACACAAGCAGAGGAAAATAATGATGAGAACTCAAAATGAAATTATCAAACAAGGCTACGATGCCCTAATTAACTCTCTGGGAGTTGCCGATACCATTCGATTTATTCAATATTTCCATCCCGGCAAGGGAGATTATACCAAAGAACGTCATCAATGGCTAGATGAAAAAACTTTAACAGATGTATTAGCACAGATGAAACAATCTCAAGCAGACGACACCAATCAATATGAAGAAATTATTGACTGATCGGAAAAACGAGATTAGTTAGCAATTCTTAATCAACGCCAAAGTTATAAAATAGAAGCAAGAATAAAAGCTAAACTGTACTATGGAACACATTACTACCAGTGAATTACCCAAAACACTCCAACAAATATTTACAGAAATACAACGCACCAAAACACCCTTAACCGTCACCCATGACGGAGAACCCTTAGTGATTATTTATCCTGCCACTCTTCAACACCAACGCCCAGCATTTGGAGCAATGAAGGGTAGCGGTGAAATATTGGGAGACGTGATTGCTCCGGTCATCCCTGCTAACACATGGGAAGCACTCCAGTGAAGCTATTACTTGATACCCACATCTGGCTTTGGTATTTGCTTGGTAACGAACGTCTATCTACTCAACTGCAAACCACCATTCCAGCAGCAACGACCGAACTTTGGCTTAGTCCAATTAGTATCTGGGAAACTCTACTTTTAGCAGAAAAAGGACGAATATCTTTACAGCCTAATCCAATTGCATGGGTTAATTTAGCCTTAAATACCTGAGAAATTCGTGAAGCTTCACTTAACCACCACATCGCTATTTTAAGCCGACAGATTGAGCTACCACACCAAGACCCAGGCGATCGCTTTATTGCAGCTACCGCAGTTTACTACCAATTAACATTAGCTACAGTTGATACCAATCTTACAGGTAGTTCCTGGTTACAAACATTAAGCTAGACAGAAAATTCACAGTTGAGATAAGTTAAAAATGACAAGGGGGCAAGATGTGAGTATGAACCAAGTCGGATAAGCAATGTCTAGAGATTTCAAGAAAGGAGGCTATAATTTAGAAGAGACTAATGTAACTGGTAAACGCTTTATTTCTCTAGTTTTATTAATAGCAATTACTTACTCTGCTGCAACAATTCAATGTCAACAAATTAAAGCGCGGGAGGAAGACCGTTCCATCAGTAATTTTGTGGTGAGGATTGTTAGTAAGGCTGTTGAGGAGCGAGAGCAGCAGAATCCGCCGCAATAATCCCGTATTTCTCACAAGTCCCGCCATAGCTGCGCTCTTAGGATATGGGGTACACTTGCCCTCAAATTTTGGTCAAAAATTGTGTAGCTAACAGTAATTCTATAATTAGGATTGTTACCATGGTACATAAGAACTATTTATTCTGGCAAATAGTCCAAACAGCGTTAGGGATTGGATAAAAAAGAACTATAATTAAGCGATCTAAACTTATGAAAACTCTAATGAGGGTTTTTCACTTAATGATTATGTGTGTTTATATTTATACATTAAACTAATTAGAGCATCTTATGGAAAACAGGAGAGAGAAGGGTTATGTTGGATAAACTCATAAAATATTTTGTCTACGCGACAAAAGGATATATTACTAAAACACAGCTTATTAAGTTTTTGTATTTAGCTGATCTTTACTCTGTCAAGTGGACAGGTAAGCAATTAACTAATTTAGATTGGCGTTATTACCATTATGGACCTTGGAATGAGGAAATAGATTCTGCTTTAAAGCAAATGAAATGAATGGAAAAGAGATTATTGAAGAATCTCAGGATAATATAATACTTATTAAACTTGGCACTGAAGCAGGTACAGTTGATGATTTAGATTTACCTTTAAGTCTCAAGCTAATTCTTGATAATATTAGGAGAGAATGGGCAGGTGCAGGACAAGATAAAATAAATCAATTACTAGAGTATGTATATAGCACTGCGCCAATGTTGGAGGTAAAAAATACCCACAAACCAGACGAAAAAGTTAAACTTAACTTACAAGCAGAAAGAGAAAAATTAGTTGTTGAATTAGGATTGTAAAGTGGCTGGACAAAAACCTAGACAGGGTTGGATTTATTGGATTAATCCTTACAGGGTATCTCTTCGTTGCAAACTGGGTCATGTTCATATTTATAATTTAGATGAACCAGGTGAAGTAGAATGTCAAAGTTGTAAGGAAAATATTAATTCAAGTAGGGTTTTTAGAGGGACACATCCTTATATAATCTGGACAAGTGATCAATTTCAAGATGAATCTGGATATATAGCAACTTTTTCTGTGATTCCTCTGACTTCACAAACAACATTTAATGGTTTACCAACCACATATCCAATTAACTCTACTAGTAGAAATGGTCTTGATAAAAATTCTTATGCTTTAGTTCATCAAATATGTACTGTTGATGCTAATTGCTTCAAAGACTCATCAGAAAATTGAATAAATTCAGGAAAAAATGAGAGAATGAGACTGAATTACCAAAAAATGCCTTGATAATATGAATTACCAAAAAGAAGAAATTGAGAGTAAAAACATAGATCACTTAGGAATAATCGCAGGAATAATAGATGAAATAGGAATAGTAGAAAAAATCAACGAGATATTTTCAATAGATATCAGAGAGAAAGTAAACACAGGAGAAGCAGTCAAAGCAATCATTCTCAATGGACTAGGTTTTGTATCAAGACCACTATATCTATTCCCAGAATTTTTTAAAGATAAATCCGTAGAACATTTAATAGGAGCAGGAATAAAAGCAAAGGCTATATAAAACCTACTCAAATCTACCTATCTACTGATAGGCTGATCCTTGAGTGTTGTTTACTTCCTGTTTCACACTGAAATTACATAATATTGATAGGATCAACATCAATTGTTAAACTGACAGAGCTAGGACAAAGCGATCGCACTTGTTGCCAATCTGGTAAATTAGGTAAAGCATCAGGAGCAAACTTAAGTAATATTTGCCAACGATAACGGTTAGCTACTCGTAAAATACTAGCCGGTGCAGGGCCTAATATCTCAAATCCTTCTTTATCACTCAAAAATGTGGCGATAATTTGGGCTACATTTTGGACTTGAATAGGATCTAAACTACTTAACCGCAATAAAATTAATCTCCCGTATGGGGGATAATTCAATGCTTGTCTTTGTGCTAACTCTGCATCACAAAAAGATTGATAATCATGTTTTTGTACTGCGGCAATAATCGGATGTTCTGGCGTATAGGTTTGGATAATTACCCTACCTGGATCATCTCCTCTTCCGGCTCTTCCTGCAACTTGGGTGAGAGTTTGAAATGTGCGTTCATTGGCGCGATAATCGGATAAATGCAATAATCCATCCGCCGCAACTACACCTACTAAAGTAACTTGGGGTAAATCTAACCCTTTTGTTAACATTTGTGTTCCCACTAATAAATGAGCTTCACCGTTAGCAAATTTAGTGAGAAGGTTACGGTGTGCGCCTTTGGTGTTGGTAGTATCGCTATCAAAGCGAATTATTTTTAAATTGGGAAATTGCTTATTTAATTCCTGCGCTACCCGTTGAGTACCGCTACCGAAAAATTTCAAATAAGGGGAACTACATTCAGGACAATGGGGAGGATGTAACCGTCCATAGTTGCAATAATGACAACGTAATAATTCCTGCGCTCCCGCTTCGACATGATGATAAGCTAGGGATACGTCACAGTGGGGACATTCCAACACATAACCACAACTACGACAAGACACAAAGGTACTATGTCCGCGGCGATGGATAAATAATATCCCCTGTTGTTGTTTTTCTTCTAATTGTTCCAGGGCATTTTGCAACTTTCTACTAAAAATAGAGCGATTTCCCTCTTTCAATTCTTGACGCATATCCACTATTTCCACCGGTGGTAATGGCCGGGAGTTAATGCGTTCTGGTAATGAGAGATATTGATGATTTCGACTCACCCAACTTTCTAAAGATGGAGTTGCAGAACCTAAAATTAGGGGACAATTTTCTAATGCGGCTCGCCATTGGGCGACGGTGCGGGCATGATAGGTAGGAATGGGAGCATCTTGTTTAAAGCTGCTATCATGTTCTTCGTCCAGAATAATTAAGCCCAGATTGGGCAAAGGTGCAAAAATGGCACTGCGCGTACCGATGATAATTTGTGGCTCTCCTGTGAGCATTTGTCGCCAAGTGTCGTAACGTTCACCATCCGATAGAGCGCTGTGATAAACCTGGACTTTGTTACCAAATCTGGCGCGGAATCTATCTGTGAGTTGGGGTGTAAGTCCAATTTCGGGAACTAAAACGAGGGCAGATTTTCCCTGTTCGACTATGGGTGATATAGCTTGCAAGTATACTTCTGTTTTGCCTGAACCTGTTACTCCGTGCAACAATACTTGAGCAAATCTAGTTAAGGAGTTAATAGTTTCTAAAGCGTTGTTTTGGGCTGGTGTTAAGGATTTATGATGATCTCCGATGACGGTGACACCCTGTTCTCTGCGTAAAATTTCCCTGTCTTCAATAACTATATAGCCTTTATCTACTAAAGCTTTAAGGGTGGAAGTGCTGGTGCTGCAAAGTCGCAATAATTCACTTTGCCACATTTCCCCCCCTTGTCGGCGTAAAACTTCGACAATTTCTTTTTGACGGCTTGTTAAATCGTCATCGTGATTATCCAAAAGGGTGACAGCTTTTTGTAATTTAGGCTGGGTGAGTCGTGGCGGTTCTAAATAATTTTCTGCTAGTCCTAACCGGATTAATTCCCGAATTCCCCGATAGGCAGCCTTAACTTTTTGTTGAATGTAGTGATAACTATAATCTTCTGTTGGCGTTTTTTGTAAAAGATTGATTACTTGCTGCGCTGTAGGACTGATATAAACAGCAATATTTTCTTTAGCCAAGGGAGTTAACCGGATACGACGTTGCGATCTCCCTAATAAGCCTGGTGGCAAAGCGACGCGAACCACTTGAATTAATGGTGTATAGTAATAAGCTGCAACTTGATTAAGTAATGTCCAGTAACCAGAGGGGAAAAATCCTGTACTGACAACATCTTCTACTTCCCGAATTTTTTCTAAAGGAATATCTACATTAGGTTGAGTTAATAAGCGAATTGCAATACCACCTACCTGTGTTGCCCCAAAGGGAACGCTTAAAATATCCCCAGGTTTGATCAATAACTGATCTGGTATTTTATAGGTAAATAGGTCCAAACAGCCTGGACAATCTACAAGCACTTCCACCCATTGAGACAACTTTATTTGCGATTGATATGATCCCCAAGGTTCGGCTACAGCTATAACTGATGAACTTACACTATTACTATACATAACGTCTCGATTTATCAAGAACTAATTGACACAAAATACTTGATACATTTTGTCCAAGCTCACTTAATTCTATCCTTAACTTTTACCTGATGTAAATAGTATTTTACAATACTTACATAAGACATAATACTTGATAATCTGGAATTTATGTAATCTACCAGACAAATAATTGATATTTGAAAAATTAGCTGATACAAGCTATTCACCAATTTTTCTGATGTAATTGAACTATTAATTTGTCTTCTCTACCCCTCACTCTATCTTGAGAAATAGTCTTAATCCATAAGTAATCATCAGTTAGAAATATAATTAAAATTACTATCTCATTAGCATTATGACTTTTAATAACTAGTTTCTCAACCAATTAACTTACTGTTATGAATTAATTAGTAAATACAATTAATAAATCAGGCATAGGGTTTTTACACCCATTGATAGATATTAAATATTTTTTCAATATGAGATGCTTTTAAACGATAAATATTATCCGGATTGTAAGTTATCATTTTTGTAATTTGGATCATTTAGTAAATTCTCGGAGGAATAACTAACTCTAGTACCAAAATGGCTTTTTATTCAAATACTCCCAGTATACAAACCGGAGAAACGTGAAAACTTTGCGAAAAGTACACAAAAAATTAATATATCCCTTTACTTCCTTAATTTATGGAGGTACAGAACAACTAACAGGCAACAAACGACGGAATTTTTTGACAAATCATTTAGGATAGATATATAGACTTGTTTATCAAATTTTTGGATATTTGTTAAAGTTGTCATCAGTGGGTTTGACATATTTGGTAATTAGGAAAAGAATGAAGAATATGTCTATTCGTCTGCTGTTAAAAGTTAGTTTTTTACTGGGGTTAAAGCCAGTAATGATTATAAGTTGCATCTAGTCAGAACTAAAAATAATGGACAAATACTGATTTACATTCCAGAACAGGAATGATCAAAAAGAGAGTATTTTGCTAGAAAGGGTGTATTTGTCCTGAAGGGAAAACTACCAAGTCTTAAAAGAGGCTGTTGTCATTAAATTATGTACCAAACAAAGCAACCATCCCTAAAGGAAACTATGAATTTTGCTGAATTGGGAACAATGGAAATACTGGAGAATATTACTGATCATGAAGAACCATCGTTGGAAAGTTTAGATCAAGTAGTATATGAGGATGCGGTAATTGTCGAAAATTTGGAATCAGAAGAACGGAATGGCGATGACATGGCCGCAGCCCGTTCTTCGGGATACAATAAAACCGAAAATGATGATGCCGTTGGCGCTTTTTTTAAAGAAATGGCGCGTTATCCCCTACTCAAACCTGATGAAGAAGTAGAGTTAGCCAGACGAGTCAGATTTTTAGAAGAAGTCAAAGAATTACAATCAGCATTAGAACTAGAACTAGGAACTCATCCCAGTAAAGTTCAAGTTGCTTCTAAGTTGGATATGACTGAAAAACAACTAGAAAGTCGCTTGTATCAGGGGAGAGTGGCTAAACGGAAAATGATTCGTTCTAATCTACGATTAGTAGTATCTATTGCTAAAAGATATCTCAACCGCGGCGTACCCTTTCTAGATTTAATTCAAGAAGGTGCAATGGGTTTAAACCGGGCTTCGGAAAAATTCGATCCCGATAAAGGATATAAGTTTTCTACTTATGCTTATTGGTGGATTAGACAAGCAATTACAAGAGCGATCGCTAATGATGCCCGAACTATACGCTTACCAATCCACATTGTTGAAAAACTTAATAAACTAAAAAAAGCTCAACGGGAACTTAAACAACAACTCTCTCGCAACCCAACAGAGGCCGAAATGGCCGAATCGTTGGAAATTACGGTTCACCAACTGCGTCAACTCCAACAACTTCGCCGTCAAGCACTTTCCCTTAACCATCGTGTTGGTAAAGAAGAAGACACAGAGTTAATGGACTTGCTAGAAGACGAAGATAACCAGTCTCCTGAAGCCAAAATGAACGAAAACATGATGCGTCAGGAGATTTGGGAAGTCCTTGGAGACGTACTCACCCCACGGGAAAAAGATGTCATTTCCCTCCGCTATGGACTCACCACCAGCGAACCCTGCACCCTGGAAGAAGTGGGTAATATGTTTAATCTTTCCCGTGAACGAGTTCGCCAAATTCAAAGTAAAGCTATGCGAAAGTTACGTCGTCCCCACATAGCCAAGCGTTTAAAAGGTTGGTTGGTATAAGTTATTAGTCATTAGTCAATTGTCATTGGTTCGTTGTTCCAAAAATTCATCCACTTGGATATAAACTATGGACTGTAGACTAAAGACTAAAGACTAATGACTGCTAATACTAATTTAATCATCCGTTTTGTTGAACCTAGAGATTGCGCTATCCTATTTGAATTGGTGCAGGGATTGGCAGAATATGAAAGATTAGCTCATACTGTAACTGGCGATGCTGAAAAACTCCATCAGCATTTATTTGGCTCACCAAAATATATAGAAGCAATGTTAGCTGAAATAGATGGTAAAGCAGTCGGCTTTTCCATGTTTTTCCATAATTATTCTAGCTACTTAACCAAGCCAGGAATTTATTTAGAAGATATCTATGTTATCCCCGAATATCGTCAGCAGGGTATTGGTAAAGCACTTTTAACCAAAGTTGCTCAAATAGCAGTAGAAAGGGATTGTGGACGCTTAGAATGGAATGTTTTAGATTGGAATGTATCAGCCCAGAAATTTTATTATCGTATGGGAGCAGAAATGATAGAAGATTGGCGGATTTGTCGTGTCAATCAAGAGAATCTAATTAAATTAGCAAATCAATAGTTGATAGTTGACTGTTGATAGGAAAATTGGTAAGTATTCAGCTAAATCTTTGATATCCAGATCCCCGACTTCACCGGATAAATTTATCATTTATGGACACAATAAACAAAAGAAGTCGGGTATCTTATCACCTCAAATGATTTAAAAATCTCCTAATTTTTCATAAATATAATAAGCAGTTTCCTCCATACCTAAAGATTGATAAGTCTTTTGAGCAACTAAATTATCTCGCTCTACATAAAGTCTAAATCCACATATTTTGAAACCATTTTGAGGCTTTTGGGCTTCCTGTTTGACAAATTGATAAAGTTTTCTGAAAATACCTTGACGGCGAAAATCTGGATCAACATATACACTCATAATCCACCAATATAAACCATTACGCCAGTCACTCCATTCTGTGGTAATCATTAATGAACCCACAACTTGATGATTTTTTTGGGCGACTAAATAAAATCCCAAACTGGGGGTTTTTAGTAATGTTTCTATTCCCTGAATCATCTGATCTTCTGGGAGTTTTTTATGTTCTGTTTCATATACCAAAGCTTGATTAAATTTAACTAAAATTTCTAAATCCTTTAATTCACCTTTACGAATTAATAAATCTTCTGGCATTGTTATTTTCCTTTGGAAACTTAGATCCCCAGCTAATGCCCCCTAACCCACAATTTTAGGGGAATAAGAACTTCAACCTACCTTCCGCACCCTAAACTGTCACACAACGAAAATTGGTCGTTTGGAGATTTGGTTTTAGCGAACTGCTTGCAGCAGCGCTTCGCTATCGCCTACCAATATTTCTGGGTTTTGGTACAAAA
>JACCDP010128769.1_pt1 | contig 24762 bp, 11 predicted proteins | sample 7445841 | NCBI WGS metagenome assembly JACCDP01 (sample SAMN15323441, study PRJNA562643) | freshwater metagenome | isolation source: river surface water | place: USA:Blue River Watershed | collected 2017-08-17
GAACTCATTTTTATTATATAATTACATAATAAAAATAAAAAATAAAATATATTTTTAAAATACAATATTAAAATAACTAAAATATTTTTTTTATTTTATAATTAATAAAAATGACTGAACATATTTGTGATAAACATTCATTAAAAGCTAAACTAGACATCGTAAAATCTCCGACTGGAATTAATGCAGTTTGGAATAAAGATGATAATACAGTTTATTATAATTGTAATATTTTTAGAAATAATCCAGAGTTTGAACCAGGTTATAATTGTTTACAAAAAAATGATAAAATAAGAATTCTTAATCCTAATAATATTTCAGAAGAAATGAAGGATTTTTATAAAGCTGTAAGAGTTTCTAGAACTCATCATTGTAACTGTGAAAATAACTGTCCTAATTTTAAAAAAGTAGAATAATTAAAAATATATTAATTTTAATTATTGAAAATATTTATCTTTTAGTAAAAGCCATTCTTAAATATATATTTGTTAAATATGTTGGAACTATTCCTCCTGAAAATGTATAATCCGATGCTTTTGTAGATGACGTATCAAATATTATCGGATTTCCATTCATATCAAATAACCTAATTCGTAAATTATAATATCCTGGACTAAACTTTACAACTGGTTGTATATCACTACTAAATGTTGCAAAATTATTTGTCGAGGATTGATTTGAAACTGGTATTTGGAATATAGGATATGGTTTTACATTAAGAGGTGTTGAATCATATACAACATTAACAAGTTGATCATCATAATTATCATTGTCATCAACATTATATACTGATAAATATATAAAAGGAAGATCATTTATACTTCTTGTTCCTCCATATATATCACTTAAATTAAGTAGTGGTCTATTAGGAATTGTTAAACTTTGAAGTCTTACATTAAAATAAACAGGTTGAGCAATACTACCAGGGAAGAATTGTAAATTATAATAAAGTGATTGATTAAATGAAGACAAATAAAGATAAGGACCATAATATGAACCTCCTGTAGGACATTCTAAATTATTTACATATTCAAGAGTAAATGTATAAACACCATCTCCAATCGGTTGAATATTAGTAACAGGAATAATTTTAGTTGTTCCTTCACAAGGGTATGTAATATAATAAAATTGATTTGGATCAAAAGAAGATAAAGATTTAAGAACAGTAATCTGATTTGTTCCAGTATTTACATTAGTTAAATCATATTCAATAATACTTGTTAAAGGACTTTTACAAAGATTTGTAAAATAATAATTATTACTACCTGGAATATCATTAATATTTTCAAAATATCTATCAATACTAGGTATGTTAATATTAGTATTTAAAATAACAGAAGGTTTATTATTTGGTCCTGTAAAATTATTTCTTATAGTAAAAGATTTATTAATGCCAGTTGAATTAATATTTCCTCCAATATATATATAGTAGTTTTCAAAATAACCACCAGTAAAAGTATAAGGAGTATCTTTATTAAAAACAATTTGAGAATATGGAAGACCATTTGTGTCATAATAAGTAGAATCATATTTATATTTAATTACTGTTGATGAATTTGCTCCTAAACTATCTAGAACATTTGTTGTATTTGCTAAAGTTCCATCTTTATTATACTCTTTTATAGTAGAAGATGCAGAAGAAAAAGCAAAATTTCCTAATAATATAATCTCATTATTAGATTTATTTTGAAAATTATAAGTATCAATAAATCCAATATCATTTGTAGTCAATGTTCCAACATATTGTATAAGATTAGATTGAATATAAGTACTATTTAGATTAAAACAATAAAAATAAAGATTAGAACTAGAAGAAGAATAAAGTGTTTGAGAAATTGAACCATTATTATCAATCGATTTCATAGTATTTGCAGAACTATTACCTAATACAGTTATTTTTGTATTATCAACAGATAAATAATATGTGAATATATTTTTTGCAACATCATCTGTATAAAGTAAATTACTCCATTGTAAAACTCCATTATTATTAAATTTTATAAGATATCCAGTTCTTAAAGATGATCTATATAACTCTTTTTGTATATTAGTAGGATTTGTAAATGTTCCTGCTGGTTGTGGTGAATAAAATGAAGAAATATTACTTGTAAAATCTCCGCATATAACAATTGAATTATCTGTTGATATATGTTTTACATTTCTTATAAGACTAGCATTTGTTCCTAAATGAGGTATCATATAAACAGCATTTCCATTTGAAACACTTAATTTTTGAAGAAAACCATTTGGATCTAAATTATAATTTGAATTAGTTATTTGTTGTGATTTATAAAATCCTGTAGAAGTATAATTATATGTTTGAACACGTGTATTAAAGTTTCCTGATACATATATATTTTGTTGTGAGCTATCCATTATCATACTATTTATTCTAATATTAAAACCAAGATTCTCTTCAGATGTTGTTGTTGCTCCTATATAAGTTGCCCAACTAGGACTTCCATCAGCATTTATTTTATAAATAAAACTAGAAGATGAAGGTGTAGATATTTGTGTAAAAAAATCTTCATTTGTATAAACTTTAGTTGTTTGAGTTAATTGTTGATTTTTTCCTGCAAATTCAGGATCTGATAAATCATATAAATAAATTTTATTATTATCTAATAAACTTATTGAAAACGTTTTAGAACCAACTGTAATAGTTCTTAAATCAATACAAATACTTTCTAATTCTACTGTATAATAAAATATATTATCAGCACCTGCACGATATATTGATGGAGTTATAAAATAACATGCCAAATATTCCTTTGGATTTCCTGGATTACTTCTATTACATGCTAAATATAATCTATTATTTATTGTAAAATATGAAGAACATGGAGTTCCATTATAGTCACCTACATTTATTGTACCAATTGCTCCAGCAAATGAAAAAAATGAAGGAGATATTCCTGTTTCTATAATTGTAACACCACTACTTAAATTTGAGTTTGAAAAATAATTTGATTGTAATAACAACCCATTAAAAGAAATTGTAGATGTTGATTTATAACCTTGACCTGTAGATATAGGGATTACACCATCTACAAAAACAAAAATATTTAATAAATCATTTATATCTAATACATAAGAAAAAGCGGCATTTGTTAATGGTGTAGTATTTATATTTAATAATAAATAGTATGAATTTTCATTTTCTTTATAATATGCAAATGAATTTGCATAACTAGTATAAAGTCCTGTACTAAAATTATATGTTGAAATAAAATTAAAAGTTGTACTATATTGATATACATTCATATCACAAGAAGTATTATATAAAATTAATGTTAAAACTCCATTTATTTCTATAATATTTATATCAAATATATTCCATCCAACACTTACTGTTTCTATATATGTAACATCAAAAGATGCATCTAAATTAATTGTATAAACTAAACAATTATTTGTTTCGCATATAAATATCCATTGTTTATTTCCAACTTTTAAAGACTTTAATACAGTTGGAGTATTTGCTAAAGACAATACATATTGATTATAATATGTAATAGAAACTGAACTATCGATTATATAAAAATTTATATAATCTTGTGATACAACAGATAAAATATTATGTTCTTCGTAAGGATAATTAAATATGTCAATACAATTACTTCCAGTAGGAACAGTATATGTAGATGAAATATTTTGATTATATTGTGTACTTTCTAAATATGCTTCACCGCATATTTTTTGTTTAAAAAATACCATTCCTGAAAAATAAGGAGGAACAGTATATGATAAAGAATAAAAATATAATCCTGGATAAAAACCATTTGATGGACAATATGAAAATCCTTCATCATCAATATAAGTAAATGTATATGCAAACCCGTAATTTCTAAGTTTTGTAATATTATTTAAATCTGTTATATTAAATGTTGCATAATTGTAATTAGCATCATCATAAGATAGTAAAAAATATGTTGTTTTACCATCAACAGTTCTTTTATAAGGTATTGGTAATGAATTAGGAACTGCTTTAGTAAAATATTGATCCACAACATTTGAATAATCTGTTATATTATAAAAATCTATATCTGGATTTGAACTATATGAAGTTAATAAATATTTTTCAGAACCTTTTCTTAATATATTTTGATATGTTATTGAAGCTGCTAATACATCATATTCACTATATTGTATTGCTATATTTGTTGCTGGATCAAATCTCACAACATAACCATTAACTATATTATCATTTGTTGAATTAAAATAATCAAAATCACTACACATAATATATATATAACTTGCTTCTGCTACTGCATATACTTTACTATTTGTAAAATTTGCTCCTGTAAATCCTATTGTTGCTACTTTAGAAACTGTATTTGTTGTTGTATTAAACTTATAACAATATAATTCTGAAAGCGTTGATGAACCTGTAAGAGAAGCTCTACCAAATGTATAAACATTATTTCCATAACTTACACTATGTGGATACATATATCCATTATAAGATCCAGGAGATGTTTGTGTAATATAATTAAATTGTAAACCAGTTTTATCATAAATATAATATTGAAGAGGAAGATCAGAATTTATAACACCTCCTGTAGTAGGAGCATATAAGGATCCAGTGTAAGAAGTAAAGTAATTCTTTACTATATATAAATTATTATTAGCTTCACAATAATCAGCATATCCTATAGAAGTTATATTAGTTGGTGTATTAAATTCCTGATAATTTAAGTTAGTTTCTCCTGTAAAACTATTAAAATTTATCCACATAGCTCCTGTCGAAACTGATTGATTAAGTAAACTAAAAAATTCATCATAATAATAAGCATAATGATACATTGTTAATGGAATATTGTTTGCACCACTATACATATAAAAATCACGTGAATACATACCATTTCTTGTATATATTCCTTTATAACTTCCAAAACAATTAGAATAAGCATTTGTAAAACTAGTATTTCCTAAATATAAATTTTTTCCATTATCTATACATGGTTCAAGAATATTTGTCATTTCTGAAGTATCTGAACTACAACAATGATATCCCCATGTATGACCATTGTATAATCCTATATTTCCATCAAAATCTAACAAAAATGTATATATGTTTGTATTATAACTTGGAGAATTATCTCCATATGGTAATTGAACATTATTTATCAATGGCGATATCTCATTATTTTCGCTTTGTATATTTAAATTAAATGGATTTCCATATGTTAAAGATAAATATATATTATTATCATTTGTTATTACAAATTTTATAGAAGCTCCTTGATATATATTTGTATATTCAGTTGTAGATTCTGTATACACACTCCATCTAACTTTATAAGGTATTATATCTTCTACTATATCAATTTTTGCTAAAAAAAATCCTAATTGAATATTAAAAACATTTGGATCTCCGACTAACGCAAAAGTAAATATTGTATTATCTTTATATTTTACTGAAGGAGCGGGATCTAATATAGATGCATCATATACTCCACAAATAAATATTGTATTATTAACTCTTTGATATTTTTCTACTATACAATTTATAAATCGCAAATCTGCATCTATAAAATCCGGATCTATACTTGCTTGCTCAAAATATCCTGATGGAGATATTGGCAAACCTTGCGGGAAATATCCAGTCTGGGTGTTAGTTGAAAAAGATACTGCAAAATCAGCTGGATTTGGATACTTCTCAACATCACGATATTGACTATTTATATCTACATAATATGTTGTGTTAGAACTCATTTTTATTATATAATTATATAATAAAAATAAAAAATAAAAAATAAAAAATAAAAAATAAAAAAATTAAGTATTGTAAGGACTCTTTTAGGGAAATTATAGATTTCCCAGACTCTTAATAGAATCTCTTGCTGCTGCTTGTGCCATCTCATTACCTCCTAATAACCAATCTTCTTTATAATAATCTATATTTGGAGTAAAACTACAACTCCATCCAAAGTTTTCTTGGAAAGACATTAAGGTCTCCTTATTTTTTAATATATATATTATTATAAAAAATATAAAGAAAAATAATATCAAGTTCATTTCTTGATATTATTTCAATATTTTATTTTATTTTTTTAATTTCTGTAGATAAATTACTTAACCATGTTAAGATTATCAAACATCTTCTCTAAATCCTCAATCTTCTCTCCCTTAATTATAGTTGCTAAACGAGCACAACATAAATCTAACATTGGCTTTACATCCATGTAATTAGCCGCCTCAATAACCTTAATTAAATCTTTTAATTCAAACTTCATAACAAAATCTACATCCCATTCATTTAATAACTTCTCATCTTCTGTCTTAACTTCATTCATCTTAAGAGTTGGTAATGGTTTAATAATTTCTGGTGTAGTATTTCCATTATGATGGCGCAAATACTCTTCAACAATATTCATCATTTCAATACTAATATTTGAGATTTTAAATATCATTTCTTCACCTCTGTCAGAAGCATCTTTAATACAAGTCTGGATAAAATTAGAAAGAGAAATTTCAGTTTTGTTAAAAGAATAAATTTTATCATGAACAACTACTTGATAAACTTCTTCCTTAACATCATCGTCTAATCCTGACACCTGGTCAGGTAATCCTGAAATTTGATCATGTGAAGTTAATAGATTTTCATTTTCAATAATCATTTCAGTATCTTGAATATTATTCATTTTTAATATTATTATATTTTTTAATAATAATATTAAAAAATCAGTTAATAAACTTTTCATTTTTATAATTTATGAATAAAGTTACTTGATTTTTAATGAAGATCATATTTAATTTAATACTTCCTCTATAAAAAACAATCGAATGTTACTTCTTAGATTATCTTTTAATAAATTTTTTATATAAATTTATTAAAATTTTTTTATTTAATTATGTTTTCCACATTCACATGATATCTTCTTCATCATATGCTCTGCAACTGCATCTGCCTCCTCTGGTTCCATAGAATCTGATAACTCTACTATCTTTTGTCCTATCTCTTTCATCTTCATTGGACATCCGTGACACTTTAATAAATTCATCTGCTCTTCATGGAGCTTAAGACACTCCTTAACACACTCAGATGTACTACATAACTTTGACTTTGTAAGTTTTAATTGATTCATTTATTTTAAAATAAATCAAGAAAAAAATTTTATTTTCTTGATTTATTTTAAAATTAACTAAACATGTCAGCAATTCAAACCGTTAATTTCATTCCTCCTGGCTCTTTCGTAGCTATTCAAAACAACATTGCGGCTCTCCAAACCGGTACTACCGATTTACAAACCGATGTTTCAGATATTAACACTACTATCTCTAATCCTGAAACTTATTTTGACCAAATTGGTGCTCAAAATCTATTCAATTCTATGAATTACGACTATAAAATGCCAGCTATTGACTGCTGGGAAATTATCAAAGTCTATGAAAATTTAAAGAATTGTATGACTGGCCCTACTGCTAACACTAAACAACGCGCTTTCGCTGACGACGAACCTACTAATCTATACACTCCTTTCATGTCAGCTACAAATCAATCTATTCAATATAAAACAATTAAAATGACAGAAGTAGGTTTAAGCGGTCTTGCTAAACAACTTTTAGCAACTGGTAAAATTGTTCATATGCTTATTTTTCACGATGGATGTAGAATTCCTGCTTTCTTTTGGCCTGCTCAGTATCAAATTTCTAAACAAGTAGATGCCTCTGATGAAACAAACTTAATAAATAATTGTACTGAAATTGCAAATACAATGACTGAATATTGTACTGAACTAATTAATGGCGTTTATGGTCCTGTAGATTCTACTTTACAAAATTATTTATATACTTTACGTCTTTGGTTCCAATCTGATAGTACTGCATATAGCAACGAAGGTGATATTCAATTTGGACCTTATGCGACATATGTAAATACTTTATCAAAATACCATATGCAATCTGAAACATTAGCAGGTCAACAATATCCTGTTATTCCTCTTCCATTTGCTTTAAATTTAATTAATATAGGAGGTCCTTTTGATCCTAAATTAAGTGTTACAGCTTCTCAAAATATGCCTAATGTTTATCTTTCATGGTATAATATTTATAATCAATGGTTACAAGCAATTAAAACCAAACGTGAAAGTTTGCCAGAATTAGGAGCTCCTCTAAGTGTATGGGGAGCTACCGCAATTGATCCTGTTTATGGAGGAGATTCTAATAATATTAGTACTATTATTCAACAAAAAGAAGCAGTTCCAAATGGTGATGGTATGGGTAATACTCTTCCTACAGGAACTTTCGCAAGTTTTGGTGATAAATTTTCTTCATTCCCATATGCTGGAGTTGTTTTAAACATGATTTGTACAGGAACTTTTGAGGATTATAGTTATAATAATCCTTTATGGGGTTATCCTGATAGTGAATTTTTAATTCCTTCATTGTCTGATAAACTTTCTACTTCACAAAAACAAAAGATTTATGATGATTGTAAATACGTATTTGAAAATGTTTGTCAACCTTTAGCAGATGAAATTGTAAGAGAAAATGAAACTATTTATTTAACTAATGGTAAACAATTCTATGATCGTGATTTATGGACTAATCGTTGGAGATATTTAATTCCTGGTGAAATTTTATATTGTACTGGTCCTTCTGGTCCTGTAGAAGGTACTTATAATGCTTGTGTTGTTAATATGACTGGTGTTTCTGATGAATCTCTTGCTACTATTATTAATGATGGTGCTTCTTATACTAATGAATCTGAAAAAATTGTATTAGTTCCTTTCTCTCATCCTAATATTGATATTATGGTTCAAAAATATAAGAAATTCATGCAAATAGTTAATTGCGTTTTTGATAATAATACTTATATTTCTACTTACGAAATTACTGGAGCATTTAACTATAACACATATCCATCTTATTCTTCTATTTTAGATAATTATAACGTTAATGTATTTACTGCTACTGGAGTTGATGATTTTATTGATGGTGTAATTGCTAATGGTGAAAGTTCTAATCAATTCTGTTTTGATCTTAAATATAAACTTGCTAATGATTGGATTGCATATGATTATGCTGTTTCTGGTGCTGGTGGTTTATTCGGAGGTGCTACTGGTTTAGATTCGTATGAACCATCTCTTTCATTAACAGATAAATATAATCAAGTTATTAGCGATAGTCTTGCTGATCAAGTTATGTTAGATGGTATTATATCAGATCTTGATTATTTTGGTTATAACTACGGTTATATTCCACCTGGTATAACTGGTGCTGCTGGAGATGTTGCTCCAGTTTATGTAGCAACAGGATTTAGTGCTCCTACATTCGGTACATTATCTTCTCAACGTGCTAATAATGGTTATACTACTCAAATTAGAGAATCTCTTAACACAGTATATAATCTTGATATTCCTATGTACTTTATATATAGACAACACTATAAGATTCATAATACTGGTGCTGCTGGTATTTCAGCAGGTACTCCACTTAATGCAAGTAATAATCCAACTAATAATTTCCGTACAGAATATTCTACATCTAATATTTACAATAGTTTAAGAAGATCATTAGCTACAACTACTCGTACTACATATTTAGGCGCTAAAGAATCTTCAGTTATGGAAAAACATGCTCTTGCATCATGGAATCAAGCCATGACTCAACAAGATATATATAATACTGGTTTTATTAATAATTATCTTTTAACTTCAACTGGTTCTTCTAAATATGCTAAATTTAGAGCTGTTGAAAATAACGATTCCAATGCATATACTGCAGCCGGAGTGTTAGCCGATCCTTTAAATCCTGCTGGAAATGTTATACTTCTAGGTTTCTTTGGAAACGCTAGTCCTTATAGTGCATCTGATTATAATTTTAATGCAAATATGCAGGTATTTAGTCATGAAGTTGCTTTCGGTCATGGTGTTCAAAATTTATTAAATTGGTATCAAAGTACTAATAACGCTGTAGTATCTCCTTGGACAACTCTTGGTCAAAGTGCAGATATTAACTGGGGAAATATTCCTGGGGTTGGTGTTAATGGTGCTGTCAATTTTGAAGGATGGGCTACATTTGGAGAATTCTTGGCTTTCTGTCAAGGTTATCAATATAGTTATGACTTAGCAACTAATAGTATTGTTTCTGGAATAAATAATAATTATCCTGGTTATATTCTTTCTATGAATGCAAGTAATCGTATTCCTGCTCGTCAAGTTTGTGATCCTAAATTTAACTTACCTAAGTACGGTTGGAGTGCTTCTAAACTTATTAATTCTTTTGTTGATATTACAGGTCTTCCTCTATCTAGTACTCAAGACTATATGGCTCGTTTTATGGGTTCTGAAGCGCAACAAACTACTTATAACTTTGGTTTCTGTGTTAATTTAGCTGCTCGTAACATTCTTATTGGATTACTTGGAGATAATTATGATCCTACTAAATATACTCAATTCCGTATTGAACAAACTTCATATTTCGTATCAACAGATATTTTAGATTATGTTACTGAAAACTACTTAGATTTCTCTAAGTAAATTAGTTCATATTATTTTTTAATAAATTTTTTAATATAAATTTATTAAAATTATTCTTTATTTATCTCTTTGTAAATGCTAAGCGTAAATATACATTACTTAAATATGTTGGTAATATTCCTCCATTAAATCTACTATCTGTTGTCTTTGTTGCTGATGTATCAAACTGTATTGGATTTCCATTCATATCTAATAATCTTACTCTGATATTATAATATCCTGGACTAAACTTAACTACTGGCTGTATATCACTACTTAATGTCACAAAATTATTTAATGTTCCAGGATTTGTTATTGGTATCTGGAATATTGGATATGGCTTTGTACTTATAGGAGTAGAATCGTAAACGACATTCACAACCTGATCATCATAATTATCATCGTCATCTACATTATATAATGAAAGATATAAAAAAGGAATGTCATTAAAGTTAAGATTTCCACCATACTCTTCAAGATTTATAAGAGGTCTATTAGGAATAGTCATACTTTGTAATCTAACGTTATAATAAACAGGTTGAGCAATGCTACCAGGGAAGAATTGAAGATTATAGAAAAGAGAACTATTAAAAGCAGATAAGTATAAATAATGTTCATTAACTGCAATACCAGTAGGTGATAAAAAGTCTGCTACACTTTCAAGTGTAAATAAATATTCACCATAAGTGAGAGGTTGAATGTTAAGAACAGGAACAACTTTATTTATTATTTCAATTCCATTATTTATAGGATAAGTTAAATAATAAAATTTATTTACATCAAATGATGAATAAGAATAGTAAATTTTAAGTTTATTTGTAGTAGGATTAGGATAACCGCCTCCTTCTCTCCATTCTACAATAGATGTAAGAGGACTTTTACTAATATTTGTAATATAGTGATTTTCAGTTCCTTCTATATCATTTATATAATTAAATCTTCTATCTAATGATGCAATATTTATATAAGTATTAAGAATAATTGTTTGATTATTATTTGCACCAGTAAAATTATCTCTAATAGTGAAAGATTTATTAATACCAGTAGAACCACTACTTCCTCCTATAAATATACTATAATTTTCAAAATAACTACCAGTGAAAGTATAAGGAGAGTTTTCATTAAATACAATTTGAGAGTAAGGAAGTCCGTTATTATCATAATAAGTTGAATTGTAATAAAAAATAGGTAAAAATGTATTAGTATTATAAAATGTAGGAATATTTGATTTATTATATGCAAAAGTTCCATCTTTATTATAAATGTCCATAAAGTTATTTTCATCATTAATAGGAGGAAATATATAAAACATTGGTACAATTTGATTTTCTATTGAATTAATAGCTAAACATTGAATATAAATAGTATCATTTGGAGATACTATTATTTTATTAGATTGAATATAATTTCCGTTACTATTAAATCCATAAATAAAAATAAATGGTTGATTAATTTTTTCAGTATCTGTATAAAGAGCTTGAGAGATATTTCCATTATTATCAAGAGAGCGCATTATATTAGAGTTTGAAGTTCCAACGACGTAAATATTACTACTATCAATATTTAATAAATTTACTAATACTTGAACTGATTGTTCATCACTATAAAGAATATTATTCCAAATTAAAGTTCCGTTAGTATTTATTTTTGTTAAAAATCCGCTACCATAAGAAGTTGTTCCTATTGCTTTTTGGAATAAAGAAGGATTTATTTTACTGCCAGCACCTTGTATCTGATAAACAAAATATTCATCACTTGTTGAATATCCACAAAAGACAATCGTTGAATCTGTAGTAGAATATTTAATATTAGTGGAATAAGTAATATTATTTCCTAATAATGGTAATAACCATTGACAGTTACCTTTTGTTGTATCTAATTTCATTATAAAACTATCAGTATTATTTCCATTAGTATAATTAGAAATTTGATTTGAAATATAATAACCAGTAGAAGTATAATTAAATTGTTGTAATTGACGAGAAAATACTCCACTAATATAAAGATATTGACCATTATTATCGATATCTGAACATATTATTACATTATTATATCCAAGATTAGAACCTTGATTAAAACTACTTCCTAAAAAAGTAGTCCAATTAGGAGTTCCATCAGAATCTATACGATGAAGACAGCTATTTTGATAAGTATTTAAAATTGAAGAATTTGAATAATTTTGTTGCACAGAAGTTAGTTCTTGATATTTTCCAGCATATTCAGGATCTGTAACATCGTATAAATATAAAGTGTTTTTATTTGTTAAAGAAACTAATGTAATATTATCTTTATTTATACTTTTAAGGTCAAGACATCTTCCGTTTAGTTTAACTGTATAAAAGAACATATTTACAATCGTTGGAGAATTAGATTTATAATAATAACAAGAAATTCTGTCAAAATCATCTCCTAAATTATTTCTATTATTGTATATATAAAATGTATTATTATTTGCAACTGTTGTAATACAATAATTATTATAAAAATCTTCTAAAGGTATATATATAAATCGACTATATTGAAAGAAAATAGTAAATATATTTGTATTAGCTACTCCAGGAGAAGGTCCTCCTGCATATGTGTTAATATAACCAAAAGTATCATTAGGATTAACATACAATCCTTTATAAGTAGGAGGAGCTGTATTATATAAATTATTGCTATAATATACAGATGGATTTGAAGGATCTGATATATCAATGACTGCAGTAAGTGATGTTACAATTAGAGGATTTGAATTAGAAAATGCTACTATTACATGAAGCTTTACTCCAGCACTAAATATATCTGTATTTGTAATTGTAGAAGATGAAAAAACCGTATAAGTAGGATCTACATTAAAATCTAACGTTGATATTAAATTAAACCCTTCGGTATACTGATATATGTTCAAATTATTTGTTGCATTGTACATTATTATATACAAATTATTATTATAAACATCCAAATTTATATCCTTTATATCTCCTAAATTAAATGTTATTGTTTCTAAATATTCTATGTTTAAGGAGGATAATACTGGTGTTGTATATATTTCACATTTATCATTATAACAAACGCATATATACTGTATATCATTATATAAGACAGATTTTATAATTGTTGGAACTACTGAGTAACTAACAGAAAAAGAGGAATATAAAGAAACATTTGAAATACTTTTAAATAAATATATGTTAAATATTTCTGCATTTGCACTTATAATTATCTGTGATAACTCATAAGGATATTCAAATATATCTATACATAATGCTCCAGAAGGTGATTGTAATGTATTTGATGTATTAATATTATAATGAATACTATCAAAATTTGCTCCATCTTTAGGATAAATAACTGTTTCTAACATTACTGTACCTCGAGCAAATGTTCCTAGAGCTCCTGTTCCCATTTGAGGATTTGTTCCAAATGCAATATATTTTGAACAATAAGATTTTCCTTCATTATTAACATATGTAGAAGGATATAAAGTATTTCTTGGTAATATGACTGAAGGGTTATATATATCATTTATAATATATCCTGCTATATTACTTGTATTTACATCGCTAATTGTTAATATATAATTAGTTGTAATTCCATCTGATATTATTGATGGACAAACTGTACAATTATTAGATAATGTAAATTCATATGCTAATTTTATATTTGTTAAATCTGTTATATCAAATACATCAACATATGGACTTGCGTTATAACTTACTCCCCAGCATAATATTCCATTTGCATCAAATATTTGTTGATAAGAAGTTGATTTACTTAAAGTTTCAAACTGACTATAGTTTATAAAACTATTTGTTGCTGGATCAAATCTTAATACATATCCGTTTCCATTCTGATCATTATATTGATTAAAATAATCAAAATCTGTACATATTACGTATATATATCCACTTTGAATAAATGATATTATCTTACTAGTTGGATTCTCACTTCCTGTTAAACTTACTGTTGCAACTTTAGATACTGTATTTGTTGTTGTGTTTAATTTATAAGCATAAATTGGAGATGTATTATCTGTTCCTGTTAAAGATGCTCTTCCAAATGTATAAACACTATTATTATACTGTATACTATGAGGATACATTAGACCATTATAAGAATTAGAAAGAGTAGTAGTTAATAAATCAAATTGTAATCCTGTTTTATTATATATAAAATAAGCATGAGGAATATCATTATTAATGACAGGTCCAGAACCTCCATCTCCTGTATAAGATGTAAAATAGTTAACAACTCCGTATATATTAGAAGAAGTTTCACAAAAATCACAATAACCAATAGAAGTTATATTAGGAGGTTTGTAATGATTTTCTCTAGTTAAAAGATTTATACCAGTAGGATTATCCCACATAACGTAGAAAGACCCAGTAGCTCTTGAAGGATTAACATTTGTAGGCCACCAACTTTGCGAAAATACGAGAGGAGCTCCGTTAAGTCCAGTAGATGTATACATTCCTCTTGGATAGTTTTCCCAAGAAGTATAAGAAACTCTATTATTCCTCATCATACATACGTTTTGATTATAAGGACTTAGCGTGATTGGAAGATAAAGATTATTACCTCTGTCTATACTGAAAGTATATCTTGAATCGTCTGCAAGAGGAATAGTTGCTGATGCTGCTGCAATCTTTGTTTCCTTACTACATATTAAATGATACCCCCAATTATGCCCATTAAATAATGCTAATTCTCCATCTTGTGTTATGTAAAATATAACATTATTCCAATTATTTCTAGCTATTTCTTGACCAGCATCATATATAGTCGGATTAACATTTTCGTATAATGTATAAGTATTTCCATCTTTTCTCTGAACTACTAAATCAAAACTTACTTGAGATAGAATTCTCCAGTATATATTTCCATCATGAGTTATTTGAAAAAATGAATGACCAAATCCTAAATTTGTATATATATTTTTATTTAAAGTATAAACAAACCATGATACTTCATATGGCATTTCTAGATTATCTACTTCATCTATTCTCATTATGAACGATGAGTATGAATATGTTTGAGTATTAAAATTTGTAAAATTAGGTGGAAATGCAAATAGTGTTTGTCCTTTATATTTTAATGAATAATCTAATTCTCCATATATATATGGATTATACGAATCATATGATCCTGCTATAAATATTGAATTTCCTACTCTTTGATATTGTAAAGGATAAGGATTAAGAAACTGCAAATCATTATTATTAAAATCAGGATCTATACTAGCTTGTTGAAAATATCCAGAAGGTGAGAGTGGTAAACCTTGGGGGAAATATCCAGTACTATTATTAGTACTAAATGATATAGCAAAATCAGCTGGATTAGGATACTTCTCTAAATCTCTGTATTGACTGTTTATATCAACATAATAAGTTGTATTGCTACTCATTCTTTTTATAAAAGTTAAAATAAAAAAATATTTTATTTAATAATTTTAAAATTATTAAATAAATGGAAAATAATTGTTGTTATCAATGCTCTAATGAAAATTTGGAAGATTTTTTAAAAATTGTTAAATCTCCTGATGGTCAAAATTGCGTTTGGAATAAAGATAATAATACTGTTTATTATAATAAAAAATCTATATTAAACACTTCTTTAATTAACAAAGAATCTTCTAATAAAAATATTAAACATCATGAAACTATGAAAGAAATTTATAAAACAATTCAACTTGCTAAATCACATGAAGATTGTTCTTGTGACCCTTGTCTAAAAGCTATTTAATATTATTTTTAATTAAATTAAAAAATAATATTATTTTATGTTTCTTAACCTCTCTTTGTAAATGCTAATCTTAAATATACACTTGTCATATAAGAAGGTAAACTTCCTCCTATAAACTTACTATCAGATGCTTTTGTATTTGATTGATCTAACAATATTGGATCTCCATTCATATCTAATAATCTTACTCTTATATTATAATATCCAGGTGTAAACTTAACAACAGGTTGTATATCACTACTTAATGTTACAAAATTATTTAATGTTCCTGGATTTGTTATTGGTATCTGGAATATTGGATATGGTTTAACATTTAAAGGCGTTGAGTCATAAACAACATTAACTATTTGATCATCATAATTATCGTTATCATCTACATTATATATTGATAAATACATAAAAGGTAAATCATTAAAATTCATATTTCCTCCATATTCTTCTAAATTAAGAAGTGGACGATTTGGAACTGTCATACTTTGTAATCTAACATTATAATAAACTGGTTGAGCAATACTTCCTGGGAAGAATTGTAAATTATAATATAAAGAACTATTAAATTGAGCTAAATATAACCAAGGGCCATAATATCTTCCTCCAGTAGGACTTCTTAAATCATCTAAGTATTGCAAAGTGAATATATATTCATTATTAGGAAGAGGTTGAATATTAGAAACAGGAACTACTTTACTTGCAATTCCATTCATATAAGGATATACAACATAATAAGTTTGACTTGGATTTATAGGAGTTAAAGTTTCTATAATTTTCAATTGATTTAAAGGAGGATTAATGCTTGGTATATCATATTGTATAATACTTGAAAGAGGACTTTTGCTAAGATTAGAAAAGTAATAAAGTTGACTATCAACAATATTATTAATAGATTGGAAGGTTCTATCAAGTTGAGATATATCTATTTGGGTATTAAGAATAATAGTAGGTTTATTATAAGGACCAGTAAAATTATCTCTAATACTAAAAGATTTATTTATAGGAGTTGAAGAAGGACTTCCTCCAATATATATGTAATAATTTTCAAAATCTGACCCAGTAAAAGTATAAGAAGGGTTTGTTTTATATACAATTTGAGAATAAGGAAGACCGTTTACATCATAATAAGAAGAATCGTATTTATATCTTACAATAGTACCACAAGATAATCCTCCATCGTCTCCATAATATTTTTGTCCAGCATAAGTACCATCTTTATTATAAAAATTCATAATTGCAGGAAAATCTGTAAATACAACTCTATTAAATAAAACAATTTCATTTTCATCTTTATTAGAATAAAAACAAGATAATATTAAACCAGAATTTCTACTTACAGTTGTTAAATTTGATTGTAGATATTTACCATTTGTATCATAAACAAAAAAGAATATATTATTTTCTGTAGCAGAGTTAATATTTGAATATAAAGTTTGTGATATTGTATTTGTACTATCTATAGTTTCCATTTGATTTGCAGTAGATCTTCCAAATGTAATTATTTTATCAGAAGAAGAACTTACCTCAAAACATTCTACAGTTCTTGCAGTATTATTTGTGTATAAAGTATTATTCCAAGATAAAACACCATTTTGTGTTATTTTTGATAAAAATCCACTACTTAAAGATGTTGTATTTGAATTTTTTTGTACAAGAGTTGGTGTTATTAAATTTCCGGCATTTTGTATTTGATATATACCATAAACACTACTATTTGAAAAACCAGTAACAATAATTGTATTATCAGTAGGACAAATACAAATTTTATCTATTTGAACAGATTGTTCTCCAATATAAGGAAGCATCCATATACTATTTCCATTATTAATATTAATTTTTTGAATAACACTTGTTACATCTCTATTATATTTATTATTTAAAATATATTGAGATTTATAATATCCAGTAGAAGTATAATTAAAATATTGAGTAGAAGCTGAAAAATTTGCTGATAAATATATATTTTGTTGATTTGTATCAAAAATAAGACTATTTGATACTTTATTAAATCCAACATTTACTAATTGATCACTTGTTGGTCCTAAATAAGTAGCATATTGAGTAGAACCATCATTATTTATTTTTACAATATAATTAGGAGTTGTACCTTCAGTTGCTACATAAGATATAAATTTTGGATCTGAAAAAGTTTTATTTTCAATTGTTTGATTTTGATTTTGTCCTGCAAAAGATGGATCTGTTAAATCATATGAATATATTGTATCATCATCTAAAAGACACATTGCAAAAGCTCTTGTACCTACTTGCACTATCTTTAAATCTCTACAAGGAGCTGGTAATACTACAGTATAATAAAATACATTTTGATAACTAAATGCAAAAGCCGATGGAGCTTCCGATATATAACAAGCTAAATATTCAGAAGAATCTCCTGGATTGCTTCTATTACAAACTATATATTCTTTATTATTAAAAACAAATGCTGCTATACATCTTTGTATATTATAATCATTAACTATAAATTGACCATATTTAGATCCTCTTGCATTTGCTAAAATACTATCTGTACTAAAAACTCCAACACCACTTGTTATTTCTATATCACTAGAACCAAAATACATTAAAAATTGATTTACTGTAAAAAATTGTATATTTTGAACAGATTTATAAGAAGTTGCTGCAGGACCAGCAGAACTTGTACTTGTTCCTTGTTGTAAAACATTAATAAATGGAACATTAGATATATCTAATAAAATTATATAATATAAATTTGATATTGGATTTCTATTTAATAACAATGTTAAATAATTTGTTCCTAAATTTTCAAAATAAAAACTACATCCATATCTATTATACAATCCTGATGCAAAATTTTGTGTTGTAAGTAAATTAAAACTTCCAAATTCATATACATAAAAACTTAATGTAGAATTAATGTCGCATAATATCAAATGTATTTTATTATTCTTTACATATGGCACTAAATCAGTTATAGTAGAAAAAGAAGTAATTGTAGCATAAATACCAAATGTAATTGGTTGATATAAACCTTCGTCTATAACTATACATTGATTTCCAACTGCTATAAATATATATTGACCATTACCAAAAGTAATTGTTTTCATAACATTTGGAGTAGAAAATATTTGAGGAGCATAAGCATTAAAAACTAAAGATAAAGCAATTGTTGATGTAGCATAATAAAACTGTACCCAATCTTTAGCAGCTATAACTACAACTTTTGTATTATTATAAGGAAAATCGTATGTTGCCATACAGTTAGTTCCTGTAGGTACTGTGATTGATGATGAAATATTTTGATTATAATGAATACTTTGTAAAAGAGAAGGTGAAAAAACATTATGTTTACCTGCAAAACTTCCAACCATTCCATTTGTAAGATTTTGCGGAACTGTTCTAATATTTCCATCGCTTATTAGTAAATTTGTTAAATTATACGTATTTCCTTCGTTATCAATGCCAATTTCATTATAAGCAAATAAAGAAGGAATTTGCTGATATATATTATTTAAATCATTTATATTAAAATATGATGTTGTTAGTGTCTCTGGAAAGAATATAAATATAAAATAATTTGTAGGACTTTGTTTTGTATATTTTACTAAAATAGGTTTTCCTCCTGGAGAATAAGGAAATGCATATGGAACTGTAACATTACTAAAATCATTTATATCATAAAAATCTGTATCTGGATTTGCATTATATGTTGTTACTACATATAACAAACCATCTTTATCTAATAATGTTTGATATGCTGTAGAACTACTTAATGCACTATATGTACTATATATAATTAATGTATCTGTAGTAGGATCAAATCTTAATACATAACCATTTGTTATATCATCATTTGTTGAATTAAAATTATCATAATCATTACATAATACATATATATAACTTCCTTTTACAACTGCAAAAACTTTACTATTAGACTGATTAGATCCTGTTAAGCTTATAGTTGCTACTTTAGAAACTATATTCGTTGTTGTATCTAGTTTGTAAGCATAGACTAAAGATGTATTATCTGTTCCTGTAAAGGAAGCTCTTCCAAATGTATATACATTATTATTTGTAAAAGAAACACTATGAGGATACATAAATCCATTATAAGAACCTACAGGAGTTGTTGCTACATAGTCAAAATATAATCCTGTTTTATTTAATTTATAATACTGCAAAGGAAGATCACTATATAAAATTCCTCCTGTAGTATTTTGATAACTTGTATAAAAATTTTGTACTCCATATAAATCTGTTGATGTCTCGCAGAAATCACAATATCCTATTCTTGAAACTCCAATCGGTCTTGGCTGATATTGTTTTGATAATAAACTACATCCTGTAAAAGAATTATTCATTATATAAAAAGCTCCTGTTCCTTCACTTGGATCTGCTACATAAAATCCAACCCATTGATTAAATATTGCTAAAGGATTATCTGGTATTCCACTATACAAATATAAACCTCGAGGTAATAAATTATTATCAGCATAACCTCCTCCTTCAAATCCACTATCTACTAAATAAAGTCCATCATTAAAACTAGTTATAGAATCTAAATTTAAGTATAAATTTTTACCTGTATCTATTATCGGTTTAGTATTTGAATAAAAATCATTATATTCACTTGTAAAAGCGTGATATCCCCAATTATGTCCATTATACAATCCTAAATTACCATCAAAGTCTAATAAAAATATATATGATACAAAAGGATATATTTGCGTATTATCTCCTAAAGGAGGTGTAATTTCTTCTGTCAAAGATGATAATATATTATTTTCATCTTGTTTCTCTAATTGAAATTGCCCATTAGTTGTAAAGTGCATATATATATTATTATCTTGGGTTATTCCAAAATAATTCTTTACATTACTTGATCCAAGATATGTTAAATAATTTCCTGTTGGTTTATCAAATATATTCCATATTACTTTATAAGGAATAATCGCATCAACTATATCGATTCTTAATAGAAATGTATATATGTATAATACATCTGGATTTCCATACTCTGGTATATTTAATTCAAATATATTAGTATCTCCGTATTTTACATAACATCCTGTATAACTAGAATTATTTGTTCTTCCACAAACAAATATACTATTTCCTACTCTTTCATATTGAAATGGACGAATATTTATAAATGTTATATCCGCATCTAAAAAATCCGGATCTATACGCACTTGTTCAAAATACGAATTAGAGTTTAATGGAAGACCCTGTGGAAAATATCCTGTCTGAGTATTAGTACTAAATGATATAGCAAAATCTGTAGGATTAGGATATTTTTCTACATCTCTATACTGACTGTTTATATCAACATAATATGTTGTTGTATTACTACTCATTCTTTTTATAAAACTTAAAATAAAAAAATATTTTATTTAATAATTTTAAAATTATTAAATAAATGAATTCTATTTCTTATAAAATTGAAAATTGCTGTAAAAATACAATTATTGATATTTTAAAAGATCCTAAATTACCTAACGCTATTTGGCATAAAACTGAAAATACTATCTATGTTAACAGTAACAAAATAAATAAAGGACTATCACAAAAAGAAACTTTTAATCATAACGAAAAAAGTGGTATAATTGATTTAATTAACTCTATATCAGAAGCTGAAGAAGATGGATTTTCAGGAGATACTAAACCTCAAATTATACATCTTAAACTTTAACTATACTAGGCTTATTTATAGAATTGATATTAAGTTTTAATTTATCACTCTTCATAGACTCCATCATCGCATTATGTAAATCGTATATACCTCCTTGTTTCATATTATTTTGTTCTATTAATTTATTCTTTTGAAGATTTCTTTTAGGATGATAATATATAACATTTTCATCCTTATTATAAACAGCACAACAAGGATTCTTCTCACACTTTAATTCTTCTAAAACTTTATCTTTAGTTGAGTTGTCACAACAATATTTTGATGGCATTTTATAAAATAAAAATATTTTATTTTTATTTTTTATATTTATTTTTTTTATTTATTTTTTTATTTTTTATATTTATTTATTAAAAATGACTACTTACACTCCTTCTACAAATGTTCCTACTTCCAAATTTATGAACATTACTAATAGTCTTATTGTCTCTCCTTCTGCTACTGGTCCTTTCTCCATCTTTACAGCAACCGATTCTTTCACTGCTCTTCCTAACTCTCAATACAACTGGACCACCACTGTTTCTTCTGAAACTCTGACTCTCCCTCTAACTCCTGTTAACGGTGCTTATGTTATTATTAATGACATTGACTGGTCTTGGGGTAACTTTCCTCCATCTATAGATTATAATACCGCCACTTCTAAAGGTGCTGTAGCTAACGCAACTGACTTATCTCTTTATGCTGGTGCTGAAATTAAATTTATTTATAACTCTAATTCTAATGAATGGACATCTTACTTGAAACCTGTTTCTACAGATGATCCTTTACAAGGTTGGTGGAAAAATGTTAGTAAAAGTTTATTACATGCAGGTGCTACAGATGCTCAAGTTACTGGAGATGATCCACTTCCTTCTGGTTATACTCTTATTCCAGGAAGTGATGCAAATATTAAAAACATTCCTTATGTTTATTTGGATGTTGTTACAAATTATCCTTTTGTCAAAGTTACTAGTTATGGAGGAACTTATGATAATGTTTTTGAAGCTCTCAAATTTGAAACAAGTTATGAACGTTTAGCAGACGGAATTTCTCTTGCTTATCCTGGTCTTCCTGGAACTTCTTCTTTTGATTTCTATAATTTTTTGACACTTCCTTTTAATGCTCCTAATACACTAACTCTTCAACCTAACGGACAACTTTTTGGTCAATATGCTGCTACAACAGATCCTGATTTTGTATTAGGTTATACACAATCATCATCATTTAGTTGTATTCTTCAAAAGATTGATACTCCTCCAATTATTCGTTCTTACTCTGAGAATGAAGTTTCTTTCCCTGATAGTCAAGATCCTGTTTTTATGTTTAAATATTTCGCCAAAATTATGTCTGAAAAAGGTATGCCTCAAACTAATTCTTTAAATGGAGTTGATACTTGGTATCCAGGATATTATAATCAAAATGCTATTCTCCAATCTTATTTAAATGGTAAAACTATTGAATATGACATTCATCATATTGTTAAGTCTACTACTGAACAATATTCTAATGAAGAAATTTTACTAAATCAAGGAAATTTAACAGGAGCAACTAAAATTTTTATAGGATTAAATCATCTTATAACTCCTGGAAGTACTGTTACTATTAGTGGATTATCAGGTGATTGGAATGTTCTTAATGGAGAATATACAAATGATGTTATTAGTAGTGTACATTGGAATAATCAATCAACTGGACATATGGATTGTAATGTCTCCGCATTAACATCTAACTTAACAGGAAGTTTATATAACTCTAATAATTTCTGTATATTAAGATTAGATACATCTTCTTTATCTGGAACTAACACAGGTCCTACTAAAGGATGGGCTACTTACACTGGAACTCCTTCTATTTCAGTTACTCATCATGTTACTTCAAATATGAGTTATAATAATTTTGCTGCAGCATTAAAAGCTTTTGCATTAGAAGTTTATGGAACACAAGAGCATGCAGGTTATACTTATTTAGCTAAAGAAGATAATTCTAATAGAGTCGAAGACTCGTGGGAAAGTTCTTCTATTAAATTTATGCAATATAGTTTTGAAGATTGGTTGTCTAGATTTGGTTTAAGTCAATTCTATAATTCACCTTCTCCTCCAAGTTCATATATAACAATTTACGGAGATCATTACGATGTTATTAATACTGAAGTTATTTATATTACTGGAGCTAATACTGGCGGATGGTCTATCTCAACTCTTAACTATCTTGATCCTAACGAAACTTATAATTTATATTATGCTTTCACAGGAAATTTCTCTACTGGTCCTGACGGAACTGTTGAAAATATTGCTGGACAAATTCAAGAATACTTTGGAAGTATAGCTAATACAGTTAATGTAGCTAATCCTTCTCAATTAGGAGGTAGTATATTAATATATACTGGAGCTAAATACGGAGGAAACAATGATGCCGATAGAACTATTTGGAATATAATGGGAGGTGTTAGTACTCTTAATGAAGATGAACAAACTCTTTATAATTTCTTTGTTTATGGTTTAGTTAAAAGTGAATTAACTAATAGTAAAAATATTGGATATATTTTAGTTAATAATAGTACTCCTTTTAAAGGAGATGATGCAATCTGGTATTCTCAAGGTAATACTTGGGCTGATCCTCAAATTCTTCAAAATGCTCCTGATAAAATATTAAATGGTATATATGCTAATATGATGGTTCCTGTTATGAAATATTTTAATTCTAAAGGAGTTAATAGTATTATTCTTGATAATAGAACTAATCTTGGCGGTTATTCTAGTTGGTTTGAACAATTCTTTGGAGGAGATATACTTAAAATTACTGACAGCAGATTTAATCTTAATACACAAAATGGATTATCTCCTACTTTAAATAATGAAAATTTTACATATTATGATAATCTTAACTTAACAGGTACAGATAATTATTTACATCCTTCTTTCCTTGAATCTA
>JACCDP010483953.1_pt1 | contig 24760 bp, 22 predicted proteins | sample 7445841 | NCBI WGS metagenome assembly JACCDP01 (sample SAMN15323441, study PRJNA562643) | freshwater metagenome | isolation source: river surface water | place: USA:Blue River Watershed | collected 2017-08-17
CATTTGGGAATGGTTAACCAGAAAAAGTCTGTTGGGCTTACCAAAGGTTGCAGTTATTGGCAGACCAAATGTTGGAAAATCAACGCTGGTAAATCGAATTATTGGAAGAAGAGAAGCGATTGTTGAAGATACTCCGGGTGTAACGCGCGATCGCGTGAAATATGAAGCTGAATGGAACGGACGCCGATTTATTTTGATCGACACCGGAGGTTGGGAAGTTGCACCAGAGGGAATTTCAGAGAAGATAACAGCTGGTTCCGAAGCAGCAATTGCCGAATCAGACATCGTTCTCTTTGTAATCGACGCGCAGGTTGGCGCACTTGATGAGGATCAATCTCTTGTAAATTTGCTCCGCAAATCAAAGAAAAAAGTAATTGTTGCTGCCAATAAAGTTGATGGCACAACAGAAGAAACCGAAGCTCACGCACTTTGGAATTTAGGTTTTGGCGAACCACGATTTGTTTCAGCATTACACGGCCGAGGCAGTGGTGATTTGCTCGACTATTTGGTTAAGGAGTTACCGGAAATTGGCTCTGAGAAAGCCGATGATGGATATAGGCGTATAGCTCTTGTGGGCAGGCCAAATGTTGGAAAATCAAGCCTTTTGAATATTCTTGCCGGTGAATCTCGTGTAATCGTTGATGATGCAGCAGGAACCACAAGAGATCCAGTTGATGAATTGATTGAGATAGGCGGATCTACTTGGCGTTTTATCGACACTGCTGGTATTCGCAAACGTGCTCGCCAAGATAGCGGAACTGATTACTACGCTTCACTCCGAACTACATCGGCGCTCGAACGCGCAGAAGTTGCGGTTGTAGTTCTAGACGCTTCGGTGCCATTAACCGAACAGGATTTGCGCATTGTAAGTATGGTTGAAGAGGCTGGTCGCGGACTCGTAATTGTTATGAACAAATGGGACTTAGTGGATGAAGAGCGCCAGATCCAACTAGATAAAGAACTTGAAAGAAACTTGGAGCGCTTCCCATGGGCACAACGCGTCAATGTCTCAGCTAAGACCGGTTGGCACCGAGATCGTTTGGCGCCCGCTCTGCGTACTGCGATTACCAGTTGGGAGAAGAGAATTCCAACAAGCAAACTTAACTCCTTCCTGGGAGCACTTATCGGCGCAACGCCACCACCTGTTCGAAGTGGTAAGCAACCTAAAATTAGATTTGCAACGCAAGCGGCGATTTGCCCTCCTAAGTTCGTGGTCTTTGCTACCGAGTTCGTTGAAACGTCCTACCGAAGATTTATTGAGCGTCGGCTTCGCGAGGAGTTCGGCTTCCCAGGAACCCCGGTAGAAGTTGTGGTTAAAGTAAAAGAGCGGGATTAAAGTGTTTAGCCGCAAGGAAGTTTTAACCATCCCAAACGCCATAACCGGCATCCGAGCACTAGGAATTCCACTCTTCTTGTATGTATATCTCGCTTTGGAGAATTCTGGTCTTGCTCTAACCATTTTAATTATCGGTGCAATGTCAGATTACTTTGATGGCAAAGTTGCAAGGAGATTGAATCAAGAGTCTGCACTTGGGGCTTTGTTAGATCCAACTATAGACCGCCTCTATATTGCGGCGACCGTAATTGCCTTAGTTGTAAATAACGTTGTTCCGTTGTGGCTTCTTTTACTTTTAATCAGTCGGGATATTTGGATGGTTCTTATCCTTGCAGTAAAGAAATCTAGAGGCAGTGGAGTTTTTGAGGTTACCTTTCTTGGAAAGGCGGCGACCTTCAATCTTCTTTACGCCTTTCCGTTTCTTTTGGTAGCGGGGGATACTGGGATTGGGCAACTATTTTTTATTGCTGGCTGGGGTTTTGCTATTTGGGGTGTCGGGCTCTATTGGGTGACCGCTCTGCAATATACATATATTGCACTTCGAGAAATTAGGGGCAATAATGCGCCAAATTAGATTAACGTTCATTGACTGGAGTGCAGATGTCTAATGTTCCAAGTGATTTAAAATTCACTAAAGAGCACGAGTGGGTTGCTACAACGCCATCCGCAAAAGTCTTTCGCGTTGGAATTACGGATTACGCGCAGTCTGCTCTTGGCGACATTGTTTACGTGCAATTACCAAAGGTTGGACAGAAATTAACAGCTGGTGAAGTGTGTGGCGAGATTGAATCTACCAAAAGCGTATCCGAGATCTACTCACCAATTACTGGTGTAGTTTCTTCAGTAAACGGCAATCTGGATGGCGCCCCAGAGATTATTAACTCCGAGCCATACGGTTCAGGCTGGATTCTTGAAATATCAGTTTCGGGAGACCTGCCAGAACTACTAAGTGGCGAGGAATACGAGAAATTGACGGCTTGACCCGCTCAAATACTTTGAATAGTGTCAGCCTATAGTTGAACCTCAAGGTTTGAGGGTGAGATTTAGGGGGATGCAGATATGGGTTTACCACCATCTGACGCTCCTAAAGATTCAAAAGATTCAAAAGAAAGAGACTTAACCAGCACGTTAAACATTGCAGCGCTAAGGTCGGTTCCGGATTTTGTAACTGAAAAGTCCCTTCTCGATTCGCTAAGTTCAGAAGAGTTCAATGTTTTAAAGGATTTGCCGAAAGATAGCGGAATGCTTATTTCGCTAGCTGGTCCAGGTAAAGGTGCCAGATTCTTGTTGGATACCGATGAGATAACGATTGGTCGAGATTCGTCAAGTGAGATTTTTCTAGATGATGTGACAGTTTCACGTAAGCATTGCAGAATATTAAGAAGCAAGAGTGCGACTGGGACTATCTTCGAAATTGAAGATCTCTCCAGTTTAAACGGAACCTATGTAAATGCAGTGTCCAAGGTTAAAACTTCCCTCAACCATGGCGATGAAGTTCAAGTTGGCAAGTATCGATTAACTTTCTTTCGCCCAGTCACTGGGCAAAGATCTGGCGAAATTCAATAGAAATTGGTTAAGGGGAGTTCATGAATGTTCCAGCGCGGGCCTATCTGAGTATTGGCGAAGTTCTAAGCAAATTGCGTGGTGAGTTTTCCGATATAACGATTTCAAAAATTCGCTTTCTTGAATCAGAAGGCTTGATTGATCCGCAGCGAACCCCTTCGGGATATCGCAAGTTCACAAACGTGGACCTTGAACGCCTACGCTATGTTCTTGCTGCGCAACGAGATCAATATCTACCCCTGCGCGTTATCAAGGAGAACCTTGATGCATTAGACCGAGGACTGACTCCATCGGCGACACCTGGATCACCGGCGGCGCCAAGACTTGCGACCGTAGATGGTGAATTTGCAGCAGCTAATTTCATTCATGACAGCCAGCTTCGACTATCTAGAGAAGAACTTCTTCAATCTTCAGGTTTGTTGGATGCGCACTTAGCCCAGATTGAATCTTTTGGTTTGATTGAGATGAAGGGCCGTTACTACGACGCTGATGCGTTGTCAGTTGCAAGAGCAGTTGCAGAAATGTCTTCCTTTGGAATAGAAGCTCGCCATCTGCGAAGCTTCAAGACCGCAGCTGATCGCGAGGTGGGTTTGGTGGAACAGGTGATCACGCCGTTGTTACGCCAGAAGAATCCAGAAGCGGCCGCCCGAGCCGAAGAAGTGCAACGAGAACTCGCATCACTTTCAATTAGGTTGCATGCAGCTTTGGTGGCATCCGGTTTACACAGATCTAAGTAGCTTGTTAGTTTCAGCGGTTTTGGTGAGTTGGATAATCGATGAGTGATCTTCACTTGGTAGAAGTTGTTGGAGTTAGGGTTGAGATGCCCTCGAACCAGCCGATTGTTCTTCTTAAAGAAGCAGATGGAATTCGCTATCTACCGATCTGGGTGGGAGCAACCGAGGCAACTGCAATCGCATTTGCTCAGCAGGGACTGACACCACCTAGGCCACTAACTCATGATCTGTTGAAGACCATCGTCGGCGAATTGGGTTCCAAGGTGGAATCGGTTCAGGTCACTCATCTTTCTGAAGGTGTCTTTTTCTCCAAAATTGTTCTGAGCAAGGGGATAGAGATTTCGGCCAGGCCGAGCGATGCAATCGCCCTCGCATTGAGATCAGGGGCTTTGATCTATGCGACCGAGGATGTTTTCCTGGCCGCGGGAATCGAGATTCCGGATCAGGCTGACGACCAGGTAGAAGCCTTTCGCGAGTTCTTAGACCAGATAAACCCCGAGGACTTCTTAGGCTAAACCTCAAGGGAAACTTTAGGGTTTTGCGTGTCGGTCATTGCTCTCAGCAGGCTCTCGAACTAACCTTCTCTTAAATCCGATAAGGATCTTCCCCCATAGAAGTGAGTTCGAAATGTCTCAAGTGACTGATCCTTCGACACCTGAAATAGGTTATCGCGGTGCTACCGCATGCGTGGCAGCTGGGATTACTTATCGGCAATTGGATTATTGGGCGCGAACAGGATTAGTTGAGCCAAGCGTGCAGGGTGCAAGCGGTTCTGGCTCTCAGCGACTTTATGGTTTTCGTGACATCTTGGTTCTAAAAATCGTTAAGCGCCTTCTCGACACTGGGGTTTCACTTCAGAATATTCGTTCAGCTGTTGAACATCTGCGCATGCGCGGTGTGAATGACCTAGAGCGTATGACTCTGATGAGCGATGGCGCAACAATTTATGAGTGCGCTAGTGCTGATGAAATTGTGGATCTATTGCAAGGTGGTCAAGGAGTTTTTGGGATTGCAATTGGTAAAGTTTGGAGCGAAGTTGAGGGCTCACTTGCCAACCTTCAGGGCGAGAATGTTTCAACTGGAGAGAGCGTAGTTGCAGGTTCTACACTAGGAACCGTTAACGACGAACTTTCAGATCGAAGAAAGCGTAAGTTAGCTTAATTATTTCCTTCCCCTAGGAATCGGAGCCTTTGCTCCACAAACTTAGGGGAGTGTCGATGAGTTCGGTTCGTTCGAATTTCGCAGATAGACATATCGGCCCTGATTCTGGGCAAATCAATAGCATGCTTACTGCGCTCGGCGAAAAAAACTTTTCAGAATTTATCAAAAAGGTTGTTCCCGAAAATATTGCCCTCACTGAGGCAATTGCAAAGTCGCTTCCTTCCGCTGCATCCGAGGTGGCTGCAATTGAAGAACTTCGCGGGCTAGCATCGGAAAATAGAGTTGTTAAATCACTGATCGGCTTAGGCTATTTCGGAACAATCACACCACCAGTGGTTCTGCGAAATGTTCTTGAGAATCCTTCCTGGTATACGGCCTATACGCCTTACCAACCAGAAATCTCACAGGGCCGACTTGAAGCTATTTTTGCCTTTCAAACAGTTGTAACTGATTTAACTGGTTTAGATGTAGCTAATGCGTCGATGCTTGATGAAGCAACTGCGGCGGCAGAGTCGATGACACTGGCCCGAAGAATTTGGCAGGGAGACGATGAAGCAGTATTTCTCGTTGACGCGACTTTGCATCCACAAATAAAAGCGGTTATTGCGACTAGAGCAGCTCCTTTGAAAATCGAATTAATAGAGATTGAACCGAATTTAGTTGCAGTGTCAGGTGTTGGTCGGCCTGTGTTTGGTGCAGTATTTGCTCAAATCAGCAGCCATGGCTCAGTAAATGATTTAGAACCTTTGATATCTGCCATTCATGAGAATTCCGCCCTGGCGATAGTTGCATGTGATCTTCTTGCCCTAACTATTTATAGGACGCCTGGAGAACTTGGTGCTGATATTGCAATTGGTTCTGCGCAACGGTTTGGTGTGCCAATGGGCTTTGGGGGACCGCACGCAGGATTTATGTCAGTGCGTAAAGGACTAGAAAGATCACTGCCGGGTCGCTTGGTTGGCCAGAGTTTAGATTCTCATGGAAATCGTGCTTTGCGCCTAGCTCTGCAAACTCGTGAACAACACATTAGACGTGACAAAGCTACATCGAATATTTGCACTGCTCAAGTTCTACTAGCAGTAATGTCGGCTTTTTATGCAATGTGGCACGGCCCAATGGGGTTAAAGCAGATTGCAATTGAAATTAGAGAGAACGCTAATAACTTACGGGATTCGCTAAAGGATGCAGGATCTAACGTAACAGCAGGCGAAATCTTCGACACGTTCACTATCTCAGATATAGATGCAGAAAAATATGCGTCTTTGTTCCTTCAAGCGGGTTTCAATCTTCGAATCATAGATGGAAAAACCGTTGGTCTCACCTTCGATGAAACAATTACTAAAGAAGATATGAAAGCAATTTCCCAGCTTCTGAAAGTGGAGTTGTGCAAATCTAGTTCTCCAACTGTAAGCGCTTCAAAGGCCCGGTCATCGAACTTTCTAGAACATCCACTTTTTAATACTTATCATTCTGAGACCTCAATGCTGCGCTACCTTCGCAACCTTGCCGATCGAGATCTAGCCCTTGATCGAACAATGATTCCACTTGGATCTTGCACAATGAAATTGAATGCGACAACTGAAATGATTCCGGTGACCTGGCCAGAGTTTTCAAATCTCCACCCTTTCGCGCCGTCGAATCAAAGCGTTGGTATGAGAAAGTTAGTAAATCAATTGTCAGATTGGCTAATCGAAATCACTGGATACGATGCGGTTTCGCTTCAGCCGAATGCTGGTTCCCAGGGTGAGTTCGCAGGTCTTCTGGCAATTCGGAATTATCTCGATTCGAGAAATGAACAGCACCGTAATATTTGCTTGATTCCCTCCAGCGCCCATGGCACTAACGCTGCAAGTGCGGTGATGGCAGGTATGCAGGTTGTTGTTATTGCATGTGATGAGCAAGGCAATGTCAGTGTTGAAGATTTGAAGGAAAAAATCTCACAATATGAAAGTTCTCTTGCCGCGCTTATGGTTACTTATCCTTCGACTCATGGAGTTTTTGAAGAAGCAATAACTCAAATCTGTGGCTTGATACACGACGCCGGGGGACAGGTCTATGTTGACGGTGCCAACCTAAATGCACTTGTTGGTCTGGCTAAACCTGGAAAGTTTGGCGCTGACGTATCGCACCTAAACTTGCATAAAACATTCTGCATTCCACATGGTGGTGGCGGTCCTGGAGTTGGCCCAGTAATAGCGAAGTCGCACTTAGCACCATTCCTCCCAAATCATCCGCTTGATGCATTAGCTGGACCAAAGACTGGACCCGGCCCGGTAAGTTCTGCGCCTTTTGGTTCTGCAAGTATTCTGCCAATTTCGTGGGCATATATTCGCATGATGGGGGGAGAAGGTCTAACTAAGGCTACCCAGGTTGCAATATTGTCTGCTAATTATCTAGCAGCGAAACTAGATCCACATTTTCCAGTTCTTTACCGAGGTGCCAACGGTTACATTGCTCATGAGTGCATAATTGATTTGCGCGAAATCACGAAGAACACCGGAGTAAGTGTTGATGATGTTGCCAAGCGATTGATGGATCATGGTTTTCATGCACCAACAGTTAGTTTTCCTGTTGCCGGAACTCTGATGATTGAGCCGACGGAATCCGAAGATTTAAATGAAATGGAACGCTTCATAAGTGCAATGGTTTCAATCCGAGCCGAAATAGCTGATATTGAAGCAGGCGAATTAATGATCGAAGAATCACCATTGAGATTTGCTCCGCACACGAGTTCAGATTTAATGCAGAACGAATGGAATCGAAAATATTCACGAGAAGTTGGCGCATTTCCTTCCGGAGATAATTCGGATTTAGGCGCTCGAGGGAAATACTGGCCAGCAGTTGGCCGTATTGATGGCGTTTACGGGGATAGGAACTTGGTGTGTTCGTGTCTGCCGATTTCAGAGCTTGCCATTAACTAAGTGTTGAGAGCGATAATCTGACATAATGTAGATTATCGGCGAATAGGATCACGCCAAATACGCTTGATCCCGGCCATTGTTACATAACCAAAGGCTTCCAGGGCTATTCCCGAAGTCATCTTTGATTTCCCGTGATGTCGCTCAACGAAAGTTATTGGAACTTGAATCACTTCCGCACCAGATTTAAATGCTGCACAAGCCATTTCAATCTGAAAACAGTAACCGGTAGTTTTCATATCAGAGAGATTTAGTGCGTTGAGAAGCTCGACGCTATAGATTCGGAATCCTCCAGTTAGATCTTCTAAATCAATGCCAAGACCCAATTTTGCATATTTAGTTCCAAATTTCGATAGCAACTGTCGATATTTGGGCCAATTAACGACGCGACCACCCGACATCCAACGAGTTCCCATGATCATTATTCGTTTCGATTGTGAGTTTTGGAGAACATCTAGCATTGCAATTAAATCTGCAACGCGATGTGAACCGTCAGCATCCATAGTAACTACATGAGTGTAATTTGAGTTTGATAGAACATCTGAAAACCCGGCGTGATAAGCGTCGCCAAGACCAGTTTTCACAGGGCGGCGAATAATTCTTACCCACGGTAAAGATAAGCGGTCAACTATATCCGCGGTTCCATCGGGTGAATTGTCATCAATAACAATTAATTCATAGTTCAAGTTAGCCGTAATGCGCTCGGAATTTAACTCTGTTAGAAGTTCAGCAATTGTGGTCGCTTCGTTGTAGGTTGGTATCAAAATTACTAAGCGCATCATCTAAAGAATCTGTTCACTGGCGTTACGTATTTGCTTAAGATTAATTCACCATTCAATGAGGCTTTCTTATTCTCCATTGTCCTATCGATCACTTTCCCATTGTTGTCGATAAAAGCTGAAATGCCGATGGTCGAGACACTAAGTATGTATCTTGAATGCTCTACAGCTCGAATTCGAGTAATCGCCAGTTGCTGAGCACTTTGCGCAGTATTAGCGAAGGTTGCGCTATTTGTCTGAACAATCAGGGCTTCTGAATTCTTGGCCATATCTCGAACTAAATCGTCGTGGATGATTTCATAACAGATAATCGGCCCAAGGATCTTTCCGGAAATTTCATGAACGACTCTCCTATCGCCAGGAATAAAATCGACCACTCGCTCTGCGAAAGGACTTAGGAATTCTGACAAGGCTCGCAATGGGATGTATTCACCGAAAGGGGTCAATCCCCGCTTCACATAACTACTTTGGGCCACACCTTCCTTCGAATACAAAATAGATGCATTTTGAGGCTTCCCCCGGCTCTGAATAACGGTCCCAGCAAGCAGCGGCACATCAAGTTCATTTGTTAAAGATGCTATTTCTGTTGCAACTACTGGATTGATTTTCGGATCGATATCAATGGCATTTTCGGGCCAAATAACGGCGTCGAACTTACCTTTCGCAAATTCTCGAGTCGCCTTAACATGTAAGGCGAATACTGCCCGAGCTCTTGAATTGAATTCAAGACCAACTTCTGGTGTGTTTCCTTGAATCGCAAGGAGCTTAATTGAGCCACTCCCCTGCGGATTATTCGGAATAAGGAACGCGCATAGGAACATGATCGTAATCAACAGAGCTCTTTTTAAATTTATCCTCGCCAACAGAATAGAAACCACGACCGTAAAGGCCGAAAGAGCAATGACTCCGCCCATTGAAACAATTTGAAGCGCAGGAGAATCGACCTGACTAAAAGCTATGCGAGTCCATCCAAAACCACCAAATGGAAAACGAGATCTGATCTCTTCCATGATTAAAAGCGTTAAGCCACTTAACCAAATACTTCTATATTTTCGATAAATCAAGCCAACCGGTATGTAGAAGAGCCCCTGCAAAATTGCGAGAAAGAACCAAGGAAGAACTCCTACATACTTCCCGGTCCAGTAAAGAACCAGGGCGTTGAGAACGAAGCCAAAAACAAAACTCGACAGTATCGGTCTTCGATTTTTCATTAACTTTCGAAAGAACAGAGCAAAACCAAGTATTGCAAAGAACCAAATCCCAATCGGTTCAAATGCAGCGCTGGCTAGCAGAGCCGCAAGTAATATCGTTACCATTTAAGAGCAGAGATAAGTCGATCTACACTTGCTCCAAGTCCATAATCCTTCTGATATTGGTAAATCTCATCAAGGTTTTTCGGACGCTTCGGCAGAGCTAAATCCATTTTCGGTAAAGGAACATCGAGTGCGCAATGCACTAATTTCGGCGCAATTTTCGCGTATTCCGCAGATTCTAAAAGTTTTTTACGAGCGTTCGGCGTTAGCCGCTCATCTTCCTTAGCCGCTGCTTTCATTACTTCGGGCAAACTTGTAAATTGTTTTGCAATGACCGCAGCACCTTTTTCACCAATGCCTCTGATACCGGGCAGCCCATCTGAGGCATCACCTCGAATCATGGCAAAAAGCGCATATCTTTCCCCTGGAATGTCATATTTATCTGCAATCCATTTGAGGTCGACATGGTCATGATTTGTGATGCCTTTAGCAAGATAGACAACAGAGATTTTACGTTTGTCATCTACCAATTGGAAAAGGTCGCGATCTCCAGTCACTATCTTTGTTGGCCCTGGTTCGGTGACTGCAAATGACGCCATGACATCATCAGCTTCGTAATCATCAACGCCAACTAGCGGAATTCCGAAGGCTTCGAGAAGATCTAACAAAATAGGAATTTGCGGGCCCAGCGTATCTGGCTCCTCTTCCTCGCCTTCAACGTCTAACCGATTCGCTTTGTATTCTGGAAATAAATCTACGCGCCAGCTTGGTCGCCAATCGCCTTCGATGCAGGCTACTAAACGATTTGGGTTGTAGATATTCATGAGCCGTGCTGTCATATCCAAGTAACCGCGTATTGCATTGACTGGTTCACCGCTTGGCGAAAGAAGCGTATCTGGCATCCCAAAATATGCGCGATACCAGAGAGATGCACTATCTAACAGCATTAAAGTCATACGACAGCACCCGCATAAGCAATGACACCACGATCAATTCTTCCGAGGGCATCTTTAACTATTGGTGACAAATGTGGTGATGCAATTGCAATCTGTCTTAACAAGTCAATGATCTGCTTAATTGAACGTACGAAATCTCCAACCGTAAGATCTGTTCCTTTAAGTATTGAAGTTAAAGAGTGACCACTCGCCCATCGGTATGAGGCCCAACAGAAGCCAGCATCTGGTTCACGAATAGGCTCCAGGCCAAGTTCAGTCTCTAAATCGTTTATTTCTAGCCAAACCTTGACCAAATCAGCGAGAACTTCTTCAACGTGTCCCCTGGGTAACTTGGGCGGACTGTCCTTGCGACTCTCATAAACAAATACCGAAACGATTGATACCAATTCAGCGGCAGTTAATTGCCCAAAAGCTTCGCGCCTGATCATCTCGGCGATCAGAAGATCGGTTTCACCATAAATTTTAGAAAGCAATTTTCCATTGGTTGTAATTGCGTCATTATTCAAATAGCCGAATTTTTCTAGCATCACTTTGATTAGATCGAATCGCCTTGCGATAACGTGCGTACGATTGGCAACTCTAGAATTTAGACCAGCGTTTTCTCGACGCAATCGATCTGCTCGCTCTGCAATGCGGGCATGCGTTTCACGATCGCTGCACCCATGACAGGAATGGTTTCGAAGAGCTTTTCGGGCGTCAGCGATTTTCTCTTCTTCAAACTCCCGCGCCTTACGCCGCTTAGTAGAGAGTCCTCGTTCTAATTCCTTAATTTCGAATCGAATTTGCGCATACTCTACAAAGTCTCCCAGATGACAACTTATCTCTTCTTCTAGTTCACTAATAGCTTCGTTGTTGCGTTTAATTTGACGAGCCAAACCAACAACAGCCTTATCCGCCTGGAATTGGGCGAATGATGATTCCAACGAAGTACGGGCTCGATCTGCGCCAAATTGAGAAATCAGATTTATAGTCATGTTGTAAGTAGGTTTGAACGAACTCTTTAGCGGATAGGTTCGAGTTGATGCCAAACCAGCTGCGGACGCACTATCGATATCTTTATTCCACAAAATCACCGCGTTGCCTTCGATATCAATTCCGCGACGCCCAGCCCGCCCAGTTAATTGCGTGTATTCGCCAGGGGTAACCGACACATGGGATTCACCATTCCATTTTGTTAATTTTTCGAGCACAACAGTTCGAGCCGGCATATTGATCCCAAGGGCCAAAGTTTCAGTAGCGAATACTGCCTTAATTAATCCACGTTGAAATAGTTCTTCAACGCACTCTTTAAATGCCGGAAGCAGTCCCGCGTGATGCGAAGCAATTCCGCGTTCAAGTGAATCTACCCATTCATGAAAACCTAAAACTACTAAATCATCTTCAGGCAAAGTTCTTGTTTTTTCGGCAATCACTTCCCGAATTTGTGATCTCTCCTCGGTGTTTGTAAGTCGTAACCCCGCAGCAAGACATTGCTTTACCGCGCTATCGCATTGAGCGCGAGAAAAGATGAAGGTGATCGCAGGAAGCAAGCCTTCCCGGTCCAATTTTTCAATTACTTCTGCACGACCAAGCGCTTTTATAGTTGGAGTTATCTGTGAACTATCCCGCCAATTTTTCTTGCCGCCATTACTTCCATACTTAGTCCGAACCGATCTCAGAGATTCTTTTTCCAAGCGAAGTATTTCCGGATTGACCTTAGTGTTGCTCGAGAATAGATCAAGAAGTCGATTTCCGAAGAGAACGTGTTGATAAAGAGGAACTGGTCGGGTCTCGCTCACAATAACCTTCATCTCACCGCGTACAGTTTGCAGCCAATCACCGAATTCTTCGGCATTCGAAACAGTCGCTGAAAGGGCAGCGACTTGAATGCTTTCAGGAAGATGAATCAGAATCTCTTCCCAAACCGCACCGCGAAAACGGTCGGCAAGGTAATGAACTTCGTCCATAACCACGTAACGAAGATCTGTAAGTGTTGAAGAAGCTGAATAAATCATGTTGCGAAGCACTTCCGTGGTCATGATTACGATCGGAGCCTCTGAATTTATGCTCGTATCACCAGTTAAAAGCCCGACATTCTCATCGCCGAACATGGCTGACAAATCTTGAAATTTCTGATTCGATAAGGCTTTGATAGGCGTTGTGTAGAAACATTTCTTGCCGGAATTCATTGCTAGAAAAGCCGCGAATTCGCCAACGATAGTCTTTCCGGCCCCGGTTGGCGCAGCAACTAAAACCGATTTACCGCTCTCTAACGCTTGGCATCCGCGAATTTGAAAATCATCCATGCTAAATGGATATCGTTCTAGAAAATCATTGGTCAATCTATGAACATTTCGAGCTTTCGCTTGCGCAAAACGTTGTGCCGGTGATGACACTAGAACTAGCCTTCACTGTTTTTGCGTTTTGCTCGAGCTTTATCAACGAGCAAGGAAATTCCACCGGCCGCTAAGTAAAGCAAAATTAGTGGGCCTGCTAGAAAGAATAACGTGAAGGGATCTCCCGTTGGTGTCGCGATAGCAGAAAACAAAACGATTCCAAAGATTGCGTAACGCCAAGGGCGTAAGATCGATTTTCCACTTAGGACGTGAGCCAAGTTCAGAGCGATTAGAAAAACCGGAAGCTCGAAAGCAATGCCGAAGACCAGAATTAATTGGGTGACGAAAGTTAGATAGTCATCAAATCTCACGAGGTTAGTCAGCGACGTGGGCGTGAAGCTGAGTAGAACTTCAATCGCGATTGGCAGAACTAGGTAACCGGCGAATATTCCTACTGCGAAAAAAGGCACGGCACCGATAATGAAAAAGATTGAGTTTCTTCGCTCCTTCTTATGCAGGCCTGGCGAAATGAAGGCCCAAAGTTGATATAACCAGATAGGTGAGGCAAATATTAAGCCTAGAAGAACTGAGATCTTGAACTTCAAATCGATTGGGCCCAAAACGCCACTTATATAAAGGATTCCACAAGTTGATTCACCCGCAGATGTCGCAGCACCGAGGTCACATATCGGGCTCGCTAACCTTGCAATTATTCGTTCGTAAAGAACCCAACCAACACAGCTGGCAAGGATGATTCCAAAAGCTGATTTAAAGGCACGCGTTCGGAGCTCGTTGAGATGAGACAGCAAAGGCATCGCCTTTGCGTTGTTACCTTTCACTAAAGCTTAAGAATCGGACTTAGTGTTATCGCCCTTTGTGTCGCCGTCTTTCATTTCGCTCTTGAAAATCTTAAGACTCTTAGCGATTGATTTAGCTGAATCCGGCAACTTCTTAGCGCCAAAAAGAACCACAAAAAGAACAACAACAATTATTAAATGCCAACCTTGAAGTCCGCGTACCATCTTCGCTCCCCTGCTCTCGATTCAACTGGTTTCAAAGTGAAATATATTGAAATTCCCCTCGAATACCAACTCCTATGATAGTTCGAAAGGCCAAATAGAACCTACTCAATCACTAACAAGTCGGTCTTTACTCAGATCCCTGGTAAGCCGCCTTTATTGCCTGGGCCCGCTCCTTCACTTGAACCGCCAAGATAGTCGGACTAATCACTTCTATTCCAGAGCCGAATCCCAGAATGGTTCGGGCTAACCAGTCGAGATCTATGGGATGAAGCTTTACCCGGAAGCCATCGCCTTCGGCAGTAGATTCGATAATCGAACTATTCTCCTCAATGAAGTTGCGCGCCGATTTTGCAATGAAAAGTTCTATATTCAAGGCGCTATCTTTTGTCTCGGCTTCACTTGAATTAACAACCATGACATCGTTAGCAGAATTCTCGATACTTACAATTCGATCCAATCGAAATGTTCGATCACCCTTTGAAGTTTGACACCAAGCGCTCAAATACGTGTTGCTATTTGCTTGATAGATTTCAAGAGGAAGGATTAACCGTTCAGTGCTTTCATCTTTACTCCCACTTAAATAGATAATCTTTAGCGCATTTCCCTTAGCGATAGCCTGTTCTAATTTCTCTACGATTTCAGAATTTTTTGAATCTGACACCACTACATATGGATTCTCGAAAGAAAGACTTTTGCGCAACTTAATCTTCAATTCCTCTATCTCATCAGCTATCGCATCTGACCTGAGAGATTTTAATAGGTCAAGAGACACCAGCAGCGAGGTGATTTCCGAACGGTTCATGCTTCTGGGTTTCGTCAAACTTTGTGGATCAGAAACAGTTACATACCCATCTTCGTAATACATCTCAATCAACTCGAGCGGTGTATAGCCAGGAAGCCCGCACATGTGAATTAAAATCAAGTCATCATTCATCTGCTTTTCGGTAACACCAAAAACTTGAGCTAATTCGGCGATTGATATTCCCTGGTGCTCAAGCAGGTAAGGGATTAAATCGAGAGCCCTGGCAGTTCGGTCTAGCGCCGATTCACTCATGACAAAACCCCATCGACCAAATCGAGCAGCTGCTCAACGAGGTTAGCTGGTTCAATAATTCTGACATTTGCTCCATGCCAGATAATTTCTCGCAAGAAAATCCGTTCATACTCAAAATTAATTTCATACGTATCAAAATCTTCGCCCTGAGAAATGAGTTTTCCTCGCTCGCGCAGAAGAATTGCAGAATCCTTCTTGATCTCGACCTTTGCGCTGTGGATGATCGAAATATCATTCTTAGGCAGATATTCCGAGACATCGAAATCCTGTGGAATTTCAAACTGATTCTTCTTCTTGGACATCTCGACTCCACCGAGAAATCGTGAGATTTTGAAGAGCCTAATTGCTTTTCGATCTAGATCCATGCCGATCAAATACCAGAAGCTATTCCAGAAAACGATTCGGTAGGGTTGCAAATGCCGTGTTTTTAGCGATGAAGAATCGTACGCGAAACTGATTTCGGTTTTCTGGAGTATTGCTTTTGCAATTTCTTCTAACAACTGCGATGGGTTATCGAATCGATACTTCATACGGAATTCAAAATCGAGAGTAGCTGGTATGCCTAGTGAACGTAGTTTTCGAATTCCTGATTGAGCACTCGGAGCGAGGATAGAATCGTTCCAAAAACTGCTGGCAATCGAAAGAAGCGCTAACTCCCTGCTGGTTAGATTTGGAACATTTAATTCATAAGATTTCTGGGGAATCCGATATCCGGGCTCATCCTCAAAAAAAATATCCAAGTCGCCGACTTCGATTTCAATACCTAGCGATCGAAGATCATCCTTATCGCGTTCAAACATCCGTTCTTTAGCTTCCTGAGTCCCCTCATAACCCTGAACGTTTGCCAGAATCTCTGATTTTTTCAAGTAACGCTTGGTCGCAAGCAACGCCAAGGTGAGATTTATTAACCTCTCAGTTTTACGGTCTGACACACGAAAACCCTAGTGGTTTGGTAACCTTCACGCACTGTTAACGCCTAGCTCTGTTGCAAATAACTTCGAATGTGGAGACTCATGGACCATCTAAACGACAAAAAAATAAGTAATTCAAAGGCAATAGCCATTTTTGGAGCCCTACTGTTAACCGCTTCGTTAACGTCCTGCTCATTGGATGGTGGGTCGCAAGAAGCTAATTCAACTCAAGCGCAAGAGGAGCAAAACATGCCTGACTCACAACGTGAATATCTCTCAGTTTCTGACAATGCAGGCGTAGAACCAACAGTTGGCAAGCCAATAGGGGCCGCGCCTACCTCTCTAATTAGCCAAGATATTATTGTCGGTTCTGGCGATGAAGTTGTTGCAACTTCAACTTTGACCGTGCATTACCAATTGATCTCGTGGAAGAGCGGTGAGATTCTGCAATCTTCATGGAAGTCTGCACCAATTGATTTCCCACTTAATGGAGTAATTGCTGGATGGCAGCAAGGAATGCCAGGCATGAAGGTTGGCGGACGTCGACTACTTGTTATTCCACCCGAACTTGCTTACGGAGCTGCTGGTAGTGGACCAATTGGACCAAATGAAACTCTAGCTTTCGTTGTTGATCTAGTTGGGCTTCAGTAACTAACTTTCGATTTCGTTAGTCCCGTAGGCGCCCTTCGATGGGCGTCTGCGACGTGCGGGTGCGATTGTGTTTGGTGCAAGTCTTCTAGCCATAATCAAGAACGCGGTATGAGCAATCATCCGATGCTGCGGCCGAACCGCAAGACCTTCGTGGTGCCATCCTCTGACAATAGTCTCGTTGCTCTCTGGCTCTGTAAAGTTTCCAGAGGCCTTGATTGCTTCAGCAGTCTGTGAGAGTTGAGTAGTTGTTGCAACATAAGCAATGAATACACCCCCTGGGACCAGCGCATTACTAGACATTTCGATGCATTCCCACGGCGCCAACATATCTAGAACTACGCGATCGTATTCGCATTTATGTTCATAATCCTGAACTGCGCCCATACTTAAATTCCAATTGCTTGGTCGTTCGCCAAAATACTGTGTCACGTTCTTGTCAGCGATAGTGGCAAATTCTTCGCGCTTCTCGAAAGACTCTAGTTGGCCAGTTGGTCCGATCGCGCGCAAAAGTGAAATCGAAAGAGCTCCAGAACCTACGCCCGCTTCTAACACTCGCAAACCAGGAGCAATATCAGCAAAACCGAGAATCATTGCCGCATCTTTTGGATAAACGATCGTCGCTCCCCTAGGCATTGCCAGAACGTAATCCGCTAATAGCGGCTTGAAAGCAAGAAATTTAAGTCCTCCAGTAGTTTCGACGACCGAACCTTCGGGTAGACCAATCACTTCATTGTGAACTAACCATCCATTATGTGTATGCCACTCTTGATTAAGTTGCAAAGTAATTGTGTGCATCTTGCCTTTTGCATCGGTTAACTGAACCCGATCTCCGACCTTAAAATCCGACATGATTTTGCGCCCCTACAATCTAATTCGCATTAAAGTATTTGGCTTCGGGATGATGAACGATAATTGCTGAAGTAGATTGTTCTGGATGCAACTGGAACTCCTCGCTGAGTTCAACGCCAATACGCTCTGGTTCGAGCAAGGCACATAGTTGAAGTTGCTGTTCTAGATCTGGGCAAGCTGGGTATCCAAAAGAATAACGAGAGCCTCGATAACCCTGGTCGAGAATCGCCTCGATATTCGATGCGTCTTCGTTCGAGAATCCGAGTTCCTCACGAACTCTTGCGTGCCAATGTTCGGCTAGAGCTTCGGTAAGTTGAACCGAGAGACCGTGTAGCTCTAGATATTCGCGATACTCATTGGCAGCAAATAACTTCGCGGTCGCATCACTTACGCTCTGACCCATTGTTACGACATGAAAAGCGACAGTGTCAATTTCGCCACTCTCTTTACTGCGGAAGAAATCACTTAAACACAATCTGCGATCTCGAGTTTGTCTGGGAAAAGTAAATCTAGTTCGCTCTGAACCCTTGGCTTCACCTTCGTGATGAAGAATAACTAGGTCATTACCCTCGCTGTAACACGGAAAATATCCGTAGACGACTGCCGCATTTAACCAGCCATTAGATTGCACATCATTTAAGAGAGTCCGCAATCTAGGTCGGCCTTCATTTTCGACCATTGCCTCGTATTCGCCGCGTTTACCTTGTAGCCCCCATTGACCAACAAATAGTGCTCTTTCATCCAAAGCGCCAAGATAGGAAGCTAGTGCAATCCCCTTGACTATGCGCGAACCGTAAAATGGCGGGGTCGGTAATTTGTTCTGAGTTTCAACGTCACTGCGATTGGTGTCGAGATTAGGAACGCTATTAGCGCGAGTAGTCGGTGTTTTTCGTTCTCTCAGCGGCGGAAGTGCGGCTCCCTGTTCCCCCCGCTTAATCGACATCATCGTATCCATCAAACTCAAACCTTCGAAAGCATCTCTCGCATAACGAACGGTTCCATCAAAAGAGCCAGCAAGATCCTGTTCTACAAAACTTCGCGTCAGGGCCGCACCCCCAAGAATGATTGGCCACTTATCTGCCAAACCTCGGGTCGAAATCTCCTCAAGATTTTCTTTCATGATAACTGTAGATTTAACAAGTAGTCCGGACATGCCAATTACATCTACATCTGACTCGGTTGCAGCGTCAATAATTTGATTAACTGTCTGCTTGATACCGATGTTCACTGTCTTATAACCATTGTTTGAAAGGATGATATCGACCAAGTTCTTACCAATGTCATGAACATCGCCTTTTACGGTAGCCAGCAAAATAGTTCCTTTACCGGCATCTTCGCTCTTCTCCATGTGTGGTTCGAGCAGCGCTACCGCAGTCTTCATAACCTCGGCGGATTGCAAAACGAATGGAAGTTGCATTTGGCCACTTCCAAAGAGTTCTCCCACTGTCTTCATGCCAGAAAGCAGATGTTCGTTAATTATCGCTAACGGCTTTATTCCAGATGCCATTGCTTCTTGGAGATCTGCTTCGAGTCCCACTTTCTCGCCATCGATAATTCTGCGCTCTAAACGCTCAATTAGCGGCAACGCCGCAAGTTCTGCCGCTCTACTAATTTTAGAACTTTGAGTCTCCACTCCATCGAAGAGATTTAGATAGATTGACAATGGGTCATAGGTACAATTGCCATCAGCATCGAAAGTTCGACGGTCATAAACTAGATCTAAAGCAACTTCCAATTGTTTGGCTTCGATACGTGAAATTGGTGTGATTTTTGAAGGATGAACGATTGCAGAATCAAGGCCCATTTTCACTGCTTCGGCTAGAAATACCGAGTTCAACACGATCCGTGCTGCGGGATTTAATCCGAAGGAAACGTTTGAAACTCCAAGTGTTGTTTGCACATCAGGATATTTCTTCTTTAGTTCTGAAATGGCGTTAAGCGTTTCGATACCGTCGCGCCTAGTTTCTTCTTGGCCGGTTGCAATCGGAAAGGTGAGGCAATCAATGAGAATGTCACTGGTTAACATCCCCCAGTTTTTCGTGAGATCTTCAATCAATCTTGTCGCTACTGCGACCTTCCATTCTTGCGTTCTGGCCTGACCGGTCTCATCAATAGTTAGTGCAACTACCGCTGCTCCGTGCTCCTTTACTAAGGGCATAATTTTTGCAAACCTTGATGTAGGGCCATCTCCGTCTTCGTAATTAACGGAGTTGATTACAGATCTCCCTCCGAGATGCTCTAAGCCAGCTTTAAGAACCGCAGGTTCTGTCGAATCAAGAACTATTGGCAGTGTCGAACTGGTTGCAAGTCTTGATGCAAGTTCGTGCATATCTGCAACGCCATCTCTACCAACATAATCAACCGACAAATCAAGCATGTGCGCGCCGTCTCGAATCTGATCTCGAGCTATTTCAATACAGCTCTGCCAATCTTGCGCCAACAAGGCATCTCTAAATGCTCTAGAACCGTTCGCATTCGCACGCTCTCCAATGGCCATATAGGCAAGATCTTGGCGAAAGGGAACAAACTGATAGAGCGAAGAGGCTCCAATTTCGCGAGATACTTTTCTCGAGACCACATCGTGCTTGCCAATTCTTTTAACTACAGCTTCCATATGAGCCGGTGTTGTTCCACAACATCCACCCACCAAGGTCAGGCCATACGAATCTACGAAAGTATTTAAGTATTCTGCTAATTCATCAGGTCCAAGTGGATAAGTTGCACCATTCGGCCCAAGCTGCGGCAAGCCCGCATTCGGCATTACCGAAATACCAACAGAACTATTTTTTGCTAATACCCGTAAATGTTCGCTCATTTCAGCCGGACCAGTCGCACAGTTCAAGCCAATCAGGTCGATATTTAATGGCTCAAGCGCATTTAATGCGGCCCCTATTTCTGAACCGAGCAACATAGTTCCCGTAGCTTCGACAGTTACTTGCGCTATCAGAACGATGTCTCTCTCACATTTATCGATTGCTTCACGCGCGCCATTGATAGCTGCTTTTGCTTGAAGCAAATCCTGCGTGGTCTCGATTAGTAGCGCATCTACTCCACCATCAAGTAACCCATCAGAGGCGGTCCGATATGCATCCTTCAATTTCAAATAATCGGTATGCAACAAAGTTGGAAGTTTTGTGCCGGGTCCAAGCGAACCAAGAACCCATCGAGGTTTATCGTTGGTCCGGAACTCATCGGCAACTTCCCTCGCTAATTTACCGCCAGCGAAGGCAAGTTCGTAGATTCGATTTTCAATTCCATATTCCGCCAAATTCGCCCAGTTAGCACCGAAAGTATTGGTTTCTATGGCGTCAACGCCTACCTCTAAATACCTGCGATGAACTGACTTAACTAATTCCGGTTTTGAAACATTGAGAATTTCATTACAGCCTTCATGTCCCTGAAAATCTTCTAGCGAGGGATTTGCCTCTTGTAACATCGTTCCCATAGCACCGTCAGCGATAATTACTCGCTCGGACATAGCGCTACGTAAGGAAGATTTAATTTTCATTTGGGATAACTTTACCTTAGAGGGCTAAGCCCAAGGCAGCGTCGATAAACCTTGATAGCTCACCAACTGAGCCTCCTATTTCACCATTGAATGAGGCTAGGGCCCAATCATCGAGAAGTTTCAAAGCGGTGGGAGTGTCCAAATCATTTGCGACACTCTGCGATATCGATCTGATGACCTCATCTGTTGGTGCGCATTCAATTCTCGAAAGAGCTGCTCTAACTTTCGAGACTCTCAGCTCAGAGCTTTCAAGTGTTTGCGATTTCCACATTCGATCTTCATCATATTTCTCAGAGAGCAGAGCGTGGCGCAGAACCATCGGATCCACGCCTTCGCTTAGAAGTTTGGATACAAAGACCAAGTTCCCCTTACTTTTGCTCATCTTTTCGCCATCAAGCCCCACCATGGCTGCGTGAAGATAAGCATCTGCAAAATCACTTTGGGTAAGTGCTTTTGCTAGAGCTGAACTCATAAAGTGATGTGGAAAAATTAAATCTGAACCACCACCTTGGAGTGCGATTGTTTTCCGGAACTCAAAATCTTCCTTTAGGTAATCTTTGCCAAGTAAGTTTTCGAGGGCAATTACCGAACATTCGATGTGCCATCCAGGCCTTCCAAATCCCATCTGAGATTCCCAGCCAGGTTCACCTTCCTTATTGGCGATCCAAAGAATTGGATCAAGCGCATTCTCCTTACCAGGACGTAGCGGGTCTCCCCCGCGTTCTGCAAAAATTCTTAGGGCCTCATCTAGGTTTACCGGGAGCTCTGCCAGATAAGGAGCTATCCGGAAGTAGATATTTCCCGAAAGCTCATAGGTATAACCTTTTCTTACCAGGAGTTCGATTGCGCTAATTATCGAAGGCATTGCTTCAGTCACTGACACATAGTTTTTCGGTGGCAGTATTCTCAAACTAGTCATATCACTTTCAAAGAGTGCAATCTGAGAGTTGCCCAGTTCTGACCAAGATTGATTGTCGCGTTTTGCGCGTTCAAAAAGTGGATCATCGATATCAGTGATATTTTCAACGAATTCCACGGTTTGACCAGAAAGTCGGAGATATCTATTTATCAGATCAAAGGTTAAATAAGTTGCTGCGTGTCCTAAATGTGTTGCATCGTAAGGGGTTATTCCACAAACATACATTTTAAAGGCTCTGTTGGTATCAGGAACCGGTAAGTGGCCAGATGTGAGTTTCAGGGTTAGCGCGGGCAAATCTCTATGCCACTTAGATACTTCAAGTGTTGGCCAGTTACTCACGGACGTATCCTAGTTTAGAAAATGCCCAAATTCTTAATATGGTGGCCAAGGAACTGCAGGCCAATTGGGATTGGGTGCTGGAAATCTTCCAGTCTGCAATAGCGTGCTTAATCTTGAGAAAATCGAATCGACCTCGTTTTTACTAAGTAGCTTTGATAGATAATCGCGGTCTATAGCGTTTTTTAAAATCGACAACTGTTCTATTTCTGAGGGATTTAATTCAAGTTCGGTAAATTGCCAGATGACTGTTCGCAATTTGTTCTCTTCATGCAAACTAACGCCATGGTCACAACCAAATACATTTCCTTTAGGCGTAATTAGAATATGACCAAACTTTCGATCAGCATTATTTATAAGAACATCGAAGAGAGCCAGGCTTCTAATTTTTAAATCATCGCTCTGAGCTATCTCGATGACATCAACGTCCTCGCTAACCTCAATCCACTCCTGAACCGCTCCAAGACCAAAGGGGCCTTCTCGCAGAACAGTCTTTGGAACCAGATTAAATTTGCCGACTTCGCTCAAGTAGTAAGCAGCAACCTCTCTGCTCGCTAGATTTCCATCTGGAAAATCCCAAAGTGGGCGCTCCCCTGCAATTGGTTTGTAAATGACCTTCCGCTCGTCCGGCAACTTGCAAAGTAAGGAAGCATTAGAAGCATCGACTAAGCGACCAATGATTTCTAGTTCACCAGTCTCTAGTTCGTTATCTTCGGTAGCCATTTGCTCTTGGACATAGATGACCAGTCGTATCAATTGGTAAGCCACAAAATGGACACGTTGCTCGTCCAGCTTGAAGCACTAATTCAGCTCTATTGCAGAATCCTTTAACTTGATTCAAACGAACAGTTAGCCGAAGTAAATCTGGTGGGTCTTCAACGCCAGATAATTCCTCATCTTGCGAAATGAGTTCAGTGAATTCACCATCAGCAATTGATTGAATTTCAATCGCTACCCGCTGGGTCTGCGGATCCCAAGAGATTCCCATAACACCTGCTCTGAAATCTTCGTTGATTGGAAACTCTAAACTCTCGTTATCGATAATCGCCGGTAGGTCTAGTTCATCTAAACTCGCTAATTTGTTCCGTCGAACTTCGGTAATCAACTCGCGTAACCGTTCGGCTAACGCTAAAACCTGACTTTTCTCAACGGCTACGGTGGTGATTCCGCTCCCCGAAACGGTTTGCAGGAAGAATGCTCGCTCCCCTGGAACACCGACCGTTCCTACAATAAATCTATTGGCATCTTCGTGATTATAAATAATTCGTTCACTCACGGGTCGCCCCGCCGCCGCCACCTAGATTTAGATTGCTCTTACCGCTTCCCGTAAATCTTAAATCGTGGAGATACTTCGTGTCATTCAATAACCGAATCCGGGCGTTATCTCCAGATATATCAACAACACTAATCGAAGCTGGATCTATACCGAGACTCTGAAAATTGTCGAGATGGAGACCAAGTAAGCCTGCAACGATTGCCTTGATGACATCACCATGAGAGCAAATCAAGATAGTTTCTCCGGGAATTGCAACCTTCCTTACGGTTTCCAGCGCTCGGTTCTGCATTTCAAGAAAACTTTCACCATTTGGAAAACGCACAAGGCTTGGACGACCTTGAATGCTTTTCCATAATTTTGTTCTAGAAAGAATTGCCAGCTTCTTTCCGGACCAATCGCCATACTCCATTTCAATAACGCCCTCTGATATTTCAATTTCACGTTTCAGCGATTCGGCAATTGGCTCCAAGGTTTGCAAACATCTCGGAAGTGGACTGCTATAAATTCGGGAAAAATTCTTCTGCTTTAACTCTGATTCGATCGCGAGAGCTTGTTTCTTGCCAGTCGCTGATAGTGAAACTTTAAAATCCCGGCCAGCCAATATCGATTTTGCGTTTGCGGTGGAATGCCCGTGGCGCAGTAGATAGATAGTCGCAGGTTTTTGGGCTCGCATAGGGTCAAGGTTAGCGATTTATTTGCACCTGACTTGCTAGGGTGACGTCATGGAGAAGCGCATACTCGGTAACTCAGGGCTACGTGTTTCTAGATTGGGTCTCGGAACCATGACCTGGGGTCGAGACACCGATGAACATGAGGCTGCTGATCAGGTAAAAACCTTTCTTGATGCTGGTGGAAATCTGATTGATACCGCAGCGATGTATGGCGACGGTGATAGCGAGCGAGTAATCGGCGGATTTATTGGAACATTGGCTAAACGCGAAGATTTAATCATCGCCACTAAGGCTGGTATCTCAGTTTCAACCGGAGAACGTACTGTCAATAATTCACGGACTAATCTCCTTGGCGATCTAGACAAGTCACTGTCCCGGCTTGGTGTTGATTACATCGATTTATGGCAGATACATACCTGGGATCCAATGGTGCCGCTCGAAGAAACACTTTCAGCAATAGTCCAAGCTGTTTCCTCAGGGCGAGTCAGGTATGTGGGTGTTTCAAATTTCTCGGGATGGCAGTTAGCAAGAGCGGCCACACTTCAGAA
>JACCDP010324041.1_pt1 | contig 24756 bp, 21 predicted proteins | sample 7445841 | NCBI WGS metagenome assembly JACCDP01 (sample SAMN15323441, study PRJNA562643) | freshwater metagenome | isolation source: river surface water | place: USA:Blue River Watershed | collected 2017-08-17
ATGGGGACCGACAGTCTCAAGGCCGCCCCTCTCGCGCCCGACCCTCGACAACTGGCGGTTCGCCAGTCCTGGTCGATTCGCCTGGCTCCGGTCAACTTCCCTGCTTCGACCCACGCAACAGGCAATTCCGTTCTGGTAGCAGCAGGCGACGGTACCGTCGTGCGGCTGGACGCTGCGACTGGCGCAGTCCAATGGCGCAGCAGGCCTCTAGGGCCGCTCTCAGCGGGTGTTGGCGGTGACGCCGACCTGGCCGTCGTCGTGACTGCGGACAACGATCTGGTAGCGCTGTCCAGGGGCCAGGCCCTGTGGCGCCAGAAGCTCAGCCACCGGGTCTATACCGCGCCCTTTGTTGCAGGGGGTCGCGTCTTCGTGCTGGGTGCCGACCGCTCAGTCAGTGCCTTCGACGCCCAGAACGGCCTTCGCCTTTGGACTCAGCAGCGGCCGGGCGAGCCACTGACCCTGCGGCAGGCCGGCGTTGTGCTGGCGGTGGGCAACACCCTTCTGGCAGGGCAGGGCGGCCGGCTTACGGCTTTCAACCCGGACAACGGCAGCCTGCGCTGGGAGGCCGCCGTCGCCACCTCACGCGGAACCAATGACGTCGAGCGTCTGGTCGACCTGGTCGGTAGGGTCAGCCGCGTGGGCGACAGCGTCTGCGTCCGCGCCTTCCAGGCGGCGGTTGGCTGCGTCGATGCGGGCCGCGGAGCGCTCGTCTGGACGCGCAGTGCCGATGGCGCTGAGGGCCTGGGCGGGGACGACCGTCAGATCTTCGGAGCAGAATCCGACGGCCGGGTGATCGCCTGGCGCCGCAGCGACGGCGAGCGGCAGTGGGCGGTCGACGACCTCCGCCTGCGGGGCCTCGGCGCACCGGTACTCTTGGGTCGCTCGGTCGCAGTGGGCGACGCCTCCGGATTCCTTCACTTGCTCTCCCGTGAGAATGGAAGTCTGATGACGCGCCTTTCGACTGACGGCTCAGCCATCGTGGCCACGCCCACCTTGGTGGGTAATACCTTGGTCGTCGTGACCCGCTCTGGCGGTGTCTTCGGCTTCACCCCCGAGTAAGAAGCTTCACCGCCGCTCAGTCGGCCTGTCACGAACGCGCATGAAACCCGTCCTCGCCCTGGTGGGCCGACCCAACGTCGGCAAGTCCACCCTGTTCAACCGCCTGACCAAGTCGCGCGACGCCATCGTTGCGGACTTTGCGGGCCTCACCCGCGATAGGCACTACGGCAACGCCCGCTTGGGCCAGCGCGAGTTCATCGCCATTGACACTGGCGGGTTCGAGCCCACCGCCGAATCGGGCATCTACGTCGAGATGGCCAAGCAGACCCGGCAGGCTGTGGCCGAAGCTGATGTGGTGGTCTTCGTGGTCGACGCCCGCGCCGGTCTCTCGGCCCAAGATCACGACATTGCCAACTACCTGCGGAAGCTGGGCAAGCCCACCCTGCTGGTCGCCAACAAGGCCGAAGGCATGACCGAGGGGCACCAACTGGCTGAGTTCTATGAGCTGGGCCTGGGCGAGGTCATTCCCGTCTCTGCCGCCCACGGCCAGGGCGTGCGCAGCATGGTCGAATTCGCCCTCGATCAATTGGGTTTGCCCGAGGAAGACGAGGAAGTAGGCGAGCCCGACACGAGCATCATCCGTCTGGCTGTCGCCGGGCGTCCCAACGTGGGCAAGTCGACCCTGATCAACACTTGGCTGGGGGAGGAGCGTCTGGTCGCCTTCGACATGCCGGGCACCACCCGAGACGCGATCACCGTTCCTTTCGAACGGGGCGGACAAAAGTTCGAGCTGATCGACACCGCCGGCCTGCGCCGCAAGGGCAAGGTCTTCGAGGCGATCGAGAAGTTTTCAGTGGTGAAGACGCTGCAGGCGATCGAATCGGCCAACGTGGTCTTGTTGCTGCTTGACGCGACGCAGGGCGTCACCGACCAGGACGCGCATATCGCTGGCTACATTTTGGAGAGCGGCCGGGGAGTGGTCTTGGCGGTGAACAAATGGGACGCGATCGATGCCTACCAGCGCGAAATGCTGCAGCGCCAGATCGAGCAGCGCCTCGCCTTCATGCGCTTTGCATCGCTGCACCTGATCTCTGCCAAGAAGCGTCAGGGCCTGGGTCCGGTCTGGGAGTCCATCATCCAGGCGCACCGGGCCGCCATGACCAAGATGCCTACACCTGCGCTCACCCGCCTGTTGCTCGAGGCGGTGCAGTTCCAGGCCCCCAAGCGCGCCGGCATGTTCCGTCCGAAGCTGCGTTACGCCCACCAGGGCGGCATGAACCCGCCGGTCATCGTGGTCCATGGCAACTCACTCGAGCATGTGACCGACGCCTACAAGCGCTTTCTTGAAGGCCGGTTCCGCAAGGAGTTCAACCTGATAGGAACCCCCCTCCGAGTCGAACTGAAGACCTCGAAGAACCCCTATGCCGACAAGGAATAAGGGCTACTGATTCGGGCCGATTTCCCCCACGTCCCCAGAGGGGGCAGGGTCTGTCGGATGCCGACTACTTGCGCTCACGATTTGCTGTGGTAATGTGGCAACTCGCACCATCCACACCAACACGGAGAATATCGTGAGCAACAAAGGGCAGCTTCTACAAGACCCGTTTCTCAACACGCTGCGTCGAGAACATGTCCCAGTCTCCATTTACTTGGTCAACGGCATCAAGTTGCAAGGGCAAATCGAGTCCTTCGATCAGTATGTGGTTTTGCTTCGAAACACCGTGACCCAGATGGTCTACAAGCACGCCATCTCCACCATCGTCCCGGGTCGTGCGGTCAATTTTGCCGCCAGTGACGTCCAGGAGCCGCCCGCGGCCTGAGGCGGCAGGCAGGAAGCCCCCGCCCGGAGCGGCCAAGCTCTGGGACCCCCTTCTCGAATTGCAAGATACCTCACCCCCTGCCACCGCCTCGGCCATTTTGGTCGGGGTCGATTTAGGCGCCCCCCATTTCGATGCTGGACTCGAGGAACTCGGCTTGCTCGCCCAGACTGCTGGGCTTGAGCCGGTAGCCCGGGTCTGCTGCAAGCGTCGGGCGCCAGACGCCGCCTTGTTCATCGGCAGTGGCAAGGCCGACGAGATCAAAGCCTTGGCGGCTGAGACCGGCGCTACCGAGGTCTTGTTCGACCAGTCGCTCAGTCCGGCCCAACAGCGCAACCTCGAGCGGCATCTGGGGATCGCGGTGAATGACCGGACCCTTCTCATTTTGCAGATCTTCGCCCAGCGTGCCCGAAGCCATGAGGGCAAGCTGCAGGTGGAACTCGCGCGTTTGCAGTATGTCAGCACCCGACTCGTCCGCCGCTGGTCTCACCTAGAGCGGCAAACGGGCGGTGCCGGTGTGCGTGGCGGTCCTGGCGAGAAACAGATCGAGCTCGACCGCCGGATGATCGGTGAGGCGATCAAGCGCACCCGCGAACGGCTAGACAAGGTCAAGAAGCAGCGCCGCACCCAGCGCCGCCAGCGTGACCGGAGGGATGCTTTCACCATCTCGCTGGTTGGCTATACCAACGCTGGCAAGTCATCGCTGTTCAACGCCCTGGTCAAAGCCCGGGCCTATGCGGCGGATCAACTCTTCGCCACCCTGGACACCACCACACGGCAGCTGTATCTCGGGCCCGCCGAGGCTGCTGGGTCCGCTTGGGGCGGGCGTACCGTCTCCCTGTCCGATACCGTCGGCTTCATCCGCGACCTCCCGCACGGGTTGATCGACGCTTTCCAGGCCACGCTTCAGGAGGCTGCTGACGCAGACCTCCTGCTGCATGTGGTGGATGCCGCAAATCCGGGCCATCCAGAGCAGATCGAGGAAGTCCAGCGGGTACTCCAGGAGATCGGAGCCTCCGAAGTCCGGCAGGTGCTGGTTTTCAACAAGATCGATGCACTGATCCCGGGCTCCCAGCCCCTTCATCGGCAAGACCTGTTCGAGCTGGAAGGCCGGCCCGTGCAGCGTCTTTTTGTCAGCGCGCACACGGGTGAGGGCCTGGGCGAGCTGCGTCAGGTTCTGGCTGAAGCTGCCGCCCAAGCCGCCGAGCCGGCCCCAGGACTGCCAATCATTGAATCCACGGAAGACCTGGACTCAGATCCGGATGGGGGATTCCCTCATTCGCATGAGGCCGCCGCCTGATTGGGCACAATCGCAGTGATACAGAAATGAGAACCCGGCGAATGAAACTACCACTTCCCGCCTTCCGAGCCCATGCCCTGGGTCAACGTCTCAGGGGCATGTTCAATCTGAACGACTCCCGCTGGGGCCGGGGTGATGACGACGCCAGCGCTGAGGGCGGCGCCCGCGCAGGCGAGCGCCCAAGCGCCAACGGCGCAACCGGTGGCTCCAACGGTGGCAGTGAGGGCCGTCCCGCGGGAGGCCAGGGCGGGTCTGGCGGCTCCTCAGGACCCGGCAATGGCACGGGTGGCGGTCAGAACGGCGGACCGGGCGGCAATGGCCGAGGCCCCCAGGCGGGTCCGCCCGACCTCGACGAGCTTTGGCGAGACTTCAACCGCAAGCTTGGCGGTCTGCTCGGTGGCCGGGGTGGCAACGGCGGCGGCCGCCGTCGCAACCAAGGTGGCAACGGTGGCAACGACGGGGGCAGCGGTGGTGGCGGCGGCGGTGGCTTTCAGCCAGACTTGCGAAGCGCCGGCTTGGGCGCTGGCCTCGTCGGAGCGGTGGCCATCCTGATCTGGCTGGGCACCGGCTTTTTCATCGTCAACGAAGGCCAGCAGGCGGTCATCACGCAGTTCGGCCGCTACCAGTCAACGGTGGGTGCCGGCTTCAACTGGCGCCTTCCTTATCCGATTCAGCGTCACGAGATGGTCACCGTCACCCAGATTCGCTCGGTCGACATTGGCCGCGACAATGTGGTGCGGGCCACTGGCTTGCGCGACTCGGCCATGTTGACGCAAGACGAAAACATCGTCGAGATCAAGTTTGCCGTCCAGTACCGCCTCAAGGACGCCCGTGCCTGGTTGTTCGAGAGCAAGAACCCGGCGGAGTCCGTGGTCCACGCGGCCGAGACTGCGGTGCGCGAGGTAGTGGGCAATATGCGCATGGACTCGGCCCTGTCCGAGGAGCGCGACCAGATCGCCCCCCGGGTCCGCACCCTCATGCAAACCATTCTTGATCGCTACAACCTGGGCATTGAGGTGGTGGCGGTGAACCTGCAACAGGGCGGTGTGCGTCCGCCCGAGCAGGTCCAAGCTGCCTTTGACGATGTGCTCAAAGCCGGCCAGGAGCGCGAGCGGACAAAGAACGAAGCCCAGGCCTATGCCAACGACGTGGTGCCACGCGCGGTCGGTTCAGCTTCACGACTGAAGCAGGAGGCCGACGGCTACAAGGCGCGTATCTTGGCCCAGGCCGAAGGCGATGCACAGCGTTTCCGATCGGTGCTGGCCGAGTACCAACGCGCCCCCCAGGTCATGCGTGACCGCATGTACCTGGACGCCATGCAGCAGATCTACGCCAATGTGACCAAGGTTCTGGTTGACTCCCGACAAGGCTCCAACCTGCTGTACCTGCCTCTGGACAAGATCATGCAGCAGGTCAGTCAGGCATCGGTTGAAGCGACCAGCCAATCGGGAACAGGTGCGGCCAGCGTACCGGCTGCCGGTGTGCCTGCCGCTCCCGGACCTGCCGGCAGCGTCGGTGGTGGTGCTCCGGCGGACCCTCGATCGCGCGACAGCGGCGCCGCCCGCGGCCGTGACCGCGACTCGCGTTGAACCGGGGAGCAAAAGAACATGAACAAAATCGGACTCATCATCTCCTCGGTGCTGGTGGCAATTGCCATCCTTAGCTCCACGCTTTTCGTCGTCGACCAGCGCCAGTTTGGCGTGGTCTACGCCCTCGGCCAGATCAAGGCCGTCATCACCGAGCCGGGGCTGCACTTCAAACTGCCACCTCCCTTCCAGAACGTCTCCTACATCGACAAGCGCCTCCTCACGCTGGACAGTGCCGATGCCGAGCCCATGCTCACCGCCGAAAAGCAGCGTGTCGTGATCGACTGGTTTGTGCGCTGGCGAATCTCCGACCCGTCCCAGTACATCCGGAACGTGGGCCTGGACGAGCAGGCCGGTGCCAACCAGCTCAATCGGGTGGTCCGCAACGCCTTCCAAGAGGAAATCAACCGGCGCACAGTGCGCGAACTTTTATCTACCAGCCGTGAGCAGTTGATGGCGGACGTCAAGCGCGAGGTTCAGGAGGTGGTCAAGGGCGCCAAGCCCTGGGGCGTTGACGTCGTCGACGTGCGAATCACCCGAGCCGACTATGTCGAGGCCATCACCGAATCGGTCTACCGCCGCATGGAAGCCGAGCGCAAGCGAGTGGCCAACGAGCTTCGTTCGACCGGCGGCGCTGAAGGCGAGAAGATCCGCGCCGACGCCGACCGCCAGCGCGAGGTCACCATTGCCGACGCCTACCGTGACGCACAGAAGATCAAAGGTGAGGGCGACGCCCTCGCAGCGCGCGTCTACAACGATGCCTTCGGCCGTGATCCGCAGTTCGCCCAGTTCTACCGGAGCCTCGAGGCCTACAAGGCGAGCTTCAACAAAAAGGGCGACGTGATGGTGCTCGATCCCGCCAGCAGCGACTTCTTCCGCGCGTTCCGCGGTAGCGGGTCCGCGGGCGGAAGTCCCAGTGCACCGCCTGCCAATCCGCCCGCGAATCCGCCGCGCCGCTGATACCGGAGTTGGGTCCGTGGACGGCGATCTGCTCTGGATGGCCGTCGGTCTTGTCCTGGTGTTCGAGGGCTTGTTTCCGCTGCTCGCTCCGCGGGCCTGGCGCCGCACCTTCCTTCGAATGGTCGAGCTTCGAGAGGGGCAACTGCGCTTTTTTGGCCTGCTGAGCGTGACCCTGGGCCTGCTGATCGTCGCCTGGCTTTCGAACTGAGCGGCGTTTCCGGCCAGGCGGGCCTTGCCCGACAGGTAAAATTCGGGTTTTCTCACTCCTCCCTCTCATGTCCGCCTGGGTCCTGCCGGATCACATCGCCGATGTTCTGCCCTCTGAGGCCCGGCACATCGAAGAACTTCGCCGTCTGCTGCTGGATACGGCCCGAGGCTATGGCTTCGAGCTCGTCATGCCGCCGATGCTCGAGCATCTGGAGTCCCTGCTCAGTGGTACGGGCGAGGCGCTGGACCTGCTCACCTTCAAGCTGGTCGACCAGCTCTCCGGGCGAATGTTGGGCCTGCGCGCGGACACCACGCCGCAGGTCGCACGCATCGACGCCCATCTGCTCAATCGGCAGGGAGTTACCCGGCTGTGCTACTGCGGCCCCGTGCTCCACACCCGGCCCGATCGCCCCCATGCCACCCGCGAGCCACTGCAGTTCGGCGCCGAGATTTACGGCCACGCCGGCCAGGAGGCTGATCTCGAGGCTCTGATACTTGCGCTGGACTCCCTGCGCGCGACGCAGGTCGGACCGGTCACCGTCGACCTGGCCGATGTGCGCCTGGTGCGGGCTCTGCTTGCCGGTGTCCCGGTGGATGCTGCGGCCCTGGCGCGTGTCCATGCCGCTCTGGCGGCCAAGGACGCCAGCACCCTGGCCGACTTGACCCGTGATTTTCCGGTGGCCTCCCGCCGGGGCCTTGCAGCCCTCGTTGAGCTCTACGGAGACATCACCGTGCTCAACGAGGCCAGCCGGCACCTGCCCGACACCGAAGCCGTGCGCCAAGCGCTGGCCCAACTGCGCTGGCTGGCGAGGGAGGTCACAGGGCTGGATGGCGTCCGGGTGAGCTTCGATCTGGCCGACCTGCGCGGCTACGCCTACTACAGCGGAACTCGCTTCGGGCTCTACGTCCCCGGCGCGAGCGATGCGCTGGTGCGCGGAGGCCGCTACGACGAAGGTGGGGCGGTCTTCGGCCGCAACAGGCCGGCGGTCGGATTCAGTCTCGACCTTCGGGAGCTGGTCGCGGTCGCTCCGCAGCCTGCGCTCAAGGCCGCCATCCGCGCGCCATGGGGCCAGGAGCCGGCCTTACGCCAAGCCATCGCGGACCTGCGTCGCCAGGGAGAAACCGTGGTCTGCGTGCTACCCGGCCACGAGAGCGAAGTTGATGAATTTCATTGTGATCGCGAGTTGGCGCGCCAGGACGCTGACTGGGTGGTCCGCCCCCGATGAACCTTTCCGCTCTGGCGTCATCTCCGTATGGCGCGATGGCGGGCCCCACGAATTTCTAACGAGTTTCCCGGATGAACAAGACAACAGGTCGCAACGTGGTCGTCGTCGGCACCCAGTGGGGCGATGAAGGCAAGGGCAAGCTGGTCGACTGGCTGACCGAGTCGGCCCAGGGCGTCGTGCGCTTTCAGGGGGGCCACAACGCCGGCCATACGCTGGTGATCAACGGCGTCAAGACGGCGCTGCACCTTATTCCGTCTGGGATCATGCGCCCGGGTGTCAAGTGCTACATCGGTAACGGCGTGGTGCTGTCTGCCGCCAAGCTGTTCGAGGAGATCGAGGGCCTGGAAAAAGCCGGCGTCGAGGTGCGCTCACGTCTGCGTATTTCGGAGGCATGCCCGCTGATCCTGCCGTTCCACGCGGCGCTTGATGTGGCTCGCGAGGCCCTGCGCGAAAAGGGCGGCACCGAGAAGATCGGGACCACCGGCCGTGGAATCGGTCCAGCCTATGAGGACAAGGTCGCACGCCGCGCCCTGCGGGTGCAGGACCTCAAGCACCCAGAGCGCTTTGCCGCAAAGCTCAAAGACGTTCTGTCCCTCCACAACCATGTGCTCACCACCTACCTGCACGCGCCAGCGGTGGACTTCCAACAGACCCTGGACGAAGCCCTTCGCCTGGGCGAGCGACTCAGGCCGATGATGGCCGACGTCTCACGAGAGCTCAATGAGGCGCACCGCAACGGTGACAACCTGCTGTTCGAGGGGGCCCAGGGTACGCTGCTCGACGTCGACCATGGCACCTACCCCTATGTCACCTCCAGCAACTGTGTGGCCGGCAACGCTTCCGCAGGCGCGGGCGTGGGGCCTGGCATGCTGCACTACATCCTGGGCATCACCAAGGCCTACTGCACCCGGGTAGGCGGCGGCCCTTTCCCGACCGAACTCGACTGGGAGACACCGGGCACCGTGGGCTACCACCTGGCCACAGTGGGCGCCGAAAAAGGCACCACCACCGGGCGTGCACGCCGCTGCGGCTGGTTCGACGCGGCACTTCTCAAGCGCTCGGCTCAAGTCAACGGCTTGTCGGGACTGTGCATCACCAAACTGGATGTACTGGATGGCATCGAGACACTTCAGCTGTGTACGGGCTATGAGCTCGACGGCGAGCAGATTGACATCCTGCCGCTGGGCGCCGACGAGATTGCCCGCTGCAAACCCATTTACGAGATGCTGGAGGGATGGACCGACAGTACCGTCGGCGTGACCGACTACGACCGCCTGCCGGTTAACGCCCGCCTGTATCTGCAGCGCATCGAGCAGGTCACCGGTGTACCGGTCGACATCATTTCGACCAGCCCCGACCGCGACCACACGATCATGATGCGTCACCCCTATCTGGGCGCCTGATTAGCGAGACGTCGCAGGTTCGAAAACCAGAAAACCAGAAATCCCGAAAGCCAGATGGTCTGAACCCGCCGACACAGGCAGCGCTGCACCGCACCCTTGACTGAAGCCCATTAACCCGAACGACAGCACCCGAGGAGACACGCCCCATGTTGACTGAAGACGGCAAGCACCTGTACGTCAGTTACGACGAGTACCACAACCTGATCGAGAAGCTCGCGATCCGGGTTCACCAGTCGGGCTGGGAGTTCGACACCATCCTGTGCCTGGCCCGCGGCGGTATGCGGCCGGGCGACATCCTCTCGCGCATTTTCGACAAACCACTGGCCATCATGTCCACCAGTTCTTACCGGGCAGAAGCCGGCACGGTACAGGGGCACCTGGACATCGCCCGCTACATCACCACCCCCAAGGGCGAGATCGCTGGCAAAGTGCTGCTGGTCGACGACCTGGCTGACTCCGGTCACACCCTGCACCGGGTGGTGGACTTGCTGCGCAACAACTACAAGCCAATCACCGAGCTGCGCACGGCCGTCATCTGGACCAAGGCCCTGTCAAACTTCCAGTCCGACTACTCCGTTGAGTTCCTCCCGACCAATCCCTGGATTCATCAGCCCTTCGAGAGCTATGACAGCCTGGGCCCGGACAAGCTGTTGGAGAAGTGGAGGGTCTGATGTGGACCCGATCACAGGCCTGATCCATCACCCCTATCGGCCCCCTGAGGGCTTTGCGTCGCCGCAGCCGGGTGTCTTCAAGGCCTCGACCGTCATTTTCCCGGATGTCGCAACGCTGCGTGCGCGTGATTGGCGGAGCCGGGCTGGCTACAGCTACGGGCTGCTGGGCACCCCGACCACCTATACCCTCGAGGCCCGCATCGCTTCGCTCGAGGCCGGACAGCATTGCCTTTTGGTCCCCAGCGGACTGGCGGCGATAGCCTTGGTGGACATGGCCTTGCTGAAGCAAGGTGACGAAGTTCTGATTCCGGACAATGCCTACGGCCCCAGCAAGGCCTTGGCTCAAGGCGAGTTGGCACACTGGGGCATCACACACCAGTTCTACGACCCGATGGACCCGCAAGACCTGGTTTCGCGCCTGTCTGAACGGTCGCGCTTGGTCTGGCTCGAGGCGCCCGGCTCGGTGACCATGGATTTCCCGCCCCTGGCGGCCCTGGTGGCAGCCTGCCGCGCCCACGGGGTGATGACGGCCCTGGACAACACCTGGAGCGCCGGCCTGGCCTTCAACGGTTTTGACCTCGCTGGCCCGCCCGGCGCAGGGGGCGGCGCCGACATCGTGATCCAGGCACTGACCAAGTACCCTAGCGGCGGCGCAGACGTGCTCATGGGCAGTATCGTCACTCGCGACGAGGAACTGCACCTGCGGATCAAGCTGGCCCATGTGCGCATGGGCCTCGGCGTGGCGGCCAATGACGCCGAAGCCGTCCTGCGGGGCCTGCCTTCGATTGCGCTGCGCTACCAGGCGCAGGATCAGGCTGCGCGGCAACTCGCAAAGTGGCTTCAGGGCCGGCCCGAGGTCGCCCAGGTGCTGCACCCCGCCTTGCCCGGCGCACCCGGGCATGAAAACTGGCAGGCCCTGTGTGCGGAGCGAGACCTGGCGGCAGGCCTGTTCTCCTTCGTCCTTGACCATCGCTATACCCCGACCCAGGCCGACGCTTTTTGCGACCGGCTGCGTCTGTTCAAGCTGGGTTACTCCTGGGGCGGTCCGATCAGCCTCGCTTTGCCCTACGACCTGGGCGCCATGCGCAGCGCCAGCTTTGGTCATTGGCAAGAGGCTGGTCCGCTGGTGCGTCTGGCCATCGGGCTCGAGGCTGTGGCCGACCTGCAGGCCGACCTTGCCCAGGCCTTCGAAGCCCTGCGCTGAGGGCGGCCCCAGTCAGTCTCCCGTCGGCCCGACATCCCACGTGGCCGCCACCATCGCGCGGTCTCAACAGGGCCCTGCACACGGGCCGCGGGGAAGGGCCATGCTCCATTTGCTGTTGCCGCTTGTGGTGGGGGCCTGGCTATTGGCCAGCGCCTGGATCAGCGATCATCTGGTGAGTTTGCTGGGGGACGCCTTGCCGGATCGGGCCTGGCGGATGGTGGTCGAATTGCTGGTGTTTGTCGTCTTGCTCCCTCTGCCATTGGCGGACGAACTCATCGCCCGTCCTGCCTTCGACGCACTGTGCCGCGAGCGCGCCCAACTGACGGTTCATGCACCTGCGTCCCTGGGCCCGCAATCGCAGCGGCTGCGCCTTCGGCCCGAGCCGGTCGACAGCTTGGGACTTGGCGTGCTGGTGCAACCCTGGTGGGTGTTGGGTGAGGGCGGTGGTCTGGTACAGGCCAGCTACACCACAGTCGAGGCCCGAGGCGGTTGGCTGGCCCGATGGGCCAGCGACGACCCGGGGCACCGACCCTTGAGCTTTAAAGGCTTCTGCGAGCCGCATGACCTAGAGGGGCGTTTGCAGCCGCGCCTGCCCCGTGACCCCCATGGTGCGACCCTCGGCCGCTTGGAAAGATCAGACAAATCCGACAGCCCGGACCGCCAAGCCCAAGGCCGCAAGCGCCAAGAGGCCAAACTTGAAGAAGACCGATCGAGCCCGCTCAGGCCCTTGTGAGCGCGCGGGCCACCGTTGCCATGGCCCCGGGCGAGCGGTCCTGGGCGCAAACGGTCTGCGCCTGCGACCACTGGATAAAGTTCCGGCGGATCGAGGCCGCATACATCGGGTCGTAGTGCTGCACCAGCAACTCGCGAACCACCTCGGGGGTATGGCCTGCCCGCACGCGCGCCTGCCAGCCGCCCACCACCTCGCGCCCGCGCAGTTCGGTGAGGGCTGAGAGGCGATCGCAAAAAAACTCGGGCTGCTGGACAAACCAGTCATAGTCCTCCAGCAGCAGGGCCACACGCTCCTCGTCGGCAAGCTGAAGATGAATGCAGGCGCTGGCCCGCATGGCCAGAATCAGCGCGTCGGGCACCGCCACGTTACCGACTTTCTTGCTCTCGCTCTCGACAAACACGGGTCGCGCCGGGTCGAAGCCGCGCAGCGCCTGCCAGACGCGGCTGTCAAATTCTTTCTGGCTGGGTTGGGCCTGACCCGGCACCAGGCCAAGGACTGAGCTGCGGTGGTGGGCCAGCGCCTCCAAGTCGAGGACCTGGGCGCCTTCGGCAGCCAGTGCCTGCAACAAGCGGGTTTTGCCTGAGCCGGTGGGACCGCACACCACGCGGTAATCGAAGCGTTGAGCCAAGGCGGGCAATTGGGCCAGCACCTCGCCGCGATAGGCCTTGTAGCCGCCATCAATCAGATAAACCCGAAACCCGATCTGGTCGAGGATCAGGGACAGCGAGCCGCTGCGCTTGCCGCCCCGCCAGCAATACACCAGAGGTTTCCATCCCTTGGGCTTGTCCAGCACCTCGCGGGAAATATGGCTGGCAATATTGGCCGCCACCAAGGCAGCACCGCGCTTTTTGGCCTCGAACGGGTTGACCTGCTTGTACAGCGTGCCGATCTCGGCCCGCTCGGCGTTGTGGAGGGAGGGCCAATTCACCGCGCCGGGCAAACGGTCTTCGGCAAACTCGTCTTCGCTGCGGGCGTCGATGACGGTGTCGAACTCGGCCAACCGGGCAATGGCTTCGTGGGCGGGAAGGATCTGGACGGTCACGGCTTGGCGAGCAATTTCTTCAGGGGTGGCCACATATTGTCGAGCAGGCGCGGCTGGGCCTCCTCATTGGGGTGGATGCGGTCGGCCTGCATCAGACGGGCCGTCTGCGGGCCGTCGGCCACGCCCGCCAGGATGAAGGGCAGCACTGCCACCTTCTGCGCCCGGGCCACTTTCTCGAACAGGCCGGCAAAACGCTCGGTGTAGGCCCGGCCGTAATTGGGCGGCACCTGGATGCCTGCCAACAGCACCCGCGCGCCAATGCCACGGGCTGCTTCAACCATCGCGGTCAGATTGGCCTCGGTCATCTCCAGCGGCAAGCCGCGCAGGGCGTCGTTGCCACCGAGTTCGATCACCACATGGGTCGGCTTGTGCGCCGCCAGCAGCGCGGGCAGGCGTGAGCGTCCACCCGCGGTGGTTTCGCCGCTGATGCTGGCGTTGACCACCTTGACCGGCATAGTCTCTTTCGCCAGGCGGGCTTCGAGCAGGGCGACCCATCCGGTCCCGCGTTTGAGGCCATACTCCGCACTAATCGAATCGCCGAGCACCAGCAGCACCGCCTCACCGGCGGGCGCTGGTCCGGCGGCAAGCAGGGGCAAGGGGAGGTAGCCAGCCAGCGCCGATAGGAGCGCCAGGGCGGATGCCCCTACGAGCCGCCTGCGACCCTTGTTGCCGGGCCCGCCTTGGGGCTGCCCCTTCTGGATGGACGCTTGCATGTCTGAACCCATTGTCGTTGTGGACCATGTGTGGAAGTCGGTCTCCGACTCGACCGGCACGCTGGCGATTCTCCGCGATATCGACTTCCAGCTGGCCGCAGGGGAAACCGCAGCCTTGGTGGGCGCATCCGGCTCGGGCAAGAGCACGCTGCTGACCCTGATTGCCGGACTGGACACGCCGACCCAGGGCACGGTGCGCATCGCCGGCCAGGACATTTTCGCCCTCGATGAAGACGCCCGCGCCGCGCTGAGGGCCGAGAAGGTGGGCTTCGTCTTCCAGAGCTTTCAGCTCCTGGGCAATCTCACAGCACTGGAAAACGTGATGCTGCCGCTGGAATTGGCGGGCCGACGTGACGCGCGCCAAGCCGCGACTGAAATGCTGGCGCGCGTGGGATTGTCGGCGCGGCTGGGGCACTACCCCCGGCTGATGTCGGGCGGCGAGCAACAGCGGGTGGCACTGGCGCGGGCCTTCGTTGTACGGCCGGCCTTGCTGCTGGCCGATGAGCCTACCGGCAGCCTGGACTTCGCCACCGGCGAGAGCGTGATGCAGCTCATGCTGGACCTCAACCAGGAGCTGGGGACCACCCTGGTGCTGGTGACCCACGACCGCGCGATTGCCGCGCGCTGTGACCGGCGCATCACCATCGAAGCCGGGCAGGTGGTGGCTTCAGTCTGATTGGGGTTCGGGGTCGATGTTGCTTGGGGGGACGAGGTCTTCTGGGTCGTCCAAGCCCACTAGGGAGTGGATGGCCCTCGCTTCGAATTCCTCTGCGCTTTCTGAACCCTCTGAGGACACTGATGCAGCTGGTGAACGCGGATAGCCGTCCGAAGCTGCCTGCGCTGATGCCAGGGGCGACATCGAAGGTCCTGAATGCTCCGGCTGCTGCCGCGGCTTCGCGCTCCTCTCCCGGTACTGCTGGATCGTGTCCACCATATCTGCCAGGTGTATGAAAGTGAAGGAACCCTTGTTTCCCCCACCGTCGACAACTCTCGGTTGATCCTGATCAGATGGGGTGATCAGAGCCAGCGCCATTGCATGCTCATAGTCAGCGTCACCCGTTAGTAGCGACACCTGTGCATTGAATTCTTCCTGAATTCGCGTGAGACGCTCGCGCTCGGTGTAGCGCTGATTCAGGGCCTGGAGTTCGCGTTCTCTGGTCGCACTCACCGGACTGGCTCTCTCCCCCAGACTCTCCGGCTTCGTATCATCGCGAACAACGCCTCGAGCCGACTCGTCAATGGCATGGTCCGCAAGCTCCCGGCGGCGCTGGACCTCCGCAACGAACCAACTCACCAATTCATCCCCGTCATCTCCCATATCCGCGGGTCGCGGGCGCTGCGCCGAAGCGTCTTGAGGCGCCGCAGGCAAGGTCGGCAAGGTGCGTTCGATCAGTCGCTCAATCAGGGCAGCTCGGGGAATGGCGGCATAGGCACTCCAGACCCAGACCTCCAGCCAAGTCCTCAGCGAAGGCTGCTGAACGACCGCCGTCAGCTTCAGGTCCCCGATCTCGAGGGTGGCGCAAGTGTCTTCCAGCAGGCACCGTATTGACGAACCCGTCACTACGAGGCGCTGTCGTAGAGCGGCAAAGCAACTTTCGGAGTCCGGATCGGCGCCGTCATTGTCAACGAGCCAGGAAGATGTGTCCGCTGCACGCGGCTTCTCTAAGCTATCCACCAGGGCATCCAACTCAGTCAGGTCGTGAAGCCAAAGCTGTATCAACTGCTCAATTTGACGCAGATGGCCCGTGGAATCAACGCCACTCCATTTGGTTATTCTGTTGTTGTGCGCCAGTGCTACGCGGATGTCGTCCGGCAGGGCCGCCTCTGCTCCCCTGAGGCATTCTTCGATCGGACCTGGCTGAGCGGTCATCAGGTCGGGAATCCGCGTCAGGCGATCGCGCAGGTCTCTGGCCAGCGCCAGGATCTGCACTGGGCCTTCGATCCCTCGAGGATCGCCCTGTCTAGCCTGCGAAATCACAGCCGACTCCCCTGGCGGTAAGTCCGCAGGCATGGAATCTCCTCCGGTGGGCGCTCCGGCCTGAGGTACGGCATCACTTTCGCGGGGTGACGCGGGTGGCGGAGCGGCCGGTGCAGCCTCGTCTGTCGTTGAGTCCGCCGGACTCGCTCGTCTGACTGAAGGTGCTGCCGAGATTGGCTGCTCAGGCGCCGCAGTCGCTGCCAGTTGCAATCTGATTGTGGACGCCGAAGCCCGGGCAGTCTGTCGCTGAGTCATGCGCGGAGCGACGTTATCTCCGGAGCCCCTGGCGAACTGGGATCGAGAAGGGGCATGCGGAGTGGGTATCCAAGATCCTGAGTCCATCCGCCACAGAGGGTCCAAATGCAGCCCTCGCAGCCCGTTATTCCACGCCCGCAATTGACCCTCATTGGTTTTGAGTCGCCCTCCCATCAGCTCCTGCAGGCGGGTATCCCAGGCAGGGCGGCGGGACCGTTCGCCCACCACATCGCCCCCGCTGTGGCCGCCTGCGATGGTTGAGCCCGCCTCGGCCCCGCTGGGTCCTGTCAGATCTCGCAGCGACTCTTCTCCCTGGGCGGTGTACGCAATCCGAATCCGAGCATCAGCATTCTTGCCGCTGAGCGCCAGCGCAATCGCGTGCAGGCAGGACTGCTGAATGTGCAAGGAGAGGTGGCTCTCACGCATCAAGGCGCTTATCACCGCCTTGACATGCCCCCGCGCGACTTCGGGGCCGCCCAGGCCGTGGAGCAGGCCCGAGATCCAGCAGGGAAGGGTGTCCTGAATGCGTTGGGTATTGAGCTCGGATTGGACCTGCGGCACCACGATCGCGGCGATTGCATCCGCAGTGGCGCCCCGCCTGAGCAGTTCCTGGCCAGACTGGATGCCGCTTTCAAACAGCATCTGGATATCAAGGCGTGAGCTAAGCCCCTCGGATGTGCTTTCCGGCGAGCGACCTTCTGCAGACTGGCTGCTTTGCTCGGGCTGTGCCTGTGCCCGTGCTGCAAGAAGTGCTTGCGCTTGCGGGGCATTGGAGGACAGACCCTGAACCCTCGCCGTTCCTGGTGGGGCAGAAGCGCCAGATTGGGCGGCATCAGGCAACAGGCTGCCTCTTCGGCTCGAAGGGCGGCCCCCGTCGGTACTGGTGAAGGAATGGTCCACGTCGGCTCCCAGGCTGGCCTTGCGAACATTTCAAGGCGGTCGCTGCTGAGTTACTGCCTGGCGGCGACCGGTTCCACGGCACTCACCCCGGCCACGCCAGCCTCGGTCCGACCATCTCGCTCAGCCCGCGAGCAGGCGCCCCGCCGCCTGGCGGAACCGCGACTGGCCGAGGGGCGTGTCAATGAGGCCAGCCAGGGCCTCCACCAAAGCCGTGGCAGTGAACGCCCTGCGCAGCTGCTGCCGGACCAGCACCCGTGCCATGGGGCCGAGTTGTTGGCTGAGGAGCACTTCGAGCTGGGTGAGGAGTTCGGGGGCGATCAAGCCAGACGGCTCGGAAGGATGCCAAGGCCAGGGCTGGGTGGTCGGGCAAGAAGGCGGCGCTGCGGTTTGGCCCTGAGGCACCTCAGATCCGGTTCGGAGCGCAGGGAAAGAGCCCCGTCTATCGCCTTCCCGCGCCTGCGGTGGCGTCGTGAGTGTCAGGGTCCGCGGCATGAGCGGGTCTGCCGGGCTACCGGGCCGCCCGCTGCGGACCTCTCCCTCGGCGAGCACGGCATACAAATCATGGACCCGGCCATGCTTGTCCTGGCGTTGCCCAAGGAAGCGGAACTGACCTGCACGCTGCTCACTGATCGGGGCCACGCAGTCATGCAGAGCGCCAGAGACCAGAAGTTCTCTGGCCTGGGCAAAGCTCATCACACGCTGGGCCACATTGACGCCATCGCCCAGCACATTGACCCGGTTATTCAAATCGCTCACCACCCGCACCGGACCCAGGTGCATGCCGATGCGCAGCATCAGGCCAGGCCCCGGCAGCTGGTTGATCAGGCCTCGCAGCAGCACCATGGCATTGAGTGCCTCCTCAGGGTCTCCGAGAAAGCACAGGGCCGCGCCGTCGCCAGTGCACATGGCCAGGTAATGCTCCCGGGGCAACCCCCGCAGAACCCGGACAAGGAGCTCATTGAGGTGTCCCTTGATGCCCACCTGTTCATCGACCGACTGTGCCGACCAAGCGACAAGGTCGATGAAGGCAATGCAAGCCAGCAGGTTGCGCCCGGCGAGGGATTCGAGCTGGCTCGGTGGCGACGGACCCAGAACAGCCAGGGGTAGGCAGGCGGGTGTTGGGGATGCGGAGAGGCCTGCGCGCAGGGCGGGACCCTGTTGTGCTGCCTCCCAAGGCCCTCGGGCTGCCGCTCCAGACCCAGACGCCAGCCTGGGCGCCGAAGGGGTTGCTGCGAGCAAGGCCTCGCGGAGAGCGTCGACCGACTGTGGTCTGTGTTGGGCTTGGGGCTGCATCGCCCAGGCAATCGCCTCCAGCAGGTCGGCGCCAAAGCGGCCCGGCTCGGCCAACTGGCTGGGCGGGGGCTGCTTGTCGTCCTGAATGCGGGCGGCGGCCTCCACCGGCTTGCGACCAGTGACCATCCAGTACATCACTGCGCCCAGGGCATACAGGTCTGACCAGGGGCCCTGCTCTCCCTGAGAGTGGTACTGCTCGAAGGGGGCAAAGCCAGGGCTCACGATGCTGGTGGCGCCTGCGCCAGCGGTCACCCGCCGGGCGGCACCAAAGTCCAAAAGGACGGGCTGGCCGTCGGCCCGCATGTAGATGTTGTCGGGTTTGATGTCCCTGTGCAGGAATCCGGCCCCGTGCACCGCCGCCAGTCCGTCGAGCAGAGGGAGCACCAGGGCCAGCAGGGAAGATTCCGACATGGGTCGCTGGCGAGTCAGCCAGCGGGTCAGCGGATCGCCCCGTTCGTACTCCATGACGATGCAAGCGGTGCCATGCGAACGCAGATGCCTCAGTACCCGCACGATGTTCGGGTGACGGAAATTGGCCAGGGCTCGGGCCTCGTCGACGAAGCGCTCCAGGCCAGCCGCAAAGGTCTGGTGACCGCTGCCGCGCGGCATCACTGCGCCACAGGGGCTGCGGTGAGCGCAGTCAGAGGGAAAAAATTCCTTGATGGCAACCGGCAAGTCCAGCTGCAGGTCGCGGGCAAGGTAAGTGATGCCAAAGCCGCCGCCACCGAGCCACTGGCGGATTTCGTAGTCGTCGATGCGAGTCCCTGGGGGGAGGGCGCCCGCATCCCCTCTGTCTTGGTCCGGCGCTTCAGCGCTCATCTCGACTTCCCCGCTCTCTGAGACGCCCCGGCCAAGGCGCGGCATGCCGGAGATTGCAGGGCCTCATGACAAGTGCGGATCCGCATGGATCATTTGCATCGCCCTCTCCAGGCTGCGGCGCATGCGGTTGAATGAGGCGCCGAGCAAGGACACCTCGTCACGGCCCGTCTCGGCGAACTCGGGTTCGCTGAAGTCGCCCGTGCTGATGCGGTCGGCCGTGCGCGACATCCGGCGGATCGGGCGGATGATGAGCCAACCCAGCATGAGGTTCAGGGCAAGGAAGACGGCTGTGAAAACGCCCGCCAGGGAGATCATGAAAGTGCTGAAGACCTGGTCAGCATGCCGCAGTGGCACCGTCATCGGGACGTTGACGATTTGGGCGCCGATGACCTCTCCCTGGCGCCACCCGAAACCGTTCGCCTCGCCATAAATCTTGAGCATGCTGGGGGGCGCAGCCGCTGGCGTGCTGTGGCATTGCAGGCAAGCAGTGTTGCTGACTTGGATGGGTCGGGCGATGTAGAGGCTGCGCCCCCCGGCCGCCTCGCGCTCGCCGATGATCTCCTGCTGATCGGGGTACTGGCGAAAGCGCTGAACCACATCAGCTTCCCAGTCAGCCGTTCGGTTTCGCGGGTTGGTTGGGTTGAGCGTGGCCTCTTTGTAGCTGTAGTCGCCGTAATGCCGCCGCAACTTGTTGATGGTTTCGGTGGCGGCAAAGGCTGGCACCGTCTGAGGCAGAAAAACCTCGGTCATCTGCGAGGCCAGGTGCGGACGGATCTGGTCGACGGTGTAGGTCCGTACGGCGGTGGCGGCCTCAAGGATGAGGCGCGCGTCTTCAATCACCTGATCGCGTGCCTTTTCTTGCAACATTTGTCGGGACAGGCAACCCGTGGCGCCCAATCCCGCGAGGGAAACGCCGACCAGCACCAGGTTGAACCGGAGCAGTAATCCCATTGTATTGTTCTCCCTAGAGGCGGCGGATTCTAGGCCTAGCTCGTCTTGCGTGCGGATCCTTGAGCAGAGTTCGAAAGGATTGACCGGGCTGGCCGGATAATCGAGCGATGACAAGTGCCAAGGTCCTGTTCGGGTTCCACGCGGTGGGTGTGCGGCTGAAGACAGCGCCGCAGTCAGTCATTGAAGTGGTGTTTGACGCCAGCCGTCGCGACGCCCGCATGAGACAGTTCCTCGACCGTGCCCGAGAGGCCGGGGTTCGCCTGGTCGAAGCCGATGCCTTGCGAGTGGCCAAGCTTGCGGGCAGCCATGGTCACCAAGGCGTGGCTGCGAGGGTCGAGCCGATCGTCGCCGCGCACTCGCTCGACGATTTGCTCGATGCGCTGCAAGAGCCGCCACTCTTGCTCGTGCTCGACGGCGTGACGGATCCGCACAACCTGGGCGCTTGTCTGCGGGTGGCCGATGGCGCCGGTGCGCATGCGGTCATCGCACCCAAGGACCATTCGGCCGGCATCAACGCAACGGTAGCCAAGGTGGCGAGCGGCGCGGCCGAGACCGTGCCCTATTTCATGGTGACCAACCTCGCACGTACCCTGGGTGAACTCAAGGAACGCAATATCTGGTGCATCGGTACCGCAGGCGAGGCAGAGAAGTCGATCTACCAGGTCGAGATGAAAGGCCCGGTGGCTCTGGTGCTGGGGGCGGAGGGTCCCGGCATGCGCCAGCTCACCCGCAAGACCTGTGATGAGCTGGTGCACATCCCGATGTGCGGGGCGGTAGAGAGCCTCAACGTCTCGGTGGCCAGCGGTGTCTGCCTTTACGAAGCACGGCGTCAGCGCCTGGGTTGACTCACCCTGCCAGAGCGCCCGGAGTCCGCTCGCATCGAATACGTCTGGCGCCCACAGCCCTTGAACGCGGGCTGCAAGCGGATTAAACCCAACCCAGCGCGCCCATCAGCGCGCCAGCGCCCAGCAGCCAAAGCAGGTGAATTCGGGTGCGCCAGACCAACACAGTAGAGACCAGCGCCAACCCCCACAACGGCAGTTGCGCGAGCGTGTAGCCATGGGCGGAGACCAGCACCCAGCCGGTGCCAGCCATCAGCGCGATCACGATGGGCGTCATGCCCTGCTTGAAAGCCCGCACCTCCCGGCGCTCCCGGTTACGTTGGCTCCACTGCGCGGTGACATAGGTCAGCACAGAGCTCGGTCCCATGATGCCGGCCATCGCCAATACCAGCCCGAGCGCGCCGCCTGCCCAGCTGGCGGCGTTGAAGCCCACATTCCAGCCCAGAAGGGCGATGAAGAGTACGTTCGGCCCGGGTGCTGCCTGGGCAATGGCAATGGAGTCGGTGAACTGGGCGTCGGTCAGCCAGCGGTTTTCGTCGACCAAGTAACGGTGAGACTCTGGCGTGGTACTGATGGCGCCCGCCACCGCAAGCAGGGACAGCCCCATGAAGTGGGTCACGAGCGCCACCCAGTCCAGGGCGCCCAAAAGCTGCGTGACTGCGGGGCTCACCGCTCGCCCCTCTTCTGGGCTTCGATCGCCCTGAGCCGGTGCCAGGTGAGCAGGCAGGTAGGCCCGCCAATTCCCAGCAGCAACAAGGCCAGGGGTACACGCAGCAGGGCCAGGCCGACAAAGGTCAGCACACACAGGGCCAGCGCCAGCCGCCAACCGAGCGGATGACGGCCCAGGGCGGGCAGGAGCTTGAGGCCGGTGGCGGCAATCAGCCCGGCGGACACGGCGCTCATTCCGCGAAGGGCGGACTGAACCTGAGGCACGTGGGCGAACTGGGCATACAACAGGGCCAGGCTCAGTACCAGGGCAGTGGGCGCGAGGAGCAGCCCCGCCATGCCGACCACCGCGCCGCGCCAACCGAAGTGGCGCGAGCCAAAAATGATGGCGAGGTTGATGACGTTCGGGCCTGGCATCACCTGGGCCACCGCCCACTCCTCGACAAAATCGTCCCGGGTCATCCAGCGCCGGCGCTCGACCATCTCGCGCTGCACAACAGCCAGCACACCACCGAAGCCCTGCAGGGCCATCGTGCTGAAAGCGATGAACAGCTCAATCAGCGAATCCGGCTGGCGGCGATCGGCTGTCTCGTCATCCGGTTGGCTGGGCGGGGATGGAGGGCGGTTGGCGGGGGAGGGCGAGGCGGGATTCACCCGCTGATTATCGACGCGACCGGATCAGCCCATCCGGGTGACGAGGCGAACTCCCCACAGGCCCCTGCGTTGTGCCTGTTGGTGGGGTCTGGCGCCAGGTTTTCCGTGAATTCCGCACGACCGGAGGCTGTCCGTCGGCCTGCATTCCGACAAGGGACCCGAATTTGTCCTTCATTCGTAGGATGGCTCCGACATTTGACGAAAGCGAGCCCATGACGGAAATGCCCGACCGCTCTTGTACGCCCCAACCTGGCGCTGCAGCTGTGCCCGACCCGAACCACGCCTTTGCCAAGGGTGAGCACCCCCAAGGGGGCTGGTGGGCCGCCTTGTGCAAGGCTGCCGGCCGTCTGGCCGGCTGGTTTGCCATCCAGAGCAGGGGGCTGCAGGTCGTGTTGCTGGCGTTGGCCTTGGCGATTCCAGCCAGCGGCCTGTACGCCCTGACGCTCTGGCAGCGCCAGGCCGAGGTGGCGGTCGAGGTTGCAAAGATGGCAGCCCAAAGCGCCGGGGCCAGCTCACCACTTGACGATCACCTGCCGGTGGTATTTGGCCAAGGCTCGCTCCTGGGCTTTCTGGCGCAGAAGTCGGTGGGCCAGATCACCGTGGTCTACAAGCCGCTGCTGTGGAACATGTCGGAGCGCTTCGTCCTGGTGAGTGCGGGGGGCAAGCGCCACGCCTTCTATCCGTCAGACCTGGAGACGCAGATCTTCACCGAGCGGGCGGTGACGGCGGACTGGGGCGCCAAGCTGGTGTTCGTGCCACGCTCGGAGCTGTCGGCGTCCAGCCTCGCCCTGATTGAACGCCTGGACCAACGCTTTGCCAACGCCAGGCCACAGTCCGAAAAGGACGCTTGGAAGGCGGGGGTGAGCGCCATGCTGTCCGGGGCGCTCACACTCGGTTTGATTGGCTTCCTGGTCTTCCAATTGCGCAGCCAGCACAAGTCGCTGCGCTTCATTGAGCCCGCCCAGGTCCAGGGTGATCTCGATGACCTGGTGGGCATGGACGACATCAAGGCCGAAGTCGCGCAAATCCATGACCAGTACCGCAGGCGCGCCGCCTACGCCGAGTACGGCATCGACAAGCCCTTCAATGTCATGTTCAGCGGCCCGGCGGGAACGGGCAAGACCAAGCTGGCCAGCTACCTGGCCAAGACGCTGAACCTTCCCATCCTGTTTCATTCGGCAGTGAACCTGGAAACCGGCTACGTGGGTGGCGGCGCCGGCACTTTGGGCCGCATCGTGGCCATGGCGCAGCGGCGCAAGCGCTGCATTGTGTTCTTGGATGAGGCACAAGATCTGTTCATGAAGCGTGGCGGCCACCGCAAGTTCGATGACGACACCCAGAACATGCTGCTGGCCGTTCTCGACGGAGTCCGCACCCGTCGCGACGCCGAGATCATCTGGATCGTGGCCAGCAACTTCAACAGCGAGCAGATGCCGATGGACGAGGCCATGCTGCGCCGCTTCCAGATGAAGGTGGATTTTCGGCTCCCGAACCGTACCGAGCGCGAGGCCATCATCGGCCACTACCTGGCCCGTCGCGCCGACAAGGTGCTGCCATCGCTGGACTTGCGGCAAGTGGTCGAGATCACCGAGGGCCGCAGCCCGGCCGACCTGGAGACCATCGTCAACCAGGCCGGCATTACCGCGGTGCAAGCGGGCGACATGATCGGAGCAGACACACTGATGCAGGCTGCCGAGCGGGTGCTGGTGGGTAACGTCAACACCCACACCACACAGGATCGGGAGCGCGATCGACGGGTGATCGCAGTCCACGAATGGGGACATTTCCTCGTCGACTTCGAGCAGGAGCGCGACCGCTGCGAGGGCGACTGGGAGCGCATCCTGGCCGAGATGAAGATGATCAAGATCTCGCTCAAGGCCAACCCGCGGAACAACGCGCTGGGCTTCGTTTTCCATAAGCAGGGCACGAACCTGCTCAAGACCAAGAGCGACATGGAGCACGACGTGCGGGTGCTGCTCGGTGGCATGGCCAACGAGGAGCTGTTCTTCGGCGAGGAGGGCACCACCAACGGGGCGCACAACGACATCAGCCGTGTCACCTATCTCCTGCACCAGGCGGTAGCCGAGCTTGGCATGTACCGGCGCACGCGCCTCAATTTCGGTGCGCTGGCGCACGATGGAGGCGGTCAAGTGGACGAGGAGACCCGGGCCATCATGGAGGCGCAAAGCGAGCGCCTGTACGAAGAAACCCGCGAACTATTGGCCCGCCGGAAGCCCCTGACCGAGCATCTGGTAGGCCGCTTGATGGCCGTCGGCGAAATGGACTTGCGGGAGGCGCTCCGCGAGATTCGCAGCTTCGAGCAAGCCTGCCGGGGGTTTGACCAACGCATGGGGCTGGTGTCGGCCTGAGCAATGCCGGGCCCAGGAGGGCGCCAGTGTCGTGCGGTCCCTCGATGCGCCCCTTGGACGCGGCACAGATGCGTCGCAAGCCGCGAGCAAAAGGGCCGAGCAAAAGGGCCGAGCAAAAGGGGCGAGGGAGGGGCGAGGGGAGGCGGGGGAGGAGCGTAGATCCAAGGC
>JACCDP010397083.1_pt1 | contig 24752 bp, 21 predicted proteins | sample 7445841 | NCBI WGS metagenome assembly JACCDP01 (sample SAMN15323441, study PRJNA562643) | freshwater metagenome | isolation source: river surface water | place: USA:Blue River Watershed | collected 2017-08-17
ATAATCCGGCAAACTTTTAGGTTTTGAAGGGATTTTAGCAACTGCTACCATTTCGTAATTCTCATCATATAAACCAATTGTAGTAACATATGGTGCAAGATATGAACCAGTTGGATCCAATGAAGAACTATAATCATATTCATCAAATCCTATTTTAGTAAGTCCATCATAATCAGAAACTATTCTAAAATCCAAATCGTATGCACTTCCTGTGTAATCTAATGATGCAGGTTTGAAAGGAATGTATTTTTTAACATATACATCTCCATTATAAAATTTAGTAGCAGATGGATTAGTTGAATAATTAAATTCGTTAGGAGAAACTTCTAAAAATACTTCGTTTTCATAAATAGTTTTAGTGGATTTAAATTCTACACTATAATTTTTTGAATCAAAATTATAATTTATTTGCTCAGTTTGTGTATCAGAATATAAATCAGTTTGCCATGTCAATGTTACAATTCCGTTTGCATAGAATATATTTCCTACAACTTTAGGTGAATTGGTAACTCCTGTTGGTAGATTAAAGTTATCTAATGAGAATAAAACTCCACTTAATAAATCTATACTATCTAATGTAGTTGAAAATGGAGAACTTCCATTATAAGTTAATATAATTGAAGGGGAAACATTACTTTCTTCATCACCAAAATCCAAAGAATCAACTCCTAAAATATAATTAAACCCATCATTTGTTAATATTGATAAAGTTTCATTTTCAATATCAAATGCATAAGTTTGTAAAAAATCTCTACCCTGATAAACTAAATTATTTTTTCCATCATCGGTAATCTTAGAATAACTACCATTACCAGTTAATGTAGAATAATCCGTTAAAACAAATGATTGTGGTTTTATTCCTTCACCTATATATCGCTGAGGAATATTTAAAAACATCAATCTATCACTTATACTTCGTTCCTGAACCGATGTATAGTTATTCATAACACCATACATCTTAGTTACATCTGCCCAACTACCTTTTAAAATTTGCCCATTATCATTTACAATATATTCATTTGCAGTAAGATAATCTGAAAATTCATCAACATATTTTTGAGTGGTATCATCAAAATAATACGAATATGTCTGAGTTGTAGATGTTGATAAGTTATATGTAGTTACAACATCGTAAGTTGTTTGTTTCTTAGCCTTATGTTTAACAAAATTCCAATTAGATACATATCCAATTAAAGTTAAACCATTTGAATAATATAGTTGTTTTAAACTTCTATATAAAGAATATTCATTAAATCCATTTACTTCTATCCCCTCACTATTTTCCCAACTTCCACTTAAATTCCTAACGACATGAAATGGTAGAGAATTCTCATCAAAATTCCACGATTTATAAGCCTTAAACGGTCTTATCGTAATATCGGATTTAGCTATCGACTTAAACATACACTAATAAATATCATAATTAAAAAAACCCACCGAAGTGGGTTCATTTAAAATTAAGGTTTAGAATTAAATTTAAAAATCAAGTTTTACCTTAATCAACACCTCTTTATCAAAGGATTTCGCGATTGGTTGTGAAGTTTTAGCCACAGCCATCAATTCATTTGCATCATTCAACAATCCAACTGTTGTGATATATGTCTTAGGATCAGTTTCGAATGAAGGTTCTCTAAAAGCACCATCTGAACCACTTACAAAAGTAGGGTTATTAGAGAAGTTAAATTCTCTATTTGTTGCTCTTACGAAGAAATGTTGTGTAGATACATTTTCAGTTCTTCTTAATTCAAAATCATTTCCACCTTTTAATGCATTATATGCTAATTTGTGGTTATATGTTTCTACTGATGGAGTTGATGAAGTTACTGGCAATAATTCACTACCTACTACTGATGCTACCGCAGTTGGGTTCAATAACATAATACCCAATTTAGGGTAGAATTTACCAAATCCTTGTTCGTTAGATGCAGTGTATGTGTTAATAGTTGCTGCTGCTTCAGTTCCTATGTTGTTTGATCCAGAAACAATATTAAATACTGTTCCAGCTTTTCCAGCTTTATCAGAGAATTTCTTTCCACTATCATCGATAAATGTAAATACTCCGTTTGAACCACTTAAAGTAATAGTTAAATTACCCGCATCTGCTTGTTGTCTATATCTAGCTCTAGATAAGTTGATAACATATGCATGGTCAATTGAGTATCCATCTTCTACTGATGAAGAATATACTTTGAAAAATTCATCAGCATCTCCTTCGTAGTTATCATTTAATAAAATTCTATATTGAGAGTAAATTGCTTTTGTTGGTAATAAAGCAGAATCAGAAGTTGTTAATTGAACTGAACCACTTCCGTACTTATGTCCATATGCAATTGCAAATTCAACCGGTGCCGTAGAACCCGTTGCTGAACCTGTCAAATAAACATTCAAATAATACTTAGATGCATCTGAACCACTGTGACCAGCAATAGTTGATGTTGAACCAGTAGTCATAGTATTACCTAAACTACCACTTCCATTACTCCATAATCCTTCGGTCACTACTTCTATTTTATTAGAAATTTTATCAAATTCACCGAATTTTTTAAATATACCTTGTGTTAAAACACCACCACTAGCCACACCAATTTTTTCATTGGTAGGTAGAGATCCGTTTAATATGTTAGCAATCGCAGTTGAATCAATAACCCCAGCGTTATCAATAAGATATTGGGATAATTGTTGTGTTAATGCTGCTCCTTGTGCTCCTGTAATTTGTGCCATTTTCTATTAATTATTTTTATGCTACATAATTTACTGTCACAGGAATAGAAATTGAACCACCGGTTTCATTTCCATAAACTGTCAATGTAGTTACGATTGTAGCGGTTAAAGATGGGTTTGGAATAAACTCAAAAGTTAATCCTCTCTTAACATCTGCCGTTGCAGTAACTTCATCACTAACAGCTATTTGCCCTGCTGCTGCAATACCTAATCCCACCAAAGTTCCAGCAGTTTTATCTGCTAATACCGCAGTATAACCCGCAGTTGTGTTTCCGTTTGGAGAAGTTGTAGGTGTGATAGTAACTTTACCTCTTGTTTGGTTGGTACTGATGGTTGTTACACCAATTGATACCTGAGGTATTTTAGTTGTTCCCTTTGGTAGGGTAACAAGTTTGTATTTTAAAACTTGTGTTTCATCCGGAGATGCTTCTAAAATAGGGATAGCTTTGATAGCTGCATCATAATACGCAGAACCCTTTGGGTGTGCTGCATCGTATAATTGATAATCAATTTCATCATCACCCAATGCAAATTGTGTAATGTTTAATGATTGTCCAGCTGCCAACTTTTCTCTACCCTTCTTTGTAAGAATAGCATCAACAATGATTTCGGAATTATCTAAGTATGCCATTTTTTGTTGTTTATTTTTTTATTGGTCTTATATAAATATATGTTCTTTTAGTTTTATAAATATTTTCGATTAATCTACCTCCAATATTGGTTCTCCACTACCTCTACCAGCAGGAGATACTCTTAATCTATTAGGGTTAGTTACAAATACTTCAACCGGAGATGTACCATCTAATGTAGTTAAAGATGTTTGCTTAGACCCAATAAAGAAACTATTTTCTAATCCTCTACTCGTATCTTTGGTATTTCTATAATGTCCGCTAGTATATCCATCAAATACTTCTATATTTGTTATAACTCCCGCTCCATAACGATATGAACCTAATGCAATAACAATATCACTATAAAAACTATGTGCAGTAGGTGTTTTGAATGTTCCATTCTCTATTGGGTCAATTAATATAAGTTTTTTCTCATATCTATAAACTTTTTCTACACCCAATTTATCATCTGCTCCTAATTTACTAGTTCTATATAAAGATCCAGAACCATTTGCAGGAATTCTATAAGGAACATTTCTACTATATTTAATTGTTATTATATAAGCATTTTTTCTTTCAGTTAATACTAATGTACCATCTTCTCTGAAATATGTTCTATCTAAAGCTCCATTTTCTCCAAATAACCCAAAACCTTTGTTAAATGGAGAATCCATATCATTTCCAACTGATTGGTAAGAATCTTCTAAATCATATTCTCCTATAATAGAAGGGTCTTTTAATCCAGCATCTATTATAATTTCAATTCCACCCATAGTAGAACCTGAATTATATGTAATATCACTCATTACCATATTATCCGTTACTATTGTTGTGCTAGATGTTAGGTATGAATATTCAGAAGATATGATAGTTAAATCATCTACACTATAACTAGAAGTATAGAAATGTACCCCAGCTTCCAAATCTTTATTAGTATCCAATACCAAACTACTTGTGTAATATGGAACATCGGTTACTAAAGCTCTATGTTGAGTTGTATCTATCGATGAAGAATGATATATGTTTTGACCAGTAGGCTTTGTTATTTTTATCTTACTTCTATCTAAAATAGATGGTTCAATTAATAATCCTTTTGATACATTAGCTCTCGCAGGTATTACCTGATCCAACATATCAAATAAAGATTTATCTATTGATTTTACAAGTCTTATATATTCATCAAAATTTAAGTTTGTTCTTTGGAAATAATAATTTCTAAGACCAATTAATTCTGAATAGTTATCAGTTCCATATTCATCTTCCCAATCTCCTATATAATCACCTATATTAATAGCACCCAATGAACGAAGAATATCTAAATTCAATTCTTTAACAGGTGAGAAAAATAATCCTAATCTATTAGAATCTATTGGTGCTCTATCAAACGCTTTTTTAGTTGCTCTTTGTTTATATGATAATGTACCATTTAAAGTAATATCTTCTAATCTAACTTTATCTCTTCCAATAAATCCAATCGATGGAATCTCTGCCGTTACAAATCTTTCATATACCTCATATTGATATGGATATGTAGATATATTTGTACTCATACTTGCAGTTGCCGAAACAATTGAACCCGTAATCGGTGCCACATTCTTTATAGAAGTTGTTGAATATAAATTTTTAGGATATTCAAAATCTAATCTAACTAATAAGTTATCAGTTGATGAATGTACATTATTACCACTAATAACATCAGGATTTAAAGTATGTGATGTAATTGCAGATGATGATAATGCAGAATTCCACATTCTAAATTCATCCACCGAACCACTTATACCATTTGATCCAGAACCATTTATTATAATTGTTCCTTGCTCAGTCCATGGTATATTAGTATAGAATGTACTACCTTCAAATAATGAATTTGAAGATGATACTTGCATAGTTAATGATGCACTCTTATTTAGAATAAGTCTATCATCAACTGCTTCTTTAACATATAATGTATATACATCATAATCTAAACTATCAGCAGTAGTTCTTTCTCTTTGAATAGTAATATGTTTAAAATCACCATCAAATAATGGAATATTTTCTATACTAACACTACTAGTGAAAGATGAAGTTGTAGAAGTTAATCCGTTTAGATATACCTTTTTATCAGAAACTATATCAAATACTACATTTCCGAACTTAGCACTACCAGTTGGTTCAATATAAACATTCCAATAATAAGAACCGGCTTTTCCTCTTAATAATTGAGAAGTTTGCTTATTTATTGTATTAAATCTAAGTTGAACTGAATCTGGTGAAGATGAACCTGTAATCCACGGAAGTGTAATATATTCCGTAGGAGATACATTAAGCATAGCAGTTCTATCTTCGTATGTATATTTGTTTAATTCAGATGGGTTGCTCGAAGGGCCTCCAAACTCTACAATTGATAATAATGAAGATGGAACTCCATAACATGCTAATATAGCATTTATAGATTTTCTTGTACCTTTATGTTTTAATAAGTATGGTAAGTTATTAAGTATTCTTCTCCAAACTTGATTTCTAGCCTCTTCTGGAGTATATCCAGTCGATACATTATTTCCTAATGAATTTTTATTTGTTGGAGTAGAACCATCTTTATTTAAACCAAATGCATACTGCCATAATTCTTGCCCACTAAATGGTTGTTTAGGATCCCATCCAAATGATTCCAATAATTCATATACCAATTTATCGGATATACCATCTACCGCTTTATTCTCTACCTTTCTAACTCTATTAATACCATTGATGTATGACCACACTATATCAAAGTGTTGTCCAATCATTTCTAAGAAAGTTAAATATTCTAAGTTAGATGAATCTTCTTTTATAAATTCAGGAACATGCTTAACTAAATAATTCTTATTAGCCACATCATACAATTCAGCAACTGATGATTGTGAAACAAAGAACATATGATTTGAAGAGGTGATGTTATAATTATCATACATCGTTTTTTCAAACCCATCAAATCCATTTCTAACAGCATTAATTTTATCATTATATGATGCACTTGTCACCAATGATATAGATGATGTTGATAATAATGATGCCGAATATAAAGTTGTTGTAAGTTTATCTTCCCAACTCTCAATTGTTTCTATTTTGTATTGAAAGTTTTCTAACCTAGTCTGAGCACTACCAAAATTTACAAAGTTTTCAAACTTTAAAAAATAAGTTGAATATACATCACTTCCACTCGTATATTCAATATTTAAATTATCTAAATTAAAAGAACTTTGAGAAATATATCTATTAACAATATCAGTAGATGTAAGAGAACCACTTGATATAATTTCATCAAAAAATTGTAATCCAGTTTCATTTACAACATCAGTTGCAAAATTAGGTTTTAGTATAAGACACTTATCATCATCCTCATCGGTAATAATAATAGATTCTACAATAGTAGGAATTATCTGCTTTGAAATCCAAACTTGTGTGTTTAAATCTATGTTAGCAGGAAGTGGTTCTAATAATTTAACAACTAATGAACCATAACTCTGATATCCTTTTTTCTTTCTAGTGCTACCGGTTTGAGTATCTACTTCAAATTGTGTTTCAACAACTTTATCATTGAATACTGAAAAGGTTAATGTATCCATTGCAGTATTAGTAATAACAAATGATTGGTCACCACCTGTTCTTACTTGATAATATAAGTGTTTATCATCTTCAAACTTAATTTCATCTTCGTATAAATTCTTAGAATCATTGCCTGAAAATAATTGAGAGAATACGCCAGAAATATCTCTTAATGCCTGATTAGTAGGTATTAAGAATTTTGTTCTCTTTACTGTCGTAGTTACACTCTCTTTTTTACCTAATATCTTTCCGCTTATTCCGTTAAAATATGGTTGGAAACTAAATGTTATTTCATAAGTTTCAGCCGTTTCATTAAAGTAAGATTTATATAATTCATATAATTCCTTAGCATTGTAATAAACACTAGCCTTATTATTTTGTACCGGTATATCGGTTATTTTATTTTCACCTAAATAAACATGAATACCTTCCGCATTTACGGATTGTAAAGTAAAATCAAATTTAAAATCCAATGGTCTTAAATCTGCTTCAACTATATTTCTATCATAAATTATTTGAGTAACATCAGGCTCTCCGTAAGTTTTTTCTTTTAAAACTTCAATAAATGTTCTAATTTCAGCTTGATCTCCAACTACATCATTTCCAGCAAATACAATCAATTCATATCTACCTACTGCATTTGGGTTATTAAGTTCAATTAAAGCCTCTCCGTTTGTAGTAGAAATCTTTTTTGAACCATTACCTTCTGCTCCACTTTGATTTGGAAAATAGTATCTAACATATGTAGTAGAGTTAGTAACACCTAATCTTAATTGAAATTTATTAGTTAATTCTAAATTCCAAGCATATGCCTGTTTTAATTGAGTTGTAAAATTAGGAAAACTATCAGGAGTATAAACATCATAACTATCTACTACAATAGTATATTCTCTATCTACTACCGGAATATCAAATGTATTAGAAGTTGTTTCTTTTACAACTACACCATTTTCATCTAAGATTTTAATACTTCTGATGTTATATTGTTTTCCATCAGCTCTTACAATTGATATTTTAGAATCTTTTTCAACTGTTACAAATTCTTGATTCACAACAACTACTTCTCTTTGACCATTTCTCGGTCTATCAGATAATAGTTTTATAGAACCTTTTCCTAATGTATTTTGAACTCTTATCGATACATAATTTGGTTCGGATGGCGGTCTATTAGTTAATACATCAGCTACACTTAATTGTGCAAAAGGAACATTTATTACAAAATTAATTTCATTTGCCGGAGGTACAAAATAATCTCTATGAATTATTTCTCCTGGAACAATTGGATTAGTTTGAGTAGTTGAATATTTTAATGCATCAAAAGGTGTTGCAAATTGTGAATTATCACCTGCACTTTTTCCTTTTAAATCAGTTATTTGTTGAAATGAATCAGTTGTGGAAATACCGCCACCTCCACCATCTGCATTTTGGATAATAGCCATACCTTCTGAGTTTGTTGATACTCTTCTATTTCCATCTAATATATCATCTAAAGGTGCTATCGCCATTTAATCTATTTCTTATAAATATTAATTATCGTATATTATTGACACCCATGTTGATGTTCTCATCATATCCAATTTCATAACGGGTATTAGTTCCACCACTAATACCACCTCCTCCACCTCTAACGATTGATGGAACTTCTTGTGGAGCATTTATAGGTAATCCATTTTCTGCCATTTCAGTAATGGTTACTTCATTATCTTGTCCCGCTTTTGCTTTTATCATAAATGTTTTTAATGCTTTAACATTATTACCAACAAATGTTACTTTAGTTGGGTTTAACAATTGATATTCAAAAAAGGTAACAACAACTTTTCCGTTTGATGTAGTAGAATCACTCCAATTTGAATCATTTACCAAAACTCTTACATCAATAGGTGTATTTGTGTTTTGTAAAAAAGTATTGAAAGTAATATTAACTCTTCTAGGATTAGCAGTTGGTAATGCATAGTTAGCTCCGGAAAATTTCCATTCATTTCCTATCCATATATACCTTTCACCATCTGAGTTAGTGTAAGTTTGACCAGTATATAATCCATTTTGTCCAGGTGCTGCCATTATAATATATTTTCGTAATTCTTTCTTTGCGTAATCACATCATTAAAGATGGGTTCATTTATCAACACAGGATTTTCATTTGCCTGAATTCTTCCTCCTCCACTTCCTGCACCTTCTACTTGTGTAGGATTACTATATCCAGCAGTATAAGCAGGTGCGTTTTGTTGTTGTTGCTGATACATCATTTCTTGTTGTAATCTAGCCAATCTTTCTCTTTGTTGGTCAGCATCATCATAATTTACCGGTACTGCAACCGATGGTGGAGTTACAATCGGTTCTACTGCTTTAATAACAGGAACTTCTATCACAATTGGAACTTCAGGATTTGATGGATTAGGTAAAACTTGTTTTTGAACTGTGAAATTATCTTTAACCTCTTGTAATGTAGGTGGTTCTAATACAAATTTTTGTGCCTGAGGATTGGTTTGTGTAACATCTGATTTTAATGTTTGTACCAAATCTTGCAATTTATCTATACTTTGTTGAGTTAAATTATCTAATAAAACTTCTTCCGAAAGTGTTCTTTTTGGTAAATGATATTGAACTGAATCTTCAAATTTAGTGTTCAACAATCGTATGATATCACTTTTATTATAATAAGTAAAATCAACATCATCTCCTAATGATTTACCAAATTGATTACTACCTATCGTTGAATTTCTATGAAGCAAAGCATGTCTAACTGCTATCTTCATTGTTTCCAATACTTTACTAAAAAATATTTCAAATGATTGTACTCCAAACTCAGCTGCTAATTGATTTATATATGTTTCGGATTTTATCTTTTTAAATGTTTGAAATAAATCAGATGGTGTTAATCTATTTAAGATACCATCAATTTCCGAATAAACTTCATCTCCGCTAAATTTGCCTATAACAAAATTATTATAAGCCTGATTTAAATCAATTTTGGTATCGATATCTACATTAGAACTTTCATCAAAGTTATCAAATGGTAATAATCTAAGTTCTAAACGAGTTGGAGATATTTCATGTATCCACATTTTATCTTTTGGAACTGAACTACCTACTCTATCATTTACAAAGTTTAGTTGAACTCTAAAGATACCAGTGTTATATCCAGCATCTTTAATTAATCTTTTTACATCAACTAAAAATCCACCTCCATCTAATACTTTATCCAAAAGGTTTTCACTTTGAATTAAATACTCACTAATCTCTTCACCTTTAATGTATCTAATAGAACCATAATCTTTTTGTTCCAATAAATTATTAGAAGCATCATAAAGAGCAAATTCCAATACATCATTAACACCTATATTAAAAGGAGTAGCCTTAAATCCCTGATTTATTAATTCTAAATCAATTGGATTTAATTCAGTTGTTAGGGATGTTCCTTTATTTACAACTTCATCAATATTTTTAAATCTATCTAATGCCATAATTTATATTTTACCCCCAATTAGTACCTCTTTGTTTTTGAACCGCAGTTGATAATGCTATTGTTCCATTTTTAGATTTAAATTCTAATGTACCGGTATATTCTTTATCTCCGGTGAAACCAAATCCAGCAGATGGTGAGAAATCATCTACCTTTCCTGCATTATGAGTAAATGAAATTGTTTTCTTTTCTTGCGGTTGAACACTTACTGAGAATGGGCCGTTTAAGAAACTTATATTTTTTTCAGTTATAGTTACATTTTGAACTTCCAATGAAAAGTTAAATATTTCAACTTCAGGACCATTTATCCAACTACCATTTCCATCATCCTTAGCTCTAGCTCTATATGTTAAATCGTTATATCGTTGATCACCTTTATTGATAACTCTAACTGTTATATCTGCACCAGATTTTGCACCTTCTGCAATTCTAGCATTTTTACCATTTAATTGTTCGGTTAAACTATCTACTTGCTTTTTAAGAGATTCAATTGTTGCATTTTGACCTTCATTTCTAGCTCTTAAAGATGAGTTTTCAATACCTTCATTTGTTGTTCTCTGAATATTACTTTGTAAGGTATCGGTTAATATGGTAAATTGAGTTCTAAGAGTTTCTGCACTTGATTCAGCGGTTACTCTTAATAATCTTTCACTATCTAATTCTATATCCAATGCTGCCGAAATAGCAGTTAATGTAGCAACCTCTGCTTGTAAATTTGAAATTTGTATTGATTGTGAAGCAATTGTACCATTTGCCAATTCTAATGAACGAGTAGCTTCATTATAGATAGGTCTCGGTATTAAATCTAAATCAGTTTCAGGTGATGATGGTATTAACTCAAATACATTTACATCAATAGCCTTTTTTAACTCATCTACATTATATACTCTTTTTTTCGATGGAGCATATACAAATCCAGTCTTATCTTGATCAGCAGTTGCTTCAAAATAAATTGTATCTCTATCCCTTGCGGCTAGAGATCCACTAGTTTGTAAATCTTTTTTAATCAACTCGAACTCCATTGCTTCTTATTTCAAATGTTAAATCATCTTCAAAGTATTCTTCAAACCCATCTCTTTCAATTAAAAATAATAGTCTATATACTCTATTCTTAGGGAAATTCGTTGTATCAAATACTAAGTAATTTCCAGATGAATTACAATTTATCTTACTATAAGTAGAAAAATCTATAATTTTCTTCTTAGTAATTTCATCTCTAATAGCATAATAAGAACTAGTTGGAAGATAATTTACATCTAAATAAGAGAATGAATTAGAAAAAGTTTTAGTAGGATATTGTTCTCTACCGATTACTCTAACTTTAACCTTTCCACCTTCGTAGTATGCAGGTTTTAATTCTTTACTCTTTACTGTTATTACTGATGCAGTTAATGCATTTAATGAACCCGTTGAAAATGAACCAGATGTATCATCCCATCCTAATTTTAATAAAGGCTGATTTATAGTATTAGTTTCTCTTGAGTAGAAATTCATAATACCATAATCCAATGATGATGATTCTACTGATATGCTATGCTTTAAAACTAATCCATAATTAGCAGAACTTGTCCAATAATCATAGATGTTCTTTATGTTCATTTCAACATCTAAACTCTGATATGTAAATATCTGAGAACCGCTTACTGATGAAGTGTTAAATCCTGGTTGTGTATTCCAATTTATACCATCGTTTGTAGAAGGAGTATAATGAAAAGTTCCTATACCCATATTCCAATTACTTTCGGTAACAGGATATGAATAAAGAGAAAAACTAACTGGCATTTCTTCTGCTTCAGTTAATTTTAAACACATTGTAGCAGATGAAGCCGTTACATAAGAAGGAATGTTAGTTGTATCAAATTGTATGAATACTCTTGCATCATCTTTTTCAGCAAAACGAGAATAGTGTTTAGATACCGTCAATATTTCATCTAAACCAGTATTCTTAGTTTTATATAGAGTATAAACTGTTGCATCTTTTGATGCGGTTACAAAATGTATCATTATATTGCTCTTCCTTTAATATCTTTATCAGGAAACTTAACTTCAAAGATAGATGGATCCAATGATGGATAAATTATCTTATTCTTTGTAGCACCCTTAATATCGTAACTATTTCGTGCATATGAACCTCCACACTTATTAACTATTTCCAAATTCTGAATAGAAGCAACTCCTTCTACCATAGCAAGTGATAATTCTATATCCGATAAATTTATCGTTTGATTGAATTGCCAATTTTCTATTGCAAAGAAATTTTTCATTTCTTCAATACATCTTAACACAACTTCTCTTGTGTTAAAATTCTTATAAACTGTTATATCAAAATTAACTCCAATATTAATAATAAATCCATCTATTATATTAACACCATCAGTAAGCATTCTAAATTCATTTAAATATGTTTTTAGATTTTCTTTTACAGCTCTATTCAAAGGTGTTAAATTTCCATTAGAATCATATCCTAATGTATATAAATTAATTGCAAATGGATTAACTAATTCTGCACTTTGAGTTGTTTTTTTAACAAACTCTCTTACATTTTGTTTCATCTCATTTGTAGTAGGTAATTTACCTCCTTTAGCTAATGCAGAATTTACTATACTTCTTGTTAATTCAGCAAATTCAGTTATATTATCAGTTTGATTTAAAATAGCTTCAGGTGAGTTTGCATTTAATGAATTATCACCGATTGCAAAAACTTTAGATACCGAACCATACTTAGTTGGCATTGATAAAGCTCTAACTTGATAATCTTTAGCAGTTACCGCTCTATTTTGAGATGCATAATTAGCTAAAGCCGTTTCTCTGATTTCTTCTATCGTATCAATTCCTCTACCTCCCTTTGCAGGGATTTCATTTTCAACTGCAACTGATTGTTTAGCAAATTGATAAACTGCTGCATCCAATGATTCAAATGTATCAATCAAATCATCATCATATGAAATAGATGTAATTGTTGTTAAATCTCCTTGTGGAACATTTGAACTAACTCCACCTCCTACTAAATAAGTAACTGTAAGAGTACTATTAGCAGATGGGGATTGTCCGTATGTTTTTGTTTTTAAGAAATTAGTAGGGTCATATGATTCACCCATTCTATCGATTGAATTATTCAATCCCAATCCTACATTTTTAAGGTTTGGAATAAGTAATTCATCTGATAAAGAACTATCTCCTCCACCAAATTGAATAGATGTAGTAAAATCATCATTTGTTCTTACTACGAATCTTCTAGATGTTTTTAATAATTTTAAAATATAAGGGACAGTTGCACCAAATTGATATAAATCCGGATCATTTTGCTCAGCATTAGGATAATCTATATAAATGGTTTCCTGTGCCAAATAAGGAACTTCATACCATTTATTTCCATTATCATCAACTATACTATCAATTGCAACTACATCGGTTTCACTTAAACTTATAGTTTGAAATGATTCAGCAGTTGTAAATGTTTTTTCAAAAGTTTTTAATGTAGCTGATATTGCCTGAATTTTCTTTTTTACTAAGAAATAATCAGGAACATTAGTAAGAGGGGTTGTACTATAAACAGTCACCTCTCTATCAGTTGGGTCGTTAAAATCTAATACTTCAGTTGTTCTAAATGTTATATCAGTATTACTACTTGATTTTACCGATAATCCTTCATTTATTCTAAGTAAATATTTTGTATCTAATTCACCTGCTGCAGTAGCTTTACATAATTGATAAACCGATAAAGTAGTAATAGCGGGTGAAGTTGGTTTTGGTCTATATCCTAATAAACCAGCTAATGCAAATACATTCTTTTCTTCACTTGCATATTGAATAAGGCTTTCTCTTAATGAAGTATCAGTATAATATCCCAATACATCTCCTATATAAGATGCCATTTCAATGAACATCATACCAGGTGATGTTTCATTAAAATCATTATATGAATTTGGGAAATAGGTTTTAGCATATTCAACCAGATTATCTCTGAATGAATCGAAATCCTTACCTAAGTAGGATATATCTCTACTATTTCTACCAATTTTTTTATTTGTTACTTTAAATGCCATTATTCTACTACATTAAATGTTATTGATTCTAAATTTTGTTGCCCCATAACTCTAAATGATAACGAAACTACAAAAGAATATCTATCTCTATTAGTATTTGATTGATCAACTAATATCTCTTCAATAGATATAAACGGCATCCATTCTGCCACCGAAGATTCAATAGAACTTTGTATTTCCAATTCCAATGCATCGGTATTTTGATTAAAAAGAGAATCATATAATGATGTACCAAATGTAGGATGCATCAATCTCTCTCCCTTTCTAGTCAAAAGTAGATTTTTTAAATTAGATTTAATTTGGTCAATAGTTTGGAACGATTGGTTAAAATACCCAGTAGTACCCCTTTGTAAAGGAAGTGTTACCCCAATAGCTACTCTATCTTTTTCGGGTAAATCTTTAACTAACTTAGGTCCAACTAATATTGCCATTATCTATTTTTATCTTTACTTGCTGCTAAAACTTTTGCACTTCTTGCAATTGCTTTATCTATTAACTCATTTCCAGTTGATACCGAATCCATTGGTGATTGCATACCCATCTGAGGATTACCATAACCTATCATATCAGGTGTAATAGTTCCCCATTCTCCATCAGTTCTAGAGAAATTAGCTCTCATAGAAGTTTCATTTAGAATTTGGTTTAATACTGGATTTTGGGTATATACCTTTTCTTCCGTATGTCTTTCCTCATCTAACATAGATAATGCTCTCTCAAATGGATCTTGTGTTTTTTGAACCATTTGTTTAGGTTGAGGAGTTGTTTTTTTCATTTCAGCTAAGATTTCCTTTCTTACCTGCTCTTTAATCGCCGCGGTTTCTTTCTTAACCTCTTCTTTTACGATGATTTGAATTGCTTTAAAAAGTTTGTTAGTGTCCATAATAATCCTTTTGTAAGTATAAATATTTAGATTTGATATTTGATAAAATATATTTAGTTTCCGAAACTCAACGATGTTGAAGCTCCAGCTTTAGCCATTGCCATTTTTTGTTCATCTGCTATAAATTTCCTAGAATACACATCTACCTTAGATAATCCTTCTTGTACCACAAACCCGCTTGAACTTCTACTTAATAATCTTTCTCCTGCCACCGAGCTCACTACATATAAATTAGCATCCGCTTGAGTCATATTTGGGTCATTTATCCCATTATATTTTCTACCATCTTTTTTAATCATTTTAGGTAGTCTAAGATTCATCAACCAAGCGGCCGCTTTTCCGGATCCATCTGGTGTATTTACCAATTCAGGTTGATTGATAAATCGTTTATCTCCGTATCCTGCTAAAGAAGCTGCTTCATATCCACTACGACCTGTAAGTTGAACTAATCCTCTTCCTCTATATTTCATTGCATCACCAGGTTGAGTATTTCCAAGTCCCATTCCACTATCTTTTCCATATACAACATCCGCAAAAGCACTAACATTTTTCTTTAGTGCAGTTAATTGGTCAGGAGTATATTTAGCAACCCTTTTTCCAAATATAGCATAAATTCTATCGTTATCCGTTGTAGAATAATTTATATTTTCATTTAGATAATTACCACCAGATTCTTTCATAACTGTCGATTTAACTGCTATGATTACTGTTCTACTTGTAATACCACTCTCAATTAGAGCCTTTTCTAAAGCATCCAATCTTTCTTTAACACTTCCACCATCAGCAGCTGCTAAGTTTGTATCATCAGCCGCTGGAGCCGAAGCAGCTGCCGCAGCCGCCGCATCTGCTGCCGCTTTTGCAGCATCTGCTAATAATTGACCTTTAGCCGCTAATTCCGCTGGATCAACTAATCCGGTAAATTTATTTTTAAGAGAATTAAGATATTCTGGATTTGTACTAAATAAATCCTCATATGCAATTCCCAAATCAACCGGATTACTATTTACCGAAAATCCAGCCCATGGAATAAATCCAGGTGCTAATGTTCCAGGAGGATATAATGATGTTGTTATACAAAATCCTTGTATAGTAGTTAAATGTGCATTTGCCGCTAATATTAACTTATCTATAAATGCATCTACATTATCTAACCCTTCATATGTAAAAGGAAATGATACTTGTAATCCAGGATTTGATACTGAGTTTTGTGTTATAGCAACATTACCAGTTGATCCTGGTGCTGGCATTAATGGAGTGAATAGTTTTTGTAAAGTACCAAATCCCCAATAAGCAATAAATCCGTTTGCAATTCCATTTATAATTGGTAATTGTTCAGTTGATTGGGATTGTTGTAATAATACCAACCTAATTGCATTTTCTAATAATTGAACATTACCAATCTCTACCGGATTTTTATTCATCAAATCACCTGCCGGCGGTGCTTTTACAGTAGCATCATAAGATACTGCAATAACTTTAGCTAGGTCATCTAAAGAAGGTGGCCCAGATTCCATTACTTTTTTTACACTAAATTTGAAATTATCCCACATCTATATTAGAATTGAATCTTTACATTTTGAGATACTACACTATTTAAACTAGCCGCTAATTCTAATAATTTATTTTCTCTAATCGGATCCATTCCAGATGTTGGACCAGCAGGAGTTAATAATCCTCCATTTTTTAAATTTATGATTTCACTTATTAAATCTGCTAATATTTGAGTTAATGCTAGTCCATCTACGGCAGGTTTTAAGTTTTTACTTCCTAAATTTATTTCACCGGAATCACCTATATAAAAGTTAATTTGTTTATCAAATGCTTGAATATCAACATTTCCTTTTGAATTTATATTGATACCTTTATCAGTATCAATTGTGAATATACCATCCGTTATTACACCATAATTTCCTTTACTCCAAAAAATCATTTCATTTTTTCGAGATGAAAAAACTAATCTATCGGATGTTATGAAACATTGTTCTCCATTATATTTTTTTGGAAATGCTTCAAATGCCACATCATTTGCAGCACCTGAGAAAATGAATTTAGAAGATTTATCGGGTCTTGTTTTGAAGTCAGAACCTCCTAATAAATCAGGAGTACCAGGAACAAAGTTTATGTTATTCTTATCACCACTTGTTAATAAAATAGTAGAACCATCATTATTGATATCTTCTCTTATAGCCATACCTTCAGGCAAAACCTGATTCTTAGCAGATTCTCCATTTCTAATGGTAATAGTAGGAGCAAAATCATTACTCTTATTATTATATCCACTAAAACGAATACTCTGACCGTGTCTGGATTGTATTAAGGTATCTCCTTCAAATATTTTTAATCTATGTATTTTTTGTTTAGAAAAGTAATCACCCAAACTTGCACCACCAATTGCCGCTAATGCACCTCCTAATGATTTAAAATTATTTAAACCTGTGGATGGATTTCCTGCCGTAGCTGCTCCTGCCGGTACTTCTGAATTATTTATTGTTTTATTGAAATTGTATCTTCTATACATAGGTATAGTACCATTGTATATGATATCAACAAATTCATTTACAAGTGGTAAATCAATAAAATGCTCATCATATGGATATGCAATTATAGTGTTGTTCATATTTTTACCAACCGATTCAACCTCAATTGCTCCAGGAAGTATAGTTCTTCCATTGGATTGAGTTCCAAAATCTAAATAAATTTTCTTAACAACACCATGTACAACTCCACTATTACCAGAAGAGTTTTTGGTAGTCTTAGGATTTACTTGATAATCATCTCTAAACGAAAATATTCCCATTATTTTCTTTTTTCTAATTTATCCTGAATTTCTTGTAACTCCAATTCTATATCATCAACCTTTTCTTTTGTATGTTTCTCCATTTCATCAGCAACACTCTTAACTTCTTCTAATAATTGAGCTCTTTCTGCTTCTGATAAGAATCCATCATCAGATGGGCCTTTCATTTCTGCTGCGGTGATTCTTTGTGCAATAGTTGCTAATCTTATAAGTAAATCATCATTCTCTACTGAAAACTTAACCAAATCTTTAATAATAGGTCCAACTTCTGCTATATCTCCTGCATGACGAATTGATTTTTTGAATTCTTCAATCAAATCACCTATCTTTTGTTTCTTACTTCTTTGATTTGTATAAATTTCCTGAAATAAGTCTGATAACTTCTTTTCACCAAATAATACGAAATCTACTGCTGTCTGCTTTGCCATAATAATAAATCTATATAAATAAATACGAAGTTATGAAATATCTAAATTTCGTTCGATATAATACTAATAGGTACAATATCATCCGGTTCATTCATATCAATCATAAGTGTATTCTTATTCTCATATTCACCTTTCAATATATATGTATATATATTTTCTATATTTAAATCTCTATATGATATTATTACATTATGATTATGTTCTATAATAGAATTAACTTCATCACTCATAAACCAACTTCTAACATCGGTAGCCGACATATTTGTAAATTTTTCTATTACATCGGTATAATCTATAATTGTTTTATCTATATCGTTTAAATCTATATTAAAATCAAATAAATGATTATATGTTTTAAACCCTAATGATTCAATAACTTTAATTTGGTCTTCAGATGAAATTAATAATAGAAACGGAACTTTGAATATAAAGTTACGAATTGTTTTTTCAGTTAAGTGAGAATTAAAACCTCTATTATCCATTCCAAAATCTGAAAATGTTTCTATAACAAAGTTCATAAATGATGATTTATAAACAGGTTGAAAATTTAAATCATTTTCATATGAGGTATGGTGATAAACATCAGTTGAATCATAACTTTGTAATTGTGATAATTTATCACTTATTGTTTTATCACTCAAAACATTTTTATTACCATAATGTCTTTCAGTATTACAGGTTATAAAACATTGATTAAAAAATAAATTTCTTTTTAATAATTCGGATATAACCATTGCTCTTGGTTTTCTGATAGCATTATTAAGAAATGTATATTTTAAAAATCGTTGATTCATTTCCATCATTCCATTTAATTGTGATTTAACCAAATGGTCTTTTATAGATAAACCTTTGTGCAAACAATTAAATTGATCTAAAAAATGATTAGTAGAATGAAAAAATATGTTATTAGAATCGATACCATAATTAATTGATTTTTGTAGCATTTGTTTTGCTCCTCCAAATGATATCGGTTCGGTTAAATTATATAATACTATTTTTTTATCTCTTAATTGAGTATTAACTTTTAAACTTTCATAGTATGGGGTTAGTCCTGTCAATGATACAAAAATAAAATCAGCATCAACATCTCTATCAACTAAAGTATAAAATTTTTGGTTGAATAAATGTGAATTTTCTATGAAATGTTTTGTATGTGAATAGAAGTAAAATTTCATAGATATTTGTATTTAATAAATCTAGCTAACTCCATTGATATCATAGTATAACCCTTTAGATTAGGATGTTGAGTACCTCTTGTATCCCACCTATCTTTATGTTCCCACATTGTATCATCATTATACTGAGATAACCAATCTCTAATAGTTTGTTTTTTATATCCCCAATAATATTCGGATTCAATTAAACCAGTTTTATCATATTCACTACTTAATCCCAAAAACATATCTTCTATACCATCACATAAAACATAGTTTATTTTATAATGTTTAAAAAATTGTTGAAGAAATATAATATAATTTTGATTGACCATTGAATAATATAATTGGTCATATAAGTTGGTTAAATAGAATTTCTTATAATCTTCCATAAAGAAATCATAATATCTATTTTCTGTTTGTGTTGATGTGTAAAATCTTTCAGGAGTTTCCATTAAATGTTTAACACTCCAACTTAACCACTCTCCTTTAGGCCCATGTGGCATAAAAGGTAAATAATCTCTTAGAGATGAACTCCACATAACAACAACTAAATCATTTTTAGTAGTTGTTCCACTTTTAACATCATCTACAATTTGATTGAATATTTTATTATTAGGATTACCACTTATACCATAATTTTCATACGGCATTTTTAACTGGTCTGCTAATAATTTAACCCAACTATTTTCTTTTTGATAAATTATCTTTTCGTGTTTAGAGAGGGTGTCTTCGATTTCTCTATTACAACCCTCTCCAACTGTCCAACTATCTCCGTAAGCAACTAATCTTTTCATTTCTTAGTGATAACATAATTTTCTAAAACCAACATATCTAACCCAATATCCATAAAAGTATCTAAGGCAGTTTGAGGGTCTCTAATCATTGTTTGGTCTTTAACATTAAATGATGTATTCAATATAATAGGAAACCCATTTTTAGTTTCAAGTGATTCCAATAATCCATATATTCTCTTACATTGGTTCTCTTCTAATGTTTGAATTCTAGCAGTACCATCGATATGAGTAATAGCAGGTAGTTTATCTCTAAATTGTTTTCTAACCATTACTATTTGATTCATATATCGAATTTCCTTATCCCATTCAAAATAAGTGTTAGTAGATTCTCTTTTAACAATTGGTGCAAATGGTCTGAATCCTTCTCTTTTCTTAACAATCTTATTTATTCTATTTTTCATTTCCCCATTTGTTGGGTCAGCCAAAATAGAACGATGGCCCAATGCTCTAGCTCCCAATTCCAATCTATCTTCAAACCAAGCCACAACTTTACCTTTTGTAATTGCAGTTGAAACCAAATCAATAATTTCTTCATCGGTATGTTTGTTGTATTTTATTTTGTAATTATATTTTCTTAATTCATTTATAATTTCTTTTTCGGAAAATTTAGGCCCTAAATATGGATTTGTATTATCAACTCTTTCTTTAATAGTATCCTTATAAAAAGAATTTAAACATGCTCCAATAGAAGAACCAGCATCAGATGGTGCAGATGGAATCCATACATTTTTAAATCCTGTCTTTTTGGAAATCTTACCATTAGCAGTTCCATTATATGCACACCCACCACTTAACACTAAGTTATCACTCTTAGTTCGTTTATGCAAATCTTTTAATAAACGGAAAAAGTACATTTCATAAATAAATTGAACTGCTGCCGCTAAATCTTTATGTTGTTGTGTAATTTCTTCTTCTGGTAATCGAGGTAAAATACCTAGATGTTCAGTCAATTCATAATTAAACATTTTTTCATCACTCTTATCATAACAAAAGAAATTCATATTCAACGAATATCCTCCTTTTTTCGAAGGATAAATAATTTCTCTAAATTTATGCGCAAATACTCTTGAATCACCATAAGGTGCTAATCCCATTACTTTATATTCTCCTTCATTAGGTTTAAATCCTAAAAAAGCAGTAAATGTTGAGTAAAACATTCCCAATGAGTGAGGGAACTTTGTAGTTTCTAATACATCCCAATTATTTAATCTGCCACCTTTTGCCAAAACTGTGGTATCCCATTCTCCAACACCATCAACTGATAAAATGGCAGCTTCGTTAAAGGGAGATGTTAAATATGCATATCCAATATGAGAATCATGATGAGATGAAAATTTAAGTTTAGCATTAGGAAACATTTTATTCAATAAACTTTTTAATTGAAAAAATTGTTTTACACCTTTTATAGAAAACTTAATAGCATCATTAAATTGTAAATTTTTCAAACACATTGATACAACTCTATGTGTTTTAACTAATGGTTTTTCATAAAAGCAAATTTCATTAATTTCATCTGCTTTAAGATTTGATTCTTTTAAAATCCATTCTATTGATTTATATGGAAATGATGAATCATGCTTTTTCCCACTAAATCTTTCTTCCTCTACTGCTAATAACACCTTTCCTCCCTTTACTAAACAAACGGAAGAATCGTGATAAAAACAACTTATTCCTAAACTAATCATTATTAAAAAAATGTATCTTCTTCTATGGTAATATCACCGGTTGTTAAAAACTCTTCTAATATCTTATCTTGATGAGTTTTCATTATTGAAATGACTTTTGTGATGTAGTGTGTTTTATGACCTGTCATTTCTCTAATTAATAGGTATAAACTCTTTTTGTTGAAATTTTCGATGTAATCTACTCTTCTAAATAATTCTAAAATAGCATCAGCAATTTGAATATCTCTTTTCTTATCGAATACTGAATTTAATTTTTTATCCCAATATTCTAACATAACATTACGGAACTCAATATGATTACTATCAGTTTCGATTGCCAATGTATCTTCAGATGGATTCCAACTTTCTGGCATTGCAGATATTAAATCATTTTGTTTATATCTTTTATAGTTAGAATTATTTAACAAAATTAAATGGTTCAATGCCATTCTGGTAAAATAAGAGAATGCTTTTCCTTTACCTTCCTGAAACATATGAATTTTGGAAATCATTTGAGCAACTACTTCTCTTTTAACATCTGCAGGCCCATCATCGAAATAAGAGAATTTATAAGTGTTCAAAACATTCTCTGCAATTTTTTCAAAAGGGTATTTAATCCTTTCTACATATAAAGTATTTTTTTCTCTTTGGTTTTCAGATTTATTATAAGCAATTATCGCTTCTTCCGTATCCAAAGTGAAGTACATCTTATTCTTCGGTGTCTTCGGTTTTCTCGGCATTATTCTATAATGTTTTTAAAATTTTCAATTTCATTTTTAATTTCAGTAAATACTGAACCTACATCATCATCTTTTTCAAACAATTCTCTACTATCGATATCTCTAATATTTTGTAGTAATTGAGAATAGGCATCTCTCCTATCTCTTATGAATTGTTCATATGTTTCTATTTTATTTAATGCATTATTTAATGCATACACTAATATTCCTATAATGACTAATATTAATGCTAATGAAAGGTATTCTATCATAATCTTTTATTTTAAGCTTCTCCAGGTTGTCCAAAATATGGGAATGATTCTACTTTTTCATTTACCGAATTTTTTATATCGGAATTCATTCTTTTATTTATAATAGAAATTTTTTGATCTATAACAGCCGATAACTCATCTCTATTTAATACATCTTTATCGATTATCAAATCAATCATAGATGCAATCAACACTTCAGCTTCTAATAATCTAGCGTTTAAACCGATTATAGCAGCTGTTTGTTGTTCTATTATTTCCTTTTGAGTTTGTTTGGCCATATTACATCATTATATATCCCTTATCTATGTACTTTTGGATATGTTTGTATTTTATTTGTTCAATCATCCCTTGAGGTGATTTCGCCATAACTAATTGATTTCTTTCGAAATTAACATTTTTTCTAATAGGTAAATTTATATTTCTATCAGCAATTGTAATACCATCCAACAAATCAATCATTTGTTGAGCAAAGATACATTCATCCAATCCTTGTTTATTATCTTCACCATCTCCTGTAAATGAAACCAATCCTAAATTATCACATTGAACATAGATTGATACAGCTCTCGGTACAATTCTAGATTTATTAGCATTATCAAACTCAGATATTTCTTGAGAATTAATAGTTTGATTCGAATATTGAGTTATAACCGGATTGATTAATAAGATAGGAGTTTCAGAATTTAGATAAAAAGCTCTGAAGGGTAAATCTAATCCTTGTGTAGAAATTGCATATAAATTTTTTCTATTACAATGAGTAGATAAAACTTTTTTTAAATTTTCTTCATCTTCCGAAGTAAATGTTGTTGGTTCTATTTTTTTTAATTTCATATTATTATACATTTTATCAAATGTATGAATTATTTTTTACTTTTCAAAGTATTTTAATAAGTTTTTGAAGTATAATCCTCTGATTGAGAATTGTTTGTGTTTATTTTTTTATGAACTAACCAATAATTAACTGCATTTTGGTCGTTAATCCATTTAGATTTATCATTCCAATCAAATCCTTCTCTGGCATAGTATGGTAACATATCTTTTACAACTAATGCTCTATTAGGATGTGCGGTAAATTTATCAATTAATCCATCACCATTTGTATCAATTCCATCGATAGAACCATCTCCATCTAAATCAATACCTCTTGCACTAAAATCTTGTGTTAATGTGTTTAAATCCGAATCTAAATCTTCAAAGACTTTTTTTTTAAATCTTCTTCGTATTTTTCCTTTGCTTCAATCAAAGCATCTACTGGAGTAGGTGGATTTTCTATCGTATCAAAAAATAATTCAGCATCTTCTTCAGATTGTAAAATATTTTCCACTATATCTTCTTTTGTATCACCATATACCTCATATAAACCTAATTTTTGGTCATTTTCCATCATTTCGGTTAAAATCTCTCTTTGTTTTCTTTTTTTATCTGAAATTAAACCATTGAAAGCGATAATTAGAGCTACCGCTAACGGGTCAAACACAATCACAATCAAAAATATGAAGAATTTTACCACATTTTTCAATTCCATACCAAATGCTTCGGCAACAAAACGAAAACCACCAACTTCTTTCTCCAATCCTAAGTTTGCAATCTTAATTTGGTTGATTTTTTCAGTTTCAGAAGCATTTTCTTCTTG
>JACCDP011208415.1_pt1 | contig 24745 bp, 43 predicted proteins | sample 7445841 | NCBI WGS metagenome assembly JACCDP01 (sample SAMN15323441, study PRJNA562643) | freshwater metagenome | isolation source: river surface water | place: USA:Blue River Watershed | collected 2017-08-17
CAACTCCTTTAGAGTCTTTCAATCCAGTGTATTGCTGAACTTTGCACCAATATAAAGGGAAGGAATATTTAGAGAAATCTTTTAATTCTACATTAAAATCAAATTTTTTCTGATCGTAATACCAGACTCGGAATTTAAATTCTCTATTCATTTGTTTTGTGTGGTTAATACAAAGATAACTTTATTAGTTATAGGGTTGATGGCCCATTCATAACTTAATACTTTACTATCCTTTACTTCAAAATCTTTAACATAGTATTCGATAAGTGTAGATAAATCTACCGCTATAGTTACTTCATCATATTCTTTATTTGGGGGATCAAACATATTTTTAATTAAAATTTCTCCTTTATTGGCCATTCAAACATTGAGCGATGAAAGAAATGATCACCTTCAATTTCCTCCAACCAAACAGCACACCAGCTACTATAAACTTCACAATTTCGAACTGTGTAAATTTCTCCAACAGTTAAGTTGTCTTTGGCAAATTGAATGACGTTGATGTAGTGTGGATAGAATTTTCCATCAGCACCTTTGAAGCGAACTTTGTCGCCAATTTCAGGCCATTCCCATTTTCGGTTTTTGCACTGTTCTTGAAATTGTTCTTTGTTCATATTAGTCTTGATAGTCTCCAAGAGCTACTTTAAGTTCAACAATTCGATTTTCAAGGTATGAAATGTATCCTCTCAAATTGTCAATAGCTAAATCACGATCTTGGATTTTCTTTTGTAAATTATTGGCAGCAAGTTTGGCGTTTCTCTCTTGAGTCTCATGAAAGCCTTTCAAGCGCAATGCTGCAAAAGCTTCTTTGGTAATCTCATCAATACTTGTGTCCCACCTACCTTGTTTATCAGCATGGATTTCAAGAGCGTATTTGACAACTGATTCGACGTTTTTGATTTGTTCTTGAGTCATATTATTTTTTCGGTTTTTCATAACCAGCACATGCTGCTTCTGCAATATAGTAGATTTCATCAAAAGGAGCAATCACTTTAATGCCATGCAATGCTTCAAAAAGAAACTTTGCTTGGGTTTCTGCTTTGATGGCGCGTTCTAGTAGTTTTTGTTCTGTTTCGGTCATATTATTTGTCTCTCCAATGTTGGTTAGGAATTCCTCTTTTGTCTGCTACATATTGAGCAACACCATCGTAACCGTTTTCTTTATACATTTCAAATAGTTTCGCAATGTCTATGTGGGGTAAGTTTTCAGCATCAGCAGCAGGGGCAAAATAATCGTTGATGTTGATGTAAAGATTTACGGTTCCATTATCATAATCATTGCCAGAGAACAAGATACCTTCATCTAGGAGAAATGCAAGCATGTCTTCCACATTAGGGACTTTTTCACCGCTTATATCGAAATAGTAATTGCGTTCGATTGTAACTGTTTCTGAATATTTCATAATTATAGGCTTTTAATTCCTTCGTAAATTGCCCAAACAATCACCGCTACCGTGATAGCAACAAAAAAATTAATAATTTTTTCTTCATTGTTCATAATTACCAGCTTTCGTTAATTTCATCCAAGGCGTGTTTTGCTCGCAGCATCAAACCAATCTCATCACAGATTTCGTCATTGTTAGAAATTGATTCCAAGGCTTTAAACATAATATCCCACTGTTTTCTCATACGCTCATAGTCTTCGATGCATCTTTCGCCATACTTGCATTTTACTGCTTCGCACTTTGCAGGAGTGCAGCAACCGTCTTCTCCACATGAGCCGCATTTTTCGCAATATGGGGATTCAATGTCATCTTCTAACATGTCGGTAAAAACTTCGTCACTCATATTATTTTAGGGGTTTGTATTCTTTGTAAGATACTATGTAATTGGGATAAGTCAAGTTTTTCTTGAAAAATTTATTTCTAAATGTGAATATAATCGTATATGTCCAAACTTACCTTTTCTGACGAGCAGTTCATTATCAAAAATTATTGCGAAAAATTAATGACGACCACCGAAATACAGAAAAAATTTAAAATATCTCCTAATACAATCTACAAAGTATTAGAAAAATATGAGGTGACATTAAAAGGTAATAACTTAAATAAAGAATCGCAAGAAAAAATCTGCGAAATGTATGAGTCGGGTGAAACAATAGAAAATATTTGTCTAAAATTATCTTTGTCTAAGTCATGTATTGGAAAATATTTAAAAAAATATCAAATAAAAATGCGCAACAATGGATGTTTTAAAAGAGCGTATATTATAGACGAAAATATTTTTTCTTCCATAGATTCTAATGAGAAAGCGCAATTTTTAGGACTAATTTATGCAGACGGCTCTTTATCAAAAAAGAATAAAAATATTTCCATAAGGTTGCGCGAAGATGATATTGATTACTTAAATGAATGGAAGACTAATCTCTTAAAAACTGATCGCCCACTCTCTTTCTGTAAAAGAGAAAATATGATTAGTCCAATCAATAAAAAAGAATATAAAACCCCTTTCAGAATGGCGATTTTAGATATTTCTTGTAAAAAAATCTATGAGGATGCTTTAACTTTAGGACTTAAACCGAATAAAAGTAAAGAAAATTTAGGAATGCCTGAACTTGAAGAGCAATTTAAATTACCATTTATTTTAGGATTATTTGAAGGGGATGGATGCGTTACTTTTTGCCAAAAAAGCAGATGTTTTCAAATAGCATGTCAAGAAAAAATGGCTTTAGATGTTCAAGAATATTTAAAATCTATTGGAATTTTCTCTACTGTTTATAAAAGACCTTCTATTCATATCTTACAAGTGGCAAGATGGGACGATTTACAAAAACTTTATTCTCTATTGTATAAAGATGCGTCTATTCTCTTAAAGAGAAAAAAAGAGAAATTTGAACAGTTACTTAATAGTAGAATAACCTAATCTCTCTGCTTCTTGAGGTGAAAGAGTTTTATACCAACCTCCACGAACACATTTGACTCCTAAATCTCCTGTGTTTTCGCAAGTTTTATCACAGAGGTGTTCCGCAAAGAGTACCATACCTTGAACCTGTTTATCTCCTCCACTGTAATAAAAACGGAGTCCGCTCATTTTTTCCTTGATTTGATCAATCTTGACTGCTGGTGGATGAACTGCGATATACTTGACGCATTTGTAGGAGCGTTGGCGAAACTTTTCAACAAAAGAATAAAATGGTTTGTTGTATTCCCATTTATTGTATTTCGGGAACAGCTTGAGAAACCGCTTGTGGCTCCAATCAAGGCATTTGCCAATGCTGCGCCAAAAGTAATACATTTTGTTTGTGATTTCTCCATCCAAACGATGTGTGCATTTAATATAATTATTAATTGCGCCACACAACTCATCTACAATAGTCTCCCATCCTTGAGGCACCCATACACCACAAGGACATTCCAGACTTCCATCCTCGTTCTTGTAGAAAAGGTCTGGATATTTATCCATTAGTTTTTGTTCGAAATTCATATTATTTTTCAAGTAGGGCTTTAACAATCTTTTCGGCGTTTTCCTGAAAAGATGGGAAATAAATTGTGCTAAATTCTTTACCGTGTTTATCAATAAACCATTGCCAATCTTTGCGAGCTTCGTCGCTCATTGGAACACCTTCTTTAGGCTTGGCTTCGCTAGCTTCGAGAATGATTTTTACTAGCTGGTCTTCCTTGTCTCTAGCAGCAGCAAGAAGTTCTGCTTGTGCAGGGTAAACAATGGAACGAATACTAGTGCTGCCTTCTTTAACTTTAATAAGCCACCAACCTTCTCGTAGGCCATCGTATGCCCAAGGGTCATTTACTTGAACATATTTATTTCCCTTCTTTTTGAAAAGAATACTATTTTGTTTGTTGTAGGCACGATCAATAGCTTTCATTCTTTAATTTAGAGGTTAATGATTAGTTTGTCAAGAGCGGATGTTAACTTTTTAAAAACTAAAGAGATTTTTTTCAGAACAAAACGGATTTTATTTTTACACCAAATAACTATTTTGCCGCGCAATGTTTTTTTATAATCATTGTATTCTTTTAATTCGCGCAACCATTTTTCGTGCCGCTCTATTCTTTCTTTTGAAGAGGTTTCTTCAAACTTAAAGAGTTCAATTTTACTAAGCGCTCCATGAATAAAAACTGCTTTAAATTCAATCCAAATATCAACACTGTCTCCATTTATAGAGTCGTAAAAATAAATGGTAGCTGTTTCATTACTTTTCATTAATGAGTGAGAAATTTCGTTTAAATAGCCGCCAAATATTTTATCATCTGATTCGACCCACTCTGTTTCGCTTTCCTTTATAAAAAGCTGATTATCTTTAACATAATAAGTTGATAACAAGCATTCAAAATCTTTTGTTTGAAAATCAATTTCAGAGCCTTCTACCAAAGAAAGATATTTATCTACTCTTTCGTCAATATTGGCTAAAGATTCGCGATCAATAATAATGTTGTCGTAGAGTCCCATTAGATTTCCCAAGTTGTTGTTGAAATACTATCACCGCATTGCTCACATGCTGACGGGTCGTAGTCGAAATCAACATAATCGAAGATTTCGATTATGTCTGTTAGAGATTTATTGTTTTCACTGATTGCTTCCCTTAGCCTCAAACAAAGATAAATAAAAATCTGTTCCTTCATTTCAGGAGAAACTTCGTTTAAATCTTTGCCATCAACTGTCCAACCGTAAGCTGTGCATCCTTCTGTTTTTACAAATTTCATAGGCGCGAATGAGAGAGGGCTTCCTTTGCCAAAGTTTCACAAGCTTCCCTGCAACGATTATAAGTTCCGTCACTACGCTTAGGAGCAGCAATAAGTTCCAGTGCTGTATTCGCAGCATCTAGCTTCCGCTGCAAGAAAAAGATTTCTTGCTGTAAGCGGTTGATTTCGTCACTCATCATTTCTTTGTTCATAGGCTCACTCATGTTATCGTTTAAAAATAATATCGAAAATGCTGTCTTCGTTACTAAATGCTGCCACTGTTGCAATTAAAAATATAATTAAAATCATTTGTTTTCAAGTTTGTCAGCGTATTCAATAAGTTTCTGAGCAGCAAATCGCAGAAATGAAGCTTGTCCTTCTGGAGAAGCGTGACCGCAACCCACATTATACAATGATTCAAGATGCAAATCATTATGAGAAATGCCGAGCATCACATAAGAATTGTAAAAACTATACAGATTCTTTTTTACAGATTGCATTCTTCGGGTTTTAACGCTTTTAGTCATGAATTAAGATAGCTCAAAAACTAAATCTGTCAAATGTTTTGATAAACTTTTTCGCGGAACCATTTTGTGAGCACAAACTTTTCACCTTTAATAACTGGCATTCCCCAATGCATAGAGTTTTCAATATTAACTCCATTTTTAGTGTTTTGCCAGATTAATAATTTACCTCTTTCAGGCTTGGCGGTCAAATCTATTCTTGTAAATTTTGTTTCGCCGCCCTCTTCAACATTGTTCAAGTAGATCATGGCTGTCCATGTTCGGTTGCCGCTTTTAGTGATTGCTTGTTTCATGGCGTCAGATGTTGGAAACAAAGTATCAAAATGAGGCTTGAACTGTTGTCCAACCTGATAATATTGACCTTGCACTTGTTCAGTAAATTTTTCTGGGATGTTGGAGAATTTATTTAGTTTCTCCTCTACAATGCTGACTATCTCTCCCATCTTCCTATAAAGATTGGCAGTTGAGCTTGTGCGAAAGTCTGAAATTGCATTGCCGCCAGTCTCATATTCAATCACAGAAGAGCGTTTGCAATTATTTTTAATCAATTCAATCATTTGACCGCACTCGCTCTCGTTCAAGAAATTATAAATTTCATAAACTTGAAGATCATCAGAAACTCTTTTGGCACCATATTCAGTTACCAATCTTTCCAAGCAAAATTCTGGTGCAAAATTTTCTGGATTAATATCATCGAGAATGTCGGGAATTCCGAATTCATTGATTATCAATTGTTTATCAAAGTTTTTGCTCAGAAGAATTTGAGCAATTTCTCTCTTTGAGGAACCTCTGCGAACATTGTCCCAAATCCAAAACTTCCAACTATCGTCAAAACTAGTAAGTGCCATGCAATAATTACGTTAAAACAGTGTAAAATATTATGTGAAATTCGACAAAAATTCTCGGAAGCTTTTTAAGAAATTACCAAAGGAAATTAAAGATTATTTTGAGGAGGTTGACCAGAAGTTTAAAAAGCATGGAATTACTTTTCGTTTGGGAGGAGGCAAGTCACTAAATATCCCAAATGGTAGGTGTAGTGGTTTTTTCAGCGATTTCACTAAGGAACTTGCTGTTGCTATTGACAGACCTTTAAAGTGGCTCATGGCGACTCTTGTGCATGAAGAGTGTCATTTCGAACAGTGGTTAGACGAGAACTCAATCTGGTATAACGAAAAAATCTCTGCGGGTTTTGAATCGTTTTTTGAGTGGTTGCATGGCGGAGTTGAATTAAAAAATCCAACTAAATACGCCAAAAATGTAATCGCCATTGAACTAGACTGTGAAAAACGGGCATTTAAAAAGATAAAAAAACGCTGGAGTCACATCATTTCTCCAGAAGATTATGCCATGACTGCTAATGCTTACATGTATTCGTATCTTTACATGTCTTATTCTCGCAACTGGATCAAGGTTAAATTGCGCAGAAAGGCGTTTTACAAGCACTTTCCAGCTAAACTGCTGAATAGCTTCGAAAAACTATCAGACGAGCAGTATGACCTATTCTATAGGCACGAAAAAGCCGCCCCTTTGTTAAGAGGCGGCTCTTAAGTTAACGAATTATTTATCCTTTGCTTTGCCGATGTTGAGAGCTAGCCAATCAATAAGCTTGTAAGCTTTTGCGGCCCAGCCATCGTCCTTGGGGGTAGGAGTAACAGCAGCAATGGCAGAGGCTGCTGCAATAACAGCAGTAACAGCGTTAATCAAATCGAGCTTATGCTCAAGAATCCATGTGATAGTGTTCATATCTTTATTTACACTAAAAAATAGATTTATTTTTCGATTATGTGTTATCTTTATTGAAAAATGAATAAGACCATATTACCATTATATATGGGAACTTTTCGATCTTTATCTGAAATTCAATTAAAAAATCGTCGCGAAAAATTTGAATCTATTGTTGAAAATAATATTAAAAATTCTCATCTTGAGATAAATTCATCTAAATTGGCATATTTACTAGGATTAATTTGGGGAGATGGATGTATTTACCAAGCTACATATAAAGGAAAAAATAAATTTGTATATTTAGGTCTTTTAACTGAAGATTTTAAAGAAATTGAAAAATTATTTGATTCTAACTGGAGAATTAAATCAAGAATAAGAAAAAATAGAACAAAAAGCGTAACAGAAGCTCTTAATCATGACGTGAATTTTTCTTCGTTTTTATTTAAAAATGACTATGCGGAAAAAAGTTTTAAAAGTCCAAGTAAAATTTTAACCCACGTTCCTGAAAATCTAAAACATTATTTTTGGAGAGGTTATAGCGATGCTGATGGATGTTTTTATATCTCTAAAGATAAAAGAAAATTTCAATATGCTTTAGCGGGTTCTTACGAACAAGATTGGCAAGATTTTGAAAATTTATTAAAATCTTTATCTATTAAATATACCCTTAAAAGAACTCGTCTTAAAAGCTCTAAATATTCTATAGTAAGATTCTGTAAAAAATCTGATTTTATTAAATTTGGAGAATATATTTATCAAGGTGATGAAATTGGTCTTTCGCGAAAATTAAATAAAGTTATAGAGGCAAAATCCAATGTTCATTAATATCTAAGCATCGAAATGTAGTATTTTCATAAATAGTTGTCATGGATTTGTGAAAATGTCCGTAGATATGCCACTTTGGCCTTGTCCGTTCCCATAATTTATTAACGTCTTGACTTTCTTGAATAAGTTCTTCTTTCAAAGTGTCATCACCGTCAAAGAAACCTTTGATATTATCAAATCCCTTGAAAGCACCACAGTTGGCGGGGCGAGTGTGCGTTACAACAACATCGTACTTTTTATAATCAAAGTTATCATTGTAAATGAATGGTTCATCAGCCCACCACAAACGCCTATCATCATTTCGTTTTGCAAGTTCTTTGTGTTTGAGTTGTCTCCATTCTCTGTCAATGCTCACAGCACCGCCCACAAACAAAAAGTTTTTGTCTAGCAGGTTTAGTTCAGAATAATCTTTAAGCAATGTAATGTTTTTGAAATCAAAAGAATTGTTAGTTTCTTTGAAGTAACTTGGGTCATCGTGATTGCCACGAATTGCGTATAAGTGGCAATTTTTTCTCTCCAGCACGTTTTCGAGAAGCTCTAGTTCAGTTTTGTAATAGTTAGGCTTGTGAAATCCCACTCCAAAATCACCTACTTGAATGATATATGCATTTTCATGCATACGATTAATATCGTAACGCAAGCGTCCAAACTCGCCATGAATGTCGCCAACAAAAACTAAGTTATTTTTTTCTTTCGTAACCATAATTAAAATCTCTCATATTTTATATCATATTCTAAATCATTTATCACATAGTCCCAAAGATGGTCAAAATAGGGCTGATCACCTTCGGTTATTTTCAACTGTTCAATTAATTGATTCCAATGATAATCAATTTCTTTTTGCAAGTAATCAATATGACTCTTGTAAACTTCAATGATCACAGACTCTTGTTCAGTGTATTCTCTTGGGCCGATTTTCATATTATTTAATCATTAGATAATTGTGCAGCATAATGTCGTTCGGGTTTGGCACTAGCTTATCAGGAATTCGAGCATCGTAAAGTTCATTTTTTGCTTCTTCAATGGTTTTTCCATCGCGTTCGCATTTTGCAATGATTACTGCGGCAGGGCTGCGCGAATATCCCGCAAAACAATGAACCAACAGCTTGTCAGTAGGAGTAAGATCACGAATGAAATCCAGAAGCTTTTGAATATGTTTTGTGGTTGGTACATTCGCATCTTGAGATAAGATTGTGTCAAATGTTATATCTTCAAAGTCTAAAAATAAATAGTTTTTGCGCTGCCGAAATTCTTCAATCATGTAATGACCAAGAGAGATAACTGCATCATATTGCCAAGCATATTTTTCTGCATTGGCGAAGTCAGTGTAGTGATTAATTGTGTTCATTATTCCAGTTCTACAATTTCAATAAGTTTCCAGAGCATTTGGCGAAATTCGTTTCTTCTTTTATCTTGTTCTTGATAGGTTAAATTAGTGTTTGAAGCGGGCCACCTACTATAGTTATTATAAACGTACTGACATTCAAGGTGACTAAAATGCAAAAGAATTGCAGCCTTAGCATGATTCACCGCTTTCCAAGAGCTTTTGCCGCTGCTAGTTCGGATATTTTTACCCTTGTATCGAGCAACAAATGTTCGGTTTTTCTTTTCTTTTTGGTTTGAAAACATTTCGTCCAAACGCTTTTCTAGGAGGGATAAGTCATTCATAGTTGTCAACCATTTCTTTAAAGACTGTATTGTGACGTTCTAAAACCCAAGCGTTAAAATATGCTAAAGTCTGTTGTTCGAATAAAGTTTGATGAGCTTCTGGAACCTTATCAACAAGACAGTCAAAAATAGTGATAAGAATTGTCGCGACACAACTTGGGTCAGCTTCAATAGTTTTTATAAGCGAAGAAGCCATTTTTCTAGATGAGGGGTCGCAATAAACAGCCATGATTTGTTGATAATTTTCCATATTATTTTAGTTCTACGATTTTAATTAATTTTTAAAGCTTTATGTCCACATGTATTCTCGGTAATCAATCATTTGCTTGATGATGTTTGTGTCAGTCTCGTCAATGAGCTTTTCGATTTGATTAACATTACCATAAAGTTGATCATAAGTCAAACCTCTCATTTCTGGAGGTAGTGGATGTGGTGGGTAAGAAGCATCTTGCTGCGCTAGACAATTAGGACGACCAACTGTAATCCAGTGAGCGGCAGAGTCAAGCCAATTTTTGAATTTGCGATGGTTTTCTGTTCCGTCCCAATCAACACAAGATTCATCAGCTTCCTTCTTAAAGGAGAGAATCATTGCAAAATTAAGATCAACTACAAGACTGCTAATGTCTGCCCAAGTATTAGGAATGGCCTTGCGCAGTTCAGGATGCTTGGGAAAGAACCAGCATTTAATTTTGTATTTAAAATCCTTGAATCGCGCCCATTTACAGCCAAAGAAAAAAGAGACTTCTTCTCTAAAGAAGTATTGAATTGGGTAATTCTTTTTTGTTTCTTTCTCCCAAGCTCCCCAACCAATAGTATCATCGTCGAGACTCCACTCCAAGGAGAGTGGCTTTTTGTACCAGAAAGGTTTGTTCATGGTAGTATTATACTGTTTAAGCGGCATTTGTCAACTCGCGAATGCGGAAAATAGCATGACACTTATTTTTTAATTCGACCTCATGCAATACGTCACGACCATAACTGCGCGGCGTTGTGGTTGGCATATCAGCGTGCTTGCGAGTGCCGTCAACACCTTCGCTGTAGTGAAAGATGGGAACTGTAGGCCAAGTGTCATGCGCTGCATTGAAAGCGTCTTGCTCTGTCATGCCGCCAGAGAGAATACTATGATGCAGAGAATCAAAAGTAATGGGGATGCCGCGAGAACAATGAAAATACTTGATGAGATTGCTGATGCTCCAAGTTCCTTTGGCATTGTCGTTATTTTCTAAGACTAGGCGTTTGCGAATATTGTCTGGCAGAGTGTCGTAAACGCGCAAAACTTTATCTACCACTGTTTGTGGTTCTGAATGTTCCTGCCTTACATGAATGTTAAGTGGCGAACGATAGTCTTGAGGCAAGTCGAGCAAGTCGAAGATTTCTGCGTGCTGTTCTAGGTCAACAATGCTGTTGTCAATGCATTCTGGATTGTCGGATGACAGCGTGATGTATTCGCTAGGGTGAGCAGAGATGCGAATAGGATTGGCAGCAAGCAGTTGCTTGATTGACTCGCACACAGCTTTGATAGCTGCAAAATTGGGCAAGTCTGCAATGCGCAAACGCAAATTTTTATGCGTAAGAATTGGAGCAAGTGATGACGAAAGACGGTAGCCTTGAATATTGTTGAGTTGGCAAAACTGAATAGTATTGAGCGTCATTTTAAAATTATGCAAAATGCGCTGCGAGAGTTCTTGCATAGCAGAGTCAAATGGTTGTTTGACGAACTGCGTGTAAGTCATGGAGCGAAACGTCTGTCCGTTGTCGGAGAGAGTCTTGGAGATGCAGCAAAGAGATAGGTTCATGGTTTAATTTACCACGCTAAACAACTTTGTCAAGAAAGAATCTTCTCAGGGTCGCGTTCTTTACTGCCAATTGAAACTGGAGTCCAAGATTCAAAATCAATAATAAATAACTCTCCGCTTTCAGACTCTACAATGTTTTTCCACCGAATATCGTTATGGTAAATACCATAATCTTCAATTAGTTGGCGATTAAGTTCTTGAATTTGCGGCTTAAATTTTTTACGGTCTTTAGGAGCGTATTTAATATTTAATGATTTGCCGACATGTTCAATCATTAATAGTCGGTCATCAATACTGCTTTTAATTAATTTAGGAATAAAGGAGCAATTCGCAAGCTTTTGATAAGCTTCGCGTTCTCTTAAAAATTTATTATCAGTCTTTAAGTATTTAAAGATGTATGCTTTATTATTAATAAAATGAAGCTCTACACGATCAGTAGAGACTCCACTCTTGTAAGAGCTAACAAACATATTAAATGCTGTTAATATTATTAATCTCTTCCTTGAGGCGTTTCAAAACTCTATGCTTTGCCAAATAAATATTGTTGGCATTGGTTTTGTATTTGCTCATCAACTCTTCCTTGCTCATGTTGTTGATGAAGTAATCAAAGAAAATCTGATACTCTTTAGTGCGCTTTCCACCTTTGAGATTTTTTAATGCTTTTTTAACAATTACTTTCTGATGCTCAATTTCGAATTTTCTTTCGAGATTTTGCCGCTCGTCTGGTTGACTCTCCATGAGAAGATCGTCGCCAGTTGTGATTAGATTTGAGCGCGTTCTGTTTTTTCGAACAATGTCAATGATTCGCCACTTGGCAAACTTTGTAACCCAAGCATGGAACGCACCCTTATCAGAAGCAAACTTTCGATCACGAAACTGTTTTGCCATTGAAATCAATACTTCTTGAACAACATCCTCAACATCTTGAGAAGGAAGTTTACAGCTAATAGCGATATTTTTTAGATACGAATAGTAGCTTTTGTAAAAAGAATTCCATTCTTCATTGTTTCTCCAGTTGGAGAGGTTTTGTTCGTTGATTGGTTCCATAATTAAAAAGGAGCTTCACTGTCCATGTCAATATAGCATTGAGTATTGCTATTGTCAAGAGCGTCTTCAAGGCTTTTGATAATAGCTTCTAGCACATAATGTTCTGAATATTTATCCTCGTAACAAAACATTCTGCTTTCGTGTTTTAAATTGTCAATTAATTTGTGGAAGTCCATATTATTCTGTAGAACAGTTTGGAATGAAGCCGCCAGTTTTGCGGGCAGTTGGTTCAATTTCTCCGCTTTCCATCCAGCTTTCTTCCCAATCATAAGCAGTATTGTAATACTCTGCTAAGGTTGGTTCAAAGATTTTGCGAATTTCTTCGACGCTTTCTTCACTCAATCCATAAGTACTGTCGAAATCAAAGTTCTTGAGATATTCCAAGAATTCTTCTTCGGTTTCGCCCTCAAAAGGATTGTCTTCATGATTTTTAAAATCATCAGTATCAATCTCTGCAATTTCGCTTTGATAGAATACAGTTGCTTTGGTGCATTTTCTAATGTTTAGTTTCATAAATTAATGTCCGAATGCCTCGATTGTATATTTGAAAGGATTGCCTTCGATGTTCTTAACAAGATCAAGCATAGTTGCAGCAATGTCTCGAATTTCTTTTTGTGCATCTGGTTTGTTGCGCAATTCCAAGAAGTGATGAAAGCTGCGCCAGTTGAACATTACGTCAGCCTGAATCTGACTGTTGTATGTTTTGAAGAAGCGCGCACTTTCTTTGGCACGTTTGCGACCCAATGCAGGTGTTAGATCATTGAGACAGCGATGGTAAAGATCATTACCTAATTCAGTATATTCTTTGAGAATAGTGCTCCATTTTTCTGATGCAATATCAAGATCAGCACCAAAATACGAAGGAGATTTAGATGAAGAGGGATAAACATCCCAATCATCAGGAATGTAAAACTTGTCTTCTTTTAACTCTTTGTATCGAGCACTTTCACCATTGATTGAAACACCAATGCGATGCTTGAGCAAATGGATATGACTAGCAATGTCACAATCCACAAGGAAATGAAGAGAAGATTTTTCAAAAGGTGTATGATGACCTGCATCTGCTAGCATTTTTAATAGTTTAGGAATGCGTTCGCGCTTTTCCTCTGTAATGTCTCTGCTGGTGCTTGTCCATGCAGAGCAAGCATGAATCTCGTCGCTGCCGTAGTATCCGATTAGTTCTACTTTGTTGTTCATTAAGGTTGTGGATTGAATCTTGCCAAGTCTCTCTCAAGGCGTTCGACTGTTTTTTCAGAATGCCAAATTTCTACAACGTCTCCTGAAATGTAAACGCTGCCATCGTTTTGTTTTACTTGAGTGTGCGGGCCAAGAAAAATAGCTTCTGGTTGTTCAACTCGCCGCTGCTCAACGCTTTTCTTTGAAACACAAGAACAACAGCTTGTGAAAAGAAAAGGAATAAGAATTAAATACTTCATTTTTTGTTTAACTCTTCCCAAAAGAGTTTGAATTTTGCTTGTTCTTCTACAATTTCGTCAGTGATGCGAGAAGCTTGATTCTGAGCTTCGACGTTTGGAATTTTCCGCAAAGCTTCACGCTTGCGGTCTAAAGCGTCAATTCTGGAATCAAACTTCTCGATCACATCATAGACTGCTAGCCTATTCCTCAGTTTTAGATACTGAACAATAAGTTCTAAAAGAAGAGGAATAGAGTCTAAGAGTTTCACGACTTCTTAATTGTATTGAAAACGATAACTTCTTCGGTATCGGGGCGACATTCGCAAATGTAACCACCAATATGCTTGGCGCAATCTACGGCCCAAACATAGGCATCGCGAAAACACATATCGTAAGAGGCTTGAAAAGCACCCTTGCTGTTGTAAACAGTGTACCAACTAATTCCTGGATTTTGCTTCATATTTATTTTGTTTTTTGTTATTACTTAGAGGCTTTGAGTAGAGTTTCGTGGATGAGGTGACGAGTTTCTCGATCAAGAACGCGACCTTCCTGCTGCGGAAGTTCGGCAATGACCTTATCAAAGTTCAGTCCAAAGGCCGAGCAGAGAGACTTTACCTTTCGGTAAACGCCGATTTCCTTGTACTTTAGAACTGCCCAGCACAGATCAATCTGTTCTGGAGTTGCCTTTTCGATTGCATTAGCAAGTAGCTTGCTCATTTTTTGTTATTTGGTATTATTTGGTTTGTTATTTGTCACTTGGACGAAATTAAGATACTATAGAAGAGATGTTTGTCAAGATGTTTCTTTTTTCCCTTGCTGCTTTTTCTTTCCAGCGTTGCAGGTAGCATTGATAAGAAACAGGAGTATTTTCCGTCAATTCTTTCACAGATGATTCATTGTCAATAATGAAATAATCAGGAACATCATAACCAGACAATGAAATGGTATTTTTACAACTAGCATCAAACAAAGGAAGAACATTATAATTAAGACACTCATAAAATCTGTTTGCCAAGCAGTTGTAATTTTCGTGAGTAATTTCGTCTTCAATATAGAGACTAGTTTTGTAATCCATGAGTCCGTCTTTTGACCAGTTGATTCGGTCAATAAAAGGCCCGTTGACTCCGATTGATTGGAACTTGTCTCTATTTTTTTGATGAGTGGATATGACGACATTGCCTTTTAAATATTTACGAAAAGATGTTTCGCGATCTTTCCTAAAAGAACCATAATATTTTATAAGAATTCCCCCAGATTTTTTAAAAATAAAATTTAGGGGAGTGTAATATAGTTTATGATTCAATGTTCTAAATGCGACCACTCAACAGATGATTTTAAGTCTTGGGGTTATAAATGCGAGCGCGAAGTTTATATTTGCACCTCATGTAAAAAAGCTCAAAAAGCTTTGAGGTTAAAAAAATATAGACAAGAGAATGCTGACAAAATCACTCAGCAGCGTCAAGAATATAGATCAAAAAATAAAATAAAATTATGCGAAGACGCTAAACAGCGTTATCATAAAAATAGAGAAGAAAAAATTGCTAAACGTAAAAAGGATAGTTTGGACCCAAATAGCGCCTTTTATAAATGGAAATTGAAAAATAAAGAAAGATTGAGGCTTAAAGCAAAAGAATATAGACAAAAAGAAAATTACTACAGTAAATTATGGCAATATTCTCAAGAAAGATTAAAAACAGATATTAATTTCAAATTGGTAACATCGCTCCGTTCTCAAGTGTCGTCGGCGTTGAAAAATTTAACCAAATATAATAAAACAATTCCTTTGCTTGGTTGTTCTATTTCAGAACTTAGGCTTCATTTAGAAGCCTCTTGGCAAGAAGGAATGTCTTGGGAAAATTACGGAAGACATGGATGGCACATTGATCATATCAAACCATGCTGTACATTCGACCTTTCTTTAGAAGAAGACCAAAAAGCTTGTTTTCACTATACAAATTTAAGAGCTTTATGGGCGAAAGATAATCTATCTCGCCCCAAAGATGGTTCAGATTTAACTAATTAATGCAGTTATTTGCTGAAGAGCTTGTTTTTTTTCTTCTAAAGCTGTATTTCTCCATTGTTGCAAATATTCTAATTTAGGGAAATCAATTAAATTATTGGTAATTTTTTGTTTAATTTCTTCTGCGGAATTAATGATCAATTCTGTAGGGAAGTTATACCTCGATTTTTGCAGCGTTTGTTCGCACTCTGCATCAAATAAAGGAATTACATTATTATTTATTGCTTCGTAAAAACGATTGGCTAAATAATTGTAATTAGTGTGAGTTACATCGTCTTCGATATAAAGAGAATAGGAGTATTTTGCTAAATCATGTTTCGTCCAATTTAAGCGATCAATAAATGGGCCATTAATCCCAATTGTTTTAAACTTTTCTCGGTTTTTTGCATGGGTAGAAATTACTACATCATTTCGCAAAAGCTTTTGAAACGAAGACACCCTTCCTGAGCGATAAGACCCATAATAAATGCATTGATTATTTTTGTCGTCGCAGTCAATTGACTTATCGCAAATAATCAAGGAATTTAAATTAACTAAGTGCCACTGACTAACGTATTTTTTAACTACTTTAGAAACATTAGCAGGATGATTGGCAATTACTTCGTATAGTCGCCCATTTTTAATATCCATCCACAATGCTCTAGGCTCTCCCAAGAGGAGTTCGTTTGTAATATAAAAGAGTTTAGCGTCAGGACTAGCTTGCAACCAAGCATAATCAACATAAGAATAGTGACTAGCATGATTAAAAATGATGCGATCATATCCGCTTTTAATTTCTTCATTAACTGTTGGGTAGCTCCAGACCAAATCAACTTCGTGACCAAGTTCAACAAGAAAATCTTTGATTTGCTTGGCGTTTAACCAGTGCAAATTTTGCGGTTCTTTTAGGGAACCTTTGTGAGAATCAATGATTAGAAACTTCATTAGGCTTAAATTCAAAAGCTAGCCTACCTAGTTCATTTTCAATATTAGCAAAACCTTCAAAAATCATGTGATCACTTACTACCCATGTTTTATAAATGTCAATCGGAATAGTTCCTTTATCTGGAACAGTGAGCAAGTGTGTATTATTTTCTCCTAGATGGTGGAGAGAACAATCCTCAAAAGTTTTTTCCATCCAATCAAGATGCGATTGGTTGTTTGCGCCAATAATTCTAATTGTTCCGATCATATACTTATTTTAATACAAGTATTTGAAAGTGTCAAGGTCTTTTTCAAAAATTTTTGAGGTTAGCTTTTTGCAGCGATCATTAAAATAGTCTTGATAAGCTGATCTTTTTGTGGCATTTTGGTGAGGAATGCTTTTACTGATGTGCTTGATATTGCATTCGTCAAGCATTTTTGAGAAATCTTCTTGTAGATTCTCAAATTTGAGAATGAAGTTTGGCCGAAAGATTCCTTCTGTCCATTCTGTTTGCGAGTGTGTTGCAATAAATGATTTATCGTTATTTGAATATTTGTCGTTCAAAATTTCGCAAAATTCAAGAAAGCTAATGTCAGATTTTAAATTGTAAAGTTTGCCAAGATCGTTCTCAACAGCAAACCTATACATGGAAACCATTCGATCATAAGGGTTTCTCACAATGGCAAAAGACATGTAGTTCCTTACTGCGCCTCCTAAAACTTTGGCAATCTCGTTTGGCTTGGCGTGTGTTGGCGAGAACCAACCCTTGTAAACTTTATTTTTCAGCAGTTCGTTAAAATTATTTTCGTATTTTTTAATCAAATTAAAATCTCCCAAGTGTGAATACATGGAAGTGCTAGCATTCTTTGGGATTCGAACAAAGATCATGCTCCAAATCCACTTACTCTTGCATGTGGAAATCTCTAACATTTCGGCCAAACTTTAAATTTTAAGTTGTTAAAAATATCTGAAAATTTAATAATTGAAATCTCATCCTTGCGACCTTTGCGCTGGTAGATTTTATACAAGGCGTTTTGAGAATTTTCAACCCTGTCATTTTGATCAACGATTTTTAAACAAAGCTTCCATAGTGAGGAGCGATTAACCATAATAAAATCGTTCTCTCTTTCGAAAGCAATGTATTCTGCCGCTCCAACGAGCCAGCCACCATTGCCAGCAACATTCAAAAACTCAACCCAAATCAAATCATCATTTGTTTCAGCGTCAGTTCTTTTGATTTTTTTTCTTGCTTTAATGTCTATAGAGTAGGTTGGGTAGCTCTCCTTGGACAGAAAAACATCAATATGTGATAATTGTTGCTTGCGATCTGCTTTGACAGTTTTCCAGCCTTGTTTTTCCGCAATTGAAATAAACAAGCTTTCTGCATCATGCCCTTTTTCAGAACACTCTCCTGTTCTGTCAAAACGATTACGGTACTTCATAATAGGCAAAATCTTGGAAAACTTTGAAACCAAAAATTCTTTGAATGGTTTTTATGTATTTGTTTTTCTTGTGTTCGCGATTAATATTGCCCACGATATATAGTACCCTATATTTTTGTTTTAGCAACTGAAAAATACCATGAGCAGCTTCTTTTAGCAAGAGAAGGTTTGAATCTGATGCTGCGAAAACAAATTCGCAATGTTGATGCTGTGGTTTTGACTGAATCAAGGTTTTTAGAGTTTCTGGAATATTCAATGTTTTTAAACCAAAATCGAAAGAAATAAAACCAATAATTCGGTCACTTTGTGTTGCAAAGATAATCTTATTTGTTTCAACTAGTTTAGAAAAATACTCTTCAAGCTCTCTTCTTCTTTCTGAAAAAGTCCTGCCTTTTACTGGTAAAGGTTGAGATCGAGAACAGAAATTGAGATATAAATCAAACAGTTGTTGATGTTCTAGGGAATCCCCCGAAAATTCGTGTAATTTATAGTTACACTCGTTATTATTTATAGTCATGCCAATTAACAATAAAATTTCCAATGATTTAGTTGATTTGGAACCAACCGCGATATTGGAGTTTTATAAACTCTACTATGATACGGTGAATGAACCAGATTCTTATTTTCCTTTTCATCCTTGTTCAAATGGCTTGAATGGCAAGATTATTCTCAATAGCATTCCTTATTTGCCGATTGCTGTTGAGGTTGAGGATTTTGAATCAAACATTTTTAATCGAATTAGCCGACCAAAAATCAGAATCGCCAATGAAAACTTGGTGATGAGTCAGGTGCTTAGAAGAAAGAACGATTTTAAACACGCAAGAATTGAGCGAATTAAAATTTTCTTAAAATATATTGATGATGTTAATTTTGAAGGAGGGGTTAACCCTTATGGCGTTGCTGACCCAACCGCAGAAATCAGCAAAGACTCTTATGTTATTTCTCAGAAAACACAAGAAAATAGAACGCTTGTAGAATTTGAACTCACATCTCCTTTTGACTTGGAGAACTTTTCCGTGCCTGGGAGACTTGTGCTGGCTAGATATTGTTACTGGCAGTATCGGGGTCTTGGTTGCAATTACTTTGGAGCTCCTGTTTGTCAAGAGAATGATGTTCAATTTACTCACATTCCCACTGGACAATTTAATTTCCAAACCACTGAAAATGAGTGGAATTATGGAAAAAGCTATTACAGTGGAGACATTATTTATACTTCTACAGAAAAAGACCCCTTTAGAACATGGTATGTTTGTAAAAGCAATCACACAGGTTCAGAAAACAATCATCCAAACTTAGACTCTTCTCCTTGGGAGAAAGATGGCTGCTCAAAAACGATTTCAGCTTGCCGCAAAAGATTTGCCAATACTGGCATTTCTTACAGCGGATATTCTGGCGCAACTACTGGAATCTACACATCTTACAATATTGTTCCAGCCACACTAAACGCCAGCCAAGCAAACGCTTACTTACCTTTTGGCGGATTCCCCGCAACAGACAAATACGAATATGGAGCTACCTACAAAAACCGCAAATAATTTCAGTGACATTTTAACCTTTCTTAAAGAGTATAGCGACAGATATTTCAATATTGAATGTTGCGGATTTATTGGTTTAAAAGGCGGCGGTTTTGTTGCTGAAATTTTATCCAATCGTTCTCCAGAACCTCATTCTTTTTTCTGTGTTGATCCTTTAGATTTTTTAAGATTCAAGTCAGAGAACGAATTGCTTTTTTTGTTTCACTCTCATCCTAATTCTGATGCTGAATTTTCAGATTTAGACAAGGCAAATGCTGAAGCTTGTTGCTTGGTTTCTATTATTTATTCTGTTCTTTCTCAGAAATTTGCAATTTATGAGCCTCAAGAACACGAAGTAGATGTAAATATCTTGAACAAGGTAAAAGGTTTATTATGACAGAAGTTCATTTTCATGGTATTTTGGCTAAAAAATATGGTAAAGTGCATAAATTTGCGCTTACTAAACCAAAAGATTTATTGCTTGCAATGGAGGCAAACGATGACTCGTTTCCTGTTGAACTTAAAAAGTTGGCTGAAAAAAATATTCATTACACTTTTGTTGTCAATAATCGCTGGATTAAGACTAATGAAAACATTGGTAATGAAAAAATTAAAAAATTAGACTTTGTTCCAATTGTTATTGGTAAAGGTTTAACTGCTGCTGGGTGGTTCGCTGTCGCATCTCTTGTTTTATCTGTGGCTAGTGCGGTTTATTCTTATGTTCAAGCAGGTAAGGTAAAATATCCTGAAATTCCTGGCGCAACTGGAACTAGCTCTGCACTTAGCCGCTCTCTTGCTTTTAGCAACCGAGAGAATATTCTTGAGCAGGGCAATCCAGTTCCTCTGGTTTATGGCAGGTTTAGAGTGGGGTCTTTTGTTATTCAATCCACTGTTAAGAGCTTCCCTCTTAATATGACTCTTGGAGATGAATTCAATAACACATCAACTAAGAAATCAAACAATCAATCCGCCTTTATTGATAGCACAAATTCCAATCTTACCTCTGTATCCTCTAACGATATTATATGAGTCATTTTTCCATTAGATATTCCAATAATTTAGCTGGTGCGGGTGGGCCAAAAAAACCTGATCCTCCAGCGCCTCCAACTTTAAAGCCGCCAGAAATGGGCGACTTGCAAGCTATTTCATCTTATGAATACACAGAAAGTATTGATCTTATTTCTGATGGAGCAATTGATGGTTTGGTTAATCAGCGCGGTGAGTATGTTGATGACGTTGGAATTTTTGAAGGCATCTACTTGGAAGATTTTCCAATCAAACAATCAACCAGTTACTCTGGAGACGCTGTTTTTACTGGCAATTTAGATTTTATTGGAACTAAATTTAGTGGTGTTTTTTATTTAAATAATGAATTTGTTGAAAAACCTTTGTCTAGTGTTTCTTCTAGCTTAACCGAAACCATTTCTGGGATTACTTTTTCAATCTTGAATAGTAAGCTGGATATTGCAACTAGTATTTATAACGATATTAAAGAAATTAAAGCTAAGTTAGCTTCATATTCAGTTGATAGTTCAACACAAAACGCTTATTATCAACAATTTGTAAATTTAAATTCTAAATTTAATTATAATTCCATTAAAGAAGTTCAGTCTTATCTACTGTCAGATACGCCAGAAAAATTAGATTCTGAATATCCCTTTTTTTGCATTAAACTGAGCTTTAACCCAGATTTAATTTCATCCCTCAACGGTTCTTATAGTTATGATACTGCAATTGTTGTTGATAATGATTTATTTAATCAAATTTATCTTCCTTTGGAGGCTTCTGAGCTTCAAAATACTAGATTTTTAAATACCCCAAGAAAATTAAATCTTTCTTATGTTTCTTTAAATACAAGAATTAATGGCAGTAGTACTACTAATGTTGACGCCTTAAGTGGATCAATTTATATTTTCTTGTATAAAGCTAATGACGCTCCTTTAAAAAATTCTATTGACGCAGTTATTAAATATTTAAAATATGTAAAAATTTTTAATCCAATAAGCAAATATAACATTGGAAATGCAAGCATGGAAGTTCGTTCTGGAGAAGAGCTTCAAAAACCATTAAGCCTTTTTTCAAAGACATATAGTGATAAAACCTATGGAATTTCTTTGCGAGGCCCGTTTGCAAAAGGCCGACCAGTAAAAAGCTTGTATTATAACCTTAGTGTCTTGGACACATCTTTTGATGCGGGTTCTAGCTATTCCATATCTGGAATTAATCCTCAAATCCAAAATGGAGAAATAACTCAAAACCAAGTAGATTTAATAAAGACTGCTAATAGCGGTCTTTACTCAGGCGCACCTTCTCTTGCTAGTTGGTATAATAGCGTAAAAAATGAAGAAGATAACATTTTGAATAAAAGTGTTCCGTTTAGATTTAGAACGGTTTCAAAAACAGGTAATATTTTGTCATTTACTTATGATGCTGTTGGAACTTACAATGGATATGTCAGCGAGAAAGCTGTGTTATCCTTCAGTTTAGATACCACAGATGGAATTTATAAATTTGATCAGTCAATTAACTACAAAAATACAAATTATCAAACCATTGACGATATTTCTGGTTTGATTATTAATAGAGATAGTTTTAAAGAAAGTTACTCGTTCCAAGGAATTCGTTATATTCAATTTGGAAACGCAGCTTTTAAAATAGAGACTATTGCAGCTCTTTATAGAACAGCTTTAAAATATGCTATTAGGTCAGAAGGTAGTGATGACACAAGAGTTCCAGTATCAGCACCTAAAAGCTATAGTGATTGGAATAAAGAATATATTGCTAATTCTTCTGAGCCAGCTATTTCCACAACTCATATTGTTAGTAATCCAAATGTTGATAGGGTTTATTTAACTATAGCTATTAGAGTTTTAAGAGATATTGCCCATAGACAAACCACATTAACAAAATATGGGGGAAAAACAATTAGTGTTGATGCTGGAACAACCATTCCTTCTGTGATTAATTTTAAAATTGAGCTTGGTTATCAAGATAAGCAGGGAAATGAAACAATTACAGAATCAAGAGAATATCAGGTAAAAGGCACTGTTGATTCTCCAGTTACTATTGATATTGGTCGCGAAGAAAATAATACTTCAATTATTATTCCTAAATATTCACGCTTTATTATGGGTGCGGAAAAAAGCGTTGCTGCGCCATTAATTCTTCCAGAAGCTACTGAAGAAAGAGTTAGATTTGTTCGAATTTATAGAACCACATTTGAGAGTTATTCATCTCTTATTAAAAGAGAAATTTCAATTGAGAAAGTGAGTGAAATTGTTAACCTGCCATTCTCATATCCTTACTCAACAATCTGCGGATTGAAACTTGACGCAAGAACACTACCTCAAATTCCGTCTCGTAGCTATGACGCTAGATTCAAAAAGGTTTTTGTTCCTAGCAATTATTTTCCGCTTCTTCCTAATGGTAAAGACAAAAGATACTTGACCGCTGCTGAATTCACAGATGCAACTACAGAACAGAAAAAAGTTTACGAAGGTAATTGGGATGGAACATTTAAATTAGCGTGGACAGATAATCCTGTTTGGATTCTTTTTGATCTTTTAATCAATAGAAGATATGGTTTGGGAAACTTTATTTCTCCAGAACAAGTTAACTATTGGGAGCTTTACAAGATTGGTAGATATTGTGACGCTGTTGATGGTGATGGAATCTTTACTGGCGTTCCATCCGCAAATGGTGGTAAAGAACCTCGCTATGGTTTTAATGGAGCTATTGCTGATAAAACCAATGTATTTGACATGCTTCAATCCATTATTGCCTCTTTCAGGGGTAATATGTTTTACTCAAACTCTGAAATTAATTTCACAAACGATAGGCTTAAACCTATCATGTCATTTTTTAATAACTCTAATGTGAGAGATGGAATCTTTACTTACACAAATAGCAGAAAAGACCTTCAATACAATGTCGTAGAAGTTTCTTATTTGGATAGAGATGATTTGTTTAAAGAAAAAATCGAATACGTTGAAGACCCTGATGACATTAAGGTCAGGGGTATTCTTAGAACTTCCGCGCAAACCTTTGGCGTAACTAGTCGCGCTCATGCGCAACGCATTGGTCAGCATATTATTTATTCAACAATTAATGAAGACCAAAATATTCAATTCTCTGCTGGATTAGAGTCTCTACTATGCAGGCCAGGAGATTTGATTGCTGTTAATGACGAACTTCGTTCATTAAAAAGACATGTCGGCAGAATTTTAGAAGTTGACTTGGCAAATTACGCTATCAGAACAAATATTGATTTAACCGCAGAATCATTTAGTCCTTCTGGTTTGACTGGTCAAATTTCCATTCTTGTGCCGACTGGAAAGCTTCAGTCTGATGATTTTTATGATCTTGCCAAAAGCCCATCTAAACTAAGCATTGCTAGTGTTTATCAAACAGATATTCCTCAATCGGTTAACTTAACCGCTACAGGTTATGACTTTAGTTCTTATGGAGTAAAAATGCTCCTTAATACAGGAATTTCTAATTCAGGATTACCTCTTTTAGATCAAGTAAAAATTGGAACTCCTTGTTCAATTACCTTGGCAAATACAGCGCAAGAAATCTATAAAATTCAGTCAATCAAAGAATTAAACTTGAATGAGTACGAGATTATTGCTTCAAAGTTTGACACTGGTAAATTTGCTGAAATTGAAGCTGGAGAAAGCTTAAATGAGTTCTTTAATTATTTCCCATCGGTTAGAGACACCTTTGTAAATGAGGGAACTGCTGCTAAAATCTCAAATCAGTTTGTTTATGAACTTACTGGATTTCCTCTTATTACAACTTTTACCACTGGTAATTTTGACGCTCAAAATGATGTTGTAGATATTACTGGACAATGGCAATCTGTTGATGGCGCTAACTCTTATAACGTAGAATTAATTTCTCCAAAATACAAAAGCACAAAAGTGCAAACAACAGGAATATCTATTATGTTTGAAGACCAAGCTGAAGTTGGTAATTATACATTAAAAGTAACTGCTGTTCAAACTGGGGTTTATCCTAATCCAATTTCTGCCACTCATTCGAAAACTTTTAAAGTTCTATCGTATGTTGCTCCTAAAAGGAGCAATGGAATTGTTAAAGGTTTTGCTATTAGTTAATTATAATAATTGATATACTGCCATGCCTACGCCAACGCCGACCCCAACGCCGTCCCCAACGCCAACGCCGACCCCAACGCCGACGCCTACGCCGACGCCTACGCCGAC
>JACCDP010974957.1_pt1 | contig 24743 bp, 21 predicted proteins | sample 7445841 | NCBI WGS metagenome assembly JACCDP01 (sample SAMN15323441, study PRJNA562643) | freshwater metagenome | isolation source: river surface water | place: USA:Blue River Watershed | collected 2017-08-17
AGATCGAGCAGCCAAAGGTGTTGTTCTGCCACGTGAACAGATTGCGGTTGGAGGCGTACCTCGAACGGAAGGCCTCGAACCGCGCGGTGAGAGCGGGGTCCTTGACCTCGTAGACGAAGGTTCCCAGGTCGTTCATCCAGAAAGTGGTGGCCTTGGAAGCAACCCACTCGGCATGGCGTGCCTTGAACGTCGGGTTCTGGGCCAACTCGTGGGCGAGCGGACGCAGGTGCGCGCTCGTGTAGACCGCGATCGATTGCTCGACCTTCTTGGCGATGATGTCGACGGAGCCGTCGAGCCACATGGCCTGCCGGTTGGCGACGATTCGGTCCAGTGCCTCAGATGTGGGAACGTTCGTGGCCCAGAAGTGATGGTAGTTCAGCAGGTGGAAGTGGGACAAGTTGGTGTTGTCGTTCAGCTGAAAGCCGCCGACCTCCTTTTCCGACGAGAGGATTACATCACAGTAGGGAGCGTAGGCTGCGACCCAGTCGAAGTAGCCGTTGTTGCAGTTGGTGGAGAAGTCTCCGACGATGGTGGAGTCGGGGAAGCTGGTCCGAAGATGCCTCATGTAGTCGAGCGAGTCGGAGTACTGGATTGTATCTTCGAAGAAGACCCACGGGGCTCCGTGACCCAGGAAGCACAGCACAAAGCGGGAGAGGTTTGGTTCACGCTCGGCGATCAACGTATTGAACACCTTGAGCGCGTCGCGCACCTGAGCACTGATCGCGGGGTCGTAGTAACGGAGATTGTTGGGATTCTTGATCTCGATCTTGCGGATCAGTTTGGACTGCTTGTAGGCGTTGAATGCGGCGAGTTCACGGGGTTCGACTGCGGGGTCCCAGACGTCGCCGGTAAACCGATACAGCGAAAGGTAGGAAACTGAGTCGGCACTGCGTCCAAGTTCGATGTCGTAGACCCCGTAGCCTGGCGCATCCTTGATGCGCATGTTGGTATGCCAGTTCCACGTCTGCGTCGTTGACTGACCCCACCCCGGATTGGTCGAGGTGACGCACACCGCGACGGTGTTTTCAGCCGCGCGGCTCACGCCGCCGCAGAGAAGCACAACGGCGGCGACCAGCCGCCAGCCAGCGGACACAAGAGAATGCATGGTCGCTTGTCGCGCTCGGCATCTTGCCCGTCAAGCGCCTTCTCACCATGGACTTGCGAGAGCGCATCGCGACCGAAGCGCCGTCCCCGTCGGCTAGGTCGCCGGGGTCGAGGGCACCGCCGCGACGGTCTCGAGGGTCTTGATCAGCACGCGCGGATTGCGGCCGCTTTCCTCGTAGGTCTTGAGCCGGGCTTCGGGCAGGACCGACTTGTCGGCCTCCTCGAAGCCGGCCACGCCAGTGAAAAAGCCGAAGTTCTGCGTCGACAGGGCGACGAGCGTGGTGGCGCCCTTCTCCTTGGCGCGGAGTGAGGCATATTCGACCATCTTCCGCCCGATGCCGCGGTTGTGGTAGAACGGCAGCACGTAGAGCGTGCCGAGTTCCGCCATCGTCGGGTGGCCGGGGTAGAAATACAGGGTGACGCAGGCGATGATGTTCTCGTCGATCTCGAACACGTAGAACTGATCGATGTTCTTCTCGATCGCCTGTTGGGTGCGGTGGATCAGCTCCTCGCGTTTCACGCCGCCACGGATGAGGGAGTAGAGCGCGCGGACGTCGCGACGGGTGGCGCGGCGGATCTGCTGGTAGTCATTGCCGTAGACCAGGGAACCGACGCCCTCGCCGGAGAAGATTTCGTTGAGGAGTCCGTCGAGCAGGCGGCCGTCGACAATGTGCACGCGAGGCGTGCCGGTCTCGATTGCGCGGACGGCGTTCTGGGCCTTGCTGCGGACGAGTTCGGCGATTCGCTCCGGCTTGGTCCGGAGAAGGTCGCGGAGAACCTCCACGGAGATTTCGCGGCGGATCTCGCCGTCGATCTCCATGCCGGGGGCTGGGGTGAGGTAGATGATCTTTGTCGCCAGCAGCGCCTCCGCGAGCTCGGCGGCGAGCAGGTCGGAATTGATCCGCAGCGATTTCCCGTCCGGGCCGAAGCCGATGGGCTGGATGATCGGCACGATGCCCTCGTCGAGGATGTGCGTGATGAAGTCGCGGTCGACCCGCTCAACCTTGCCGGTAAGCTGCTGATCGACGCCCTTGATGATACCGACGGGCAGCGCCCGCACCGCATTCGTCAGCGCGGCCTTGAGCGAGTTCTGGGTCAGGCCTTCCAGCACCAAGTGGGAGACCCGCGCCGAAGCCCGGATCGCGAGATCGAGCGTCGCGGCATCGGTCACGCCGGTGCCGTCATTGTTGGTGATCGGCACGCCGCGGAGGACGGACAGCTCCTGGATCTGCTGGCCGATGCCGTGGACCAGGACGACCTTGATGCCGAGGGAGCGAAGGACCGCGATGTCGACCAGAAGATTGCCGAAGTTGTCGTCGGCGACGATCGAGCCGTCGAGCGCGAGAACGAAAATCTGGCCCTGGAAGCGCGGGACGTATTTCAGGATCCCGCGCAGGTCGGTGGGCTTGATCGTGGCGGTGGTCGCGGCCACGGCTGGAGCTCCGCCGGCGGAGGGGGCGGCGGGTACGGACACGGGCGAGGCAGCGGGGCCGGGACCTTGGCTCATCGAGGTTTGTCGCTGGAGTCTCGCCGCTTCCGCCTTCTCCCGTCAATCATTGGATTAAGGCGTCCTGAACCGGTGACTGCCGCAGAATTGTGTGGATTCTCGGTCGTTAAGTCTGCGATTCTCTCAGGCTGTCATGAACCCTGTTCTCAAGCTTCTCTCCGAAGGCGCCGCCGTGTCGACCGACCAGATGGCGCAGGTGCTGGGCCTCGCTTCCGCAGAGGTGGAGCGGCAGCTTGAGCTGCTGAAGCGCGAACGCATCCTCCTCGGCTGGCGTCCGGTGCTCGATCTCTCCGCGCAGAGCGAGGGGGCGTCCGCCGTGCGTGCCGTCATCGAGGTCAAGATCACGCCCGAACGCGGCGGCGGCTTCAACCGTCTCGCGGAGCGGATCAGCCGCTTCGATGAAGTGGAATCCGCCTACCTGATGTCCGGCGGCTACGATCTGCTCGTCTTCGTCCGCGGATCGTCCCTGCAGAAGGTGGCGGGCTTCGTCTCGGAAAAGCTCTCCACGCTCGAAGGCGTCCTCTCCACGTCGACGCATTTCATGCTCCGCTGCTACAAGGAACAGGGCTTTCTTGTGGAGACGGGAGACGCGTCGAGCACGCGCCTGACGATCGCTCCCTGACCGGGTCTGGCGGTCTTTCAATGCCTGCAACTGCACCGACGATCATGAGTGACGATGCGAAACGCTGGGTGGCGAGCCACATCGCTGCGCTGCCGAAGAGCGGCATCCGGGACTTCTTCGAGCTGGTGGCGAAGATGAAGGGGCAGGACGTGATCTCGCTCGGAGTCGGAGAACCCGATTTCGTGACGCCATGGCATGTGCGCGAGGCGGCCATCTTCGCGTTGGAACGGGGCAAGACGTACTACACATCGAATCTCGGCCTTCTCGAGCTGCGCCGGGCGATCTCGACCTACGTCAGCGAACACTTCCGGGTCGATTACCGTCCCGAGGACCAGGTCATCGTGACCGTGGGCGTGAGCGAGGCGCTGGATCTGGCCTTCCGTGCGTTCTGCAATCCGGGCGACAAGGTGATGTTCCACCAGCCCTGCTACGTTTCCTATGCGCCGAGCATCGCGCTGGTCCATGCGACCGCGATCGCTGTTCCCACCTTCGCCAAGGACAATTTTGCGCTGACTGCCGAGGCGCTCCGGGCGGCATGGCAACCGGGCGCGAAGATCCTGATGCTCAACCTCCCGTGCAACCCCACGGGCGGGACCTGCTCGCTCGAGCAGCTGCAGAAGATCGCGGAGTTCTGCCGCGAGAAGGATCTTCTGGTGCTGAGTGACGAGATTTACTCCGAGCTCACGTTCGAGGGGACGCACACCAGCATCGCCAGCCTTCCGGGGATGGCCGAGCGCACGATCTTTCTGCACGGATTCTCAAAGGCCTTCGCGATGACCGGCTGGCGCATTGGCTACGCCTGCGGTCCGGCGACGCTGATTGATGCAATGATGAAGGTGCACCAGTACTCCATGATGTGCGCTTCCATCATCGCCCAGGAGGGCGCCCTCGAGGCGCTCACGCGAGGCTGGGATGGCGTCCTCAAGATGCGTGAGCAGTACCACCGCCGGCGCGACCTGATCGTGCGGCGCTTCAACGAGCTCGGTCTGACTTGTCACTCACCGCGTGGCTCCTTCTACGCGTTTCCGGACATCCGGGCCTCGGGTATGACCGAGAAGGAATTCGCCGTCGGCCTCCTCGAGAAGGAGAAGGTCGCCGTCGTTCCGGGTCTCGCCTTCGGCGAAAACGGCCGCGGCCACGTCCGGGCCTGCTTCGCCACCAGCTACGAGCAGATCGGCGTCGCCTGCGATCGCATCGAGCGCTTCCTTTCCACGCGGTCGTCCTGACCGCACCCTGGCGCGTCGGCGGTTCCCGCCGGCTCGCTTTCCCTGATCCGATCCCTTTTTCACCATGTCGCGCACCGTTGCCATCGTCGGTCGTCCGAACGTCGGCAAAAGCCGCCTCTTCAATCGGCTGGCGCGGAAGCGCATCTCGATCGTCCATGACCAGCCGGGCGTGACGCGCGACATCATCTCGGCGCCGATCGCCGACGGTGACTACATGCTTCTCGATACCGGCGGCCTTGGCTTGAAAGGTGGAGAGACTGTGCGCGAGCTGATCGCGGCTTCGGAGCGGCAGGTGGACTTCGCCATCGAAGCGGCGGATGTCGTCCTTCTCGTGATCGACGGCCTGGAAGGGCTCACGGCGCTGGACGAGAAGATCGCTGGGCAGCTCCGCCGGACGGGCAAGTCGATCATCACGGTGGTCAACAAGGCGGACTTTGGAGAGGAGAAGATCGACGTCGGGCAGGTGCACCGGCTCGGACTGGGTGAGCCGATCTTCGTGTCGGCGGAGCATGGGCGGGGAGAGGAATTGTTGCGGGATGAGATCCTGCGTCGCCTCGGGCCGTCGGAAAGCGGTGAAGCGCCGGCGCGTACCGCGGCTGACCCCCTCTGCGTGTGCTTCGTCGGACGGCCGAACGTCGGAAAGTCGTCCCTGAGTAACCGCCTCCTGGCGAGCGACCGACTCATCGTGAGTCCGGTGCCGGGCACGACCCGGGATGCGGTGGAGATTCCCTTCGAGTACAAAGGGCGCGACGGGCGGATGCATCCGTTTCGGCTGATTGATACGGCGGGCATCCGGGCGCAGACGAAGCTTTCCTCGCCCGTGGAGTATTTCTCGCGCCTGCGCTCGCTCGACGCGATCAAGAACACGGATGTCGTTTTCCTCGTGCTCGACGCGGTCGAGGGTGTGACGCAGCAGGACAAAGCGGTCGCCGGCGAAGCCGTGAAGGAACACAAACCGATCGTCGTGGTGGTGAACAAGTGGGACCTCGTGCATCGCGCGTTCGAGGATCCCCTCGGCATCCAGGGCTACGAGAGCGAGCGTGACTACCGGACCAAGTACGAAAGGGCGGTCTTTGATCGCCTCTTCTTCACGCCGGGTTCGCCCCTCGTCTTTGTGTCGGCGATGAGTGGATACGAAGTGGATCGGATGCTCAACGCGGCGGTGCGTCTGCATCGCGAGCTGGATCGCAAGCTGCCGACTGCGCGTCTCAATGCGGTGCTGGAGCGGCTGGCGGATCGCAATCCGCCGCCGGCGATCGCAGGGCGGCGCTTCCGGATCTACTACGCCACCCAGACGGGCAACCGCCCTTTCCGGATCAAGATTTTCTGCAATCGCGAGGAGAAGCTGACCGAGAGCTACCGCCGCTATCTTGAGGCGGGTATCGTGGAGGAGTTTGGCCTCAACGGCTGTCCGGTGCTGTTCGACCTCGTCGGTAAGGAGCGGGAGCGCTCGCGGGGTGGCTCGGGCGAGTCGCCCGCAGCCGGTCGCGAGGACGCGCGGGCGCCGCGGCGTGCGCCGCGGAACCGGCAGAAGCTTCTCGAGAAACTACCTCAGAATGAAACGCTCGAAGACTGAGTATCGGGGCGGCGCGGCGCTGTGCCTCCGCACTTCGCGGCTGGAGTTGGTGGTCACGACCGATCGCGGCCCCCGGGTGGTATCCTTCCGCATGACGGGCGGAGGAGGTGAAAATGTCTTCATCGAATTCCCCGAGGATGCGCCCCGTGCACACGGCCTCGCCCTCCTCGGTGGACATCGTCTGTGGCACGCGCCCGAGGCGATTCCCCGGACCTACCAGCCCGACGACCTGGCCCTGGCCGTGCGGCCGCTGCCGGCCGGCGTGTCGCTGCGCCAGCCGGTCGAGCCCCTGACCGGCTTGGAGAAGGGTATGCGGATCGAGGGTGTCGGCCCCGGTACCGTGCGCGTCACCCATACCCTCACGAACCGTGGAGCGTGGCCCGTGGAGACCGCGCCGTGGGCGCTGACAATGCTGAGGCCGGGTGGGTACGCGGTGCTGCCTCTTCCGCCCAAGGGAAGTCACGCCGCGGGCGATCTGCTGCCAGGCGGCGCGCTCATTCCCTGGACCTATACCGATCTTTCTCTGCCGCTTTGGCAGTTTCACCGGGATTTCATCGGCATCGACGTCGGCCGCGCGAAGGCGGCCCAGAAGCTGGGCCTGACCGCCTACCCGGGGTGGTCGGCTTACTGGCTCGACGGACACGTCTTCGTTAAGCACGCCCAGCGTATCCCCGCTGCGACGTATCCGGATCTCGGTTCGTGTTTCGAAGTCTTCACCAACGGGGAAGTGATCGAGCTGGAGACGCTCGGTCCGCTGGTGAATCTCCAGCCAGGGCGCTCCGCCACGCATGTCGAACACTGGACGATCCTCGCCGACACGCCGCGCCCGGATTCCCCCGCGGCGTTCGCGCGCCTGGCGAGCCGGGTGGGCGCGTGGATGAAGGGCCTCTGACGTGGAGGGTGCCGTGAACGACCCGGAGCCTCTGCGGATCGTTTTCCTGGGATCGGACGCGATCGCGTTGCCGCTGCTGGAGTCACTGCAGTCCGATCCGCGGGCGATCGCCCGGGTCGTGGGGGTGTTCACGCAGCCCGACCGTCCGGCGGGACGAGGCCAGCGCGCCTTGCCGGGGCCGATCAAGGTCTGGGCGGAGCGCGCGGGGTTGCCGGTTCATCAGCCCGAGCGGTTTGATGAGTCGGCTCGACAGGCCCTGGCTGCACTGAAACCCGACGTCACGTTGGTCATGGCGTACGGACACATCCTGCGTGATGACGTGATCGCGACGCCGAGGCTGGTCACGTTGAACCTGCATACCTCCCTCCTTCCGCGCTACCGCGGCGCCTCGCCGATCCAGACCGCGGTAGCCTCGGGCGACGACCGTACGGGCGTCACCCTGATGCGCATCGTGCGGGCTCTGGATGCCGGCCCGGTGGCGGACGTGGAGCCGGTCGCCATCGGACCCTTGGACACCGCGCTCGACGTGGAGGCCCGTTTGGCGTCCGCCAGTGATCGATTGGTGTCACGCGCGCTGCCCCTGCTGCGGACCGGCAGTCTGCGCTTCGTCGAGCAGGACGATGGCCGGGCGACCTACTGCCGACGGCTCGCGAAGGAGGATGGAGCGTTGGACTTTGGCCGACCGGCGCGGGAACTGGCGGCGCGCATCCGCGGACTGAACCCGTGGCCCGGATGCGCCTTCCCGTGGGGGGATGGCATGATCAAGGTTGGGCTAGCCGAGGCCAGCGGGGGTGGCGCGACCGGCGTGCCCGGGACGATCGTCGCGGCCGGGGAGGCTGGGGTGGATGTCGTGACCGCAGAGGGCGTGGTGCGCTTCCTTCGGCTTCAGCGTGCGGGCGGACGCATGCTGCCCGCTGACGAGTTCGTGCGTGGCTGTCCGCTTCCGATGGGAACGGTTCTGGTGTCCCGGCCGATGCGACCGCTGGTTTCGGACCGTCCTTTTCCACACCGTCCTGCGGCGAGCTGAGGGCCGCTCGGGGACGCCCGAAAAAGCTCCGCTTGTTTTCTCGACGGGGTTTTAGCACAGTCCGGCATGCGGTTCCCCTTCTTGCTGCTGCTGCTGTCGCTTGCCGCGGTGACGGTGCGGGGTCAGTCCTCGGTCGACTTCGCCAACCTCCGCGAAGATGTTCGCCTGTTGTCGCAACGTGTCGGAGAGCTTTCTTTGCGCGTGGAGCAACTGGAGCGCGAGAACGCACAGTTGCGTGCGCAGACGGCGGGATCGGGGCGTGACTATGCCACGCTGGCCCAGCTGAACGAGGCGGTGGCGGAGATCAATCGCGTGATCAAGGCCTCGGTGAGTTCCTCCCGCACGGAGACGCTGGAGACCGTGTCACGGCGCATGGACCAGTTGGCGCAGCAGACGGATGCGGCGATCCAGGCGTTGGCGAAGGGGGGCGGACCTCGAGCCGTCGCGGCGCCATCGTTTACGGGCGAGTTCCCGAAGGAGGGCATCAGTTACACCGTTCAAAAAGGGGACACCGTGGCGATCATCGCCAAGCGGACGGGGGCGCGAGCGGCGGACATCATCAACGCCAACAAACTCACCGACCCCTCGCTCATTTTTGTCGGACAGGTCCTCTTCATTCCCGGAGGTAAGTGATTTTCCCACCATGGCAGCTCCCAAATCGCGTTTAGGTCGTGGACTCGGCGGACTGATTGCCGCTGCGGCTCCGAAGTCTGCCGAGGCCAAGCCGGCTGCGGCTTCCTCGCCGGCGAATCCCGCGTCTGCCGCCCCGGCGGCCGCGTCCGGGTTCATCGATGTCATGGTCTCGTCGATCGAGCCGAGTCCCTATCAGGCGCGGCGCGAGATCGTGGCGGAGCAGTTGCAGGAACTGGCGGAGAGCATTCGCAGTGAAGGTCTGCTGCAGCCGATCGTCGTCCGCCGTCACGGTGACAAGTATCAGTTGGTGGCGGGTGAGAGGCGCTGGCGGGCGTTCCAGCTTCTCAAGATCAAGGTCATCCCGGCGCGTGTGGTGGAGGCGAGCAACGCCTCGTCGGCGGCGCTCGGTCTGATTGAGAACTTGCAGCGCGAGGGCCTGAATCCCGTGGAAGAGGCGTATGGTTACGCCAGCTTGATCCGGGACTTTGATCTCACGCAGGAAGCGGCGGCGGAGCGGGTGGGGCGCAGCCGGGCCGCGGTGGCCAACTCCCTGCGACTCCTGTCGCTGGATGCGGAGAGTCAGGGATATCTTTCGAAAGGATTGCTGAGCGTCGGGCACGCGAAGGTGTTGCTCGGCGTTGACGACGCGGCGCAGCGTGCGGTGCTCGCTCGCCGCGTGATTGAGGAAGGGTTGAGCGTGAGGGGCACCGAACGCCTCGTGCTTGCACGCAAGGCCGGAGTGCCGGCACCGACCGGCCCGGCCAAGAAGGTGCCGGCGGTCGAGGCTGCTGCCGTGGCCAGCATCGAGCGAAAACTGGTGTCGCGTCTGGGTGCACGCGTGTCGTTGCGGCACTCTCCGAAGCGCGGTCGCATCGTGATCGAGTACGCCGGCAACGACGATCTACACCGGATTCTCGAGAAACTGGGGGTCGAGGCCTGATCCCCGCCCCCAGCCGTAGCCCATCCCGGTGATCGGCTGGGTGTTTCCGCATTATTCCCACTGTATCAGTGGGTTTTAATTCCCTATTTTTTCGGGGAATTAACTTGGCAGGCCGAGGAAAGCGCCTTCCTTTTGCGCCACGATGTGGTGGCGCAGGGTGCGAGAGCGGATTTGGCCGCGCCGGGCGGAGGCCCGAGCGGAGCGGGTGCTGACTGAGGCCGTGGATGGCCTCAGCGACGTCGCTGACTACCTGCGCTACGACCCCGTTCCGCCGGTCTGGCGGGAGTTGCGGAAGTACTCCTGGGCCAAGTTGAGGGCGGACGCCTTCGCAGCGGCGATGGTGGCGATCGTTACCATCCCGCAGGCGCTGGGTTTCGCGCTCGTGGTCGGGATTCCGGTGCAGGCGGTCCTGATCACGGCGGTGATCGGCGGAGCGGTCTGCGCCATTCTCGGGACTTCGCGGCACCTGGTTTTCGGCCCGACCAATACCGTCTCGATCATTCTTGCGGGCGCGTTGTTGACGGTGACGGCGTCGCCGCTCACGCCGCTTCAGAAGGTCCTGGTGGTGGGTTTCATGATGGGGGTGTTTCAGCTGGCGGCGGGCTTCTTCAAGTTGGGAACGCTGACCCACTTCATCTCGCGCACGGTCATCGTGGCGTACGTTACGGCGGTGGGGGTGTTGATTGCGGCGGGGCAGGTGGGAAACCTCCTGGGCCTGGGGCGACCGGATGACATCAGTCTTCCGGGGATCGTGGCGCACATCGCGGTGAGCGTGGTGCGGTTTGACCTGAACCCCATGACTGCGGGGGTGGGGGTGGCGAGTCTGCTGCTGATGATTCTGATCCGAAAGCTGCGCCCGCGTTGGCCGGAAGGTTTGATCGTGCTGGGCATCGGCGGCGCGTTGTCGCTTGGGTACAATCTTGCCGCGTTCCAAGTGCCGCTGGTGCGCGATGTCGGTGATGTGGTGGGGCACATGCCGATTTTCGTGGGGTTTCCGACGAACGAAGCGGGTCTGGCGCTGATTCCGCAGCTGGCGAGCGTGGCGTTTGCGGCCGCGATTCTCGGCATGCTGGAGACGGTCTCGATCTCCAAGTCGCTCGCCGCCCGCTCCGGGCAGAAGATTAATGCCAATCAGGAGTTGGTGGCCATGGGTGCGGGCAACCTCGCGGCGACGGCATTCGGCGCGATGCCGGGCTCAAGCTCGTTCGTGCGCAGTGCGGTGTGTTACGAAGCAGGCGCCAAGACCCAGCTCGCCTCCATTTTTTCGAGCGTAATCGTCTTGGCGCTTCTGGTGGTGACAGCGGCGGCGGTTGGGGTGATTCCCGTCGCCTCGCTCGCGGCCTACCTGATTCTGATCGCGATCCGCCTGGTCAACTGGGAGCAGATCCGGATCACGCGTCGCGCGACGCGGTCCGACGGAGTGGTGTTCTGGGTGACGCTGGTCGCCGCGCTCTTTCTCCAACTCGACACAGCGGTGTATGTGGGAATTGGTACTTCCTTGGTGCTGTTCCTGCGCAAAGCGAGTGCTCCGTCGCTGGTGGAGTATGGCTTCAACGACCAGGGGCAGCTCGCGGAGCTGGAAGATCGCGGCAAGCGGCGGGACGCCGCGATTTCGATTGTTCACGTCGAGGGGGAATTGTTCTTCGGCGCGGCGGACCTGTTTCAGGAGCAGGTCCGGTACTTGGCGGATGACGACCAGATTCGGGTGGTAATCCTGCGGATGAAGAACGCGCGGCATTTGGATGCCACGACGGTGCTATCCTTGCTGCAGTTGCACGATTACCTGCAGAAGACTCACCGCCATCTGTTGATCAGTGGCATCAACGAGGATGTGGAGACCGTCCTGCGGCGTTCCGGGGCCTATCGGAAAATCGGAGGGACGAACATCTTTCCGGCCGAGGCGAACCTGACGATGAGCACGAAGCGGGCGCTGCTCCGCGCGAGGGCGCTGCTTGAGGAGGACAATGGCCGCGCGGGAGGAAAGGCGGACGTCAGGATCTTTTATGACCGCAAACGTGGGGGGCAGGGGGAGTCGGCGGCTTCCCAGGCGCCTCACGGGCCAGTCGAGGACTACCAGATCTGAGTCGGATCGTTGCGAGGTGGGCATTGACAATCGGCGGGGTGGACGGTTTTTTACCCTGTTTCCCCATGAGCATCGTCATCGGTATCCTCACGTTTGTTCTCATCCTGCTCTCGCTCTTCATCGTGCTGGTCGTGCTGGCGCAGAAGTCGAAGGACGGAGGCGTGGGTGCGGCCTTGGGCGGTGGAGCCACTGAGGCGGCATTTGGCGCGGAGACCGGCAACGTCCTTTCCCGGGCGACGATCAATGCCTCGATCGCGTTCTTCATCCTGAGCTTCGCGCTCTACCTGGGTCACATTTACCAGCGCAAGCAGGCGGCGGCGACGGGCGGCTCGCTGCCGACGATCACGGTCCCAGCTGCGACTCCGGCTCCCGCTTCGGCGGCCCCGGCTCCGGCGGCTCCCAAGGCCCCGTAAAGCCGATTGGAGCGACGATGAAGGTCCCACGGAGGTTCCGGCGCTTGCCGCGAGCCGCTGCGGGCTGGGTGCTGGGCGCGGGCATGGTGCTCGCCTGGTCGGGCGCAGTCAGCCCAGCGCAGGCACAATCGAGGCGCGTCCGTCCTCCTCCTGATTACGTGCAGCTTTCCCCGCCGGACCAGGCGGAGGGCCGCGCGATTTTGGAGTCGTTTCGGCGCAGCGACCTCGGGGGTGACTGCCACCTTGAGTTTCAGCTCCGAGTCCTCCCGCGCCGAGGTGAGGAGCGGCTCGTGGCGGGTCGGCTCTGGCAACAGGTTGCCCGTGACGGGGTGGCGCGGCGGGTGGAGCTGCAGGCGGGAGCGACCCCAGACTCACCGGTGGCGTTGCGTTTGCTGCTCCGGGGCGGCGAGCCAGGGGGCATCTGGCGGTGGCGGGCCGACTCGGCTGGCGCAGTCGAACGCCTGGGAGGAGCGTCCATGTTCGAAGGATTGTCCGGGACGGATGTGACTCCCTTTGACCTGCAGATGCCTTTTCTGGAGTGGCGCGAGTTTGCCTACGAAGGATTGAAGAAAGTCCGTGGGCGTCCGACGCATGCCTTTCTGCTCTATCCGCCGGACGGTGTCGCCGGGGTTCGTCCGGACCTCGTGGCCGTGCGTGTCTTCATCGATGCGCAGTTTCAGGCCCTGGTGCAGGTCGAGCACCTCGGTGAAAGTGCGGGGGTGCTGCGCTCGGTGCATGTGAATGACCTCAAGCGGCTGGGGGAGCGCTGGATCGTGAAGAGCCTTGATGTGCGTGACGATGCGACGCGCAACAAGACGCGGATCACCTTTGTCGGGGCGGCGCTGGATACGGAGTTTGCCGAAGCCCTGTTCACGCCCGCGGAACTCGGTGCCGCGATCGTCCCGCCCGAGCTCACCTTGATCGCACCATGAATACCCCCGTGAAGGCTGTGGTCTTCGACCTCGATGGTACGTTGGTGGACAGCATGCCGATGGTGCTGCGTGCCTACGCCCATGCGCTCGAGCCGTTCGTGCCGCCGATGAGCCCGCACGACCTCTTCCTGCGTCTCGGCGCTCCGCCGGAGCGTACCTTCGCGGAGATGCTGGCAGGGCCGACCGAGGTGGCGGTGGCGATGCAGCGACTGGTGGAGTACTCTTCGTCGCACTGGCATCACATCCAGGCCTTTCAAGGAATGCACGACGTGCTCCGGGACCTGCGCGCGGCGGCCCGCCGCACCGGCATCTGGACGGGGCGGGATCGGCGCTCGACCGAGGCAATCATGCGCGAGCACCGACTGGAGGCATGGGTTGAGGAACTCGTGTGCGGCGATGATCTGCCCTCGCACAAGCCCGATCCCGCCGGGCTGAGCGCCGTGCTGGACCGTCTCGGAGCAAGGCCGCACGAAGTGTTTTTCGCCGGGGATGCCGACGTCGACGTACTTGCCGGTCACGCCATTGGCGTGCGCACGGTGTTGATTCGACATGGCCGTCCGGTGGCTGACGACGTGCTGCGGCGCGCGTGGCGCGTCGTTGAGACCCCCACTGACGCTTACGCGCTCCTGCGCCAGGCGGCCGGAAGTGTCGTGTAAGTGCAGGGCTGGCCAAGGGCCAGCCGTGCGGGGCGGGCCGCAACCTCTCCGCGACGCACATCGCGTTCGGAACTCGCGTGATGAAGGCCGCGCGGAAGACGGCAGTTGGCCGACCTGATCGATTGGAGGGAGGAGGGGGTTGGCCTTGATGCAGGTATAAAAAGTGGCGCCGCTCTGGGTGTTTTATCCTGTAACCAAAATCCAATGACATGAGCAGTGTCGGGCGCGGTGCGATTTCCATTGCGGATACAACGGGGGCGGTCCTACGACTTTGCTCGAACTTTCACCTACACCTCATGGCCTCCAAAAAAACCGCTGTTGCCAACCCCGTCACGTTTGAGCTCCCGCTTACGCTGATCGACAAGATCGAGCAGGCTCGCGCCAAGCGCGGCCTCAAGTCCGTCAGTGAGGTGATCCGCGTGGCGCTGGAGCAGTTCAACTACGCCGCGTATCAGGTCGCGCGGGTTGAGCAGCGCCAGATTTCCGTGCGCCTTCCGGACGTGCTGAAGAAGAACCTGCAGCGTCAGGCGCGCCTCAAGCGCACGAGCGCGGGCGAGCTCCTGCGTGCGGCCATCGATCACCTCCCCGCCGCCGGGGCCAAGAAGAAGCGCTGAGCGCTTTAATCGGGGCCGGCCGGTCCGGTCCACGCTCACGACAAGGCCGCGCGTCAAAGCGCGGCCTTGCCTTTGCTGGGGTCGGCTGGTTGCGTCGGGGCAATGTCCATGAGCAGCTCACCCGCACCCCTGTCCACTTGGGCCCGTAACATCTCTCCTTCGCCGACCTTGGCGGTCGATGCGAAGGCCAAGGCACTGCAGGCCGCCGGCGAGGACGTCTGCGGATTTGCCGCCGGCGAGCCGGATTTTGACACCCCGCAGCACATCAAGGATGCGTGCGCCGCGGCGCTGGCTTCCGGCAAGACCAAGTATGCGCCGACCCCCGGCATCGAGCCGCTCCGGGCGGCGATCGCCGCCCGGTACCAGGCGGAGTACGGCTGGAAGGTAGCGGCATCCCAAGTCATCGTTTCCCCCGGCGGTAAGTTCTCTTGTTACCTCGGCGTGCTTGCGACCTGTTCGCCGGGCGACGAGGTGATCGTGCCGGCGCCGTTCTGGGTAAGCTATCCGGAAATGGTCAAGCTGGCCGGCGCGACCCCGCGGATCGTCCTCGCGGACGATCGCACCGGATTCAAGCTCACCCCGGCGGCGTTGGAGGCGGCGATCACGCCGCGGACGCGACTGGTGATCTTGAATTCTCCGTCGAACCCCACGGGTGCCGTGTACCGCCGGGAGGAACTGGCGGCGCTGGTCGAGGTGGCGGTCCGGCATAATCTCTACATCCTCTCGGACGAGATGTACGAGCATCTCGTTTATGACGGCGCGCGACCGACGTGCGTCGCGACGCTGAGTCCGGAAGCGGAGGCCCGCACGATCGTGGTCGCCGGATTCTCGAAGACCTATGCGATGACGGGTTGGCGGCTCGGGACGACGGTGGCCCCGGCACCGATTGCGAAGGCGATTTCGGAGCTGCAGAGCCAGATGACCTCCAACGTGACGACTTTCGCGCAGTATGGTGCGCTGGCGGCCTTGCAGGAGAAGGAGAAGACCACCGCGGCTCTCTCCGTGATGCTGGCGGCGTTTGATCGGCGTCGGCGTAGCCTCCACGCCTCGCTCAACGCGATCCCAGGCATCACGTGCCTGCTCGCTGAAGGTGCCTTCTACCTCTTCCCGAACATCTCGAGCTTTGGGATCTCGGACCAGGAATTCTGCGCGCGCCTGCTCGACCAAGAGAAGGTGGCGGCGGTGCCGGGGAGTGCCTTCGGAGCGCCGGGCTATCTGCGTCTGAGCTACGCGACGAGCGACGCCATCATCGCCAAGGGCGTGGAGCGTCTCGCGCGGTTCTGTCGCGGGCTCTGAGCTTGACCCGCGAGGCGGTTCGCATGCCCTCCGCCGGTTCCCTTCGCGTCTGGCTCGCGGCCACTCGTCCGAGGACGTTGCCCGCCGCCGTGGCGCCGGTGCTGGTGGGCACGGCTCTGGCGTGGCACGACGGACGTTGGATCCCGGCGGCGGCGCTGGGCTGTCTCGCGTTCGCGCTGTTGGTGCAGATCGCGACCAACTTCGCGAACGATTACTACGATTTCGTGAAGGGGGCCGACACCGCGGAGCGGGTCGGCCCGAGGCGTGCGGTGGCCAGTGGGCTGATCGCGCCGGGCACAATGCGGCGGGCGATGTTCATCACCTTCACCGCCGCGTTCGCGGCTGGCCTCGGTCTACTGCCCTACGGGGGATGGCCCCTGCTCGTGATCGGGATCGCGAGCATCCTGAGTGGCGTCGCCTACACGGGGGGACCGTATCCACTTGGCTATAATGGACTCGGGGACGTGTTCGTGTTTCTCTTCTTCGGATTGGTCGCAGTCGGGGCCACCTACTTCGTCCAAGCGGGGATGCCTGGGGGCGAGGTTTGGCTCGCCGGGTCCGCAATCGGACTTCTGGCGGCGAATATTCTCGTCACGAACAATCTACGCGATGCGGACACCGACGTCCGTGCGGGCAAGCGGACGACGGTCGTTCGCTTCGGCAGGTCTTTTGGCCGAGCTCAGTTTGCGCTCTCGCATGCGTTCGCACTGCTGGTCCCGGTGGTTCTCCTGGGGTGGGGGGCGTCGGGTTGGATTCTGCTTCCGTGTGTACTTGCTCCCGTGGCGTGGATCCAGACCCGTCGCGTCTATCGCGAGACGGCCCCGGCCCAGCTCATCGTCCTTCTCGGTCAATCAGGACGTTACGTGGCGCTGTACGCGCTGCTGTTCGCGGTGGGTGTGGTGCTGGATCGCTGAGTCTGAGCGAAAAAAAGGCACCGCCACAAAGCGGTGCCGGAGAGCGGAAGCCGAGTTAGGCTCGGCGAACGGACGTCCTTAGATCTTGGCCAGCAGCCGTTCCTTGAGGGCGGGCTTCTGGATCATGCCTACGAGTGTGTCCACCAACGTGCCGCCCTTGAAGAGCAGCATCGTCGGAATTGCACGGACATTGTATTGAGCGGCCAACTGGTCGTTATCGTCGACATTCACCTTGGCGATGGTGACACGTCCCTTGAGCTCAGCGCCGAGCTCATCGAGAATCGGCGCGATGGCCTTGCAGGGGCCGCACCAAGGGGCCCAGAAGTCGACGAGGACCGGGGTGGGGGAGTTGATCGCCGCCTGGAAGCTGGCGGCATTGAGTTCGATGGTGTTGGCGGACATGGTAAAGGGACGGGGTGGGTTCAACGCGGCGAGGACTTGTGCAGGATCTCGGCGAGTTCGCGTGGGTCGACCGTTTCCAGGTGGCGATCCCGGCGCTTGAGCTCCTCGAACGTCTTGATGACGGTCTCGGTCATGCGGCCGTGAGTCTCCTCTGAGCCGCCGACGAGGTGGAACTGCTCGCCTTGGGTGATGCGCTTGTGCCCGTCGTCACCGTCGAGCCCAACCCCGAGGAGGCCAGCCTTGCCGGCCGGCGGCTTCGCGGCGGAGGGACGTTTCTTGGCGGGCTTCTTGCTCACGCCAACACCGTGCTTCCTTCCGCCGTGGTTTCAAGTGGGTTTTCCGTGGTCGCTGCGGCGATTTCGCCCGGGACCGTGGCAGTCGTCGGCACCGTGTCTTCGACGGCGGTGCAGATGATGTCCGTGAAGGCATCGTCCTGCCGAATCGCGAGCTTGCGGAGCCGGGTCAGCTCAAGGACGGCAAGAAACGTGGCCACGAGGACGCGCAGCGTGGTGCGGTTGGGGAACAGGTCAGAAAAGACAAACGACTTCGTGGTCTGGAGTCTTTGAAGGAGTGACTCCATCTGGTCCGAGACAGTCACCTGCTCGTCGCGGATCTCGCCGACGACGAGCTTCTCGGCGAGGCGGCGGAGCACGATGTTGAACGCATTCCAGAGCTCGATTCGGTCGACTGGCTTGAGGGGACGGTCGTCCTCCGAGACGGACTGCTCGACGACCCGGCGCGGCAGCTTGTCCTGCTCGAACTGGGCGAGCGCGGCGAGCCCGCCGGCGGCCTCCTTGAACTTCTTATACTGGAGAAGCTGGTGGACCAGTTCCCAACGAGGATCCATCGCGTCGTCGTCAGCGTCGTCCGCGACGGCGGCATGGCCCTTGGGGAGCAGCATGCGGCTCTTGATCTCCATCAGGGAGGCGGCCATGACGAAGAACTCGCCGGCGATCTCGAGATCGAGCTGCTGCATGGAGTGCAGCACGTCGATGTACTGTCGGGTGACGGCCTCGATCGGGATGTCGTAGATATCGAGTTCGCTCTTCCGGATGAGGAAGAGCAGCAGGTCGAGGGGGCCCTCGAAGGCGGGCAGCTTAATGCGGTAATCGGCGTCGGGAACCACGGTCGCAGCGATGGTTGGCTGAGCGGTGCGGGCGGCAACGAAAAACGCGCGCGCCGCTCATCCCCGGCGCAGGACGGCGGCGTAGAATCCGTCGGTATCGTAAAGCGACGGCAGGAGGGTGTGGCCCCCTGCCGAGGGGAGGGCCCGCGGCAGAACTCCGAGGGGAGCGGCGAGTGGCTGAAAGTCTGGGTGGAGCAAACGGAACCGTTGGATGACGTCCTCGTTTTCGGTGTTCGTCAGTGAGCAGGTCGCGTAGACGAGCAATCCCCCGGGTCGGACCAGTGCGTGATAGCGCTCGAGCAGCGCAGCCTGCTGGGCGGCGTAGGCTGCGACGTTTTCGGGCGACGTGCTCCACTTGAGGTGGGGTGAGCGGCGCCAGGTACCGGTGCCGCTGCACGGAGCGTCGACGAGTACCCCATCGAAGGAGGCGGCGGTATGCTTGGCCGGATCGGGAGTGATCTCGATGGTGCGGAGCCCGGCACGCCGGGCCCGGAGTTGCAGCTCGGCGAGAGCCTCGGGACGGATGTCGTGGGCGATCACCTTGCCCTGCGACCCGAGACGGCGGGCCAGGTGCAGGCTTTTTCCTCCGGCTCCGGCGCACCCGTCCAGCCAGTGTTCGCCTGGGGAAAGGGGCAACTGTTCCACGATCCATTGGGAACCCAGATCCTGTACCTCGATGAGACCCTCCGCGTAGGCGTCGCTTCGCGTCAGATCGACCTCGCCCTCGACGCGCCATGCGGAGGGGAGATCCGCTGATGGGGTGAAGGACCAGCCGCGTTCGCGGAATTCGGTCTCGACTCGCTCCGGTTGGTTGGTCTGCAGGCGTAGCCACAGGGGAGCTCGTTGCGCAAGGGAGTCGTAGAGGGGGCTGATGAAAGCGCCCGGACATTCCGTCCGAAACCATTCCGGCAACAGACAGCGATCGACGCGCGCGAGGCCCCGGGCTTGCAGGATGGCCGCTCGCTCCGCCACGGCCCCGCCGCTCGCCGGCCAGTCGCCGGTCACGGCCTGCTTCAAGGGCCGCGTCGCGGGTTGCTCTGCGGACAACCAGATGATCGCGGCCAGCGCGGTGTCGTCGAGCGGTTCACTGGGTTCCGGGAGCCAGCTCCGGTAGCGGAGCGCCGTGTACGTGAGTTCGCGGTAAAGGCGTCGGTCCCGTGAACCGAAGCGCCGATCCTGGCGCAGGCGCATCTCCAAGCGCGCCGGGAATGAGCGGTCCGTTGCCGCGAACGGGCCGAGCTGGCGCCACAGGTGACGGAAGACCTCCGCCTGACCGCGAGCGACGTTGGACGGGAGCGAGAGCACGGCGCTCAGAACCGCGCGCTTTCGATCTGCACGACGAATCCGAAGGAACCTTCGCGCTTCCGACCCTCGTAGAAGTTCACGCCATATCCCAGCACCCAGAGTCGATCGAGCGTCTGGCGGATGCCGAAGGTCTGCTGGACGAAGCGGGCCTGTCGGGTGTCGTAGTGAAGACGGGTAAAGCCCTCGTAGACTTCGTTGAGCCGGTAGCCTGCATCCAAGATGTACTCCTCGATTCGGCCGCGAAGAAAGTGCGTACCCACGCGCAGGGTCCACCATTCGCTGTTGGTCACGGTCAGCCCGGTGTTCAATTCGTCGAGTTCACTCCGTTCGGTGGCGAGGCGCTGGTAGAGATCGAAACGCATCCACTCGAAGGGCGTGAGCGCGAGGCCTGCATGCAGCTCGGAAAGCGCGCGGGTTCCAGACGGTCGATCAAAGCGAAGATCGGCGGCAAGGGAGAGCGCGGCAAGATCACGTGAGCCATAGGTGCGGTCACGAGTCTGGAGAACGTTGTCTAGTCCGAGACGCAGCGTGTTCAGGGGGGCCAACGCGTCGACGCTGCGAGTCGAGTCGAGCCCCAAGGGCTGTAGGTAGGTGGAAAAGTCGCGTCGGTCGATCGCGGGGGGCGTGGTCGTCTTGCCGCCGGCACGGGCGATGTGACGGTAGGAGAGCCGGGGAACGACGCGATGCCGCAGGCCGTCGATGTTCCACTTCTCGTTGCGATAGGGGAAGGTTGCCTGCGCCTGCAGCTCAGCATCGAAGCCGACCTCGGTGAGGCTGCGCCGGAGGGAGGACTGGCCAAAAGCAGGGGCAAGGCCGCCGTAGCGCGTGAAGCGTGCGCCGGCGACCGGCGTAAACACGATTCCCGGAGCCGGCACCGAGGTCTGCGTCACGCCGTAATACGCATCAAATCGGTCGCTGCGCAGCGTGGGAGATAGCCGCAAAGGATCTTCCTCCCGCAGCCAGGCGTACGACGCATGTCCGCGTTGGTGGAGACGAAGTGAGGCGGGGCCGAGCGACCGCGGGAGCAGCGTCGCGGTCAGTTCCGGCAGGCGCTCCTGGACGCGGAAGGTACGATTGAAATTCGGCCGTGCGAAGGCTTCGAGGGCGAACGTCGGAGCCAGGTACGTGGCGGCCAGGAACGAGTCGGGGTGCTGTGATTGCTCGAAGCTGTCCGGCCGGAAGTCGCGGAGGATCTCGGAATCGCTCCAGCGACTGACCTGAGCCGTGAGGGTGAGGCGCTCGCCTTCGTGCTGGAGGTGGCGCCATTCGAGAAAGCCGCGATTGGCCCCGATCGGACGATTCAGGATGTCGCGCTCGCGGTCTCCGCCGTCACGGATGAAGCCGCTGCGGATTGACCCCCGGATCTGCTGGGTTGCGTCACGCAATCCGTAGGTGGCCAGCGGTCCAATGAGCACGCCGCGACTCGAGTACAGACCGAGCGAACCACCGGCCTCAAGGGCGGGAGCGACCGGCACCTGCAGGTCGAGTTCCGCGAACGCACCGAGCGTGCGACGATAGCCGGCACCGAGGGTGGCGTAACGGATAAATGCCTGGTCGGCGGGAATCGGGAAACTCGGGAGAGGAATCTGCGGTCCTCGTCCGAGTCCGATGCGACCGCCCTTGAGTTGGATGCTATCGTCTGGCCGGAGTGTCAGGAGGTCCGCGCGCAGCGTCGGAGTCCAAGGTCCCGGCTCGCGGAAGGTGGCGACCGCCTCCTCCACGATGATCTCCTTGGCGGTGCCGTGGATCCGGGTGCCGGTCAGATAGATCGGATCTGCGCCCAGTCGGAGATGAGACACTTCAAAGGACTGGTCAGCGCGGCGGTAAAGGAGTTCGTCCGCGAGGAGGCGTCGCCCCTCGCGTTGGAAGATTACGTTCCCGCGTGCGCGAGCGACTTGGGTCCGGTAGTTGTACCGGATCTCGTCGGCGGTGAGGCTGGTGGTGCCGTCGACGAGACGCGCGTTCCCCCGGCGGATATTCTCGCCCGCCGCCAGATCTGTCTCTGAGACGTCCGCCGACAAGTCGAAGCGTGTCTCCGGAGCGGGAGCGGCGGGCAGGAGCGAGTAGCCGAGGACAAGGAAGAGGAGTGAGGCGAACCGCACGGACTCAGCGAACCGCGCTCCCGGGTGGGAAGCAAGACGCGGATGCCGGCTCATCGGCGGACCCGAGACTAGGCTAGACGCACGGGGAACGATCGGGTTAGGGTCGAGGACCGTCTCCCGTGATCCTGCCATCGTCCTCGCTTGAGCGCTTCCTGAATGCGACGGCCAATCGGCCGCACGATGAGCTGGGCATGCATCCCCATCGCGTGGGGCGCGCGGCTGGCGTGGTGGTCCGGGCGTTCGTCCGGCACAGCGTGGCCTGCGCGGTGGTCGATCCGGCCTCGGGCGAGGTCTGGCCAATGGAGTCCCTCGCTCCCGAGGGATTCTACGAGTGCTTCATTCCGCGCCGAGAGGTTTTTTCTTACCAGTTGCGCGTGACCCAGGACAACGGCGAGACGCGGCAGCGGCACGATCCGTACGCGTTCCTGCCAACCTTGGGAGAACAGGACCTCTACCTCTTCAACGAGGGCAATGAACATCGGATCTACGACAAGCTCGGCGCCCATCTGCGCACGGTGAACGGCGTGCCGGGGGTTTCGTTTGCCGTGTGGGCGCCTAATGCGCGTCGGGTCTCGGTCGTAGGTAACTTCAATGGTTGGGATGGCCGCTACCATCCGATGCGTCCGTTGGGTGCATCAGGGGTGTGGGAGCTCTTCATTCCGGGCCTCAGGGCTGGGGAGTGGTACAAGTTCGAGCTGGTGGACGTGCGCGGGCAGGTCCGGCTGAAGACGGACCCGTTCGGCACCTATTTCGAGGCCCCGCCGGGCAACGCCGCCATTGTCCACGATCCTCGACGCCATGTGTGGTCTGACTCGGCTTGGATGCAGCGACGGATCCACGAAGCCGGCCAGTTGGATCGCCCGATGTCGATTTACGAGGTTCACCTCGGTTCGTGGCGCCGTCGGGTCGAGGACGCGAATCGACCGCTGACGTACCGGGAACTGGCGCCCGCGCTGGCGGATTATGCGGTCGAGATGGGCTTCACGCACATCGAGATCATGCCGATCGCGGAGCATCCGTTTGACGGTTCATGGGGCTACCAAGTCACGGGTTTCTTCGCGCCGACCCATCGCTACGGCAGCCCGGATGACTTTGCGTGGTTCGTCGATCACCTGCACCAGCGGGGCATCGGGGTGATTCTGGACTGGGTCCCGGCGCACTTTCCGCGCGACAGTTTCGCGTTGGCGGAGTTCGATGGCACGCACCTCTACGAACACGCAGATCCGCGGCAGGGCGCCCACATGGACTGGGGGACGTTGATCTTCAACTACAGTCGCAACGAGGTCCGCTGCTTCCTGCTCGCCAATGCCCTGGCCTGGCTGGATCGCTATCATCTCGATGGGCTCCGCGTGGATGCCGTCGCCTCGATGCTCTACCTCGATTATTCGCGGAAGGAAGGAGAATGGGTGCCGAATCGGCACGGTGGTCGTGAGAATCTTGAGGCGATCGAGTTCCTCAAGCTCACCAACGATCTGGTTCACCACTACTATCCGGGTGTGCGGATGATCGCCGAGGAGAGTACGTCATTTCCGGGGGTGTCGCGACCGACGGCGGAAGGCGGTCTCGGTTTTGACTTCAAATGGAACATGGGGTGGATGCACGATACCTTGCGTTACTTCGCGAAGGATCCGATTCACCGCAAGTGGCACCAGAACGACCTGACGTTCGGCATGCTCTACCAGTACGCGGAAAACTTCATCACCGTGTTCTCACACGATGAAGTGGTGCACGGGAAGGGGTCGATGCTGATGAAGATGTCGGCCTGGCATGTCACCGAGAAGGCCGCGAACCTTCGAGCGCTCTACGGCCACATGTGGCTGTGGCCGGGGAAGAAGCTTCTCTTCATGGGCGGGGAATTCGGGCAGAGTGCCGAGTGGGCGTACGCGCGCTCGTTGGACTGGCACCTCACCCAGTACCTTGATCACGAGGGGCTGCGGCTGCTCGTGCGTGACCTGAACCAGCTGTACCGCGAAGAGCCGTCGCTGGGGACAAACGACTTGAACCCCGGCGGCTTCCGCTGGATCACCTGCCACGACTCGCAGGCCAGCGTGATTGCGTTTCTCCGAGTGGATCCGCAGGAGCAGTCCCTCCTCGCGGTCATCGGTCATTTTACTCCAGTGATCCGTTCCGGGTATCGGCTGGGGCTCCCGCGCCGGGGACGGTGGCGAGAGCTGATCAACACGAACAGTCAGTACTACGGCGGTAGTGGCCTCGGCAACCACGGTGGAGTCGAGACCGAGGAGGTCGCTGCCGACGGATTCGAGCAGAGCGTGCAGCTCACGCTACCGCCGCTTTCGACGACGGTGTTGAAGTGGACGCCGTCCTCAGCCTGACGTCTTTGACTGGCTGAATTCGGTCAGCTGCCGGGCGAGCGCGGCGGCCCCGCGGTCAATCCACGCCCGCCCGAGGTCGGCGCGGGCCGCGGTGGCGTCTCCCATCACGCCGCTGCGGGAAACGTCCGACGTGAGCCAGGCGAACGTTGCGGGAGCCTTCTCTGGGCGCAGCTGGCCGGGGTCATCGATTCGGGCGGGGTATTCGCAGACTAAGCGGTCGCTGCGGACGAGCTCTGGCGCGACCGCGAGCATGAGGGAGGTTTCCCAGGTGCCGCCGTGGAAGCCGTAGGCCCTTTCCTGGGCAGGTAAATCCGGTGATGCTGGCACGGAGAGCAAAGCGGTGCGAAGCCCGAGCGTGGTTTGCACTTCGCGCAACGCGTAGGTGAGGACGGCGCTGTTTCCTCCGTGCGTGTTGAGGATCGCAAGGCGACGAAATCCCCACGCTTGGAGCTGGCGGGCCTGGGAGAGGAGTATTGAACGTAATGAACAGGCCGATACGCTCAGGGTGCCCGGAAAACCGCGGTGCTCGTTGCTCTTTCCGTAAGAAATAGCTGGAGCGATCCACAGCGGGTGGCTTGGGGGTAGTTTGGGGAGCAGCGCCGAAATCCAGACCTCGCCAAGAAAGGCATCCACGCCGACGGGGAGGTGAGGGCCATGCTGCTCGATCGCGCCGGTCGGCAGCAGCGCGACGGCGTCGTCGAGCCCACCGGCGGTGAGAGCCGCGAGTTGCCGCGGCGTGAGCCGGGAGAGGTGCGGGCCGAGGCGATCGAACGGCAGCGGCGAGGCTGCGGCGGGCAACTCCGGCATGCGATGCCAAGCGGTCAGTGCCGGCGCGTTACCGGGGGTGCGATGGGCCGCGATCTCGCCCAGCAGGTGGCGAAGCCGTGACGCGGCCTCGGCGGCAAGGCGCGGCCCGGATAGAGTGGGGTCCGGTACCAGATGGGGCGGGACGTTCCAGTAGCCTGGACGGCGTTCGACGTCGGAACAGTCGGGAGCGCGGCTGGCCGCTTCGGGGACGGTTCCCAGCAGCGAGGCTCCGA
>JACCDP010277417.1_pt1 | contig 24741 bp, 19 predicted proteins | sample 7445841 | NCBI WGS metagenome assembly JACCDP01 (sample SAMN15323441, study PRJNA562643) | freshwater metagenome | isolation source: river surface water | place: USA:Blue River Watershed | collected 2017-08-17
ATTCCATCATTAGCTTTAAAGCCTTGGATGAAGACATCATTCTGCGTGTGGTGGATAAATTCCTCATGCAGCTTGAAGAGCAATTACATGAGAAAAAAGTGGAAGCTGTCTTCACTGAGGATTTACGTAAATTCCTTGCTAAGAAAGGCTTTGACCCACTCATGGGAGCCCGTCCAATGTCACGTCTGATACAAGACATGATACGTAAGGGCTTAGCAGATGAACTCTTGTTTGGTAAGTTAGTATCAGGCGGTCGTGTGACTGTCGATATTGACGATAAAGACGAGATCAAACTGGCGTTTACCGAAGGTGATGCACCGCCAGCAGCCCCACCGCAAGAAGCAGCAGAAGTCGAATAAGCTGCTCTTCAAGTAAAAAAACCCAGCCACTGTTAAGGTGTGCTGGGTTTTTTTATATGTGATGATTATTTGAGAGTGAATGTAATTGCTCTAATTGATCACTTGGACATATCGTCCTTTTTCATTTCATCTTTTTTCATATTATCTTTAGACATGTTGTCTTTTTTCATTTCATCTTTCTTCATACTATCTTTTTTCATGTGATCCTTTTTCATTGCATCTTTAGACATAGCATCCTTAGACATTGAATCTTTCTTCATGCTGTCTTTGGACATGTCGTCTGCATAGGCGGACATAGTTAAAGCTGAAATTAAGAGAGTTGCTAACAAAGTCGAAATTTTTTTCATTTAAAGCTCCTTAAGTAAAATTAATAGCAGTACATTGCTTTTTTGAGGGAATAAATTCAACTTCCACCAAACCAGTTATAACCTTGGTCTTCCCAATATCCGCCAGGATTGGCATTGGTTACAAAAATCTCTTGAATATATTTCGGGTTCTTATAGCCTAGCTTTGTTGGCATCCTAAGTTTCATGGGGTAACCATATTTAGCTGGTAAAACTTCATCTGCATAAGTTAGCGTTAACAAAGTTTGGGCATGCATCGCGGTTGGCATATCTATGCTGGTGTAGTAATCATCATGACATCGAAAACCTACAAAGCTAGCGTTAGTATCAGCACCAATACGTTTTAGAAAATCACTAAATCGCACGCCACCCCACTTACCAATAGCGCTCCAGCCCTCCACGCAAATATGTCGTGTAATTTGGCTTATTTGAGGAATGGCATGCAGTTCGGCTAGCGTCCAATCTTTTTTATCTTGTACTAATCCTGAAACTTTTAACTTGAAATCCTCAGGGCTGGAACGAATCTCATCTTCACCATAGTAAGCATTAAATGGGAATGGATTAGTTAGCATATCCTCTGAATAAGTTGGCGCCATTTTATTCGGATCAAACAACCAACCCTGTACGCGATCATTAAAGCGTGACATCACCATCAGAGCTTTTTCAATCGAATCTTCATTGTTTAATGTGCAGCCACTTAACATTGCAATAGCACCAAGGCTCAAAGCTTTTTTGCCCAATAAACGTCGAGTGGGTGCATCACATTCCTTGTAAATATCTTTAATTATTTCTTTTTCATGGCGAATAAAAATTGTAGTGTTATTAGCCATATCATTTTCCTCGAATCATGATTAGTAATGTCTTAGGCACCAAAGTCACCATCACTAAATGGACGATACAAAAAAATACTGCATAAACCATCGCAAAAAAATGAATAATGCGTGCATTATCAAAATCGCCCATCAATTCGCGTAGCAGAGGAAATTGAACCGGCTTCCAAATCACCAAGCCTGACATGACTAAAATAACGATATCTATCATTATGGATAGATAAGCTAATTTTTGTATGGTGTTGTATTGACTTAAATCATCATGCGAGAGCTTGCCTTTTATAGTGGCGAGCACATCCTGAAAGAATTCTTTTGGTTTGATGGGGAAAAATTTCTTCCTCATCCTACCTGTTGCGAAGTTCAATATGAGATATATCAAACCATTGGCAACTAAGAGCCACATAAATGCAAAATGCCAAAGGAGTGCGCCACCTAGCCATCCACCTAGAGTGAAAGCTTTGGGAATCATGAAGTCAAAAATAGGTGAGGCGTTATAAATTTTTAACCCACTCATGATCATGATCAACACAGCAATAGCATTGAGCCAGTGTGTCATCCTTACAAAGAATGGTGCAATTGAGGTTTGAATTAACTTGTTCATGGACGCATCATATGAAATGATCGCTCTCAATTGATCTCAAATTTTATACAATTCATCCCAATGGATAAGCTTTCTTCTCTCTTGCGAAATTTTGAAATTACAACCAAGGTTTTTGGTTATGGCACCCTTTGTGGAGAATCTGAGTTTGATATTCAACCTGGCTTAGGCCATATTCACATCATCAAAAGAGCGCCCCTAGAGATTATTTTTAAAGATAGAAAATCTTTGTTTATTGATGATCCATCGGTCATTTTTTTTCCTAAGCCGACTGCACATGCTTTTAAGTCTCTAAAGGATCATGGTGCAGATATGGTCTGCGCTACTGTTTCTATAGGAAATGGAATTCAAAATCCCCTAACTATGGGGTTACCTGAAGTTTTAGTTATCCCGATTTCACAACTAACAGATTTTGAGAAGATTTTTGATTTGCTTTATCAAGAAGCGTTTGATGATAGATGTGGAAAACAGCAAGCTATTGATCATTTAATGGACTATTTAATAGTGCGTATATATCGATTCGCCATTCAAGAAAATTTAATTACCTCTAGCGCAATAGCTGGCTTGTCAGATCCAAAAATTACTAAAGCTGTTGAAGCGATTCATCGCAACCCAGGACATAGTTGGTGTCTAGATACCTTGGCTTGCGAAGCAGGTATGTCTAGGGCTAGGTTTGCTGAGTATTTTAAGGAAAGAGTTGGTATTGCCCCCATTAACTACTTAACTGAGTTAAGAATTAATGTGGCAATGCGTCGTCTGCAGCAAGGAAAGTCTATTAAGTCGTTATATGGAGAATTAGGCTATTCATCGGCATCATCATTTACAAGAGTTTTCCTGCAAAAGATTGGTATGAGTCCTAAAGCGTGGCTTGCAAATAACTCTATTTCTGATTGAAATAAGATTTATTAATCAAGGTGTTGCAGATTTTCCACTTGTTGGTTTTTGTTTGATCTGACCAATAATGTCTTGCATCAGTCTTAGTCGTTCATTAGTAAGCGGATGTGCTGCCGTATATTTTTCATTATTCTTTATTGCAGCTAATTTTTGTAGTGTGAGAGGGAGTTGTTCAGCTTCATATCCCGCTCTGACTAACATGGCAATTGCTACACGATCTGCAGCTTGATCGAGATTGGCAGGCATGACTTTTTGATCTTTGATTAGTGCATCGCCTACATTATTTCGCAATACAGGAATTAATCCGTCAATTGCTTGCGCTGCATTAGCAGTCATCTGCAATGAGGCAGTATGTTTAAGTGTACTGTGCGCTATTTCACGGGCAATGATGGCAGCTAGGTCTGTATCAGAGGAGAAGGCTTCCAACATGCCACGCGTAATAAGTATGCGTCGTCCATCATTAAAAGCATGAATCACATCACTATTACCAAGTTCTAGATTAAATGCACAGGCTAAGGTGAGTGGGATATTGAAGCTATAAATTAGCCCATTACGTTCTATAGAAATGGGTAAATTAACGCTATGCGACATTAGCGTGCTTAAGAGTCTTGCAGTCTCTGTTTCTGCATTGATGCCAAATGGGATAGTTTGATTTTGTACTTTTAAAAAAATATCACCACGCTTAATGCCAGCACGCTCAGCACCGCCACCTTCTAAAATACTCGCCACTTGTAAGCGATCAGTTAATTTAAAAAGTTTGTTTGCGTTCGGAGCAAGTTCGGAAGAATAGGAATATTGATTTTTTGCTGTAAACCCCATGATATTTCGTGTGGCGGATTTACATAGGGGCGCATTCTTCACAAGCAGAGGAGCAGCGATACGATAGAGCTTTTCTTGATTGGCAACGTAGCGAACTAATTCATCTTGTTGATTGTTAGAGGTATGGCGCTCAAGCTGCAGCATGCTGCTAGAACAAGCCTGTAAAAGGCTGCAAAAAAAACCAAGAAAAATTATTCTTATGTGATGAGATAGATGCGTACAAAAAGAACGCTGCGTGATATTTTCTTTAACAGCGATAATGTTATGCATTACTGTTGCAGTGCTATGCATAGCTGATCCTTCGCTTAGGATCATGGCTTTATTTTTTTCCAGTGCTACCAAAACCACCGGCACCACGTGAGCTGGAATCAAATTCATCCACCACATTAAATCCAACTTGCAATACAGGCACGATAACTAATTGGGCCAATCTATCCATAGGGTTGAGTACAAATTCAGTATTGCCGCGATTCCATGTGGAGACCATTAATTCACCCTGATAGTCTGAATCAATTAAGCCAACTAAATTGCCTAGTACGATGCCATGTTTATGACCCAAGCCACTGCGCGGCAAAATCATTGCAGCATAAGCGGGATCAGCTAAATGAATAGCAAGACCAGTTGGTATAAGATGCGTAGTGCCAGGTTGTATATGCAAGGGTTCATTGATACAAGCACGTAAATCTAAACCGGCACTACCTGCAGTTGCATAAGCAGGTAACTGATCTTTCATACGTGGGTCAAGAATTTTAATGTCTATAGTTTTCATCTTATGCTTCTTCTTTTTTAAACAGGAAGTTGATTAAAAAAATACGGCGCTACAGTCTGCGTGCAATTTCAGCTATGAGTTGTTGGGCAAGCGTGTCTTTATCAGCGCGTCCTAATGGATGATCACCTTGCGCATCAAACAGCACGAGTTCATTCTCATCTTTGCCAAAAGTTTGAGGGCCTATATTTCCCACTAAAAGTGGTATGCCTTTTTTCTCGCGCTTGGTGCGACCGTATTCCAGTAGATTCTCAGATTCTGCAGCGAATCCTACGCAATACGGTGGTTTAGGTAGTGCTGCTACTGCCGCTAAGATATCGGGATTTTGTTCAAACTGAAGTTCTGGTGATGTCCCATTTTGTTTTTTAATTTTTTGCTGACTCACTTCACTCACACGCCAGTCAGCAACAGCAGCAACTGCAATGAAAATATCTTGATGTGCGACATGCGCCATCACAGCGTCATACATATCGCGTGCAGTAATGACAGATACTATCTTGATGCCAAAGGGTGCTGGTAGGGCAGTGGGGCCACTCACTAAAGTCACTTCAGCACCAGCTGCATGTGCTGCGCGTGCTAAGGCATACCCCATTTTGCCAGACGAGAGATTGGTAATACCGCGAACTGGATCGATAGGTTCAAAGGTGGGGCCTGCGGTAATTAATACTTTTTTAGCTTGAAATAATTTAGGCTGAAAAAATGCAAGCAGCATTTCCACTAGTTGTTCAGGCTCTAGCATACGGCCTAAGCCAGTTTCACCACATGCTTGTTCACCCGCAGCCGGACCACATAAGCTCACACCATCTTGCTTAAGTTGGTCTACATTGCGTTGCGTTGCAGGGTTCTGCCACATTTCTACATTCATAGCTGGTGCTACTAACAAAGGCACAGTGCTAGGGCGTGCAAGACAGAGCGTGGAGAGTAAATCATCAGCTGCACCATGCACGAGTTTGCGCATAAAATCGGCAGAGCAGGGAGCAATTAAAATCGCATCAGCATGTCGCGTGAGATCAATATGCGCCATGTTATTGCTGATGCGACTATCCCACTGATCGGTAAACACTGGCTTACCAGTTAATGCCTGCATTGTCACAGGTGTAATGAAATGACGTGCTGCTTCAGTCATTACAACTTGTACTGAAGCACCGGCTTTAATCAGCGCGCGTGCTAACTCCGCGGCTTTATAACAAGCGACGCCACCTGTGAGACCTAAGACGATGTGCTTACCGGTTAATGACATATAAACGCCTAATCTGGTTTAACGCTTTACTCTGCGTAATTCATCCACCACAAATAATATAGCGCCAATAGTAATGGCGCTATCAGCAACATTAAAGGCTGGCCAGTGCCAGTTATTTATATGTAAGTCGATAAAATCAATTACATGACCATAGGCGAGTCGGTCTATTAAATTTCCTACTGCACCACCTAGGATAAGGGTTAAAGACCAACAAAATAATTTTTGCTCAGCATGACGTCGTAAGAGCCAGATGATAAAAACAGAAGCTGCAATGGAAACTACAGAAAAGAAATAACGCTGCCATCCAGGTTGATCAGCTAAGAAACTAAAAGCAGCCCCTTTGTTATACACCATGACTAGATTGAAATAAGCATTGATGAATTTAGTAGATTCAAATGCCAATACTCTTTCGAAAGTAATTTTAGTCAACTGGTCCAGTAGCATGATGATGGCAGCGATTCCCAACCACATCATCAGTCGTGGTGAGCTTTCGTTAAGACTGTTATCGCCACTATTCTTTTTACCCATCATCATTCCAAAGAAATAAAAATGTTAAACAGCGTTAGGCCGCTCGGCGTTTTTCGCCAGATCCAAACAAGTTAGCAACACAGCGACCACAAAGACCGATATGTTCAGTATGTGAATCTACGTCAGCGCGATAGTGCCAGCAACGTTCACATTTTTTATACGCAGAAGCTTGTACTTGTATGCTTACAGTATCAGCGTTATCAGCCTGAATTAATGTAGCGGCCGAGGTAATTAATACAAACTTCAAATCATCGCCTAAACTTTGTAGCAAGTGATACGCATCACCGGAGGCACAAATTTCTACTTCAGCTTGTAAAGATGAACCAATCGCACCAGACACACGCAATTCTTCTAACTGCTTCAATACATCATTACGTATAGTTTTTATTGCCGTATATTTTTCTAATAAATCGGAAGCTTGATCAATTTTTGGCAAGACATAAAATAATTGCGTAAAAATCGTTTCTTGTGATGCTTGGTAAGTTTTTTCATCCGCAAACACAGCCCATGCTTCTTCTGCGGTAAAAGAAAGTATAGGCGCCATTAAAGGCAAGAGAGATTGTGTAATGTGCCAAATCGCTGTTTGGGCAGAACGACGAGCAGCAGAGGTGACACCACTGGTATATAAACGATCTTTCAGTATGTCGAGATAAAAGCCACCTAAATCTTCCGAGCAGTACATTTGAAGTTTAGCGACGACAGGATGAAATTCATAATCTTGAAAATGCTGATGTATCTCTGCTTGTAATTGCGTCATACGCGCAATCGCATAACGATCGATTTCTAATAATTCATGCACAGGAACCGCATCGGTTGCAGGATTAAAGTCGGAAGTATTAGCTAACAAGAAGCGCAAGGTATTACGAATGCGGCGATAGCTCTCTACAACGCGTTTAAGAATTTCATCTGAAATGGATAGTTCACCAGAATAGTCAGTTGAGGCTACCCATAAGCGCAATATTTCAGCACCGAGTGTGTCAGAGACTTTTTGTGGTGCGACGACATTTCCTTTGGACTTAGACATTTTCTTGCCTTCACCATCCACTACAAAGCCATGTGTTAGCAAGGCTTTGTATGGTGCGCATCCATTTAACATAGACGATGTAAGTAGCGAAGAATGGAACCAGCCTCTATGCTGATCCGAACCTTCTAAATAAAGATCAGCAGGAAAGTGCGACTCAACAGCATGCGAGCCACGCAAGACTGTTTGATGCGTTGTGCCTGAATCAAACCAGACATCAAGTGTGTCTTTGTTCTTTTCATAATGCGCAGCATCAGCACCTAAGAAGCTGTTGATGTCTAAAGTATGCCAAGCTTCTATGCCTGATTTTTCAATTAACTGCGCTACTTTCTCTAACAAAGCGGGTGTATCTGGATGCAGGTCGCCGGTTTCTTTATGTACAAAGAAAGCCATAGGCACACCCCATTGACGTTGACGCGATAATGTCCAGTCAGGACGATTTGCAATCATGCCGTGTAGTCGTGCTTTACCCCAGTTAGGATAAAACTGTGTTACATCGATAGCTTGCAATGCAGTTGAGCGTAAATTAGCACTGCCATTTTTTGGTGTGCGATCCATGCTAGCAAACCATTGCGAGGTAGCGCGATAAATAATCGGTGTTTTATGGCGCCAGCAATGCATGTAACTGTGATCAAACATCACAAGTTTGAATAGTGTTCCTGCATTTTCTAATGCAGCACAAATTGGTTTAGACGCTTCCCAAATCGTCATGCCGCCAAACAAAGGTAAGGTAGAAGCAAAATGACCATCACCCATCACAGGGCTGAGAATCTGATCATCAGTCATGCCTTGCGCTTTGCAAGAAGCGTAATCTTCTATGCCATAAGCTGGTGCGGAATGCACTATGCCTGTACCCGTATCTAGTGTGACGTATTCACCCGGATAAACTGGGGATAGTCTTTGATAGCCTGCATCCGCAGTGGAGAGCGGATGATGAAACTGTATCATCGCTAATGCCGCTCCAGTGCAGGTGGCAATAGTTTTGCCTTCTAAACCATAACGTTTCAGACAAGCTTCAACTAAATCTTGAGCGAGTATGAGTAAAACAGTTTCATCATTACGTACTGTTTCAACCAATGCATAAGTAAATTCAGGATGAATATTTAATGCTTGATTCGAAGGTATGGTCCATGGCGTAGTGGTCCATATGATGATGTAACCTTTTTTTGTAGGCAAAGCGGATAAACCAAATGCCTTAGCAATGCGATCATGCTCTGCAAAAGGAAAACCGACATCAATTGCAGGATCGCGTTTATCTTGATATTCCACTTCAGCTTCAGCTAAAGCAGAGCCGCAGTCAAAACACCAATTCACAGGTTTTAATCCACGATAAACAAAACCTTTATCGAGTATGCTACCGAGTGCACGAATTTCATCTGCTTCGTTGCGATAGTTCATGGTGAGATAAGGATTATCCCAATCACCCAATACACCAAGTCGTATGAAATCTTTTTTCTGACGTTCTACTTGCTCACTTGCATAAGCACGTGATTTTGCTAATACCTCTGCTGTAGGTAAGTTCTTGCCATATTGTTTTTCAATTTGAATTTCAATCGGCATACCATGGCAATCCCAGCCTGGTACATATTGCGCATCAAAACCATCTAGCTGTCTGGTTTTGACTATCATGTCTTTTAATATTTTATTGACTGCATGGCCAATATGAATATCGCCATTCGCATAAGGAGGGCCATCATGCAAAATAAACTTAGTTCTACCAACTGAAGCTGAGCGCAGCCGCTGATAGATGTTTTTTTGCTGCCATTGCGCTACCCACTGTGGTTCGCGTTTGGCTAAATCACCACGCATAGGGAATGGCGTCTCCGTCATATTGACGGGATATTTGTTATCTGCTTGTTTGGCTGCTTTTTTATCTGACATGAGCTTGATGATGTAAGGCTGTCGGTGAAAATAAAATCTTAACGTTGAAATTAATTAAGACGAAAGAGATAAGGAGTGATTTATTTCATTGCGGTGCTGAAAAAAATCACGTGCTGCTTTAGCATCTGCTGCGATAGCAACGGTTAATTTTGTTAAGTCATCATATTTTTCTTCATCACGTAGTTTATGTAAAAACTCTACATGTATGAGTTTTCCATAGCATTGTGCGTTGTAATCAAATAGATGTACTTCAAGTAGTACGCGTCCATTATCTTCTACTGTAGGTCGTACACCTAAACTTGCTACAGCAGGTAAAGGCGCTGAACTCAATCCATGAACTTGAACGACAAAAATACCAGAGAGTGCTGGCCGCTTATGCGCAATACGTAAGTTCAATGTTGGAAAGCCTAGAGTGCGACCAAGTTTTTGACCATGCAATACACGGCCAGAGATGGAATAAGGATGTCCTAGTAAATCGCGCGCTTGTTCGAAATCACTATTCTGTAACGCAGTACGTATGGCAGAAGAAGAGATACGTTGATTTTCATGTTGTACGCTATCTAGTGAACTCACTTCAAAGCCAAAACGCTTACCCGCTTCAACTAAGAGAGCAAAATCTCCTGCTCGTTTTGCGCCAAAACGAAAGTCATCGCCAACAATCAGCCATTTAACCTGCAATCCTTCAACCAAAATATCTTGAATAAAAGATGCGGGGGACAGTGCAGCAAAGCGTGCATTGAAATGTTCAACAATCACTCTATCGATGCCAGCTTCAGCGAGTGATTGCAATTTATCTCGCAAGTTGGCGATACGCGTAGGTGCACGGCTTTCGTCGCTACTAAGCTTGGCAAAAAATTCACGCGGATGCGGCTCAAACGTCATCACAGCCGCCTCCAGATGCAAACGTTTCGCAGCCTGCGTCAGATGGGCCAGCAAGGTTCTGTGTCCTTGATGCACACCATCAAAATTGCCTATCGTTAGCGCACAAGGGCGACGTGCTTCGGCATGGGGAAGACTGCGAAATACCTGCATGGAGTGGTGAGTTGTGAGCACTATTGGAAAGCCCTCGATTATAGAGGTTTTCGCTCGGTTTTCCTCTGCAAAAAGGGACAAGCTGAGTCTTACATCTCACCCCAAAGTGACTGAATTGCAGCGAGTGCAGCCAAGCCAGCTGTTTCGGTGCGCAAAACACGTGGACCCATAGAGACGCAGACGGCACCGCGCTGTAGTGCGAGCTCTTCTTCGGCTGCACTAAAGCCACCTTCAGGGCCCACCATAATCGTGAGTGCTTGGGCTGGCTGATGCCTGACCCAGTCAGACAGGGAAACTGTAGCGCGTGGAGAGAGCAGTAAGCGTTTATGCAGGTCAGTCTGCGCCACCCATTGCGTAAAATTCATAGGCTCGGCCAGATGAGGCAATCGGTTGCGTCCACATTGTTCTGCAGCGGCGGCCATAATGCCTTGCCAATGTCGCATCTTTTTTTCGGCTCAGTCTGTACTCAGTTTGACGACAGAGCGGCTAGCCGCCAGAGGTATGAAAGCAGTGGCACCTAATTCCACCGCTTTTTCTATGATCCAGTCCATCTTATTTGCTTCAGGTAGCCCCTGCGCTAAAGTCAGACTATGCTTGAGCTCAGATTCACGAGCAAAGAAGGCTTTGATTTCCACTACCGCCAGATTCTTCGTTATCTCAATTAAGGAAGCGCTGAATTCTCCACCCTGACCATTGAAGAGGGTAATACTGTCGGATACTGTCAGTCTCAGTACTTGAATATGTCTGGTAATGGACTCAGGTAGCTTGAGTTGCAAGCCAATTTCTAGCGGCTCTGGACAATAAAAACGCGGCATGAAGTGCTTTTAAAAAGGTCAAAAAAAATAAATTGTTGGATTAGTCTGGTTGGTCGAGATCAAACACCATAATCAAGCTGATATGAGTAACCATAACTGAGCGCCTCCAGATGCGCCATTAAAATTTAAGTCTTTGTTTAAAAATTAACCATAAAATAAAACATAACAGAGGCGTATTGATCGTAAATAGCGCCTTCCTATCTGGTAAAATTCCGCCCTTCCTTCGGCTCATAAAGACTCATTCTTAATTGCATGAGTTAGCTGAATTTCTTTCTTTTATTTTCTATCTTGCTAACATGACCGCTACTGCTTCCCATACCACTAATATGGCTAACGCTATTCGAGCTCTTGCCATGGATGCAGTACAAAAAGCAAATTCCGGTCATCCCGGCATGCCTATGGGTATGGCTGAAATTGCGGTTGCTCTATGGGATAGACATTTACGTCATAACCCTGCAGACCCAAAATGGATAGATAGAGATAGATTTGTACTCTCTAACGGTCACGGCTCTATGCTGCTGTATGCGCTATTGCATTTGACTGGTTATGCATTATCGATGGATGACATTAAGAATTTTCGTCAATTGCATTCCAAGACACCTGGTCATCCTGAAGTCGATATCACACCGGGTGTAGAAACCACCACAGGACCTCTAGGTCAAGGCATCACCAATGCAGTTGGCATGGCATTAGCTGAGTCATTATTAGCAGCCCACTTCAATAAACCTGGTTTTGACATCATTAATCATCACACCTATGTCTTCCTCGGTGATGGTTGTTTGATGGAAGGTATCAGTCATGAAGCCTGTTCACTAGCAGGTACTTTACGTTTATCTAAATTAATTGCGCTATACGATGACAATGGTATTTCCATTGATGGCAACGTAGAGGGTTGGTTCCAAGACGACACACCACAGCGTTTTGCTGCTTACGGATGGAATGTGATTCCGAATGTGGATGGACATAATGTCGAAGCACTTGATGCAGCCATTACTGCCGCCAAAAAAGCAGATAGGCCGACTTTGATTTGCTGTAAGACAGTGATTGGTAAAGGCTCACCTAACATGCAGGGTAGTGACAAAGTACATGGCGCTGCTTTGGGTGATACTGAAATTACAGCAACACGTGCAGCAATTAACTGGCCTTATGCACCATTTGAAATTCCAGTTGAAGTGTATAAAGATTGGGATGCACGCGAACATGGCGCACAAATACAGTCTGCGTGGAATACGGTGTTTCAAAGTTATCAAAGCAAATATCCAACTGAAGCGGCAGAGTTAGTGCGTCGTATGCAGGGTGAATTACCGGCTCAGTTTGATAAAACTATCGCAGCATACATAGAGCTATGTATGGAAAAGAAAGAAACCATAGCAACGCGTAAGGCAAGTCAAAATGCCATACAAGCGATTGCACCGATCTTGCCAGAATTTTTGGGTGGTTCAGCTGATTTAACAGGCTCCAATCTCACGAATTGGAAAGAATGTATAGCAGTGCGTGCTGACCATGCGGGTAACCATATTAATTATGGTGTGCGTGAGTTTGGTATGAGTGCCATCATGAATGGTGTTGCTTTGCACGGCGGTTTTATTCCATTCGGCGCAACCTTTCTTACTTTCTCAGATTACAGCCGCAATGCCTTGCGCATGGCAGCGTTGATGAAGATACGCTCACTTTTTGTATTCACACATGACTCTATCGGTTTAGGTGAAGATGGTCCTACGCATCAGTCCGTTGAACATATTTCTAGTATGCGTTTGATTCCTCACTTAGACAACTGGCGCCCTTGCGATACAGTGGAATCAGCGATTGCATGGGAACAGGCAGTGCGTAGACATGATGGTCCTTCTACATTGATATTCTCGCGTCAAAATTTACCGTATATGGAACGTTCAACTTCACAGGTAGAGAATATCCGTCGTGGTGCTTATGTATTGAAAGATGTTGAGAAACCACGCGTCATTCTGATCGCAACTGGCTCTGAGATTGAATTAGCGATGAAATCAGCGCAGCTGCTATCAGATGAAGGTATCGCAGCACGCGTGGTCTCTATGCCTTGTACCGATGTGTTTAATCGTCAGGATCAAGCTTATAAAGATAGCGTGTTACTGAAAAATATACCTCGTGTAGCGATTGAAGCAGGTGTGTCAGATTTTTGGTTTAAGTATGTAGGTTTAGATGGCGCAGTTATAGGCATCGACACATTCGGAGAATCAGCACCGGCTGGCGCCTTGTTCAAACATTTTGGATTTACAACCGAGAAGGTTGTAGCTGCAGCTAAATCAGTTATCCACTGATAAGCCCAACACGAATAAATAAAAATTATTTATCATTATATTTAGATTTAGGAGATACACATGACCATCAAAGTTGCAATTAATGGCTATGGCCGCATAGGTCGCAACATACTACGTGCGCATTATGAAAGTGGTAAAAAGAATGATATCCAAATCGTCGCCATCAATGATTTAGGTAATGCAGAATCGAATGCGCATTTAACGCGCTATGACACAGCCCATGGAAAATTCCCCGGCACAGTTGTGGTAGAAGGCGACAATATGATTGTCAACGGTGACAAAATTCGTGTTTTTGCACAGCGTAATCCGGCTGATATACCTTGGGGTGAGTTAGGTGTAGACGTTGTATTGGAATGTACAGGATTTTTCACTACCAAAGAAAAAGCTTCTGCACATATCAAGAGTGGCGCAAAGAAAGTCATCATTTCTGCACCGGGCGGCAAGGATGTGGATGCAACCGTTGTATTTGGTGTTAACCAAAGTATCTTGAAATCATCTCACACAGTCATCTCAAATGCTTCTTGCACCACTAACTGTTTAGCCCCTTTAGTTAAACCATTGAACGATAAAATTGGTTTGCTTAATGGATTGATGACGACAGTGCATGCTTATACAAATGATCAAGTATTAACTGATGTAATACATGAAGATTTACGTCGCGCACGTTCTGCTACACAATCTATGATTCCTACAAAAACTGGTGCAGCTCTTGCAGTGGGTTTAGTGCTGCCTGAATTGGATGGTAAATTAGATGGTTATGCGATTCGTGTGCCAACCATTAATGTCTCTATTGTGGATCTTTCTTTTATCGCTGCACGTGATACCACTGTGGATGAAATCAATGCTCTTATGAAGGCTGCTGCTGATACGGGCCCATTGAAAGGTATTTTGACTTACAACACTGAACCCTTAGTGTCAGTAGATTTTAATCACAATCCAGCTTCTAGTAATTTCGATGCAACCCTCACTAAGGTCTCAGGACGTTTAGTTAAAGTTTCATCTTGGTATGACAATGAGTGGGGTTTTTCAAACCGCATGCTTGATACCACGATGGCATTGATGGCTGCAAAATAAATCATCATTAGTCTATAAAAAAACCCTGCAAATTTTGCAGGGTTTTTTATTTCATCCTTAGTTTTTATCCTACAGAATTAATCTGTTCCAAATAAGGGTGATCGCGGCCCATACAATAGACCTCCTGGTTTTAAAGTCAGTAATCTCGCACTTGTCATACGAGCGACTGCATGTCCTTGATTGCCAGCACTATTAATCACCTGTTGAATCAAGCTGACAATAAGCATATCTAACAGGCCGCCAGAATTACCACCATTCGATTCGGAACTGGAAGCACTAGCTTGCCCTTCCCATAGTAAGTCGCCGCTACGTGTATCGATTAGCTTGGCTCTCGCGGCAACAATAATAGAGCTATTGAGGAGCTGATATTCAGCGCCATATCTATCTACAGTGATATACAGAGCTGCATCGGCACCAAAAATTTCAGCGAGTTTTTTTAGTGGGACTTGGTGCATTTCGCCAGGATCAGGTAAGCCATTTTCTTTAAAGGTTTGATCCACTAACGCCACTGGAAAAACATAGTAGCCTAACTCAGATAGAGGAAACGTTACGGTAGACATAAAGCTATAACTTGCTCTGACATCAGGTGAGTTATTTAGTGGAGGTAGTACAACAATGGATCGAGGTTTGCTTTGTCTTAAGGCTGTGTTATCAGGTCCCTTACTGGCTGCACAACCAACAAGTAGCGTTATAAGAAATAAGAGCGAACATCTTGTGATAGTTGAAGTCATATTTAAGCTCATTTATTTTTTGATTTGTGCAATCAGCCTATCCATATAGATAGTTGATTCTGGAAAGATAGTTTTTTCAGTTTGAAAAGCAGCGAGAGCTTTATCTAATTGACCAGTTTGAAAATATAAATAACCAAGATGAGCATAATTACCAGGAGGTAGCGTTTTATTTGCTGCACGCGCTTTTTCTAGGTCTTTTTCCATTTCAATAATTTGACTATCGCTGGATTGCTTGCCGGGTTCGTAATAGCTTACATAGACCATGTTTTCGTAACTACCCCAGTGATACAGTTGTCTATTTTGATTAGCGCAGGCTGTCATGAATAAACTCAGCGCTATGAAGACTAAGTAAAACCGAGATCGCGAAGAATTTGTATTATTCATTATTTGCTTTCATAGGTTTCCAAGTACCTTGTTCTAACCCATCCACCAAGCGATTAACTGCTTCACGAATTGCGAGGTCGAGTACTTTGCCGTTCAAGGTGGAGTCATAGCCTGAGGTACCACCGAAACCTATAATTTCACGATTTGATAAAGCATATTCGCCCGCGCCTTGTACAGAAAAAATCACTTCCGAAGTAACTGTATCAACCACATTCAAACTTACTTTGGAATATGCGACTTGTATTTTTCCTCGACCGAGTATGCCAAATAATTGTTGATCACCTGTTTCTTTACGGCCGAATTCAGTGACATCACCAGTGATCACATAAGCAGCACCTTTGAGTTGCTGAGTGCGACCACTGAGTTTTGCTTCTTCTTTGATTTCGGTGAGATTCTCGCGGTCTAAAACAATAAAGCGATTTGATTGCTGTAGATGAGAGACGAGTATAGTTTTTGATTGTGAGCCTAGCCTATCTATACCATCTGAAAAAATGCCACGTAAAAAACCAGATCGGTTATCAAATTTGCCAACTGCAAGTTGATATTTTTTACCGCTATAACTTGTACCTGCAGATTCCACTTTGGCGGGAGTTAATGTGACTGATTTTTCGGTTGCACAGCCTGCTAGTCCTAGCATCATACAAGTGAGAATAAGAGGGAATAAAAATTTAATCATGTTATATACCTTGAGAGAAAAAATTGAAGGATGCTAATGCGGTTGCAATACAAGATAATTCATCCATAAAATTAAATGCCATCAACTTTATTATTAAAATAGAGTAAAGCTAAAATAAAAATGAAGAAAAAGATTATGTTGTTGTTGGAAAAACACAAGTCCATAGTTGAATGACGGCCTCAGATTGCGCTTGAGAAATTTCTGGATTAGACCGTGCTTTATCTTCACCACGCAGTCGTATCTGATGCTGTTTTTTTCTAAATAAACGATAGGCATCGGCAACCGCATGCGCTTGTTTTGACGAGATTAAATTATGTTCAGCTGCCATTAATAACAAAGCGATATTGCCCACATTGTTAGTCAAAGCTGGCGTAGTAGAGGAATATTGCAACACCAGATATTGGACAATAAACTCAATATCTATCATGCCGCCTGCATCATGCTTTAGATCAAATAATGCAGAACGATTTGGATGTGCGTCATGTATTTTTTGTCGCATTGATACGATTTCTTTTTTTACTGTTGCTGCATCACGATTCAGACGTAAAACTTTTTCACGTAGCGCATTGAATCTTTCTGCTAACGATTGATCGCCTGCACAAAAACGCGCACGTGTTAATGCTTGGTGTTCCCATAACCAAGCAGATTGTTGTTGGTATTTCTCGAATGCGGTAATCGAGGAAACCAATAAGCCACTTGCGCCATCGGGTCGTAAGGCAGTATCGATATCAAATAAAATGCCTGCTGGCGTGTGACTAGTCATCCAAGTAATAAAGCGTTGTGCTAACTTGGCATATTGTGTTGGAGCGTCAGGATCATCGTCATCATATAAAAAAATAATATCGAGATCTGAGGCATAGCCCAATTCTTTACCGCCTAATTTTCCATAGGCGATAACAGCAAATTTTGGGATATCTCTGTGGCGTGTTGTAATCGTTTTCCAAACTGCAGAGATCGTGACCTCGATTAATGTATCGGCTAATGCAGAGAGATGATCTGCTAAATGTTCAACACTTAAGATGCCATCTAAGTCTTGTGCGAGTAAACGAAATAATTGCGCATGATGTAAGTCACGCAGTACATCCATTTGTCTTTCTGTGTCATCTGTAAAGGCGTTTAGCTGACGTTGACACTCATTCGCGAATTGAGTCCAGTCAGGTGTTGTATATAAAGTTTGGTCATCCAATAATTCATCCAACAAAACAGGATGACGCATCAGATACTGCGCTGCCCATTCACTAGATGCCATCATACGAATAACACGTGCTAAGGTATGTGGATATTCAGTTAAGAGTGATAAATAGACTGAGCGCCTCATAATGGCTTCAAAAAAATCTAATAATCTATTTAAAGTCAGCAAAGAAGAATCGCCACTTATTTCTGCTACCAACGGTAGTGCTGCTTGCAATAGGATTTGCAATTGATTTTTCGTTTGATCTGAGAGTGATTGGCATTTAGGCGAATGCCAAAGTGCGATCAGACGCTCGGTGGCAGAGGAGGCATCTTGAAAATGAATCGAGGTCAAATATTCATTCAAGCTTTCTTCATTTATATTTGGCGCATTAAAAATATTAATCAAACTGCCACCAGAATTTTTAGTGCTCGTATTTTTATCAATAAAAATAGCATCAAATTGCTTCGCTACCCAATCGCGAATTCCTGATAATTCAGTATGTAAACTTGTTGTGTCCTGAAATCCCATCATCTGTGCAATCAATAATTGATCTTGCTCTGAATTGGGTAGGACATGAGTTTGTGCATCATCCAGATATTGCAGTCTATGTTCTAAATTACGAAGAAATGTGTAAGCATCAAGTAGTTTTTCAACGACTTCAGTTGATAATAGATTACGTTGAGCTAAAACTTGTAGCGTAGTTCTTGTGGAGCGATCTCTTAATTCAGGCTCACGACCTCCACGTATGAGTTGAAAGACTTGGGTTAAAAACTCAATTTCACGTATTCCACCACGACCAAGCTTGATATTAATATGGCGCTCTGGGTGACGTGTTTCTTGTCGTATGACTTCGGCGCGTATTTGTGCATGCATATTTCTTAGCGCATCAATAGCACCAAAATCTAAATAGCGTCTATACACAAAGGGCTGCACCATCGCTTCTAAGGTTTGAATATCTTCAGTTAGTCCAGTTAATGCACGTGCTTTAACCCATGCATAACGTTCCCATTCTCTACCTTGAAGCATGAGGTAGGTCTCTAACATAGAAAAACTTGCCGCTAAGGGACCTGAATTACCATTTGGTCGCAACGCCATATCAACTCTAAAGGTATAACCGTCGCTAGTAATTTCTGCGATATCTCCGATAAGTTTTTTACCTAGTTTGATAAAAAATTCATGATTCGATAATGATCTTTGTTCCGCTGACAAGGCGCGCGTTTCACCTTCTTCGGGATAGATAAAAATCAAATCAATATCGGACGAGACATTCAATTCTCTACCACCTAATTTACCCATACCTAAGACGAGCATTTGTTGCGGATGACCTGATTCGCTTCCTATAGGTTGGCCATGTTGTGCTACTAACTCAGCATGTCTGGCAGCGAGATGGGTTTGTACGGCAAAGTCTGCAAAGGCGGATATGCTGTATAACACTTGATTGAGGTCAGTAGTGCCTGATAAATCTCGAACTGCTAAAGTAGAAAAAAGTAAATTGCGACAGCGTCGCATGGCAGCAGGTAGCGTGATTCCTAAATCCAGTTGTGCTTGAAGCAGGGACTCAAATGACACTTCAGCTAAGGGAACTGCGCACAGCCTTTCTAGTTCTTGTGCATGCTCTGGCTTTGCAGCTAACCAGCGTTGAACAAATCGCGATCCACGATCAGGAATGCTGAGATGAGGCTTCATAGAGTTGAATACTGGGCTGAAATGGGTTGATAGGTCTGCTAAAGCTAGGATTTATAATACTGTAATATAAATATGATAACGTAAGGCTTTGAGAGTCTTGCAGCGTGTGTAACTAAGATTTGGCACAATGCATATTCTCTCTGACATTCATTTCTCTAAAGACTACTGTATTTGTAGATTCAGGGTGGCAGATACTGAATGGCCGCCGGATTTGCACAATAAATTTCTATTTTGATGCCTCGTTTTTTAATCCTACTTAATCGTGTCAAAGAGTCCTTGCTGTTAGGCTGGACTAGCTTTTTTACGGCATATCAAGCGTTTAATTACAGATCACATCGCTTATTACGCTGGGGCTTAGCAGCAATATTGATCGCTTATTTTCTATTTTGCGGTGTTTTTTTAACCCTGCGTTATCTAGTTTTGCCGAATGTAGGTTTATATAAATCAGATATTGAGCACGTTGCGAGTCAATTTGTTGGTAAGCAAATAGGTGTTGATGAAATTAATGCGAGCTGGAGTGGATTACATCCACGATTGCAATTAAAAGGTGTGATGATTTATGGCGATGGTGATCAAGCAGTGCTTACTTTGCCAGAAGTAGATGCCACACTATCTTGGATGACATTGGTCACTGGGCAATTGCGTTTAGATGCACTAGAAATTTTGCAACCAAATTTAGAAATTATGCGCGATGAAACAGGAAAAATTTTCATTGCTGGCATAGCCTTGAATATGGATAAATCTGAAGACACAAAAGGTTTAGATTGGTTGCTGTCACAAAAACAGATTTCTATTATCGATGGATCACTTCTTTGGCAAGATAAATTGCGTGGAGCACCAGAGCTAGAATTAAAAGATTTATCTTTTATTTTACGTAATCAGTGGTTTGGCCATCATTTTTCTATCAAAGCAACTCCACCAGCTGAATTAGCTGCTCCCATCGATGTAAGAGCGCATTTCACGCATCCGCCATTTAGTACATCAATCTCAGATTATCAAAAATGGAAAGGTGAAATTTATCTGGATTGGCGTAATACACGCTTAGACGATTGGAAAAAGTATGTAGATTATCCCTTTCAAGTCGAAGGCGGTCAGGGCTCAGTCAGAGCATGGTTAAATTTTGATCATGCAGTGGTTTCAAATTTCACTGCTGATGTAGCGCTTAAAGATTTGACACTACAGCTAGATAAAAATTTAACACCACTAAAGTTAGTTGAAGTAAGTGGACAAATTTTTGCAGGTGAAGTGGCAGTGGGATTAAAAGAGAGGATTTTTTCTTTTGGCCAGCATGGTCACGCAGTGAAATTAACTAATTTTTCATTAAAAACAGATCAAGGTACTGTCTTACCCACCACTACAGTCAATAGTGTTTTCATAGCAGGTAGTGCATCTAAATTAGAAAAACATGAATTTAGTGTGGTGGCTTTAGATCTTGATACTCTAGCGCAGTTAGCAAGACATTTACCTTTGGGTGAAACAGAAAAAAAATTACTGGAAGAATTCAGGCCACATGGCAATTTAAAAGATTTTTTGATTCGATGGGAAGGTGAGCAATTAGGCGTATCGAATTACGAAATCAAAGGAAAATTTTCTGGACTTGCACTTAAAGGACAAAAAAAATCTGTAAAGAGTAGATTAAAGGATGAGATTGCTTTTATTCCTGAGTTTGAAGGCTTGTCAGGCGAAGTGATCGCAGATCAATCTGGTGGCACGCTGAATCTACAAGGAGATCATGCAAAAATAAGCTTACAGGGTTTATTTGCGCAGCCTGATTTTAATTTTGAAAAACTCGATTTGCGATCTGGCTGGTCTTTCAAAAAACGTGATCATGTCAGCATTAATATTGGTAGCTTACAATTCTCGCAGGACGGTACACAAGCTACCGCCTCTGGGCAATATAGTTTGCCGCTTAAGGCAGATGATGCATCAGCAGGGACTTTGGATATAAAAGTACACATACCTGAAATTGCACTAAAAAAGATCTTTCGATATTTACCACTAACTATCCCGCGTGATACACGTGACTGGATGGCAGGTGCACTGCTAGATGGAAATGCGGAAAATATTGATCTTATTGTGCAAGGTGATCTTGATCAGTTTCCCTTCGAGATAAAACAATCGGATAGTAAGCCTTCAGGTGTATTCAAAATCACAGGCAATATCACAGGTGGAAAACTAGATCCTGGTTTCGGATTGCAGCGCGTAGGACAATCAGTTGCATGGCCTAAATTAGAAGAGATACGTGGACAAATTGTATTGGATAAAACAAATTTAAAAATACACGCCGATACAGCACGCACAGCAGAGCTTAATTTATCTGATGTAAATGTGGAAGTGCCTAACTACTGGGTCATTAACAGTATGTTGGAAGTGAATGGACTTGTAACGGGCTCACTACAATCGATGGTGAATTATGCAAATGCTTCACCAGTATCAGATTTTATCTATCAGGTTACGGATGAGATGCGCGGTACAGGCAATGCTAAAGTTAATCTACGTATGAGTCTTCCTTTAGGCTTGGTTGGTACGGAGACTATACAAGGCAAATTACTGTTATCAGGTAATGATGTACAGCTCTTTCGGGGTACACCTTCATTGCAGCAGATACGTGGAGAGATAGGTTTTACTGAAAAAGGATTTTTCCTAGCTGGAGTACAAGGTAGTTATTTAGGTGGACAAATCAATTTTAATGGCGGTATACAGCGCGATGGTAGTTCGCAAGTCAATATAGATGGCGCAATAACGGCAGAAGGATTGAGTAAAGCCTCTCCAAGCACATCGATGCGTAAGCTGAGTAAAAGATTTACAGGCAGCACACGTTATAACGCTACTTTACGGTTAAAAAATCAACATCCTGAATTTAGCCTTGATTCAAATTTGATTGGATTGAGTATCGATTTACCAGCGCCATTGGGTAAATCAGCGCCAGATGCACTGCCATTAAAATTTTCTTTAATACCCACATCATCTGATAATTTGAACCAGACTCAAGAAGCGCGGTTAAATTTAGGCCGCGCATTATCAGCGCGCTATGTTTTACAAAAACCGAATACGAAAACAGCAACTTGGAAAATGGTGCGAGGCGGTATAGGAGTTAACTCTACGATTCCACAATCTGAACAAGGCTTAGCATTGAATGTGAGCTTACCCAGTGTGAATACGGATAGTTGGAATAAGGTCATCTCTGCGATAGCACCTGATCCTGCCATCGCGCGTATTACGACCGATGCAGGCTTAGACTTTTCTCCTTATGTCACGCCAGACTCAGTCAGTTTACAAACATCTGAGTTGATTGTTTCAGGTAAGCCATTGACTAGCGTTGCTTTGTCTGCCTCTCACGCGCGCGATGGATGGAATATAAATTTACGCTCAGATCAAGCTGTCGGTCAGTTGTTATGGACTGATCCTAGTTCTGAACGTGGCGCAGGAAAAATTACTGCACGTTTGGTTGCTCTTGTTATTCCAAAATCAAACACAACAGAAGTGACAGAAATTTTAAGTGGTAAAGCATCTGGTATGCAATTACCAGGCATAGATTTGGTAGCCGATAACCTAGAACTCATGGGTATTAAACTTGGTCGACTTGAACTATCTGCTACTAACTCTGGCCCTATCATGGCAAGAGAATGGCGAATAAATAAATTGATCGTGACAAACCCAGATGCGATCTTAAGAGCAAGTGGTAAATGGACTAGCGCTACAGTAGATAGTCAATCAGCAATGACAGTAGATTTAGATATTATTGATGCTGGTCGTTTACTTGAAAGATTTGGTTTTGAAAAAATGCTCAAAGCAGGTAAAGGAAACATAGATGGTGAGCTTTTTTGGAAAGGTGCACCTTATTCTTTTGATCTGCCTTCCCTGTCAGGTAATCTAAGTTTGAAATTAGCGAATGGCCAGTTTTTGAAAGTTGAGCCTGGCGTTTCTAAATTATTAGGTGTGATGAGTTTGCAGGCTTTACCTAGAAGATTGACTTTAGATTTTCGTGACGTCTTTTCTGAAGGATTTGCATTTGATGGAATTGCTTCAACTGCGAATATTTCGCGCGGTGTGATTAAAACTGATACCTTTAAAATGCGTGGAACGAGTAGTGTGATTTTGATGGATGGCACGGTAGATTTAAAAGACGAAACACAGAACCTTAATGTAGTGGTGATACCTGAAATGAATGCAGGAGCAGCATCGGTGGCATATGGTCTCGCTGTTAATCCCATCATTGGTCTGGGTAGCTTTTTAGCGCAGTTTTTATTAAAAAATCCTCTCTCACAAGCCTTCACGCAGGAATATCAAATTACCGGTCCATGGAAAGATCCTGCCATTAAAAAAATAGCGTCTAAACGTAAAACTACGAATGATCCAGCTGATGCGGTTCGTTAAAACGCATAAAGTAGTTTTACTTAGTTGATGACGATAGCATTTTGTAGAATTTTTTTTGAATTAAAGGTTTTCCTTTTTTTATGCATACGTCTTTAAAAATCGCAGCGATACAAATGATCTCTTCTATTTCACCAGAGATCAATATGCAGCATGCTCGCAAGTGGGTTAGTGCAGCTGCTGAAGATGGTGCAAAAATAATTTTATTACCTGAGTATTGGTCGATTTTAGGGCGGCACGATACGGATAAATTAGCGTATGCAGAAGAAGCAGGTATTGGACCTTTACAAGATTTCATGTCCAATCTTGCACGTGAATATGGCGTGTGGTTAATAGGCGGGACTATCCCACTAAAGTCGCCAGAACCAAATAAAGTACTCAATACCTTATTAGCTTACGATACCAAAGGTCATCAAGTAGCACGTTACGACAAAATGCACTTGTTTGGTTTTATGCGTGGTGATGAATCGTATGATGAATCACGCACCATTACAGCTGGTGAAGATGTAGTGGTATTAGAAACACCGCATGCACGTATAGGTTTAGCCATTTGTTATGACTTGCGTTTCCCTGAATTATTCCGCGCTATGCAAGTGTGTGATCTGATCGTCATGCCTGCTGCATTTACTTACACCACGGGTCGCGCACATTGGGAAATTTTATTACGCGCTCGCGCCATAGAGAATCAATGTTATGTATTAGCAGCAGCGCAGGGTGGTGAACATGAAAATGGTCGTCGGACTTGGGGGCATAGTATGTTGGTCGATCCGTGGGGTGAGGTACAAACCGTGCTAGCTGAAGGCGAAGGTTACGTTATCGGCGATCTTGATCCGACTAAGCTCAAGGAAGTGCGCACCAGCTTGCCCGCCTTGGAGCATAGAAAGTCCCTATTTTCTGTGTGAGTCCGTGCTTCAGCGCGAGACGCTGCAATCCAGTATGATTTCTGTGTTTTAGATTATTTTTTAAGCATCATCTTGCATGCCACCCGTTTTTTGAATCCCTGTTGACTACGATAGATCCCATGAAGCTCACTGAACCTAATTTACATACGCAACGCATTGCACGCGATATTTTGCTCACACCTTATGGCTTAGATGAGGGACATTTACTCAAAAGTTTGGGTGCCATCTTTACCCATCGTGTGGATTATGCAGATTTATATTTTCAATTTACGCGCAGTGAAAGTTGGAGTTTAGAAGAAGGCATAGTCAAGACAGGTAG
>JACCDP010843467.1_pt1 | contig 24724 bp, 24 predicted proteins | sample 7445841 | NCBI WGS metagenome assembly JACCDP01 (sample SAMN15323441, study PRJNA562643) | freshwater metagenome | isolation source: river surface water | place: USA:Blue River Watershed | collected 2017-08-17
AAAAAATAAGAATTAAATAACATTATTTACTTATTAATTTTATAATATCAGAAATTTTTTTAGCATTTATAAATAAGTTTATATTTATTTTTTTTTTCAATTTTTTTTCAATTGCTAATATTATTTTAACATCTGCAAGACTGTCCCAATTCTGGATATCGGTTTTATTGCTATTCACTTTTAAATTAATTTTTTTTTTAAAAATAATTGAAAGAATTTTACTTAATTCAGCTAAGTGGGTTTTAGACATTTTATTTTATTAACAATATTATTTAATTTTAATAAAATCTAAACAATAATGCTTTAAACATTATATTTTAATTATGTTATATAGTTTAATAAAAACATTGTTTATAAGCACTTTTTTTTAAAAAATAACTAATCTTTTTTTTGGTAAAAACATTCAGGTAATTTAGATTTAAAAATATTATTATTTTTCGAGTCTAATGGGTGAGGAAATAATAAATTTTCTTTTTTCTCAGTTATTCTATCATTTCTAAGAAATGTTATCTCTAATAGATCATATAACTCTAATTTTTTTGAAAATTTAATTGATGGCAAAACATTATTGGGATTTATGTGAACTATAGTATGATTTTCTTGAAGTTTATCAAAAATTGATTTTATTAAATTATAACCAAAAGAAGTAATGACATTTGAAAAACCATGAAATTCTATAAGAATAATTCTCATTTTCTTTAAGTCTCCCGATTTTATTGAAGGAAGTATTTTATATTCATCTCCTTCTATATCTATTTTAAGAATAAAATCTTGTGAGTTTTTTTGAATTTTAGAAAAATAGTCATCAAATTTGATATAAATTTCATTATTTTCTGTACCAATAAATTTTTTTAAAAAATAAAATTTTTCATGAAAAATAAGTGGTTTTTCCACTGAATAATCCGTCATATAGCAATCGATACCTTTTTTTGCTAAATCATGTTCAAATCCAATCATAGGACCAACCCCTCCAGAGATGCAAGCGTTAACTCCAATTAGATCGTTAGGAATTATATATCCGCCGTCTCCAGATTCGCCCAGTCTGATTAGTTCATGATTGGTTTTTAAGGACGTAGATTGTATAAAAAATTTAATAATATTTTTTCATCAATAACTTTAACTAACTTAAGGTTAATTTTATAAAAAAATTTATAAAGAATTATGCGTAATAAATTTGCCAGATAGTATCTAACTATTTTTATATTTGAAGTTTTGATAAATTCATAAAAATAAATTAATTTTTTCATATATCGGGCTCGATAGTTAGACTTATATTAATATTAATTTCTAAATTGTAAAAAAATTATATAAAATACTCCAAATAGTATAACCGCAACTTTTTTTTCTTGTTTATATATTAAATTTTTAATGAATTTTTTGGTAAAAAAAAAAATTCTATAATCTTTTTTAGAAACTAAGTTAATTTTTAAATTAAATTTTTTTACAAATATAAAATAATTTACAATAATTTCAAGCAAATATGTTAATAAAAAATAATATATAATAATATATGTATTTTTTTCAAAATATTTAAAAATTATGATTATTAATATAAAATATTTTGCTAATTGACTGTATATTAAAAATTTACTTTTATAAATATTTAAAAAAAATTTTAAAAAACCATTTAAAAAAAAAAATGGCATTATTAATAATAAGATTTTAAAATTTTTAAAATAAAAAAAAATTAAGCTTGCAGTTATATAAAAAATAATTATTAAAATTGTGATTAATAAAAATAATGTCAAAATTAGATTTAAAATTTCTTTTTTATCTTTTAAATCTTTAAAATTATGAATAAAATCGTTATTTAAGTAATAATTTTTTGAAATTAAGCTATCAGAGAGTGAATTTATAATTATTGCAATTAATATTATTTGTAACATTTTCAGTCTTTCAACAAATTAAAAAATTATTTAAATATAAAAAAAATTATTCGTAAATTTTTTTTATATTACAACTTTTCTATCTACTTTTTAAATTTTCATCTATTAATTTATACTTAAAATCTTTTCTTAATAATATAGAAACCAGACTTAAATTGCTTTGCGAGAGTAAACTGTAAAAGCATTTTGATATTAGAATTGAGTCCAAAATAGCTTCCACACCTAATTTTGTTTTACAATCTTCATTTTGATAGACATTCTCCGTATGAACACCTTTTTTTTCTGAGAAAATTGTGGAATTCATTTTAGTTAGCTCTGTTTTAAATTTATTTTTAATTAATTTAACATATTCTTTATCATCGGATGCTAAAAATAATTTTTTGATTTTGTATTGATTCATCTTCAGTTTAATTGTTTTCTCAATATTTGAAAAGTCTAGTTCATTTCTTAAATTTTTATGATGACCATCAATTGCGTGAAATTTGTCCGTTCCTCTTATGTGTATAGATAAAGTCTTATTGTTTAAATATTTTGCCTCAAATATTTTTGCTTTGTTAATTATCTTATTATTAAATATAATTTTTTCCTGAAAAATCTTTCTAAATTTATTTATTAATTCTTTTTGATAAAATAATTTAATATTTTTGCCTACCCAATTTAGCGGAAAATTTTTATTATAGTTGTTGAAATACTCTACTTTGTAATCTTTTTGATACAATTTCTTTTCTATTATGTCCTGATATTCATTAAACGGCTGAATAAAGAATTTATCCCAAATATTGAGTTTGTTAGAGTAAAGTAAATTATCAAATTTAAAATAAATTAGTTCGTCTTTTTTTCTATAATATAGGAAATTTAATGCAACTATGATAACTGAGAATAAACCAATCGAATGTAGAGGATTAATTTTTATTATTTTTAATTTCATATTAATAAATATTGAAAGTTATTTTTTGAATTACTAATTTTTATTACTATTTAAAAAAAGTTTTATTAAAAATAGTGTCATATTTAAATTAAAAGTAGCAAAAATTTATTTTTTATTTAAGAATTTCTGCCAAAGAATTGTTTGATTTAAAGCATTTTTAAAATTGTAATAATTAATTTTTCCAAATTCTTTATCGTACAAATCGGTGCTTACAATAGATAGTTTAGGAGATGATTTATTAATTCTCCTTACCTTTATCTGTTGAAAAGGTATTTTTAGAATTTCAGATATTTCTTCTGCAAGTTTTTTTATTGTTATTATTTTTTTTCCGCCAACATTATAAGTATTCTCTTTTCCGAAAAAAAATATGTTAATTATCATTTTAATAGCATCTAAAATATAAATATACGATCTTCTATCCAATCCACTATCGTTCAAAATTATTTTTTTCTTCAACAGTCCCTTATTTATTATTTCGTACATAGCTCTATTGTCATTCTTTTTATTTCCTGGACCAAAAGCTAAGCAAAGTCTGACTGATTTTGTGTTTATTTTATATTTATTTCTCAAAATATTTAAAAAGGTTTCACCCGATAATTTTGAAAAAATATAGGGAGCTCTATCCATTCTAGGGTTAATTATGCCTATTTTATCTTCTTTAGGTCTGTTACTAAGTCCAAAATATACTTCGCTTGAACTTAAAAATAAAAAATTACCGCCTTTAGTTAATTTAGCTGTTAAATCTCCTAGTAGAGATGTATTTAAGAAATAGGTTTCAATAGGATTTTTTAGAAATTTTTTTGGCTGACCATAAGTTGCTAGGTGAAGGATGTAATCATATCTTTTTTTTTGCCTTATTTTTTGTTTTGCTAAATTTAGCTTTATAAATTGAAAAATTTTTTTTTTTTTTTTTAAAAATAATAAATAATTAGGTATTTTATTTTTATGTATTAAAAATATTTTTTTTGGTTTATATTTGCTTTCTGCTGCTTTTAAAAAAAAAGCTATAAAATATTGACCTAAAACACCTGTTGCACCTGTAATTAATATTTTTTTATTTTTTAAAAATTTAAATTTATTTTCATCATAGAGTGTACTGCATTCTTTAAAAATAAATTTATAAAAAGTATTATTCATACAGACTTTATAAGTTAATTAGTTCTTTAATCTTTTTTTCTATTTTATCTTCATTAAACCCTAATTCAAAATCATGATTTATTTTTGAGCCATATTTTGTAAGAAATTTTTGTGGCACTGAGATATTTTTGATAATAATTTTCTTTTTTATAGTTTTACATAATTCATCATTAATTGATCCTGAGTAAAAAGGTTCTACTATAAGAATTTTGCCAGATCTATTATTTACTTTACTAATAATTTTTTTATCGAAAGGTCTAATAGTTGTGTAATAGAGTAAGTTGACATCGTATTTTTTTATGAATGGTTGAATGTGATTTAATACAGGGCCAAATGCTATTATAGTAGCCTTATTTCCCTTCTGCAGAATATTTGCTTTTCCAAACTTTATTTTTTGACTAGTTTTATTTTCATATTCACTTAATCTATAATATGTTGAATATTTATTTTTATATGATTGGCTAAATAATTGATCGAATTCTTCAGAGGTTCCAGGAAGTGTAATTTGCATTTCTGGAATATTTTTAAGTAAGTTTATATCTTCGGGTGCATGGTGAGTGCACCCTAGTGAGGCATAGTCGTAAGAGCTCCCGACAGTTATAAAATTGCCCCTTAATTTTTGATAACCAAAATCAATTTTTAATTGTTCGAATGCTCTAGCGACAATAAAAGGAGCAATTGTGTGCACAATAGGAATAAAACCACTTTTAGACAACCCAGCAGCGAAGCTGATAGTTGATTGTTCTAGTATCCCAATATTTAATGCTCTTTTTGGATATTTTTTTAATAAATTCTTGAAACCAAAAACACCTATGTCGCCAAGAAGTAAAATAACTTTTTTATTCTTTATAAAAAATTTTGTAACGGTTTTTGTTAGTTGTCTTCTCATCTTTACTTTAAAATTTTTTTAATTTCATTTAAAACAATAGAGTCAATTTTTTTATGATGCCACTCATATTGATTTTTTTCCATAAAGGTTAACCCTTTGCCTTTTATTGTTTTTGCAATTATTGCTAAAGGTTTTGTGGATTTTAATTTTAAAGCTTTTTTTAAAAGGTATTGATTATGACCATTAACTTCAGCAGTCTCCCAATTGAATGCTTTGAATTTATTTTTAAGATTTGTCATGCTTAAAGATCTTAATGTAGATTCATTATTATCTACAATGCAAATCAAGTTATTTAATTTATGATGAGCAGCGAGCAAACAAGTTTCCCAAATAGTTCCCTCATTACATTCACCATCTCCAATTAAGACGAATATTCTATTTTTTAATTTACTAATTTTGCTTGCATAGGCTATGCCTGCGGCAAACGGGAAGCCATGACCCAAAGAACCAGTCGAAGCTTCGATGCCTTTTATTTTGTTACTATCAGGGTGTCCTCCAAATTTACTATTGTACTTACAAAAAGAGTTTAAATAATTTTTTTTTATAATATTTTTATCCTCCATCACAACGTACTGAGCTAAACACCCATGACCTTTACTCATTATAAAGTAATCCCTCTTTAAAGAATTAGAATTTATTAATTTAGGGTTTAATATTTGATTGTAAATAACCCAAACAATGTCTAAAACTGATAAAGAACTTGGAACATGTCCTTCTTCGGCAGAAGAAGCGAGTTCACATATTCTAAGTATTAATTTATTAATATTTTTATTGTGTTTTAACATTTTAATTTTATTATATTTACCTACTTAACTTACTTACCTTGAGTACGAATATAAATTAAACACAATTTAACATAAAAATATTATAAAAACCGCATATAAATGATTATAAAAAAATCTAAAATATTACAAATTTATAAGATTTTTCCTCGGACAAAATTTTACGACTCTAGAGGATGTTATTTAGAAAGTTATAATAAAAAAGAATATAGAAAACTATTTAAAATTAATTTTGTTGAAGATAATTTTTCTTTAAATAAAAAAAACGTCTTTAAAGGCATACATGGTGATTATAGAACCTGGAAACTCGTATCCTGTGTTTATGGAAAATGTGAGTCCATTATAGTAAATTGTAATAAAAATTCTAAAGATTTTGGAAAATCTGAAAAATTTATTTTAAATTCAGATAATTATTTTCAATTATTAATTCCGCCTGGATTTGGTAATAGTTTTTTAGTTTTGAGTAATAAAGCTGTTTATCATTATAAGCAGTCGCGTTATTATAAAGGTCAAGATAATCAATTTACTTTTAATTATAAAGATCCATTTTTTAAAATTAAGTTATCATCAAAAAAGGTTATTATCTCAGAAAGAGATTCAAAAGCAAATTTCGTAAAAAATGAAAACGATTAAAGTATCTTTTTTAAATACTGCTGATGTTGAAAATACAATAATTTTTCATCTAATCAAAATATTAAGTAAAAAAATAATAATAATTAGTAGTGTAGATGATTGTGATTTATTATTTATAGGGCCGTATGGTTATGACTCGATTAAAAGCAAACTTTCTAGAAAAATTTGTAATAAAAAAATTTTAAACTCTTACTCTACGTTTAAAAAATTTTTGCTTGGTAGAAAATTATCTCCACTAAAAATATTCTATTCTGAAGAAAATTTTAGACATAATCTTATTAATGCTGATTTTTACATAACACTAGATTTTGGAGTTTATCATAAAAATCATTTGAGATTACCAATATGGAAAAATAATATAGATTGGTCCAGTGAAGGAATAATTAGAAATAATGATGTTCAAAATGCAAAACGATTTGGTTCGTTTTATAAAATAGAGGATTTAATGAACCCCTTGAGTAATGAATTTTTAAAAAGAAAAAGAAATATGTGTTTATTTACAAGCCATTTAGACGAACCCAGAGGTAGTATTTTTCAATATTTATCTAAATATTTTGTAGTAGACGGTTATGGATCTTATTTTAACCCTAAAATAAAAAATCATAACGAAAGTGGTTTTGTTAAGATGGATATAATGAAAAATTACTCATTTAATTTGTGTCCAGAAAATAGCATTTATCCAGGTTGTTATTCAGAAAAAATTCCAGATGCATTTTCCGCAAAGTGTCTACCTGTATCATGGGCAGATCATAATATTAATATAGATTTTAATAAAAATGCATTTGTTAATCTTGTAGATCATGTAGAAGATAACTATCATACAATATGCAATTTACTTAAAGATGATAGTTATTTGAAAAAATTTACCCAGGAACCCCTAATTGTTAAAAAAGTAAATTTAGATAATGAAAAAATATTTGTAGAAAAAATATTAAGTTTTTTATAATGGGATTAAAAAATTTAATTTAATAAATTATTAAATGAATCGTTACAATTATTAGACCATGAAAAAAAAAGTCGCTTTAATAACAGGTATTACCGGCCAGGACGGATCGTATTTAGCTGAATTTTTGTTATCAAAAAACTATACCGTCGTTGGAATTAATCGCAGAACATCTTCTTTTAACACTTCAAGAATAGATCATCTTTTGAAGGGCAATCCACATATAAAAAATCCAGATATTTATTTACGAAATGGAGATTTAACAGATGGGTCTAGTTTAAATAGAATTTTAAAAGAAATAATGCCAGATGAAATTTATAATTTAGCTGCGCAAAGTCACGTGTCCGTATCTTTTGATGAACCTGAATACACAGCAGATACTATTGCTTTAGGAACTTTGAGATTATTAGAAAATATTAAAATGATAAAAAAAAAAATTAAATTTTATAACGCTTCAACTTCTGAAATCTTTGGAAACTCGACAAAAGGAAAGCAAAATGAAAAAACACCATTTCATCCCCAGAGTCCATATGGAATAGCAAAATTATACTCTTATTGGATTGTCAAAAATTACAGGGAGTCTTTTAAAATTTTTGCATGTAATGGAATTTTATTTAACCATGAATCTCCAAGAAGAGGAGATACTTTTGTTACAAAAAAAATAGTTAATGCTCTTGTTAATTGCAAATTTGGGTTACAAAAAAAACTTTTTTTAGGAAATATTTATGCCAGAAGAGATTGGGGGCATGCTAGAGACTACGTTGAGGCCATGTGGTTAATGTTGCAAAAAAAAATACCAGATGATTATGTGATTTCTTCAGGAAAACAGTACTCGGTTAAAGAGTTTGTAAATAAAGTTTGTTCATATTTAAACCTTCGAATTAACTGGATTGGCAAAGGTTTAAATGAAAGGGGTATTGTAAATAAAAAAGCATTTATAGAAGTAAACAAAGATTATATCAGACCAGCCGAAGTATACCAATTGATTGGAGATTCTTCAAAAGCTTATAAAATATTAGGATGGAAAAATAAAACTTCAATAGAAAAATTAATCAAAGACATGTGCGATAGCGCAATAGAAAAGATTAAAAAATAGTTTATTATATTGTTTTTTTATAAACAAATCTTAAATAAGCAGATGTTTGTAATAAAATTTTCCCTTTTTTTATTTAGCAAATTTCTAGATTGTGTATTACTTAAATATTAATTTCCAATCAAACTCATGAATGTAGAGAAATTATTGCCTTCAATCTAATTATATAAATTCAATTATATAATTTCTTTATCAGTAAAATTATCTTCTAAAGATGTAAATTTAAAATTTAAAATTTTTTGAATTTTTTCTAAGGAAACAATAGTGTTTAATGGTCTTCTATTTATTTTATAATAACTTTTATATTTTTTAATTAATTTATTATCCAATTTTAATTTATTTGCAACTATTTTTCCAAATTCAAATTTAGAGACACCCCCTTTGCACCCAATGTTAAAAACCCCATACCTTTTACTAATTATTAATTTTTCAATTATTTGACATAAAGTCTGCAAATTTATTGGATTAAAAAAAATATTATTAGGTAAATAAATTTTTTTTTTTTTTTTTAGTTCAGAAGCTATATAGCCTGAAAAGGTTCTTCTGTAAGATAAACAACTCTTGCCGAAAAAGTTAGTTCTTAAAATTGTAGTTTTTTTATATTTTTTGGCCTCAAGTTCTGAAATATATTTTATTACGCTGTAATTATTTGTTAATCTTACGTTATTCTCTGTGTTTTTAGTTGAGCTGTTATAAACTTGATCTGTAGAAAAATGAAAAAAATGTGGTTTTTTTCTTAAATGTAAAAAAGCTGAAACTAATGAATTTACTATAAAAATATTATTCTTATAGCCATAATTAAAATCTTCCTGACATTTGTCAACATTTGTAAATGCAGCACAGTTAATTACAATGTCTGGATTAATTTTTTTTAATATTAAAATTAATTTTTTTTTGTTAAATAAATTTATATTATAATGAGTTTTTTTTTTAAATCCAAAGCAGAATAATGTATATTTTTTTTTAAAAAAGTAATTAATGTAACTACCCAGCACACCTGTTGCTCCAGTAATTACTATCTTCATTATTATTTTATAAATACTAAATAAAATTAATATGTTTGAGTTTCTTATTTAAAGATTTGGATTTTTCTTTTAAATTGTTAATATAGTTTTTATCTTCTTCTAACCTTTCTTTGATTGTGTAAAGAATTTTATTACTTTCATGAGGTTTGCATAAATGAGTGCATTTCGAAAATTTTTCATCAAAATTAATTATATTCATTATTCTATCTTTTTCAGCAATATTTCCCCATATTTCTTTAAAACTGTTTTCATAAATATTTCCATAAGAATAGTTTTTATGACCACGATGATTTGTGCAAACATAAACATTTCCATCTGCGCCTATGCAGGGTTGAAATTGAGATCCTAAACACTCTTTATAATTTCTTCCATAATTTTTTACATCTATTATTAAATCCTCAAGTTTATATGAGTTGCATTCAAATTTTTCAGCTAAAATATTTTTTGAGGATTCTAGAAGGTGAGTAACTTTATTTAACCAAAAATCTGGTGAAATTTGTAGCACTCCATGTTCAGAACTATTGATAAAATTCTTATTTTCCAGTCTTTCAATTTGGATAATTTCTGGCTTAAATTGACAATAATTTACATCTATTTCTTTAAATAAATTTGAAAATTCTGTTATTTCTTTATAATTATTTTCCGTAACTACAAAGCCCACTCCAATAATAATTTTTGATTTTAATTTTTTTTTTATTTCAATTAATTTTTTAATATTTTTAATTACAATAGAAAAATTATTCGTACTATTTGTTTTTCTAAGTTTATTGTAACTTTTTTCTGAACCGGAATCTATTGATATTCTAATCCATGACAAACTTGATACCAAAATTTCAAAGAGATTAAACTTTTCAATCATTGAACCATTTGAAAACATTCCCATTTCAATATCTGAATTTTTTTTTATAAAATCTATGGCCTCACCTAAAAAAGGATTTAATGTTGGCTCGCCACCCCCAGTCCAATTGATAGCTTTAATTTTTGTTTTAACTAAATCATTAACTAATTTTTTAAAAACTTTGCGATCTAACATTGTTCTATTAAAAAATTCACTATTTTTATATTTTTGTAAGTGTAAATGACCCGAAATACAAAATGGACATGAGTGATTGCAAGCATTTGAGGGGTCAATCTCAATTGTAATTGGGTCGGGATTTTCTTTTTTAAAATACTTTTCTATTGTATTTAAATGACATAAAATTTTTTCTTGAGGATTAAAAATGTTACTCATTGAAAGAAATAGTTTAAATTTAATAAAATAGGAAATAATCTAAAAATTACTTTAAAAATGAAAAAAATTCAAGTATTTATAATTTCTTTAAAGAATAGCCCCAGAATTCATGTTTTAAAAAAAAGATTAAAAGATATTAAAGTAAATTATAAAGTTTTTGAGGGAATAAACGGAATTAATTTTTATAAAAAAAAAAAATTACATTTAATATACTCAAAAAGACTTACGCAAAAAAATATTGATCGGGAATTATCACCTCCTGAAATTGGTGCTGCTGCTAGTCATTTGTCTGTTTACAAACATATTGTTCAAAAAAATATTGATCAGGCTATTATAATGGAGGATGATGCTTACCCTTCCAAATTATTAAGTAAATGGATAGAAAAAAAAATTACAGTTGAAAATAACGAAATTTTAAGTTTTTACAGTTACCCATCTTCTGGTTTTTTAAAAAAAACTTCTAAAACCTATATATTTAAAAATAAAATTAATATTTATAATTCATTAACTCATATTTATAATAATTCATGTTATCAAATAAATAATTATACTTGTCAAAAAATTATAAAATTAACTAAAGGTAAAGTGGTTGGTTTGCCAGATTGGCCGTTTTTAATTAATAAAGATAACATTAAATTATCTGTGACAATTCCATATTTAACAATTATTGACGATAAAAATATTTCCTATTTAAGAAATGAAAGAGAAAAAGTATTAAAAAAAAACAAATTTATGAAAAAAATATTATCTAAAAAAATTATTTCACTACTAAGAGTTCCATTTTACTTAACTTACTTTGCCTTTTTTTTAAGATATAGAAATAAAGAATTTTACTATGAGCATTTTTTTCAGAAACAGTTAATTAGATTAAAGAACTTTTTTACAAAAAAATATTTAGATGTAAATAAAATATATTACGATAAAAAATATTACGCTTACGACTTAAAAAAATTTATTAAAAACTTATAATTAAAGCTATTCAAATAATTTTTCATTCTTAATAATTTGCCATCTATCAGCACATTGGAATAGCATCTAAAAGATTAGATGTGCTAACTATTGTAATTTATTTTAAAATTTAAATAAAGATTTAAATTCTAGAACTCATTTTAATTTTCATTAATAATATTTTTATAATACGAAATTATAAGTTATATTAATTAATATTTAGCATTTTTGTTATGAAAAAAATATTTTTAATACTAACTAATAATGAAAAATATAGAATTTTTTTTTTATTTTTCCTTGTCATTGTTACTAGTTTTCTTGAAATCTTATTACTGCTTTTTATTCAACCGCTTTTATTAATATTTTTAAACATTAAAAGTAATTTTTCTAATATAAATTTTTTTTTTACAAACTTTAATATAAGTAATTATAATTTATTTTTATCCTTTTTTATTATTTTCATTTTAAGAAATTCATTTTATGCATTAACTTCTAAAGTTAAATATAAACAAGTACATAATTTACATGTTAGAATATCTGATCAATTTTATTCAAGTTATTTAAATCAAGATTATATTTTCTTTTTGAGAAATAATTCATCAAAACTTATTTCTAATATTATTAATGAAGTCGATAACTTTTGTTTTAGAGTAATAGATAGTTATTTAGTTTTTTTTACTGAATTGTTTTTAATTATTTCTATTATTATTTTTTTATCAATCAAATTTTTTATTTTTAGCACAATATTATTTGTTTTTTGTATTATATTATTTTTTTTTACTATTCACTTTTACAAAAAAAAAATAAAAAAATATGGAGTTGAGAAATCTTACTACGATAGTAGAAAAATTAATAATCTTCAGAAAAGTTTTAATGTTATTCAGTCTGTAAAATTAGATAATATAGAAAATTTTTTTATCAATAAATTTCACATAGATAATCTTCATTCTGTTAAACGTTTTACATTTATAGGATTTTTTAATGATATTAATAAACCCTTTTGGGAGGGTATTGTTTTGCTCTCTTTTTCATTAACAATTTTTATTGGATATAAATATTTTGGTTTTTTTCGCACAGATCTGGTTTTAATTGTAAGCACTTTTGCCGTTGCTTTTTTTAGATTTTTGCCCTCATTAAATAGAATATTAAATTCTTTAAATAGTTTTAAGTTTTATTCTAATTCAATCGATTTAGTACATGCTGAATTAGTTTTAGTTAAAACCAATATTTCTTTAAAAAAAGAAGAAAGTGTTTCTTGTCAATTTAACAATCAAATAGAAGTTAGAAATGTTTCTTTTAAATATAACGAAGGAGAGAACTCCTTAATCTTAAAAAATATAAATTTAATTATTAAAAAAAATTCTGTTAATTTTATAAAAGGACAAAGTGGTTCTGGGAAAAGTACTATTCTGAATATTGTTTGCGGATTATTGAAACCTACAGAGGGGGAAGTTTTGATTGATAACAAAAATATTAATAATTTTTTAAGAGCCTATCAAAAAAAAATAGGATACGTCGCTCAAAAAACTTTACTTACTGACGATACGATATTAGATAATATTGTTTTTGGTCAAAATCAAAATCTATTTGATTTAAATTTAGCTAAAGAAGTTATTAAAAAATCACGATTAGAAAAGTTAATCGGTAAATTGCCAAATGGTTTACAAACAATGATTGGAGAAAATGGAACGTCTCTATCAGGAGGTGAGCAACAAAGAATAGGTATAGCAAGAGCTTTATATAAACAGCCAGAAATTCTTATATTAGATGAGGCTACTAGCGCACTAGATGAGGAGACGGAATTTTTAATATTAAATGAAGTTTTTCAACTTTCCAATTCAGTTACAATAATAATTGTTTCTCATAAAAAATTCGAAATTAATAATAAATTCGAATTATTTAATTTAAGCGAAGGAAAGATTGTCAAAAATTAAATAATTTAATCTTCTATTATTTAATTTATACCAATTTTCTTTAAAAGAATATTTTTTTTATTAATATTTATATAATTCCACAAATCAATTATTATTTTTTTTTTATTAGTATTAAATTTTTCAATTTTTTTAAATTTATTATTTTTGTAACAGATGAAAATAATGTCGGCATCATTGAAAAATTTCTTTAAATTTTTATATAGGTTAATTTTGTAATTAGTTTTTGGAATTATTTCATCGTAAACAATAACATTATTTTTTTTATTAAAATATTTTAACAATCTTTCACCTGGTGAACTAGTTGTGACTGGAGTGTCTATTTTATAACTTAAGCCACATAAACCAACGGTTATTTTATTTTTAATATTTTTTTTTATTTTATTAAAAATATTAGTATATCTTTTTATTTGAATATTATTAATTTTGTCAGTTGTCATAGGTATCTGATTTGATACTTTTATTTTTTTCAAATACTGTGCAAAATTTTTATTATCTCTTGGAAAGCAAGGTCCTGCGTATAATGCACCTAAAGATAAATATTTATGTCCAATTCTTTTATCGTGACCAATTGTATTTAGCACTTTTGAAATATCGACATTTTTTTCTTTATCTGCAATTTGACTTAAACAATTAGAATAAGATATTTTTAATGTGACATAACTATTTATTGCAATCTTAGAAATTTCAGCCTCTTTTAAATTTAAGAATTTTAATTTATCGATATTTTTTTTGTAAATTTTTGAATAAATTTTTTTTAAAAGCCTGTGACCTTCGGGAAGGTCGGATCCAGCAATGACTAAATCGCTATTAATTACATTGTCGAATATAGATCCTAAGGCAATTAAATGAGGATTGTATGTTAAGACAAATTGCTTACCATGTTTTAAGCTAAATCTTTCCTCTAGATATTTAATTAAGTAATTGCAAGTTCCAGGATTTACAGTGGAAGTAATATTTATTAAGTAATTTTTTTTATTATGTAAATATTTAGCAATTTTATCTAGAGATTGCAAAATACAACTATTATCAAACTCATGATTTTTTTTTGAGGGTGTTGGAACTAATACAAAACATGAATTTGTTAAATTTACAGCACTAGGTACGTTATTGGTAAAAAAAAATCTTTTTCTGTTTTTTTTAATTAAAGTGTTTAAGAATGGTTCATTATCTTTTTCATTATTTATAATTTTATCATGTATACTTTTATCAATATCATAACCGTAAACTATGTTGTCGTTATTGGCTAAAATTTGTGAAAAAATTAGCCCTAGTTTTCCAAGTCCAATACAAAAAATTCTGTTCATTTTTATAAAGTTATATACAATGTTTAAAAATGTTAATGCAATATTAATGTTCAATTTTCCATGTTAAAAATAATAATTTTTGGTGGATTTGGTTTTATTGGATCTAATATTAAATTAATCCTAAAAAATCATTATAAAGTTATTTCTTTATCAAGAAGAAATGGTTGTGATTTGAATAATGAAAAAATTATAATCAACAATTTAAATAAATATAAGCCGCACATTATTATTAATTGTGCCTCACATGTTGGTGGATTAAATTATATTTCTAAAAATTCAGCTGATGTGTTTAGAGATAATTCCAGAATTTATTTTAATTTATATGAAGCCGTAAGAAAAACTCAACAAAATGTTGTTATTTATAATCCAATCTCTAATTGCGCATATGATCATGAGTTAAATATTCAAAAAGAGGATATTTGGTTAAAAGGTGAAGTGCACGAATCTATACTCCCTTTTGGAATGTCTAAGAGAATTTTATATTATTTATCGAAATTTTATTATCAGCAATATAATATCTGTTCTAAAAATTTTATAATACCAAACGCATATGGACCTGGCGATTATCTAAATCCTGAAAAAACGCATGCATTAAATGGTATAATATTAAGATTTTTAAGAAGCGTTAAAAGTAAAGAAGAAGAATTTGAAGTTTGGGGATCTGGAAAACCTAGACGTGAATGGATTTTTGCTGAGGATGTTGCAAGGATTTTTTTGGAAGAGATTAAAAATAATAAAATTAAAGATTACTATCCAATAAATCTTGCTCAAAATAAGTCCTACTCTATATTAGAGATTGCTAAATTAGTAAAAAAAATACTCAAATCCAAAATAAAAATTATAACTAATAATAATAAAATTGATGGCGCTCTAATAAAACAGTTGGATAATAGTAAGTTTAAAAAATATTTCATTAATTATAAATTTGTTAAATTAGACTGTGGTATTAAAAAAACCATTAGTTATTATAAAAAAAAAATAAATGCGTATTAATTTTTTTTCAACCACAATTAATAGTAGCGCTCAAAAAAAAGTTAACTTAATTTTAAAAAAAGGTAAAATTAGCTCTGGGCAACAAAGTGAATCATTTGAGAGTAGCTTTAGTAATACTTTTAACATAAAAAATTGTTCAGCAGTAAATAGCGGAACATCTGCTTTGCATTTAGCGCTTTCTTGTGCAGGCGTTAAGACCGGCGACGAAGTGATTTTACCAGCGCAAACTTTTTTAGCTACAGCAATGGTTGTTTTATATCAAAATGCTAAATTAGTTTTTGCAGACATCCAAAAGAATACTGGAAACATATGTCCTCTTTCAATTAAAAAAAAAATTACTGCAAAAACTAAAGCAATTATTGTTGTGCATTGGGGCGGATATCCATGCGATATGTTAGAAATAAGAAAAATAGCTAAAGAAAAAAAAATTTTAGTAATTGAAGATGCTGCTCATGCCATAGGAGCTTATTATAGAAATCAACCTATAGGGTCCATTTCAGATTTTACTTGTTTTTCTTTTCAAGCAATAAAACATTTGACAACAGGTGATGGTGGCATGTTGATCTGTAAAAAAAAAAAGCATCATAAACTTGCTCAAAAATTAAAATGGTTTGGTATTGACAGAAATAGCAAATCTTTTTTATTAGGGGAGAGAAATTTCCAGCTAAATCAATTAGGTTATAAGTATCATATGAATGATATTGCTGCAGCCATAGGTTTGGAAAATTTAAAAATTGCAAAACGTAAAATTAAATATTTAAATATGCTAGAAGACTATTATAGAAAAAATTTGTTAAACGTTTCTGGTATTACCCTTTTAAAAAAAGAAAATGATAGAAAGTCTTCAAGCTGGTTGTTTGTTATATTAGTTAAAAAAAGAGACTCTTTTTTTAAAATGATGAATAAATATGCAATTCCAGTTTCAGTTGTGCATAGACGTATTGATAGATTTAAACTATTCGGAGGCATTAATAAAAATTTAACCGGTCAAAATTATTTTGATAAACATCAAATATGCCTACCATTGAATGATCAGTTAAATAAGAAACATTTAGATTACATAATTAAAATAATAAAGAAAAATACGCAAGTATTTAGCTAATTTTCTTTATTATTTTAATTATGTAATTTTAAATATTTTTTTACTTTAACCATTTTTTTTTTCATCAAAGCTATATCTCTCTTTTTTTTAATTATTTTGTTGTGATTTGAAAAGTATAATCCCTTTTCAATTTTTTCATAAACAATTGAAAAAGCACCTATCGATGAATAATCTCCAATATTTGCGCCTGGCAATATTAGACACATTGATCCAATTAAAACATTTTTTCCAATATAAATGCTTTTATCGTGAATTTTAGAATAATTTTCCCTAGCAATTTTCCCTAAAGTGCCGGCAGTAATATATGGAGCAGTATAATCATCTGAAAGAGTAAATAATTGTACAAAATTAGAGGTTGTTGCAAAATCATCCAAAAATATACCTTTAGTTCCACCTGATAATGTGCAGCCTTTAGATAGATGAACGTTATTTTTTAAAACAATTTTTCCCTTTAATGTAACAAGGTCATCGATTCTGACATTATCACCTATTTCGATGCAGTTAGAATAAATAAATGTTTTTTTAGAAACTTTACAGTTTTTACCAATTTTTTTACAACCTAGATTTACTAATTCTTTATTAGAGTAATACATTATTATCTAGATATATTATTTTAATCTTAAATTACAATGATGATATATAAATTATAATGTCGCTATAATTGTATAAGCAATTATTTTTTAAAATTTAGTTAATATGAAAAGTAAAATTTATTTATTTCTTAATGGTGGACTGGGCAATCAACTGTTCCAATATGCTGCTGCTAAAAATTTGGCCATTAAAAATAATTGTAAGTTAGTAATAGATGTTAATTCTGGTTTTTTTATTAACTCTATATACACTTTATTTAAAGAAAATAGTAAATTTTCTTTAAATAAGAACAAAATAAAAAAAGTTTACTATAAAAATATTATTTTTATATTTTTATTTTTTAAAATTTTAAAAAACTTAAGAAAATTATTTTTCTTAAAAGATAAATTGTTTAATAATTTTATCGATTCTTTAATAATTAATGAATCTTTGTTAAACATTTTCTCTAAAAAAATTTTAAATATTAAAGTTAAGAAAAATATTTATTTACTAGGTTATTTTCAGTCTGAAAAATACTTTTTTGAAAATAAAAATTTTATAATTAAAGAAATATTTCCTTTAAAACCTAAAAATAAAATTTTTATAAATATGAAGAATAAAATTAAAAATTGTAATTCAGTTTCATTAGGAATTAGAATGCATGAAAACTTTAATAAAGACAATTTGTATAAATTTGGAGGCATAGCTTCTCTTGAGTTTTACAAAAAAGCTATTAATAATATTTTAAAAAAAGTGGAAAATCCTAATTTTTTTATATTTTCAACAAACTCTAATAATGTCAGTCACATATTGAAAAATATACCGATTTTAAATAAATATAAATTTTCATTAGTTACATATGATCTTGGATATAAAGATGCTTACAATACGCTTTGGCTAATGAGTTATTGTAAAAATCATATTATTTCAAATAGCACATTTTATTGGTGGGGTGCCTATTTTTCTCAAACTAGATATAAAAAAAAAACTATAATATGCTCTGGCAACTTTCCCAACAAAGATACCTGTTTAGATGAATGGAAATTAGAATGATTTTAATTTAAATAGAATTATTTTTATGAAAATTTATATTTTAGGCATTAATGGAATGTTAGGCAGTGAATTATTTAATAGATTTAATAAAAATACTAAAATTAATGTAAGGGGATGCACTAGGTCTAATTACATAAATAATTTTTCCACATTTAATGATAAGATTGATTATAAAGTCTCTGCTTATGATCTTAAAACGATAAAGAGTAAAATCAAAATATTTCAACCAAATTACGTAATAAATTGTATTGGACTTATTAAGCAAAAAATAAAAAAATCTATAAAAATATCAGATGTTTTTTATATAAATTCAATTTTCCCAAAAGAAATTTACAAAATTACGAAATTATTAAACATAAAATTAATACATTTTAGCACTGACTGTGTATTTGATGGGAAAAAAGGTAATTATAATGAAAATTCAATGCCAAATGCAACCGATTTATATGGATTTTCCAAGTATTTAGGAGAATTGAAAGGAAACAAAGTTATAACATTCAGAACATCTATTATTGGTCATGAAATGTCCTCAAAACATGGATTGTTAGAATGGTTTTTGTCTAAAAAGAAATGTTTAGGTTATACGCATTCTTTTTTTTCTGGATTTACCACATTTGAAATTTTTAATTTTTTAAAAAAATACATAAATATCAAAAATCAAAAAGTTTTTGGGTTATATAATTTATCTTCCTCTAAAATCTCAAAGTATTCTCTATTAAAAATAATAGCTAAAATTTATAAAAAAAAAATTTCAATAAAAAAAGATTCAACAGTTAGGGTTAATAGAGTGCTGAATAGTTCATTAATTAAAAAAAAATTATCCTATCGTCCCCCATCCTGGAAAAAGATGATAATAGATATGAATAAAAATAAAATAAATTTTTTAAATTAAAAGCAGTATATTTTTGAAAAAAAATCAAATTCAAACCTCTATAATTATCACCACTTTTAACAGAGAAAAAAATATTTTTGAGTTAATAGGTTTATTAAACAAACAGCTTAATATTTTAAAAAAAACAATTGAAATTATAATTTGTGATAGTAATTCAAAAAAAAGATTGTCAATATTGAGTTATATCAAGCAATTTTATGGTTTAAAAATTATTTATTATAATTGCAAAATTAACCATCAAGCTTTTAAAAGAAATTATGGAATTAAAAATTCCGTTGGAAAGTATAAAATACTTATTGATGATGATTGCTTCCCTGATAATAATTTTTTAAAGGATTTTATTAAAATTTTGCAATTAAATAGAAAGAGAAGTTTGTATTGTGGCTTGGTAAAGTATGTTCAATTTAAAGAGAATGAACGTTTAATTAAATATAGGCAATCAAGAGTTTGTTATTTGAATGAAAAAGAAAATGTTCCTAATAAAAATTTTCTTACTATGAATATGGGGCTAAACAGTTGTGTACTTCCTAAAATAAACATTATTTTTAATAATAAATTTAGAAATTATGGGTTCGAAGATTTTGAATTTGCATATAGATTCAAAAAGAACTACTACAAGTTACTTCAAATAAAGTCTTTGGTGTATCATAGAGATAATAGAAATTTTGATGATTTTTTAAAAAAATATAATTTCTTAGGTTGCTACGGTATAATTGATATTATTCAAATTAACCTGAGGGCTGCAAAAGAACTTATTTACTATAAGATAGAAAAAAATTTTATGATAAATTTTTTTTTAAAAATTCCATACGCAAGACTTTTTCTTCATTGGATAGAAAGATTTATTTCTTTTATCGAGAGAAAAACTTCTTTTTATTTTCCTTTATTATATAATATAGGAATTGCTACTGCCTATCTTAAAGGCGTTGCACTTAGAAAATATTATCGTGAAAAAAAGTTTTTTAATTCAAGATACGAATGGTATAAATAAATAAAATATTAAATTGTAAATATTTTTTATTTTCTATTTTTTTTCAATTTTGTTAAGAGGTTTTTTTTGTATTTTTATTGCTGCTATTATATTAAATTTTGACATACATTCAGTTTGATTTTTTTTTCTTAGAATATACTCTAAATGTATTGAGTAATTTTGTCGTTATGATTAGTATAGATAAACTAATTCGAACATTAGAAAAATATTCTTATTTAAAAGATCTAAAATTATTGTAACTAATAAAATAATTATGAATATGTTTAAAAATAAAATAATTTTAATTTCCGGTGGCACTGGTTCGTTTGGAAGCGCCTTTCTAAATAAGATAATTAAAGCTCCATTTAAAGAAGTAAGGGTATTCAGTAGAGATGAAAAAAAGCAAAATGATTTAAGAAATTCTCTAAAAAAAGAAAATATAAAGTTTTATATAGGAGATGTAAGAGATAAAAATTCTGTTTTTGAGGCTACAAAAAATGTTGATTATATATTTCATGCAGCGGCACTAAAACAAGTTCCATCTTGTGAATTCTACCCTTTAGAGGCTATCAAAACAAATATTCTTGGAACACAAAATGTTCTTGATTGTGCAGTTGAAAATAATGTCAAAAAAGTTATTTGTCTAAGTACTGACAAGGCTGTTTACCCAATTAATGCGATGGGTATGTCAAAAGCTTTAATGGAAAAAATTGCGATTGCAAAATCAAGAAATCAAAAAAATAATAAAACTAATATTATGGTTACAAGATATGGAAATGTTTTATTTTCTAGAGGTTCAGTTTTACCATTATTTATTAATCAAATAATAAAAAAAGATTTTATTACTATAACAGATCCTAATATGACTAGGTTTTTAATGTCTTTAGATGAAGCTATTGATTTAGTTCTTTATGCGTTAATCAAAGGAAAGAATGGGTATATTTATATTCCTAAGACTCCAGCAACTTCCATTAAAATTATTGCTGAAGCTTTGCTTAATATTTATCAATATCCAAAATCTAAAATTAAAATAGTAGGTACCCGCCATGGAGAAAAAAATCACGAGACACTTATGAGCAGAGAAGAGTTGTTTTTTTCAAAGAGATTTGAAAAAAAATATTTTGCAATCCAACCTGATTACAGGGAATTAAATTATGATTTATACTTTAAATCTGGAAAAATTAAAATTAGCGATACAATTGATTATACATCTCAAAATACAAATCAACTTAATTTAAAACAAACTATTAAATTGTTAAAATCCTTAATAAGTAATTTAAAGATTTATTAAAATTTAAAATAATTAATGAAAAATAAAATATTAGTTATCCTAGGTACAAGACCTGAAATAATAAGATTATCCTGCATTATTAATAAAATAGAAAAATATTTTTCATTAATAGTAATAAATACAAATCAAAACTTTGATAAAAATTTGAATGATAATTTTTTTAAAGATCTTAGATTAAAAAAACCAAAATATACTTTAAATAAAAAAAAATATAAAAATTCTATCCATTTCATTTCAAATTTACTTATAGAAGTAGACCGTATTTTAGATATAGAGAAACCCGATGCAGTTTTAGTTTTGGGAGATACAAATAGTGGACTATCTATTTTAAGCGCCAAAAAAAAAAAAATTCCAATATTTCATATAGAGGCTGGTAATAGATGTTATGATCAAAGAGTTCCGGAAGAAATTAATAGAGTTCTGATAGATAAAATAGCTGACATTAATATGGTTTATAGTGATGTTGCCAAAAATAATTTAATAAAAGAAGGTTTTGATTTAGAGAAAATTTTTAAAATAGGCAGTCCTTTATTTGAAATTTTTAGAGAGTACCAAGCAGAAATTGAAAATTCAAGAATTTTAAAAAAATTAAGATTAATTAAATATAATTATATTTTAGTTAGTTGTCATAGAGAAGAAAATGTAGGTAATTTCTATAATTTAAATTCAATTTTTATTGCACTAAATGAAATTTCAAAAAAATTAAATAAAAAAATTATTTTTTCTACTCACCCCAGAACTTATTCTCAGTTAAAAATAATTAAAAAAAAATTATTAAATAGAATTATGTTTTTAAAACCATTTAATTATTTTGATTATATAAAGTTACAATTAAATGCAAAAATTACTATCTCAGATAGTGGCAGTATAGTTGAGGAGTCTAATATTTTAAATTTTCCCGCTATTAACCTTAGAGAAACTACCGAAAGACAAGAGGGCATGGAAAAAGGATCTGTAGTTATAAGCAGTTTAGATTCAGAAAATATTGTAAAAAGTGTCGAAATCGTTTTAAGAAGATTTTCTTCAAATCCTGAAAAGGATATACATAAGGATTATTCAGAGATTAATGTTTCTGAAAAAGTGATAAATATTCTTCAAAGTTATATTCCCTATATAAATCGAAGGACTTGGTTTAAGCACAAATAACTATTTAAAATAATGAAAGTTTTAATAGTTACACAATATTTCTGGCCAGAGTATTTTAGAGTTAACGATTTGGCTATTGAATTATCAAAAAAAAATTTTGAAGTAGATATTCTGACCGGATATCCAAATTATCCAAAAGGAAAATTTTACGATGAGTTTTTATTAAATAGAGAAAAATTTAATCAGTTAGATAATATAAAAATATATAGGGTGCCAATAATTCCAAGAGGATCGGATAGTAAATTTCAATTAGTATTAAATTATTTATCATTTTTATTTACAGGCATTATTTTTGGAAGTTTTTTACTTAGAAAAAAAAAATACGATGTTATTATAACTTTCGCCACATCACCTATTATTGTTGCTATAATAAGTATATTTTTATCAAAATTAAAAAGAACAAAACATGTTATCTGGGTTTTAGATTTATGGCCTAATGTTTTATCAGATTTAAATATTATAAAAGAAAAAAGTACTATATATAAAATTTTTAATATAATTGTAAATTTTATTTATAAAAATTCAGATATAATTCTATGTCAATCGTTATCTTTTAAAAAAATAATAAAAAATTTAAACGCAAATTTAAATAAAAAATTATATTACTTTCCTTCTTGGCCAGAGGATATAGATCATAAAGAAAAAGAAAATAAAGAAAATATAGAGTTAATTGATAATAATTTTACTAATATTGTATTTGCAGGAAATATTGGAGAATCTCAAAACTTTAATTTAGTTGCAAAAGTTATACAGGCGACAAGAGAAGAAAAAATTAAATTTTATATATTAGGTGAAGGAAGAGACTATAAAAGTTTAACAAAAATAAAAGTTCAAAAAGATTTAAAAAATTTACATTTATTAGGATTAAAAAAATTTGAAGATATACAATACTATTTAAATAATGCGGATTATTTAATGATTTCTCTACAGTATAAACAAACTTTTAATTCAACGATTCCAGGAAAATTTCAAACATATTTAAAATATAAAAAGCCAATATTAGGTTTATTGGGAGGAGAAACAAACAGGATAATTAATAAATATAAAATTGGAAAAGCTTTTAATTATTATGGCGACGATACCTACACCAAAGACATTGTAAATTTTTTTAAGAATGAAAAATTAGAAATTAAAAAATCTTCTTATGATATTTTATTAAAAATTTATTCAAAAAAAAGAGGGATCAAAAAATTGATAAATATTTTAAATATTTTGATGAAAAAAAATAATTTTTTCATAAAAATGATTTTTGATCAATCGAGAATTGATTATAGAAATAACTTTATAGTAAGTGGTTTAAATTTGGCATTTTTAGGTTACTATTCATCAAAAAAATTGCTAATTCATGAATCAATGATTCTTTGGCCTGATGGTTTTTTTAAAAAAAGATTTTTTCCTCAAGATATAAAAAAAATTCCAGGAAGAGATTTCCTCAATCGATTGCAATTTAACAATATAAATAGAATAGTAGTGCTAGGAAATTTAGAAAAAATCTCAAAAGATTATTTAGAAAAGAAATTTAATATAAATGTAACTCATGTCCAATTACCCATGGGTAATATAGATGATTTTATAAAATATATTCCAGTATTTAAAAAAGATGATATTTGCATAATTACACTGCCAACACCGAAACAAGAAAATTTAGCATGTTATATTGCCGACAGTCAAAAATATTATAAAATATTTTGCTTCGGAGGGGCTATTAATATGGCCTCTGGTTTAGAAAAACCATTACCGGAGAAATTTAACAAATATTTTTTTGCAGAAAGTTTATGGAGACTTCAATATGACACGTACCGTAGAGTAAAAAGATTAATTGAAACTTTAATTTATTACATCATAGGTGAGGTATCGGGTGTATATAGTAAAATAAAAATTAAGTGATAAAATATAATATATTTGTTTGGTCTTCTGATTATGAAAATTTCACCGGTGAAGGCTTATTAGCAAGGTGTTTTGTTGAGAATTATT
>JACCDP010995123.1_pt1 | contig 24721 bp, 15 predicted proteins | sample 7445841 | NCBI WGS metagenome assembly JACCDP01 (sample SAMN15323441, study PRJNA562643) | freshwater metagenome | isolation source: river surface water | place: USA:Blue River Watershed | collected 2017-08-17
CAAATGGGGTGCGGCCATTGTGGCGATTGGGGCCGTAGCTGGCATTACGGGCGTGTTGGTCGTCATGATGCTTGGACAAATCCGCGTGTTCTTTGCAATGTCACGAGACCAACTTCTGAGTCCGGGGCTGTCCAAAGTTCATCCGACATTCGGGACCCCATATCGTGCAACGATCATGACAGGGGTGGTTGTCGCCGTCTTGGCTTCGTGCTTCCAAATTGGGGAAGCGGCCGATATGACCAACATCGGGACTTTCTTCGCCTTTGTGTTAGTCAGTTTTGGTGTCATGCTGCTCCGCTACACAAAGCCCGATCAAGCGCGCCCCTTTCGTCTTCCGTTTATGCCTCTGGTCCCGATCTTGAGTATCGCGGCGTGTCTCTACCTCATGGCTGGATTGCCGCAGGCGACATGGATCCGGTTTGTGGTATGGACCATCATTGGCATTCTGGTCTACGTGAGCTATGGTATGAAACACAGCAAATTGGCTGTACGGGCTGCCAACCCTGATTCAACAACTGGGTGAGTTAGGCACGCTTTCTGGCAGGAGGCTAAATAGGCTTTCCAGACGGCGGTGTCGCAGAAGGAAGCGCTGTGTTAGTCGCCTCTGCGACCGAGGGGGTGGGTGCCACCACTTCAGTTGTTGCAGAAGCAGCTGGAGTCGGTGATGCGGGAGCAGCAGATGCCGTTACAGCGGTGGGCGTAGCCGGTGTAGCAGGCTTTGGCGGGGGTGCCGCTGGCTTTGGTGGAGCGGGTTTTTCTGGCTTAATCCCCTTTTCCCACGCCGGACCTGAATACATATCTGTCGTTAACCCATTAGTTTTCCATTTTTCTTCAAAATCTGCCGCAGCCTTATTCGGTGTTTCACCGACTCCCATGACATCATTCCAAGGGTAGACCTTAGGCCCAATCTGACATTCGGATTCTGTACGTCGCAAATATAATGCGATTGGATTACCCCTATAGGGTCCAAGAAAGATATGGACGGATCCGACGTACTCAAGCAATGAGGCCATAAGGCCCTCCAAGGAATACGCATGATGCCACAAGAGATGACGAAGGGGCAAGACTGTTGGAGAACTAGCCGATGTCGCCGTGTGGTCTGATTCTACCAGTTGATCTCAAGTACCAGCACAAAAAAGGAAGATGGTATCTCTAGTCAGATGTCGGTCTTCGCGAATCGTCCTCGAGTTTGGTGGATGGAACGCAAAAGAGCTTTGTGGCTTCGGCAGCCGACTACAAGTGTCGCATCAGAAATCATCACCGGTCGATAGGAACGCAAAAACCGCTCTTTTAATCGGCGAATCCGGGCGAAGGATTGTGCCAGCCGCCCTTCAGACAGATCGCCTGATGTGGCGGCCTTTTCAACAGCGTGGAAGGCCGCAACGATCCTGTCGCGATCTCTGCAGATCAACGGCATGTCACAGCCGGCCTGGATGGCTTGCACCGCCGCCTCCCCGATGCCGAAGTGATCGATAATCGCGTGCATCTCGAGATCGTCCGTCAGGACGACGCCATCGTAGCATAACTCCTCACGAAGAAATCTCCCAATGATCGTTGGAGAGAGTGTCGCCGGGCGAGTCTCATCCAGAGCCCTATAGACAACATGGGCGGTCATCAATGTGGCCACACCGTTCGCCACCGCATGTCGAAAAGGAGGAAACTCAATGTGTTCAAGCCGTGCATGATCCGCCGTCACGATCGGCAGTTCTTTGTGCGAGTCCGAGTTGGTGTCACCATGTCCAGGAAAGTGTTTCCCACAGGCGACGACAGCATTGTCCTGAAGTCCTCCCACAGTGGCCAATCCCAGTTTTGACACGACATGAGGGTCTGCGCCGAATGCCCGGTCGCCGATCACCGGATTCAAGGGGTTGCTGTTCACATCCAGTACGGGGGACATATTCATATTGATGCCGACGGCTTTGAGTTCTTTTGCCGTGGTGGCCGCCGCCGCATAGGCCAATTCCGAAGAATGGCATTCCCCCAACACTGCGCACGGGGGAAAGATGGTGAATTCTTTCGGCAACCGTGAGACACGTCCACCTTCTTGATCAATCGAGATCAGGAGTGGGATGTGTGGGCTGCAGCGTTGCAGCGCGTTCGTTAAGTCAACGATCTGTGCTGCTGATTCAAGGTTTCTTGCGAAGAGGATGACTCCGCCAGGCTTATATTCTGTGATAAATGCGGCCAGGTCCGACGAAACGGTTGTCCCGTCGAACCCTATCATGAAAAGCTGGCCGATCTGGTCGCGAGAGAACGTCATGCTTTTAGCAGCGAACGATTGACCAGGAACTGGATCAAGAGCCTCGTTCCGATGCCGGTGGGTCCCTTGGGGATATACGCTCGTTCCCGTTCGCTCCAGTCCGTGCTCGCGATGTCCAGATGTACCCATGGGCAATCGCCGACAAACTTACTGAGGAACAGCGCAGCAGTGATCATGCCACCCCCTCGCCCACCGATATTGCGCATGTCCGCCACATCACTACGTAATTGCTCGAAATAGTCTTCCCATAGCGGCATCTCCCACACACGTTCTCCGGCCCGATGACCTGCCTGCCGGATCGCTTCCTTTAATCGTGTCTCAGTGCCAAACATCCCGATGGCGAATTGGCCTAATGCGACAACACAGGCTCCTGTCAGTGTGGCAATGTCGATGAGAGCAGCCGGCTTAAACCGGGTGGCATAGGCAAGGCCGTCGGATAAGATCAGTCGACCCTCGGCATCGGTGTTTTGGACTTCCACCGTTTTACCAGAGAGGGTCTTGACGACGTCACCGGGTCTCATTGCCCGACCCCCGGGCATGTTCTCGGCGACGGGAAGAATGCTGAGAAGATTCAGCGGAAGCTTCAAGCGAGCAGCCGCTCGTATGGTGGCCAGCACCTCTGCCCCGCCGGTCATGTCCGCTTTCATCTGCTCCATATTCTCCGACGGTTTGAGCGAGATGCCCCCAGTGTCGAAGGTGATGGTCTTTCCGACAAGGACCACCGGCCGTTCATCTTTCTTTTTGGCTCCGTCGTACTGGAGAATAATGAACTTCGGCGGCTCGTGGCTGCCTTTGGCGACTCCCAGCAAGGCGCCCATGCCAAGAATTTCCATATCCTTCTGCTCGAGGATTTTCACCTTGATGCCGGTCTCTTTCGCGACGGCCTTTGCTTCCTGAGCGATCCTCGTCGGCGTCATCACATTGGAGGGATGGTTGGATAGATCTCTGACAAACACCGTGGCTTCGGCAGTGGCCACCCCACGACGAATGCCCTCCGAGATCTGATCCAGCTCACGTGTGTGTGAGGTCAAGACTGTCATCGCCGTCAATTCTTTGTTCGTCGGCGCATCACTCCGATACGTGGTGAACTGATAGCTCCCCAAGATGGCCCCTTCGGCCATCGCCTGTGCCACATCTAATAGCGAACAGTCACGAGGTGTGAGGTTAGGAAGCGCGACTGCAAAGGCGTGGGACTTTGCACTGCGTATCCGTTTGACGGCATGACCCATCGCTTGGCGAAACTGATCAAGGCCCAAAGTGCTTTTCTTACCCAGTCCTACAAGAACCAGCCGTTTCGCGGGAATTTTCCCGTGTGTATGAAATAGGACGACTTCGTTGGCCTTCCCCTCGAATTCCTTCGATTGGAGGAGTCCGTGAAGTGCCCCGCCGAGAGCCCGATCCAGCAACGCCGTGTCTTCCTTCGAGAGTCCCTCCCCCTCGCAATGGAGGAGAACAAGTGCATCTGTAGTCTCGGTATCGACTCGTCCTTGTTTGGGTTTGACCCGCATGATGTCCATTAGTTCTCCTTCGTGATGCGTCAATCAACAACCAGCCTCTGTCACTCGCGGATGGTTACCTTCATACTCCCCTCATGTCGGGTGCCCAGATGTGCTTATGCATTTGCAACTGAAGGCGGACCGGTAGTCGATCTGCCAATATCCACTCGGTCAGGTGACGAGGATCCAGCACGTCGAACACCGGACTAAAAAGGACCGGACAGCGCTCAGTCAGCCGGAATCGATCCAGGATGCTTTTAGCCCAGTCATAGTCGATCCGGTCTTGGATGACGAATTTCACTTCGTCCTGCGACCTCAGGCGCTCGACATTGGGCCAGTGCATCCGATCCGTCATGCCGCTTCCCGGACACTTCACATCCAAGATGATCCGAACCGATGGATCAATCAAAGCGGTATCCACGGCCCCGCTTGTTTCAAGGAGAACGGTGAATCCTTCTTGGCACAAGCGGCGGAGTAAAATATTGGAATCCGTCTGGGCCAAGGGTTCACCACCCGTGATCTCTACCAACGGACAATCGTATGATCGTATCTTTGCAAGAATATCATCGACGGATTGCTCAGATCCTCCGAAGAAGGCATATTCCGTGTCACACCACGTACAGCGAAGTGGGCACCCGGTCAGCCTCACAAATACGCAAGGCCGCCCGACAAAGGTCGATTCACCCTGCACGCTGTGAAAAATTTCCGTCACGCGCATGAAAAGATGCCCTGCTCATCGGTGTGTTGATCGGATGACCAGCTGAGGAAACAGAGTGCCCTGGCTGACGCTCATCGCCATTTCACAACTGGCCAGTTCTTGCGTCGAGCGATGGAGGCCATTCCACGAATTGGATTTACGACGGTTGGGTGACCCACGGCCCGCAGTAAGTCCAGATCACCAGGACTGTCTCCGTACGCATAGCATTGCGATAGATCCAACGTCAGTTCATGGGTCAATCGATCGATTAGTTGGCGTTTCCCTTGTCCGTATGGAAGCGGGGGGATGAGAAAACCGGTATAGAGGCCGTTCATCTGCTCCAACCGACTGGCAAAGCATCGATCGGCTCGAAGAGCATCTGCGACGGGAGCGATCAAGAAATCGATGGACCCCGTCACGAAAATGATGGCATGGCCGGCTCGTCGATGCTCTTCAAGTTTCCGCATGGCGGAGGCTGAGACGCGAGGGCATAATTCTTCCCGACAGAATTCTTCGCCCAACGGTTGGATGACTTGCGAAGGTTTTCCGGCCAGGTACAGCTTGCGCGATCGGAGTGGATGCAGCGAGAGAGTCGGTAGATGTCGCAGCAGCCACGAGACACTCTCTCGGGCTTCAGGCCAGCCGACGACACCGCGTTGCCACAGCCAACGGAAAAACCTGACTTCGCTGGCTTCGCCGGGCAGAATGGTATTGTCGACATCGAAGAATGCGGCAATGGAGGAGGAGAGCCCTCGTTGATCCGTCCGTATCATGGAAGTGCGACTCAGGCACAAAAAAATCAGGTGCTGATTCTACCGGAGGTTCGGTTGATTGACAACAATTTTACCCTACTCATATAATGCGCACTCATTTCTCCCTCATCGCTGATGCAGGTCTCCATGCAGGATGCTCAAACAAGCCTGCGACAAGGCCGCAGCGAGCGAAATCCTGAGGCGTACTCCCGAGTACGTTGCGGGTTTCAACGATGCAAGGATACAGTGGTAGGCATCGTATCGATATCCTGCTGAGTGCCGAAGTGGTGGAATGGCAGACACGCACGTTTGAGGGGCGTGTGGCGAAAGCCGTGCGGGTTCAAGTCCCGCCTTCGGCACCATCGGTTTGAACTCCGTCAGTCGATTCCCTCAAAACCCCACCGATCTACTTGGATCTAGACTTTCGGCCCTATCTCATAGGACACTGGTGCCCGCCTTATGCCTATTTTCGCATCTCTGAGTGACACGCGATGAGATCACCTTATCCCAAGCCACCTCCCAGCCTGTTGTTACGGCATGAATCAGTTGCGTATCTCACCCCAACTCTTCTTCGATCAGGGGTCTCTAATCACTCGCTCAGGAGCCTCATATGATCTCTAGCAGTAACCTTTCTGTGTTGGATCTGCTGCGCAGGCGGATCGTCGATCTCTCGCGCGAGCTGGCCGAACGAGACAGTGTGTTGCACGAGCGATCGCGCCACCTCCGTGTTGCGCAGTCTCTGGCCCATCTGGGTAGCTGGGATTGGGAGATCGAGAGCGGCGAGATTCGATGCTCGAATGAGGTCCATCGCATATTCGGTCGCGAACCTGGGTCGTACCACATGACTTTTGAGGTCTTGGTATCGGCACTCTTGCCGGAGGATCATGATCGGGTCGTCGCGGCAATCAATGATGCGCTGGGGGGAAAGGCGCCTTTCGATGTGGAATACAACATCGTCCGTCCTAACAGCGACGTGCGGACGATTCATTGTTGTGGTGAGGTCCTACGCGACGATAAGGGAACGCCAAGTCGCATGTCAGGCTCTGTCCAAGACATCACCGAGCGGAAACGCACGGAAGCGATGCTACGGTCCTCGCAAGAAAAGCTCCGACAGGCTCTCCATGCCTCGGGTATTGGACTGTGGGACTGGAATACCGACACGAACGATATGGCCCTTTCAGAGGAGTGGAAACGCCAGCTCGGGTATGAGGCGTCAGAGCTCTCGGACTCATTCGAGGCCTGGGAAGCGCTGCTGCACCCCGATGATCATGATCGTGCCATTGTGTATCTGCAGAACTATGTGCGCGAAGATGAGGGAGAGTATCGGCAGGAGTTTCGATTGCGGCACAAGGACGGGACGTACCGATGGATCGAAGCTCGTGCCTCGTTTGCGACAGAACCTGATGGCCGCCAGATCCGCCTTCTCGGCTCACATACGGATATCACAGATCGTAAGCGGATGGAGGAGGCGGTGCGGGAGAGTGAAGACCGGTACCGAACATTGGTCGAACTTTCACCCGCCGGGGTCTTTGTTTTTTATGAAGAGCGGATAATCTATGTCAATCACACGGGCGTCGTTCTGATGGGAGCGAACGACCCTCGGGAAATTCTCGAACGACCAATGTTCGAGTTCATCCATCCTGATTTTCACCGGGACGTCCGTGAAAACGTGCAACACTTACTCGCTGGGAGAGCCTCCATCCATAGCGCGGAACGAATCTACCTCAGGACAGACGGAACGCCGGTTCCCGTTCACATGGAAGCGGCACGGATCATATGGAACGGCAAATCCGCCGTGATCGGTCTCGTGTCCGATATCACGGATCGTAAGCAAACGGAGGAGGCGTTGCGGGCCAGCGAAGAACGGTTTGCCAAGGCGTTTAGGACGAGCCCCCATCCTATTGTCATCAGCGAGATGGAGACTGGTCGACTGGTGGAAGTCAACGATGCTGCACTGACGCTGTTAGGGTATCGTAGGGAAGAGATTGAGACACCCACCACCCTGCTAGAGATGGGGATTTGGTACTCTGCTGAGGAGCGAGCACAATTTGTTGATGGATTGAATCGTACGGGATCGGTCCGCAATATGGAAGTAAAACTGCGGAGGAAAAACGGTGAAATCCGCCAGTCTCTTCTATCCTCGGAACTGATTGAGTTGAATGGCAAGCAATGCAGCGTGACGGTTGGAGATGATATCACCGATCGGAAGCGGGCTGAAGATGAGTTGCGCCGATCCCACACCTTCTTGCGGCAGGTGATCGACAGCGATCCGAACTTTATCTTCGCTAAGGATCGGGAAGGGCGGTTTACGATGGTCAACAAAGCGGTTGCCGATTGTTACGGAAGCACGGTAGAGAATCTCATCAGTCAGTCAGACGCTGATTTTAATCCCAATGTGGAAGAGGTGGAGTTCATCCGCCAGAAGGATCTCCAGGTCTTGGATTCCCTGCAGGACTGCTTTGTCGCTGAGGAAAAGATCACCGATTGGTCTGGAAAGACGCGCTGGCTGCAGACGATCAGGCGGCCGATTGTCGGTGAAGATGGTCAGGCCCACATGGTGCTTGGTACGGCGACCGATATTACGGAGCGCAAGCAGATGGAGGCGATGCTCCTACAACGGGAACGAGATCTGAGCGCCGCACTTCAGGAGCGGGAACGGATCAGCCAGGACCTCCACGATGGTATTCTCCAATCTCTCTATGCGGCTGGGCTTGGGTTAGAGACGTGTAAGTTGCTGATCGCACAACAACCAGAACACATCACTGACGACCTTGTCAGGACATTAGATCAGTCAATTGGGCAACTCAACGACGTGATGGGAGAGGTGCGAAATTTTATTATGGGTCTCGAGTCCCACCTCATGCACGGTGGTGACATCTCGACGGCCTTGCGGACCATGGTCCAAACCATGTGCGGTGTGTCTTCGGCCACATGTCGGGTGCGGATCGACGACGAGGCTGGGGAGTATATCTCAACCGAGTCGGCGCTCCATCTCATCAATATCGTGCGGGAAGGGTTGAGTAATTCCCTCCGTCACAGTCATGCCACACGCATTACCGTGTCATTGGGACGGCTCGTCGGTTCTATCCGGCTGATGATCATTGATAACGGTATCGGATTCAATCCCAAGTCAGTCCACGGAGTCGGTCATGGGTTAGAAAACATGGCGGCGCGGGCTGTCAAAGTTGGTGGGTTGTTCGCCGTACGATCGGAACCGGGTAAAGGCACAAGAATTCTGCTCGACCTTCAAAAGGATACAAGAGGGTCTATCTGACATGAATATTTGAGAGACGTATGGCGGGAGTTCTGAGGAGGCAGGCCCCGGTCTGTCACCGTTGGTTCAACCTGCCTCGCGCATCCCATATCTCGAAGGCCCTAGGCCATTCGGATCTAGACTTTCATCCACTCTCGTAGGACACTGCCCACCTCATTGGGACCTTTTCTTAGGAACCAGTAGCTGGACGTTGGGCGAAGAGTTTTTCTTGGCGAAAGCCACTCTCATTCAGTGTTTCGAGGCGTGCGCCAGGCCACTTTCGTGAGCCAAGCCATTCTCGCCCTATTGTCGATGTTGCGCAGCAAGGAGCCCGATCATGAGTCCGATAAGTCATCCTCCTGAAGTAGAGCTGTTGCGAAAGCAGGTCGCCGACTTAGCGCGTGAATTGTCGGAACGGGACCAGGCCCTTCGCCATCACCATCGACAGCTGGGCGACGAGGTGCAAGATCTTCGGGAGCAATCCGAAATGTTTCGTGCCATCGTCGCTGGGACTGCAGCGGAGACCGGCGAAGACTTTTTTCACACGTTAGTGCTTCATCTCTGCTCGGTGTTCGGCGTGCAATACGCAATCGTCGGGGAGGTCCAACGAGAGGCCACCAAGACCATTCGTACCATTGCCGTCGCCTCAGGAGACTCCCTCGTCGAGAATTTTGACTATCCTCTCATCGGCACGCCCTGCGAATCAGCATTGAGATACTCTTTTGCGTGCTTCGAGCGAGACGTACGGGCTTCGTTTCCGACCTTCGAACGATTGGACCAGCTGCAGGTCGAGGGCTATTGTGGGGTGCCGCTCAGCGCGAAAGACGGCACGGTCATCGGGCTTCTCGTGGTCATGGATACCAAGCCCTTGCAACATGCCCAACGACTGAAATCGCTGATGACCGTTTTTGCCTCGCGCGCCGGAGCCGAACTCCAGCGTCGCCAGGTGGAAACTAAACTGAATCATCAGCAACGCCATTTGATTGAGTCCCAAGCCCTGGCGCACCTCGGTAGCTGGGACTGGGATATAGATCGCGGGGACGTGTGGTGGTCGGATGAACAATATCGGCTGTTTGGCTACGAACCGGGAACCGTTCGAGTAACCCACGAGACGTTCCTGCGCGCACTCTATCCAGACGATTATAGCCACGTGCGAGATGCCATCAGCAATGCGCTGGCAGGCCGGGCTCTCTTCGATGTGGAATGTCGCGTGGTCCGTCCAAACGGTGAGGTTCGAGTGCTCAACTGTCGCGGCGAAGTCTTTCGTGATACCAGCGGTCGCCCGGTTTCCATGTCCGGTAGCATGCTCGACATTACCGAACGCAAACAGGTCGAGGAGACGCTGCGGACCTCGCAAGAGAAGCAGTGGCAAGCTCTGCAGGCGTCAAGTACTGGCTTGTGGGATTGGAATACGGAAACGAATGCCGTGGTCTTTTCCGACGAATGGAAGCGCCAGCTTGGGTATGAAAAGACGGAGCTCGTGGACTCATTCGAGACCTGGGAGTTGCTGCTCCATCCGGAAGATCATGATCGCGCCATTACGTACCTACGGAACTATGTATGTAAACGTGAGGGAGACTATCGGCAGGCGTTTCGCCTGCGGCACAAGGATGGGACGTATCGATGGATTGAAGCGAGAGCTGCGTTTGTGGCGGAATCCGATGGCCGCCAGATCCGTCTCCTTGGTTCGCATACGGACATCACCGATCGCAAAACGATGGAGGAGGTTGTACGGGAGAGTGAAGAACGATACCGCGCCTTGGTTGAGCTATCCCCTTCAGGCGTCTTCGTTTTCTGTGAGGGACGGACCGTCTATGTCAATCACACGGGCGCCGTTCTCATGGGGGCGTCGGATGTGCGGGAAATTCTTGACCGGCCGACATTCGACTTCATCCATCCTGACTATCACCAGGAAGTCCGTGAGAATGTAACACGGCTGTTGAGCGGAGGAGCGTCCGTTCATAGTGCAGAGCGAATCTATCTGAAGTTAGATGGAACACCGGTTCCGGTTCAGGTGGAAGCAGCGCGGATCATATGGAACGGCAAACCCGCTATCCTGGGGCTCTTTTCCGATATCACCGAGCGCAAGGCGGCGCAAGAAGCCGTTGCCGCGCTTAATACTACGCTAGAACAACAGGTGTGCGACCGGACCGAGGCGTTACGTCGGAGCGAAGAGCGGTTTCGGCAATTTTTTGATCACGCGCCAAACGTCACGTGCCTGAAGGATCACGACGGTCGCTATGTATATACCAACCGACGATTCGACGAGGTTTTCCGGCTGGCTCCCGGCATGGCCATAGGAATGACGGATAAGGAACTGTTTTCACCCGAACAAGCCGATCAGTTTCAATCGCATGATCGAGAGGTGTTAGCTAGTGGACGAGGACAGGAGTTTGAGGAGGTCACGCAACAGGAAGATGGCGCTCATACCAGTCTCGTGGTGAAATTCCCTCTGACCGACGCCGCTGGGCATCTCGCTGCCATCGGCGTCATCGCGACCGACATTACAGAGCGGAAGCGAGTCCAGGAGGCGTTGCGAGAAAGCCAGGCACGATTCCAACAGTTCGCTGAGTCCGTTGGTTCAGCCTTTCTGATTGCGGAAATTAGGTCCGACGATGTGGAAGTTGTTTATGTGAATGCCGCCTTCACGTTCATTTGGGGCATTGAGCGTGAAGAAATCTGTCGAAACTGGTCACTATGGTTCGACTCGATCCATCCGGAGGACCGGGAGCGGGTGAAAGGACACCATGATCGCTTCCTTACAGGGGGGGCAACAACAGTCTTCCATTGTGAGTACCGGATCGTGGGTCGGGATGGCTACATCCGCTGGATTGCCGACCGGAGGGTCAGGATGGCAGGGTGGGAGCATCGGATCGCCGGTATCGCGGAAGATATTACGCATCATAAGCAGCAAATCGTGCTTCTGGCCCAGACCGAGGCGATCGGAAAGATCGGGGGATGGGAGCTGGACTTCGTGACGAACCGGTTACGGTGGAGTGATGAAACGTATCAGTTGCATGATACGACGCCGGAACTCTACTGCCCGACTGTAGAAAGCGCGATGGATTTCTATACACCAGAAAGCCGCCCTGTGATTGCCGAGGCGTTTGGAACGGGTGTGACACAGGGGGTGTCTTGGGACCTCGAGTTGGAACTCATCACGGCAAAGGGGCGTCGGATTGCCGTGCGGGCTGCCGGTAAGGTCGATGTTCTTGAAGGCCGAGCAGTTCGGGCCTACGGAACGTTTCAAGACATCACAGAACGCAAACGCGCAGAGCAGGCTCTCCGACGTGCCCATGATGAACTGGAGCACAAGGTCGTCGAGCGTACCGCAGAATTGCAGGCCAGTGAGGAGCGCTATGCGCGCGCTACCGCTATCGGAAAAGTCGGGGTATGGGACTTGGATGTTGTCAAAGAGCACTACCACGGGGATGCCAATCTGAAAGCTCTGTTTGGCTATGCCCCTGATGAGCTTTCAACCGATCCCTTTGCCTGGTTGAATGTGGTTCATCCGGACGACCAGGCGATCGCCATGAAGCATTGGGAACTGATGCAACGCGGAGCGGCTGAGGAGTGCCACTACGAGCTTCGCATGGTGAAGAAGGATGGCTCCACGATATGGACGGATGTTCGATGCCATGCAGTACGTGGCCAGGACGGACGGTTGACGCGCTTGATTGGTGCAACCGTTGACATCACTGAACGTAAGGCGGCGGAGGAGGCACTGCGGGCCAGCGAGGAACTATTTTCGAAAGCGTTCCGGTCCAGCCCGGACCCGATGATGCTGGTGGAGCTAGACTCCGGCCGATGGCTGGATGTCAATGATGCCTGTCTTACCGGTCTTGGGTATGCACGAGAGGAAGTAGTGGGGCGAAGGGGGGACGAGGTTGAGCATTGGTTGACGCCGGATGATCAGATCCGCTTTGTCGAGAGAGTGCAACGAGAGGGCTCGATCCGCAATTTTGAAGCCGTCCTTCAAACCGCCGACGGGGAACGTCGTGATTGCCTGGTGTCCGCGGAGCGGATCGAGTACCACGGCAAATCGTGCATGATCACACTGAGCAAAGACATTACGAAACGGAGGCAAGCCGAACAGGCGCTCTGGAAGAGTCGACAAGCAATTCGGGCGCTTCATGATATTTCGTCCGCTCAGGGGCAGTCGTTCAAGGATCGGGTTGAAGCCCTCCTCCAGCTGGGATGCCGCATCTTCGATTTACCAGTCGGGATGGAGACCATTGCCCTAGGTGAAGAGCTAGAAGTGAAACGGCTGAACGCGCCCAGCACGGTTTTCTACGAGGGCATGCGTGTGCCCCTGAACAAGACGTACTGTAGTGAGACTCTTCGCCGAGGCGGACTGCTGAGCTTCGAACATGCTGGGGCCTCTCCAGAGTGGCAGGGACACCCAGCCTATACTGCACTGAAGTTGGAGTCGTACATCGGCACCGTGATCAGTGGCTTAGAGCGCACCTACGGGACCCTGTGTTTTGCGGGTGCTGAACCCAAGACAAGAGATTTTACCGAAACCGAGAAAGATTTCATTCAACTCATGGCACGGTGGCTCGGTGGTGAGCTGGACCGCCAAGCGGCCCTAGACGATTTGCGTCAAAGCGAGGAACGATACCGAACGCTCTATGATGAGACTCCTTCCATGTATTTCACCGTGGATAGCGCGCGAATCATCAGGTCCGTCAACCAGTATGGCGCGCAGTACTTGGGTTACCGTGTGGAGGATCTTGTCCAGAAGTCGGTGGAGGCGATTTTCTTCGAAGATGATCGAGCGCGCATTTGTGCCGAGATGGAAACGTTCTTTCGTCATCCAGAAGGAGTCGCGCAATGGGAGTTTCGCAAGGTGCGAGGGGATGGGACGGTGTTGTGGGTACGCGAGGTTGCACGTGTGTTGCGCAGCCAGGACGGAGAATCATTGGCTCTGATCGTGTGCGACGATATCACCGAGCGCAAGCGAGCGGAACACGCTCTTCGGGAAAGCGAGGAACGATTCTCAAAAGCCTTTAGAGCAAGTCCTCATCCGATTGGGATCACCGAAGCAGGAACGGGCCTTTGTATCGAGGTGAATGATGCCTGTCTGGAGCTGTTCGGTTTTCGCCGAGAGGAAGTAATCGGCAAGACCACGTTGATGCTCGGCATTTGGCCGAATCTCGACGATCGAGTGCGGGTCATCGAGCAACTCAAAGCTGGGGAGCCGGTACGCAATATGGAGTTTGCTTTAAGGACGAAAGCGGGTACGGTGCGCTATCTTCTGGCCTCCGCTGATCTCGCGGAGCTCAATGGAACGCTCTGTGTGGTTACCGTGGCCAGTGACATTACAGAGCGGAAGGAAGCGGAGGAAGCGCTGCGGAATAGCGAGGAGCGCTTTGCCAAGGCGTTCCAAGCCAGCCCCCATCCGGTCGTCATCAGCGAGCTGGACACCGGTCGAGTGGTCGATATCAACGAGTCTGCGTGTCAGCTGTTTGGGTATTGTAAAGAAGAGGTGGTGGAGCACACGACGATACAACTAGGGCTCTGGGATTCTCTGGAAGAACGGGCCCAGTACCTTGAGCTGTTGAGGCGCGAAGGGTCGGTCCGGAATGTGGAAGTGAAACTGCGGAGCAAGAGCGGCGAGGTCCGCCAGTGCCTCTTATCATCTGAACTGATCATGCTGAACGGCAAGCACTGTTCGGTCACGGTCGGTGATGACATCACTGAGGGCAAGCGCATGGAAAAAGCGCTGCGATTGACCCAGTTCTCCGTGGATCAGGCCGTGGAAGCGATTTTATGGCTCGATCCGACCGCTCGGATATTCAATGTCAACGAGACAGCTTGCCGAATGTTGGGGTATTCACGGCAGGATTTGCTATTGATGACGGTGCATGACATTGACCCCAATTTTCCTGTCGAGCGATGGCCGGAGCATTGGGGTCACGTGAAGGATCGGGGCGCGTTGGCATTCGAGGCGAAATATTGGTCGCGCAGCGGCGAGATACTGGATATGGAGGTCACCTTCAATTATCTGCAGTACGATGGGAAAGAGTACGGCTGTGCGATCTTGAGAGACATCGGAGAACGCAAACGAGCCGAAGCGGAGCTGCGACGTTCCCATACGTTTTTGCGACAAGTCATCGATACGGACCCAGACCTTATCTTTGCCAAGGACGGTGAAGGACGATTTTCGGTCGCGAACAAGGCTGTCGCTGACTGGTATGGGACGACTGTGGATGACTTGATCGGGAAAACAGACGCTGATTTCAACCCCAATGCGGATGAGGTGGAGTTTTTCCGGGAAAACGATCTTGAGGTGATGAATTCCGGCCAAGATCGGTTTATCCCGGAGGAGAAATTCACCGATGTGAACGGAAACATTCGTTGGTTGCAGACTATTAAGAGGCCGATTTACGACGACCAGGGGCAGGTTCATATGGTGCTCGGGGCGGCGACCGACATTACTGAGCGCAAGAGAATGGAGGAGATGTTGCTGCAGCGGGAACGAGATTTGAGTGTCGCGCTCCAAGAGCGAGAGCGCATCAGTCAGGATCTCCATGACGGTATTCTCCAATCGCTATACGCCGTGGGGCTTGGGTTAGAGGGTTGTAAACCGATGATCCGGCAACAACCAGAAGAGGTCGAAGCAAAAGTCATGTCAACGCTCGATCATGCGATCGGACAGCTCAATCAAGTGATGGGAGAAGTTCGTAATTTTATCGCGGGTCTTGAATCCGAGGTGATCCAGGGCGGAGATTTCCCAACGGCACTACGAACCATGGTCCAAACGATGTCCGGTTCTTCTTCGGCGAAATGTGTCATACGGATTGACGATGCAGCAGCACGCCGCCTGTCAACCGAACAGGCACTTCATATTATCAATGTCGTTCGGGAAGGACTGAGTAATGCGTTGCGGCACAGCCGAGCCACGCGGGTCATGGTTTCCCTCCGGGAACTCGTCCACACGACTCGTCTCACCATTCGAGACGATGGCGTCGGGTTTAATGCGCGGTCGGCTCAAGGCGTTGGTCACGGGTTACGGAACATGGCGGCACGGGCTCAAAAGGTCCGTGGGTCGTTCGCCCTTCAATCGAAACCATGGAAGGGGACGAAAATCTTACTCGATCTTCCAAAGGATGGTCACTATGCTCACAACTAAAACTCAAGTTCAAACCATTCGTGTCTTGCTTGTCGATGATCACGAAGTGATTCGCGTGGGGCTTCGGACTGTCCTGGCGCAAAACCAGGGCATCACCGTGGTAGGCGAAGCCGGGACGATGGCCGATGCTGTTCAGCAGACCCAGAAGCTGAAACCAGACGTCGTCTTGATGGATGTGCGTCTTCCGGATGGTTCCGGTGTCGATGCCTGCCGAGAAATTCTTGGGGCGCTGCCGGGCACGCGAGTCATTTTTCTGACGTCCTACGCGGACGACGACTCGGTGCTGGCCGCAGTGCTCGCCGGCGCGCATGGCTATGTGCTCAAGGAAATCGACTCGCCGGGATTGCTGGAGGCCATCCGTTCAGTCGCCAAGGGCCAATCCATCTTGGACTCTACCGTGACCGAACGGGCTCTGAGGTGGCTGCGAGGACTTCATGATGTGCCGACGACTCCAGGGACGGACCAACTTTCATCGCAAGAAGAACGAGTCGTCGCGTTGGTGGCCGAAGGGAAGACCAACAAGGAAATTGCCGTGGCGCTTGGGCTCAGCGACAAGACCGTGAAAAACTATCTCGCAAACGTTTTTCAGAAGCTTCGTATCACACGTCGTGCGCAGGCGGCCGCCTTCTTCGTCAAACGGCAAGGCTGATGCGACAACATTCGGCTCTACTATTCTAGGGGCAAAATTGTACTCGCCTTGCGACCTTTATCTCTGGGCATTTTCTCGCAATTCACATAGGCTAACTCTGGGTAGTTGTTGTCACAAGTAACGACGTGTGCCTACCGGAAGGCTGTCCCGCATGACTGCTGGTCTCTTCCTAGGGTTGCTCCTGCTCGTGGGTTTCTCCCTCTGGTTCGCAATTCGACAGTACCAAGAGAACGTCCTGAAGTCGCGGGTTATCGCGGCGACGAATTGCAGCGTCCTTGTGACGGATGCGACGCTCCCACATCATCCCGTTCTGTATGTGAATCCCGCGTTCCTGTCGTTGACCGGCTATGCCGAGCATGACGTGGTCGGTCAAACAACGGTGATATTGAACGGCCCCGCAACTGATCGCGCGTCGATTGAGAAGCTTGCATTGGCACTCCAAGACGGGCGGGAGTGCCGGGTATCGCTCCGTCACTACAGGAAAAATGGGACGTCGTTTTGGAATGAAGTGACGTTGTCTCCGATTGAAGATCGGAGAGGACGGGTTCGGTCGGTCATCTGGGTGATGCGAGATGTCTCCCGCCTCCTACAAGTGCAGGCAGAACTGCATCAGATGCCGTCTCCCACATTTCTATGCGATCTCGCCTCCGAAGGTATGCTTGTTACGGCTGAATCCGAGATTGTGTATGTCAACAAGGCCGGCCTACAGATCCTCGGTGCCGGATCAGCCGAACAAGTCATCGGTAACCCGTACCTCGATATTGTGTACGGTGAGTTGCAGGAATCCGTCCGCCTATGGATTACACAGACAATACGATCGAGTCATTCGACCAAACGACTGGAAACGCAATTCTTACGATTTGATGGACAGGGAGTTGTTGTTGAACTGTCTGTTGCTCCAATTATGTGGGAAGGGAAAGAGTCCCTTCTGATCTGCTTTTCGGACATTTCTCGGCAGAGGCAGATTGAAACCCAATCATTCCACGCCGGACATCTGCTGGGGAAAGGTCAGGCCATCACGGACAGTGAACACTGGGGGTGGGTAAACAATACTGGTGCCGAGATTTGGTCGGAAGAGCAGTACCGTGTTTTTGGATACGAGCCGGGTTCGGTTCCGCCGACGTATGAGACCTTTAAGAAGGCTCTTCATCCAGAGGATCGCGATCGCGTGCTCACGTTGGTCGAGGAAACATTCACTTCCGACCGTCCCTATGATATCGAATGTCGAATTATTCAGCCTGGTGGTGATGTTCGATTTGTCCGTTGCCGCGGAGTGCTCATCCAGGGCTCCTCCGATCAGCCAATTCGCATGTCTGGAAAGATTGAAGACATCACGGACTACAAGCTTGTCGCGGCTATGGCGGAAGAACGCGATCATCAATTTAAGACCGTCATGGAGGCGGCTCCTAACGGGATGCTCCTGACTCGCCAAGATGGGACGATTTCTCTCGTCAATAGCCACGTCGAGCGCATGTTTGGGTACGTTCGGGATGAGCTGTTAGGCCGACCCGTCGAGTGTTTGCTTTCAGCACGAGATCGCGAGCCGCAGCGGAAAGTGCGAGCCACCTGTTGTTCACCCGGTGCATCAGATCCCATGAGCGTCAGTCGGAAAGTGCATGGACTTCGCAAGGACGGCTCAGAATTCCCGGTTGAAATCTGTCTGCATCCCATTTATCCGTCCAAAGGAAAGACCATCTTAACCATCATGATCGATCTCACGATTCCCGAGGGGACCGACGAAGCGCTCACAGATATCAAGGCCAGATTCGATCTTGCCGTCCTGGCCGGACAGGTTGGGATCTTTGAGCATGATCACCGGACGAACACTCAGGTCTGGTCACCGATTTTGCGTGACATCTATGGGGTCAGCGGCGATGAATCGCCTTCGTTCGAACGCTATTTGGAACTGGTTCACCCAGGCGACCGGGAGAGGATGCATTGCGCAGCCTTACGTGTACTTGATACGGGGGAAGAGGGACTATACAGGGTTGAGCACAGACTAATCCAGCCGAATGGCGCGGTTCGGCACGTCAGTCTTTACGCTCTGACACGATTTGATGGTGAAGGGAGCAAGCGGCAACCTGTCCATACGATAGGGATGCTTGTGGATATTACCGATCGTGCGAATACTGCGGTGGCGGTACGAGTTGTAGAAGAAATGGAGACCATGAGAACCTTGATCGGTGGTATTGCCCATGAGCTGAACAACAGTCTCACAGCGGTACTGGGTTTCAGCGAGTTGGCACTGGCGTTGATCCCTACTGAGACCAAAGCTCATCGCCATATCACCCAGGTGATCACCGCAGGGCGAAAAGCTCGCGAGGTGGCACAAAGAGTTCGCCGCGCCCTCGACCAGGCTTCGTCATACTCAGTATCCAGGTCGGTTGACCCAACCCCATTCACGTTACCGAACGAGGCCTCCGATGCCGTCGGTCCTCGTAGTTGACTATCAGGACCAAGTTCGTCAACTGATCCGAGAGACTCTCGAACAAGCGGGCGATGAGGTTGAAGAAGCCTATAATGGGAAAGAGTGGGATTGCGCGGTATCGAACGAAATCGACAGATCTTGTGATCGGCATGACAGGAGGATGTGAAACAATCGGCGTCATCAATTTCTTGGATATCGCCAAAATGCTTGGCGCCAAACAGAACCTTTAAAAACCCTTCCAGATCAAGATTCTCCTGGAGACGGTCGTGGCGGAAGTGATGAATAAAACGACTTCACCTCTCCCGTGTTCTTCCCATTGACATCACCACGCGCTCCCGTCAAACTCCGCCCTTTCGCGTCAGCCCCATCGTCATCATGAGACTTCTGAATATCGTCCTTGGTACTACGGTCGCTGCTGTCGGGTTCTGGTTGATTTGGGGAAGTGTTTCTCCGTTCATCGTGCTCGGATGGGCTTTCGCCGTGGGACTGTTCCTATGGGTGATGGCGGATTCGATCTCAAAAATATGGGCGTGGTCTACGCTGTTACTCGGCATAGAAAGCTTTGTATGGCCGATCGTGTTGATGCTGCAACTCAAAGGCGCATCGGACGAACTTCCTGAAGCAGAAATGGGAACGATTCTATCGGCCGTCGTTCTGGGTCTCTTTTCATCTGTATTCTGGGTATCATTCTCCTATGGGCTGTTCAATCGAGCTCGCAACGCTGATTCAGCACCGTCCGAAGAACGACCTGCTCCGATGTCGAGATTGCGGGCGACGAAGAAGAAAAGAGTCGTTTAACCTTGACCGGTTTCAACCGGGTCTATGTCGATGACAAACTTGACCTGCCCTTTTCGGTACCGTCGCTCTAAGCTCTGTACGGAATCATGGACTCGATGGCTCAGCACCCGGCAATCAAGTGCTTTTACCAGCATACGGTGCTGGTGGTTTCGAGGTTGTCTGTTGATGGCTGGTACAGGGCCTAACACGATGAGGGATTCCTGGTTATCGGCATTCCGACTAAGCTCTATAGCCCAGTGCTTTGCGGCTTTTTCCACAGTCTCAGGGCTCTTCCCAATAACCGACAGCTCGGCGAGGTGGCACAGAGGTGGGTAGTAAAGCAGCCGTCGTGCGGCATGCTCTTCCTCATAGAACCGATCGGGGTCTCCCGATAGCAAAGCCTGGACGGCATGATGTGCGGGGAAGCGTGTCTGCACGATGATGTGACCTCCTACCGATCCCGGGGAAGCTAAGCTTGCGGCATCAATCAGCAGGTGATAAGTCTGCTCGGCGGATCGAAAATCAGAGACGTGCAACCCAGAATCAGCCTGAAGAATGCCGATCAAATCATGTTGGGGCAGGGGCTCTCGACGAAACAGGGCTTGCGTCCCGATCAGAATATCCCAGGTCCCAGACCTGGCAGATTCCCACAGCGGGCGGGCGGAAGCCGGTCGCCGGAGCGTGTCACCATCGATCCGCGCAATCTTGGCGTGGGGAAACAAACGGCGAGTGTCGGTCTCAACTCGTTCCGTGCCGTCTCCTAGAGGACTCATACGTGATGAATGACACGAAGGGCAGGAATCAGGCAACCGATCCGAGCTCCCACAGTAGCGGCAAGTGAGTTGGCCGATCTCCCGGTAGTAGGTGAACGGCACGGCACAAGCGGCACAGCGAGGAACCCAGCTGCAATCTCGACACACCAGGGTCCTCGCATATCCTTTCCTATTAAGAAAGAGCAGTATTTTCGAATGGGTCTGAAGGGCTTCCTGCATTGCCGAGATGAGTTTCCGGCTGAATAGAGTACCCCCTGGCTCCTTGCGAAGGTCCACGAGCTCAATCTTCGGCCGAAGCGCCAGATTCTGCTGAACCGTGTGATGCTCGGCTGCGACGTCGAATTGTGACTCAAGAGATGGATGTTCGGAAGCAAGCACCAGGAGTGCGTGCTCGCTCTCTGCTCTCAGCCCGGCGACCACACGAGCATGATAGCGAGGCTCCTGCGGTTCTTTAAGGGCAGTGTCCTCCTCTCCTTCGATCCAGATCAGTCCAATCGATTCGATCGGTGCAAAAATGGCGGAGCGGGTTCCTACAAGTACCGACGGTAGTGAACCGTGATTCTGTTCCAATCGGTCGGATTCCGAGGACGGATGTGCGAGAGTAATCTGAAGTCCTGTGAGGGTTGAGAGCAGTTGCTTGAGCCAGGCTGCTCTCGCACTTTCGCCGGTGACCACTAGGGTGGATCGCTTCAGTGAATGTGTCTGCAGAATGGCGTCGGCAAGCCTTCTGATTCGATGTGGCCATGGAGCATGCAGAACGAGTTTCTCCATATGGTTGCTTTGGAGGCATTCCATGACGCGCGCTCTCCAAGAGATATCCGATTCCGGAAGGTTCGTAGGGGGGAGCACGGTATTCATCAGTAGTCCGTCCCCACGCTCGTACGCTACGAGCTTTCCAGGCCGTCTCCGGTGATCGCCGCTGGTGTTGTCCAAAGGCACGAGGGTTAACCACGACTCCTTGATGAGGATATCGATCATGCGCAAGGTGCTGCTTCGTCGAGTCGGATGCAAAGTCGATGACAAGATTCCCTTCGTTCGACGGGCAATTCGTTGAAGAGTTGGTCGCAAGTCGTCGGGACAGCGGCCGGTCGCCAAGGCTGCTCGCCCCTGCGGAGTGACAACATATCGAGTGCGCGATGGCTGTCGCGCTACGAACGAGGAAAATATAAGCCGAAGGCATTGGCCCCAGGGTGCAACGTAATAGTTGGCGATCTTGCGGGAGAGTTCAAGCAGCTTGGGAGATAGGAACGGATCTTGTCCGTTCTGGACCAGAGCAGAGATCTCTTTAAGGGAAAGGGTCTGTATCTCTGTCGGAAGCTCATTGGTCAACGAAATGACCGCTCCTTCCAGTGCGACGCGACCAAATGGGACAAGGACACGGCTTCCGACGTCAATAGCCTGGGCTAAGACAGGTGGGACAAGATAGGTGAACGACTTCTCGATATGACGAGGAACAATTACCTCCGCATAGAGTGTGATTGTTCGGCTAATCGCAGTCGAATTCCCATCAAAAGCCATTGCGTATTCTATCAGTGGAGAACCACGAAGAATACCGGGTTTGCCCGTATGCTTGAGTAAGAGAGTCGGTCGATGTATCTAGACAATCCGGGGGCTCAGCGTTTGCTGAACCCCTGGATATTGTCGAGGTTAATCCGCTGGTGTTCCCGCAGCTGGTTGTTGAGGCAGATCTTGTTTGTTCGTGTCTGTCGACGTTGCGCCACTCGGGTCAGCGCCATTCACAGCGCTTGTGCCATCACTTCCAGACGTCTGTGAGGAATCGCCTACCGACAGGGTTCCGCGACGAGGAGAGTCAGTTGAATCGGAGAAAGCAGCGTTCGCGGGACTCTGGGAGTCGCTGTTATCGCGCGCATTCAGAGTGGAAAGGTTACCACCCGTCGATTGCGCTTGAGTCTCAGCTTCTGGTTTAGGTGCTGAGGTATCGTGGTCAGGATTGTACAGAACAATTTCAACCCGTCGATTTTTCTGGCGGCCTTCCTCAACGGAATTCGTGGCGGCTGGCTTGGTGTGCCCGAGTCCCTCGACGCTGAGACGGGATGGTTCTACCCCACCTTTCTCCAGAAGATACCGAAGGACGCCGTTCGCGCGCACTTTAGACAATTCTAAATTGTTGGCATACCGCGATTTGAGAGAAGGGCCGATCTCCACATTGTCTGTATGACCTTCGATTCGGATCAGCCTTGTGTCGCTACTGGTGCGCAGGTATTCGATCAATTGATCCAGCACCGTGTAGTTTTCAGGTTTAATGGCTGCATCTCCTGAGTCATAGCGCAAGAATTTGCCGATCTCGCCGAGGTTGAGGCGGCTTTGTCCAGTGTCATCCCGTACATTCAGCTTGCTGGAGACCAGATCGGCTGGAACCACGTGATTGGTCTGCTGAACAACTTCTGCTGCAGGAGGTTCCTCGTGTGCTGTTAGAGGCTGCAGCACGGGTGCAGCAGATGCAACGAGCTTGAACCGATCTCCTTTCATAACACGTGTGTTAGCTTTAAGGACTTTGGCAACGCCTGTGCGTGGTTCAGTCGTCAGGACTTGGAGTTGTCCGATCTTTCGAGGGGGAAGCCCTGCGCTGTGACGATGGATATCGAGAAGATCGCCGGACTTCAGTCCATCCTCTCTCCCTCGATCCAGGTACACAACATTAGATTGGGCAACCAGTGTCATCGATCGATCGGCCTGGAGCTCAATAATCATGCCTTCAAGATCGGAAACGTTCTCCACGGGGTTTGGCCCGGCGTCCGGAGTCGGAGCAACAAACCGCGCCACTGGGTCACCAGGTGAGATCGGCCCATAGCTGATAACAGCCTCTGCTGTGGTGAGGGTATGATTAGCGGCCGTTACCTTCACAACTGCTGCTCGATTCACAACGAAGCCGAGATATTCCTGAGTCACTGGGTGAAACACTTTCCGGACGCGTCGATACACGGTAAAAAGATCTCCAACCGCCACGTCTGTCGAGGTGTTGAGCTTGAGATAGAGAGAATCTCCCTTACCCAAAAGCATGCGATTGCCCGTGGATTGATTATCACCGGTCACCAAGTTCACGGTCCCATCGATTGGAGAGCTTTTCTGGATGGACCCACTGGCGAACGCAAGCGCTCGATCTCCTAACCGAACGGAATCGAAGTCTGATACCTGTACCTGGGCGAGTGCCCCATCGAGTGAGACGCCCATACTCACGCATAGGATCAAGACAAGGCATGCCAAGGTTTTCATAGGTTGTTCCTTTTAGGCTAGAGTCTCTTGCAAAACCATAGCAAAAGTCGCTGTATTGTCAAGAATTTGAGCTTGTTTGGTACGAATTTGACCGACGCGCCCTCTGAGTGTTAGCTTGAGAGCCATACGGGTCTCGGGCTCCCTCCCCTGAGGATATTGGTTGAGCGAGGAAACCATGAATAGTCACGAAAAATCAGGGGGTCTCTCTAAGAACTCCAGTCCGAAAGAGCGAATCGAAACACAGATCCACCGGCGTCGAAAGATTAAGGTCTTTTCTCCTCTACAAATCGAATGGGATGGGTTACGCCCATCTAAGACCGAGCGTCACGAGTCGATTCCTACATCGAATGCAACTGCGCATCAGATGCCTGACTCTGCCAAAGAGACGACTACCCATCCATCAGTCACATCATCAACCACAACGCCACTCACGGTCCTTCATCGCTAGGGCTTTCGGGTCGATCGCAATTAGGTCCTTTGTTCTCTTGCTATCCCTGAGAGTTGGGCACTAAGATTCTTCGCATTAGGTGTGGAATACCCTTTCCAGGTCAATACCTTGTGAGAGAATACGAGGATGGACGGAGCTGAAATTCTTCTTGCGTATTTGACGAAGTTCTTCCCAATTCTTCTCTTTATTTTTGTGACCTTGGCTTTTGGGGTAGTCACGTTGCTCGTCAGCCATTTTGTTCAACCTCGATACCCGGAGCCTGAAAAGTTAACGACTTATGAATGTGGATCCGAACCATTTTCCGATGCACGCATGCCATTTCCTGTCCGGTATTACATTTTTGCAATGCTGTTCGTCATTTTTGATATTGAGGTCATCTTTCTCTATCCGTGGGCGGTTGTCTTCAAGCAGATCGGAGTCATTGGGCTAGTCCAGATGATGATTTTTATCGGACTCTTTGTTGTGGCGTACGTGTATGCCTGGCGAAAAGGCGCACTGGAGTGGGATTGAGGACTACATGGGGCTGATTCAGCTGGGCCGACATGAAAAAGACGGTGTTCCGGACGTCATCACAGGATCTCTGGAAAAGGCCGTGAACTGGGCAAGAAAGGGTTCCCTCTGGCCTATGACGTTCGGGCTAGCCTGTTGTGCCATTGAGATGATGGCTGCAGTCTCTTCACGATACGACATGGACCGGTTCGGAGCAGGAGTATTTCGTGGTTCGCCGCGGCAGTCTGATTTGATGATTGTCGCCGGTACGGTGTGTCGTCGGATGGCCCCTGTGATTAGGAAGATCTATGATCAGATGCCTGAACCCAA
>JACCDP010290312.1_pt1 | contig 24715 bp, 26 predicted proteins | sample 7445841 | NCBI WGS metagenome assembly JACCDP01 (sample SAMN15323441, study PRJNA562643) | freshwater metagenome | isolation source: river surface water | place: USA:Blue River Watershed | collected 2017-08-17
TCCATCAACACTCAGGAGTTCCGAGATTACCTATTACTTCCCTACATGGTCCTTGGCGCCGTGATGGCTGGCTGGTCATTCCTGATGCTTCAAATTGTCAGAGGACCGCTAAGAGATGGCACTCCTTGGGCTAGAACCTTCATGATTCGTTCACTTGTTCTGTGGTTCGTTTTGGACACAGGAATGTCAGTAGTTCTTGGTTATCCAACTCACGCAATATTCAATATTCCTTTTGCTGTTGCACTCGGCTTACCGCTCTATTGGCTCGGCAAGGAGAAGGTAAAATAACTTAATTGCTTAAATTAGAATTAAAGAAGAGTCGCTTTACAAGTCAAATCTAAACCGAGTGAGGCGGGTCGGGCTCGAACCGACGACGACCAAATTATGAGTTTGGGGCTCTAACCAACTGAGCTACCGCCTCGCGATTGCTAACTGTACAAGATAAAGCCTTAAGGCACATTTTTCACTAGAAATATACCGAAATAATTGCGAGAAATGCTTATAGTTAAGTATGGAAAGAACACCTGCCAAGCGAATTCCGAAATGGAAAGTTAATGCAAGGGAGCAGGTAAAAAGTATTGCTTCTGACAAACATGTCAATTTCTTTGAAGTTCCTTTTCAATGGAATTCTGTGGATTTTCGGCTAGGACCTATTCAGCCAAATTTGACTTTAAATGATTCCCTTTCGTCACTTGATTTTCGCTGCACCATAGGAGAAGTAAATGACACTTATGGGGTAGATGAAATTTATGAAGAGTTTCCAATACAAGGCTTGAATATTGAATATGAATTGAAACCACTTTCAAAAGTTCAAGTTTCTGCTTCTCTTCCGTTGGATGACTCAACTCCAGCAATTCAAATTCTGACTTATATTAGAGACTGTTCTATGTTGGCTTTGATTGGATTGCAATCTTTAATACATCTAGGAAATTTAGTCTTTCCAACTTCAACTGAGATTGAAAAATACCAAGTAGGGCCTGGACAAGAGCATTGGGGGAACCCAGGCATTGCTTCTACCCTGATCAGGGAAGGCAATTAACTCAAAGAGGCTATTCGCTCCTGAAGTTCTTGATTCGTCGGGATTGATTCTTCTCCCGCCAAAATATTAGAAATCCAGTCCACTAACTCGTTGCCATAAACCTTGCGAAAAATTCGCAAGCCAGCAAAAGTTGGATGCCAATTGAATATAAACAATCTTGGCGTGCCACCTACAGTTTGAACGAAGATATCTCTGGCAGCACGCTCTTTTTGAGATAGTTGGCCATAATCGTGAAACTCACCAAAACCACTTGGTGCTTTCAAAATTGTGCGGGCATAGAAATCACGCACCTTTGATCCGAGAAGTATTACAACTTTGGCAGGCGAAACTTCAAAAATTGAGTCCATCCATTTCTCAATACAGTAGCCACTTGCTTCTTCAACTCCAATAGCATCCTTGCTTTTGCAGTGAACAATTTCGGTTATCGCGTAGTTGAAGTGAGGGTGGGCGTTGGGACCAAGTAATTCAACGGCGCGATCATGGGTGTTTTTCCAAGTGGGCTGGGGTCTTTTCGGATTTGAAACTCCGCTTCTATATTCTCCGTCATAACAAAGAGTTAGAAAATTTGGTTGTCTCTCAGTATTGAAAGTTACCTTAACTTTCTCTGAAACTGGATTACAGCGATTCACAAAGAACTCAGCGCTTTCTTCCAGACTCCACTCATAAGTTGGAAATACTTCACCAAGTGGATATGGATCTTCATTAATGCTGGGATTAGAAGAGACAAAAAGTAAATCCGCCTGAGCCAAACCACCCATCCAAGGCTCTGGACGCTGGCGTTTCAATTCAACATCAATAATTGATGTTTGCGCACCAACGACTTTGCTACATGGATGATTTGAATTTGCTATCGCCTCATGCACCGAAGCACATGAAGCAATTGCCCCTGCAAGCTGTAATTCCTCATAGTTCATTGATTACTTTTCCCCCAAGGATTCAATGTAAGTCACATAATCTGAATTGCATAGAGCCCATTCGCTCCTCTTTTCTCTGATTAGTTCAATCGCCTGCTTTGGTGAGTGTCCTTCTCTAAGGAGAACAAGGGCGGTTATTAACCCTGATCTATTTAATCCTGCTTGGCAACGAATAAGGACTTTCTTTCCTGATTTCCATCGCGAATGAGCCCATGTCGCCATCTCGTGAATAGGTTCTAGATACTCTTCAATAATTTGAGCATCAGGAAAACCTAATCTGCGTTCTTCCACACCCCAATTGGCAGGTGCAGCCCAAGCATAAAGAGTTACGATGCAATCAAAGTCGCGTTCACCTTGAAACTCTTGTAATGGTTGTGCGCAATCAATAGTTTTTGAATCTAAAGTTCCTCCCATAAATAGATTTGGAAGAATTTCATTAAACAAAGTTTGAGGTTCTTCTATTACTTGATATTTACTCATTGTTATTTCTCCTTAAGCTAAGACAAGTTCATGTGAACGATTAATGACCGTAGTGTGGATAGCAGCGCCACCACGGAGTGTTGGTTGGAGCGCTTTAATGTCTACTAGTTCGTTAAAGCCACTCATTAATTGACCAGTTATGTCTGCACTCTGAATATCCATGGGTGTATCCATGACAATTTCTGCAAATTTGCGAGCACGACTATTCGGAGTAGGGATCACTTCTGCCATGGCGGCATCTAGAGCCACTGCATTTAAGAGAGTTTCAAAATGCTTTTTGAAATTGCGATTAGAAGTCATAATTTCTAGCATTACTGGATGCCCGCCAACTCCAAGTATTACTCCACTTTGACCTGGCAGAGGAGAGGAAGCGAAGCGTTTTAATTGCTCAACTAGCATCTTGTAGCGACGATTAATTTGTTCTTGCGAAGAATTGCGATCTAAGACATCCTCATCTTTCATTACCTTGTTCAGAGATGAAGTTGCTCTACGGCCGTAGCTCTCTTCGTATCTGGCGACTGAGTCCCAAACTACTTGTTGACGAAGTTCGGTCTGATTTCGTCTAACTCCACGAGAATCTTGGCGCAAACCGCGTAGAGCCGAAATCACACTTAAGGGAGCACGGCCATCAACTTCATGCCTCTTTCCGCCCGACCAGCGCCCCGACTCAACACAAAGGGTAGAAACCTCTATTGAACGATTGGTTGGCACGAGAACATCTCTGCTTAGAACACGGGTTTGCATGCCACCATCAAGAACGGTGCCTTCAGGTAGCAAAACAGGGAAAGGGTGCGTGGATGCGATGTTCAAATTCTCAATCGTTGGGTTTTCAAGTTCTGATACCTGCAAGGTAGCCACAGGCGTGGTGTCGTAATTGATACTCAACTTGGCTTCAGTCCAAACTGGAAAGGCGGTTATTGGTCCAATCTGTGTCCCTTGTCCAACATGAAAGCGATCAGTTAACAATCTCATTGCGTCCTCCTAATTAGCGATTATTTGTCTCTAATTATACACCATATTAGAGACAAAAGTGCGCTAATCTAGGGGAGTGAAGAAATGGCCACCAGAGGACCCTGAGCTTGCTCAATTCAGAGGACCCCATCTAGCAGTGGATATCGCCTTGCTGACAGTCTTCCCAAGCGAAGTTGGCCAGCAGACCTTGGGAGCCCTCATACATCGCCGCCAGGCGGGCTTGGCAGTCGGCGAATGGGCACTCGTAGGCCGAATGGTTAGGGAGCGTGAGAGTCTTGCTGAAGCGGCGAGAGTCGCGCTTGAAGAAAAGTGCGGTATCAAGGGTTTGAAGGCCAGACAGTTGTTTGTCTCTGATGAACCAACTCGGGATTCCAGAGGCTGGGTTATGTCAGTTGCCCACCTGGGAACGCTGGCTTGGGAGAAATTAGAGCCAATAATCTCGTCCGATGAAAATTTGGATCTCATACCGATCCAAACAAAAAGTAAAAATAGATACCCGCTTCCAGATAACCAAAAGTTTTTACCTTTTGAACAAGATGTCATCCTAGATGAGGCGATTGTTGCTTTAAAGCAACGCTATGAATCTAGACCTGATCCAGACAACTTTTTACCTGAAGAATTTACAGTTCTGCAACTGAGGGAAGTTCACGAAGCAGTTTTAGAGCGAAAATTAGATAAAGATTTGTTCAGGAGAAAAATGAATAAATATTTGAGGGCAACAGGGGAGATGTCGTCAGGTTCGGTTGGAAAACCCGCTGAGCTCTTTAGGCGAAACCTTCGCCAATCTAGAGCCGACTCACGGGATTAATCCTCGGAATCGTCCAGTTCACCTTCTGAATCATCGGAATCTATCGCCAAACTTTCACGATATTCAGCCCTGACATCTGATAGCGATTTCATAGAATCCTTATCTACCAGCCAGAATCGCCATCCGTTTGTGCGAGACTTCCTTAAATGCTCGCCCGCGGCAGATGGTGTTTGAAATATCTGTTCTCCAATAGCAATGCGACCATCTTGCAATATTTCCGCCTTTATGCCATCGTGTTTTTTCTGTTTCGGGTAGAGAATTTGACCTGGATAAAGAGAGCCAAAATCGAGTAAATCTGCAATTTCAACATAGACCTTTTCCTCCTGCTTAGGAGAATTGAAAGTTACCGTATGTCCCGCAGGAACTTTCCAAATATCTAAAATTGCATCAATCATTGATTCAGTTCGTGTTGAAATCTTTACATCGCTCCAATCATCTTGGGCAAGATCAAGGAGCAATTTGTTCATTTGCAAGAGATCATCCTTTTTGACTTTTGCTTTCTTACTCTTTGATTCATCGTTAGAAATCCAAGGAAAATTAGAAACATCCTTATTCAATTTTTCAGATAGAAGGGTTAGGTTTCCAATTCTTTGCACAAGTTCATTACGATCTCTCTCATTTTGAGAGCTCGGCAGTGGCCAATGTGCTTGCCAAGACTGAGGCATCACATGTTCAATCTGAAAGAAACCCCTTTTGATGCGAGTACCAGATGCCGATTCAGCAGAACCTCGCCAGCCGCGCATGTAATCTTCAATGGCCTCAAGCAACATTCTTTGTCGGCCTTTACTAAATTTGTCATAGAAGGCAAGGCTGGAAACTGATTTTCTCACTTCTTGGTCATCAGGCCAATATGTCGTGAAGTTACTCTGACCTTTGAAGAAAGTTTCTAATACATCACCCGCATTATTTCGGTTCTTTTTTACTAGAGCGAGGGCGTCGACAAATACCTTGTTGTATCCCTTAGAAGTTGCTCGTGCCAACATTCTTCGCACAAGCCAACTTTCTAACACTTCGAGGAACTTCAATAATTGCTCATTTGCAACTGGTTCTTTGGAGGGATCTAACACTTCAATCAATAGAGGACGCGCTACCGAAGTTTCCATAACTTTAGTGCGATAAACAAATAAAGATAAACGATTTAGATTACCCTCCAGTGCATCACCAGATTGCACTATTTTTTCCCTATAAACATCAGCAGCCGCGGAGATATCAGTGACAATGGCGGACATTGGAAGTCCACTATCCAGGCAATATTCCTTAAAACGGGAGAAAACCTCACGCTCAACTAAGTCACTAGCAGTCTTGGATACCACCCAGTGATAGAGAAATAGTGAAGACCTCTGAAACTTTTCACGACCTACTGAGATGATGTCAACCCAGAAACTTGTCTCAAATTTGAACCAATGGTCGTGGTAAGCAGTTTCGGCTAGGTCAGAACCGCCCTCTTCGGTAAGTCTCTGAAATACAAAATTCTTTATTAAATCTGAGGATTCAAGCTTGGCGCCTCTGGCATTAAGGGTTTCAAATATCTCCTGGGCATCATCGTTTGTGTCAAGATCGATAACAACCAGTTGCAATTGATCCCGAAGCGTTTTAACTAGAGCATCTGCTCGTTCGGTTTTTGTCCAAGACCCTTCTTCACTGAGCCAAGATTTTGCCTCCTCTGCAAAGTATTTGTGTCCTTGGTAGAACTTTGAAGATTGAAACTCTTCTGAAATATCTTTGTAATTGATGGGACTTTGAGCACTCATAAGAGCTCGAAATGCTGGCCTATCCAAGTTCGTTGGCCATAATTTGAATTTGTCATCCTTAGACTTTCTAAAGACTTCTCCATTTTCAATCAGACCAACCAGTTTTGCGGCCTGAGGTTTCAAATCATTCCTTAGCAATTCTGCATGAATCGAATCAAGAAGTACTTGGAGTGTCGTTAATCTTTGTTGGCCATCAATAACTGTTCTATATTCCAGATCTCCAGACTTATTTGGCATTTGCTGTAAGACGATAGCTCCTAGGAAATGCGGCCTAGAAGAATTATCTTTTCCCTCAATTATGCGGGTTGCCACGCGAACCACGTCTGCCCATAGCGGCTCCCATTGTTCCTTTCTATTCCATGTATATGGACGCTGGAATAAGGGAACAAGTAACTGTTGTTCCTTTTGGAAAATGTGAGTTGGAGTTAGCAAACTCGTGTGGATTGTCATGATTACACCGCCTCGGATTCATAGATGTCTGGCATCAATTTTTGAGAAGTCGCGAGAATGACCTTGTTTCTAAAGTCGACTAATAGTTCCGCTGATTTCTTTAGTTGATCCAACAATTCCCAAATTGAATCAATTTTCTCAACAATTTCGTTTTGCACAGATTTCTCTGGCAATGGAAAAGGAAGGTTAGACATTTTCTTTCCTGAAATCTCCTTGAAAGTTGTTCCTGATGAGATTTCATTTAACCAATCTGCAATAGACAAGAGGTAATATGCGATGAAACGACTCATTTTAGGCTCGAAAGGAACTAAAGATTTGAATCCCTGATTTGTAGATATCTCATTCAGCGCAATTCCGACATTTCCAATTGGTGCTCTGCTGGTGAATAATATGGAATCTTCAGGAATCAATGTAGCCCCTGATGCCAACAAACCTTCTTTGGTCAAACTTCGCCTTCCATGCTTAACTAAGTAAATCTGGCCACTCTTCATATCAGCAGGGGTCACCCAAGGAATCCCGTCAGGCGTGGATGAGAAATAGCTTGGATTGTCGGTTGACGGAGTTCCTCCGCCAACTATCTTTCCGATTTCTGAAAGTCTGACCCATTTCCAACTCATTGGAATTTGATAAGGAATATCATCTAAGGAATAACTGTTGGAACCTACCTCAATTGGTTCATTTCTCGAACCTTTATTCAATTCCGAATTACCACTCATCAATAGCTTAACGATGACAAGTTTTAATTGGTCTAATTTATTGACATCCAAACTAAATTTATCCAGATTATTTAACAAAAACTCAATGTGAGCTTGGAGTTCATTGTTGGAGCCCTGTGACATAGTCTGATTTAGCCGTTCTTTCGTGTATGCAAAAAGTTGGTTCTCGTAATCATCCACATTTCGAGTGGCCTCTACCAATGTGTAAATTTGAGCGCTTCCTTCAATTAACTGTTTTTGTTCATCCTTGGATATTTTTGGAATCATAATTTTCTTGATGTCCGCAAGTGTCAAAGTGACATTAGCGGTCCCAGTCATTTTTGAGACGATCAGCTCTTCCTTGAATGCCGTTAAGTATTCATAAATAAATCTAGCGTCGTATCCTTCGGTCTTTTTCGGTGTGACGCAGGCAAGTATTGTTCCGACAGCGAATTTTCCTGATGCATAGTGAAGTCGTTTAATTGAGGCGTGCCCGTGACCAGTTGATGAAACTAGAGGAATCAACACACTCTCGGAATCAAAGTCAAAATGGTCCGTTGTTGAATTCAATTCGGCCGTCGTAATTAAAGGAAACTGACCACGCTTTGAGCTTTTGATAGGCGTTTTACCCTTGTCAATGTCAGCAATAACCGAAAGCTCTATGAATTCAAGCTCCTTTCCATTAAATTCTCTATCTTTTTTTACTTCTCCGAGTAGTTCAGATACGAGTAATTGTCTTAAGGGAGCAGTGCTTTCAGCCGTCAAACCAAAGAGGAAATCACTAGATTCATTCATGTTTGAAAAGCCTTGCAAGCTCCATGGAAAGTTTCTTTAGGATTTCATGACGTTCCTTTGATGCCAAATCATATTTTTCCATCATCTCGTCGACATCAAGTTGATCAACGTTGACTCCGTTGGGATTCTTGATGTCTAAATCGTAATTTCTTTCCTTGACTACTTGAATTGGCACAAACCAAGATAGATCGGTTGCTATTCTGTTTTCTCGCCGTTCTCCACCCCACCATTCAATCAAAGGTTGAAGATGCTCAACTAGCATCGGTTTGGTCTTTGAGTAAGATTTTTGACCTTGTGGCACTCGATGCTCGTAGAACCAGATTCCTTCGGTCGGAGTACCTTTCTCAAAGAAGAGTAAGTTGGTACCTACAGTTGCATAAGGCTTAAAAACGCTATTAGGCAAGCGGACAATTGTGTGTAGATTGCATTCCTCCAAGAGTTGCTGTCTAACACGACTCTTGACACCATCGCCAAATAAAGATCCATCTGGCAGGACAACTGCAGATCTTCCGCCCGATTTCAAAAGCCTGACAATAAGTGCTAAGAACAGGTCGGCAGTTTCTCTAGTTTGTAAATGGCTAGGAAAGTTTGATTCTATGCCGGGTTCTTCAGTACCTCCGAATGGTGGATTAGTTAGCACAATATCCACTCGTTCGTCGGCAGAATAACTCGTGTAAGGCCTAGCCAGCGTATTTGAATGTCTAATGAAGGTTGGAGCCTCAATCTCGTGAAGCAGCATATTGGTAGTTGCGAGTATATGAGGAAGTTGCATCTTTTCATTAGCTCTCAACGAAGATTGCATCAAGGTTTCATCTTCAACACGTTTGACATATAGATTTCTCATATAGGTGATTGCTGATGTCAAGAAACCTCCAGTGCCACAGGCTGGATCTAAAATAACTTCACCAGGTTTTGGATCAATCATCTGGACCATAAAATCTGTTAGTGCACGTGGCGTGTAGTATTCGCCCGCATTTCCAGCACTTTGTAAATCTTTTAATATTTGTTCGTAAATATCGCCAAAGTGCTGTCTACTGACCAAATTATTGAAATCTATTTCATTTATTTTATTTATAACTTGTCGAATTAGCTGTCCAGATTTCATATAGTTTAAGGCATCTTCAAACACAGATTTAATGATTATCGCTCGATCGCCATTTGATTTAGGAATAATAAGTTCTTTAAGTGAGGGAAAAAGTTGAACATTGATGAATTCGAGTAGTTCTTCTCCAGTTATTCCCTCAGGGTCTTGAGCCCAAGATCTCCAACGGAGTTGTTCAGGTAGCGGAGGTTTGTAATTTGAGTAAAGGAGCTCAAGTTGACGATCTTGGTCATCCATTATCTTTAGGAAAAACATCCATGCCATTTGTTCAATTCGTTGAGCATCACCGTTAAGTCCACGATCTTGCCGCATAATTTTTTGAATAGTTTTGATACTGCTTGAGACAGTCACTTAGGACACCTTTTCGTAGATAGTGGTTTGCAGTTCGTGTAATGCTTTTTCAAAGTTAGGCTTATCTCCGAAGTAGCTAACTAACTCAATTGGCGTACCCATTTGGCTTAAGGGAGGAATCGTGAGAACTCTCGAATTCGTAATATCTAATTCTCCGTCGTCTTGATACTTAAGGAGCAAGGCTTCCAGTACGCTCCGCGCCTTAGGCCCGTATTTCTCAAAAAGATCAGATTTTCTGGCTCCATCAGCCCTTTCTTTGCGAGTCATGATCGGACGGTCAAAAGCAATATGAAGTATTAAATCGAACGGATCTAAATTTCCACCGAATTCATTTGATAGAGCCTCCAGTAAAAGTCCTTCAGTTTCGAGCTCCTCAATAATTACTTTTTTACGATCAGATGCATCCCATTTCTTGATAAATGCGTCTAAAGATGAAAAGTGATTCTTTAGCGCTTTCTTACTGTATTCCTTGAGCGACTCGGTAATTAGCTTTCCATTTGCATCCAGATATTCAACACGTTCTGCTAGGATTGTTACAGAAACACCATCGACATAAATCTTATTTCTCTTGCCTTGAGAAGTTGGCATTTCACCAGTTCCATCAATAATTACCGTCTCATCTCCAATATCGACAATCCCTGGAGTAGATACATCTACGTCGTCAGGTGGACAAATTGGTCCAGACTCCTTGGGTTCATAGATTGAAACAGGATCTCCATCAAATTCTGGCTCTGCGAAATTATTTGTAGCTTTTCTAAAATCAATAATGGTGAAGAAATACTTCTTAGTATCTTCGTGAACACGTGTTCCACGACCGATTATCTGCTTAAATTCTGTCATAGAACCAACTTCACGATCAAGAACTATGAGCCTGCAAGTTTGCACATCGACGCCCGTGGAAAGCAACTTTGAAGTAGTAGCTATAACAGGGTATCTGGATTCGGGATCAATGAAATTTCCAAGTTGCGATTTACCTTCTGAGTCACTACCTGTAATTCGCATCACGTATCTAGAATCCTTCAGACATTGCTCTTTATTCTCATTAGCAATTGCCTGACGCATTCGTTCGGCATGTTCCTCATCAACACAGAAGACTATGGATTTCTGGTAAGGGTCTCCAGACTCCTTGAGATATTGAGTAATCTTTTTTGCAACCATTTTGGTTCTTTCATCAATGACTATATGAACATCAAAATCCTTCTGGCTGTATTGGCGGTCCTCTATTGGTGCGCCGTCTCTATCTTTGTCACCAACATGAGGCCGGTAACCTTCGACGTCCTTATCGAGATGAACTTTTACAACCTTGTATGGCGCTAGAAAGCCATCTTCGATCCCTTGCTTCAGACTGTATGTATATACAGGCTTACCAAAATAATGCGTACTTGAGGCGTATTTTGTTTCTTTAGGCGTTGCGGTCATTCCTACCTGAGTTGCGGCGCTGAAATATTCAAGAATCTCACGCCAAGCGGATTCTTCTTCTGCGCTACCTCGGTGGCACTCATCAATAATTATTAGGTCAAAGAAATCTCTAGAGAATTCTTTAAACAACTTTTGACGTTCTTCTGGGCCAGTAAGAGCTTGATATAACCCTAGGTAAATTTCATAGGATGGATCTAATCGCCTTTGCCTATCGAGAGCCGTCTCTAGAGTTATTGAGCTTCCATCTTCTCGCTCAACTACGGCGCTTTTTGGTGTCAACTTAGCCATTGTGCTTCCAAATGGCCTGAAGTCATTGACCATAGTTTGGTCAACAAGAATATTTCGATCTGCTAAGAACAGGACCCTCTTCTTTTGCTTGCCTTTCCAGAGACGCCAGATAATTTGGAAAGCTGTATAAGTCTTTCCTGTTCCCGTTGCCATCACTAGCAAAACGCGATTCTGTCCTTTTGCAATGGCCTCCACGGCAGCATTCGCAGCGGCAGTCTGGTAGTAACGTGGTGATTTACCACTTCCATCATCGTGATAATCCTGAAGTACCACCTTCTGCGCTTCTGAGTTGAAACCTTTCCAAGCTGAGTACTTTTCCCACAAGGATTCATAACTTGGAAATTCGCTCAGATTCAGATTTGTTTCAAGTTTTTCATTCTGTCCTGTTTTATCGTGGAACACAAAGCCATCACCATTTGAAGAAAAGACGAATGGGACGCCAATGGCCTCTGCGTACCCAAGGGCTTGTTGCATCCCTGCTCCAACAGAGTGGTTATTGTCTTTTGCTTCAATTACAGCAAGAGGAATATTTGGTTTCGCATAGAGGATGTAGTCAGCGAACTTTGCCTTGCCGCGAGAGACGAGTTTGCCTCGGACAATAATCCGCCCTTTAGTGAAGTAAACCTGCTCCCTGATTTGAGTCTCGGATTTCCAGCCCGCTTCTAGAATTGCGGGTGTAATAAACTTGGAGCAGATGTCGGCTTCGCTAAGTGAACGTTTGTCCATCTTGGCCCCGATCCTTATGGGCGAGAAGCCCTCCTGTTCCTAATGGGCTAAAACTACCGTTTAGGTCCGACAACACCAAGCATCAGTTGGTGACCAGGCAACCTTAAAATGACCAATTTGGCCGAGGTTTGAAAGCAGTTTTTTATGCAGTTTTTCTCCGAAAATGAGCCTGTCTTTTATAAACAACAAGATTTTTGAAAAATGGCCCCTTTAAGAATCAGGTACCCTGAATATCAGGCAGCCTGGGGATTGTCTTTAATTATGCTTAAATCTGGAACCACAAAACCACACCTAATTTTAACTTCTTATATGAATCAATCTATTCTCCAAGGAATAGAAAAAAAGTGTGGTTTTGTGGTTAGAAAAAGTGCCCAAAGATCGCTTTGAATTTTATGCCGACATAGCCTCTGTCATCTTCTCCAGAAGGTTTCTTCGTCCAATGAGGTGAAATGCGGCTACCTCCCAGAATTTCGACCATTTCAAAAAACTTGGGACGAGTCTCTTGCTCTAGGCGACGCTCTCTACAGAAAGATACGTAACTATCAAACAAGAGCGTTCGACTAACGGGGGCTGAGTGCGTTTCTGAAAATTCCAATTTTTCATTGATAAAGAGTGCAGAAGTATTGCACGAATATTCATACTCCAAAAGCGCCTCCTTACAGATCAATGGTTCATCAAATCCGCCCTGTTCCATCGCTTCTCGAAGCCCTATGACAGCTCGGAGTAATACACCATCAAGCTCTTCATTCATACGCTCGTTCAAAGTTCGGTCTGGTGTGCCTTCAATTGTTCGATTCATTGGGATGATCAACCAGCGTCTGAACCACCCATAGGAAGTATCTCTACTTGCAGGCATCTTGTTTCCAGAAAAGAGCATCGTAGCCTCGCTCTGAAAGGTGAATGGATGCCCGTTCTTTCTTTCTGCATTAATGATGTCTTCACCTGTAATTTTCTTAAACTCCGCAGTTGAATTGAAGGTAAATCTTTCTATGTCGCCACATATGTTGGCCGTTTTGCCGAATAATTCTGCGGATGCAAATCTGTTTGAAGTTAGAACTTTTGGATCTATAGCACAAATTGCAGAGTCTGGAAGAAGAGCGTGGCAAAGTCTTAGAAATGTACCCTTACCATTCAAACCTCCACCAATAAGAGCGATTGCCTTCTGGAAACCCATGGCGGGATGGACGGTAACACCCATTACTTGCCAAAGTAATTTAATGATTTCGGGTGTAAATATGGATTCCATCCAAGCGTCTGTCACGGGACATTTACTTTTTGGATCCCACGTAGCATTGACTTGATAGGTGGAGAAATATTTCTGATCGTGTGGAAGAAGCTTAAGAGTCTCCCAATCCAGCATTCCATTTCGGACATTAATTAGGTTCTTAGGTCCAATACCATTTATTCTGGGATTTCTTGCTTTGATAATTGAAGCAACTTGCGTTACATGATCCTTGCGATAACGGGTTCCTGTGCAGAGGACAACCCTCATAGTTAATTCATCTTCACCATTTGGCACCCAGACTCCATTGGAAAATTGCCATATTCGCTTTCCCTTATCGACCGCAAATGGTCCTAAGAGTTCTACTGCTTCCAATAACTTGGTCGTAATTAGACCTCGATCAAAAATCTCGTCGGCAATCAACTCAGCGAGTCTACGAACATTTACCTCTGGTCGGTGAACGCGATAATGATTAATTCTCAATACTTGATCTGCTTCTAATTTGCTTAAATGTACTGGGTCAATCATTGTGTCTCTTTATCCAATCTTGTATTTGTGGCGAATTGATAGTTAGCTGAGACTCACGATGGAGGGCAATTTCCTCATCAGAAAATTGCAGCGCTTGAGCGATAGTCCATAAGGTCATGTCTACAAACTCTCTGGGAGAGGACCACTCATCTTGTGGTTTTACTGATACAAATAGAGTTGCAATAGCTTCAACCGCGGACTTGGCACTATATAAACCAGCCCTTGCATCTTTCATGCAAACAAGGAGAAGGTCTCTACATGCATCGTGCCGACTTCCACACAAGAACTTAGACTTACCGTTCACTAAGCGGACTTCAAGAAGTTCTTCGCAGGCATTTTCTACATGACTTGCGAAAAAAGTGTCGGCTTCTGCTATTTCAATAGATTGAACAGATTGATGATTTGCTTCGGGGAGAAGTTTCTGAAGTGCGTAAGGAAGTAAGGGGACTAAGCCAGTTCTTCTCCAAACATATTGCCCGCCTTCGGCTTGCTTGCTGTGCGGTGTTGGGGAGACAACGATAATTCCATTTTTTCCACGAACATCACCCCATGCACCTTTGAGTAGTCCTTTTGAGTTTCCGTAATTACCGCCCTCTGGAGTGGCAAAGATGTAGTGCCCTCTTAAGGGATCACCAGCACGTGTTGATTGAAAAGGAACATTTTCCAGCGTTATCCATTCGCGTAATCGGTGAGGAAGTTGATTTGGGTCATCCACGTCAAACGCGATTGCGCGTGATTTTCCAAGATGGATTGCAAGTCCGTAAGATGCACCTGGTCGAAACCATTTTTTAATTTGCTCGGGATCTCGGGAACTTTTCTCAGGCCAACCTTTTCCAACAACAGTCCCAGCGCTCTTTGTTGTTGAATCAATTGGTAATACATAGAACCCATTGCTGGACCAAGCAAGTGCAGAATCCAACATAGTACAAGTAGCTTCAAGCTCTGGAACCACAAGTTGGTTGATGGATTGGAATAAATCTTTGTATCTGATAGTAGTCATTTGGAACGGTCTAAAATAAATCGAAGTTAGTTTTGAGTTCGCAATTGGGGTCTGGCAACTCAAGATAAAATTCGTGTTCTAGATAATCCTCCAAGGCACGATTAGCAGAATTCTTTTCTACTTGAAATGATTTTTCCAGTTTGTACTTCTGATTTAGTGCATTTAGACCTCCGCCATTAATGGCAATCAAATCGAGGATTTGCAGATTGCTGGAATGACGAAGATCGGCATGTTCCAAAAGTAAATATGCTTGATTGAAGCTAACGTGATTTCTGAAGAGTTCCGCGGTAACAATCAAGTGCGGATGATCTTCCTTTATCCAAGGGCCGCGATCATATTCTGAAGTTAACCAAGCAATGAGATGAAGTGCTCTAGGGCATGTCACGTCATCAAATCCTTCGGGCCATTTTGGAATTGATTCAGGTCCGCAGTCGAGTGAATCCTTCACTATGAGGCCACCTGATTCAGCATCAACCAACCCTCAATGTCATCTTCTCTGTAGCGCCACTGGCGTCCCACTTTGATGGCAGGAATTCTGAGAGTTTCAATGTTTTCTCGGATCCACCATGGCGACTTTCCAAGCAGTTCGGCCACCTCTTGCGTAGTTAACAGTCTTTTCACATTAGCCTCCTTTAGGCGTGTCGGAATTGCATTAGTAGAGATAGTCTGACAGACTACCTCTAGTTAGTCAAACGGAGGTATGTGATGAATCAAATGGCCGACCTGGTCCTTTCCAATGGGGCAGAGGTCAACTTCAAGGTTGCAAAAGATGTACAGGGAAATCCTGTCATTTCTCAATTGCTCATCTCCTTTCCTAAATCTAGAGAAATTCCAAGCGGTGGCATCGGAGCAGAACTAATTAGAGAGATCAGAATTAATGAACTTTTTACTCTTTGGTTTCAAGAATCTCGGCAATCATTCTTAAGCAAGAGTCAAGAAAGAAGCATTTTGCAATTCTTAAAGCAACCAATAAGAGCTCAAGGTAGAAGTGGTTTGCCAGACGAGTACTACGCGGCGCTCACATACTTTTACATTCTGCATTATGAACAATCACCGAGTAATCCGAAGGCAGTTTTAGCCGAAGTACTGAATGTGAGTCCTAAGACTCTTTCAACCCGCCTGACTCAAGCAAGGAAACTTGGGTTTCTCTCCAGTACGCAGAGCGGCGGTAGAACCACCAGAGCGGGCGGGCAAATGTCTAGTAAATGTAAGAAACTAATAACCACAATCTTAGGAGATTAAATTGTCAATTAAAAAGTTAACAAATGGTAAGTATCAGGTCCGTTTTCGTGACGAGAATGGACGTCAGCGAGCCAAATCTTTCTTGAGAAAGAAAGATGCCGAGGCTTTTGAGACTAAAGTGAAAATAGAGATAAAAGATGGAATTTGGCTTGATCCCGCCATTTCTAACATACCGCTCAAAGATGTCTGGGGAGTTTTCTCTGAGTTGAAAAAAGGTAAAAAACTGAATACTCAGATTGACTATGAAAACATTTGGAGAATTCACCTTGAGCCTAAATGGGGGAATGTTTCGGTATCCAGAATTGACCAGACAACTTTTGACAAGTGGGTTGTCTCAAAAAACCTGTCACCACAGCGAATAGGAAAGATTCATCTACTTATGTCAATGTTGCTTGATCTTGCAGTCAAGCGAAAGAATCTCAAAAGCAATCCACTTAAAGACCCTCTTGGGAAGCGAATCAAAGAGAACCTACCCACCAAGGAAGTGGAGATCGCAACAAATTTCCTCACTCTGCCAGAACTACTATCGCTTGCTGAAGAGTGCGGCTATTACAAGGATGCGGTATTGGCTTTAGGGCTTTGTGGTTTGCGATGGGGCGAACTTGTTGGACTTCAAGTGAAGGATCTCAATGTTGCTAAGGGTCAGATAACTATCCGTCGTTCGCTAGTTGAGATCAATGGAAAATTAGTTGAAAGCACAACAAAATCTCATCGATGGAGAATTGTTGACCTCCCAGACATTCTGAAGAATGTGTGCCATCGCTGGGTTTTTGAAAAGTTTCAGGAAGATCCTCTATTCCACACAGAAGAGGGAAGAAATCTAAGGAATACCAATTTCACGCGCCGAATCTTCATACCTGCTATGCAAAAGGCCTCTGTGGAAAAAATAAGGATTCACGACCTTCGCCATACAGCTGCAAGTATCGCAATCTCATCAGGAGCCACTCCCAATATGGTTAAAGAGATGCTGGGGCACTCAGATGTGCAATTGACGATGCGCGTCTATGCCCACATCTTTGAGGCAGATCGCGCCAAGGTTGCAGAGAACCTGAATAAAGCAGTCTACGAAGTGCATAAAAAGTGCACCGACTCAGAAGAAACGATAGATGTACCTAACAAAAAATTATCGGAAAAGCCTTCTGACCAGCACAAATCCAATACGAATCAAGATTTCTTCTACCTTGGAACATGGAATTATGAGTTCGGAAGCGATGACTGGGAGTAGCACGGTTGAGCGTGGTTGACGCAGTCACAACTAACAACTTATGTTCCGACGCCCTTCCATAACGACCTCTGTTGGGGAAGCAAGTGCACCGTTTGTGCACGGGGTCCATTCTAATCACCCCAGTTTGTTTTGCTGCCTAGACATGAATCTGCCTGGAGATTCATCGTATCCAGACCTAGATATCTCGCTCACGCCAAGCTATAACCATCGATGGCAAAGAGGCATAGGCAAACAGCGTTGCAATAAGAAGATAACTTCCATCATTATCTGTATCGCTAAAAAGGCTTATTTCTGGTCCGAAAAAGTAAAGCAACAACAAAGTTATCAATAGGTAGCCAGAGATCAGATATGCGTACCTATATGAGGTATCTCTAACCCTTACTTGTCTCTCGTCCAAAAGCTCTGTAGGTGCATCTGCAATTCCACGAACTGCAATACGTAGGAGGCTGTATCCAACAAGAACGGCAAATAAAATGAACAAAACAGCAACTGTCAGCCAGACAACCTCTGTACTTCCATCAAGACGCAATTCTTCTTTGAGGCCGGTGTAATAGGAGCCCAGTGCGGTAACGATAATTCCCATAGCCATAAAAAGAACTAGGACCTGTCGATTTCGTTGCCGACGCAACCAGGAGAACTTGGAGTTCTCATCATTGAGTAGGGATTTGACTTGTTTTTCGGTGACGCCCTCTAACCAATAAATTTTGTTTTTCTTAGACATCTTTACTTACCTTTCTTCAGTGGAGTTAAGGAAAAGAGCTCTGATACCTCTTGATTCAGTGACTTAGCAATACGCAAAGCAAGTACAAGTGAGGGGCTGTACTCCTCACGCTCTAGATAACCAATAGTTTGGTAGTGCACACCAGCCTTGTCAGCAAGATCCTGCCTAGATAACCCCAAGGCAGCACGTGCTTCTTCAATCCGGTTATAGACCGGCTCTTCGGGGTTGCGACTCATAAGAAATAGCATATATGCTATGTAGCATTAATGCAACATACACAGGGAGAATGCACCGTCGATGAAAAAGAAGCTTCCAGTAGTTCTCCATCAGCTTTCGAATTTCTCGTCCGGTCTAGGAAATTCGATTGTGATGATCACGATCCCATGGTTGATTCTTGAAGAGACCGGCTCCCCTGCCTTTGCCGGATTAGTTGCAGCGATCTCTGCCCTGCCTGGATTATTGATCTCTCCTATCGGAGGCTGGCTGGTCGACCATATTGGCCGTCGCGCAGTGAGTATTGGCGCTGACTTACTCTCAGCTTTAGCGGTAGTTGCTTTTCCAGTCGTTGCATTAACTTCAGGGCTTTCCAGCACAACAATCTTGATTATCGCCGTAGTCGGTGCCATCTTCGATCCAGCAGGTTACACAGCACGCAAAACGCTATTAGCCGATGTTGCGAAGGCATCCGACATCGAACTCGATCGACTCAATGGAATCCACGAAGGCTTCATGGGAGTCTCATGGATTTTTGGGCCTGCTGTTGGAGCAGGCTTAATTTCAACAGTCGGCGCCGTCAATTCATTCTGGGTTGCTGGTGGCCTCTTTATCTTCGCAGCTCTGACTATTGCTTTCTTACGAGTTGGCAATCTCGGCAAAGATGCGCGTGATCTGGCTGAAGAAATGGGCGAGAAATCAAATAGAAGTATTCGGATTGGCTTCCAAGTTCTCTGGAACGACAGGTTGCTTCGCACTATAACTATTTCCGTATTAATCATCGCTGCTGTTTATCTGCCAACCGAAACAGTTGTCTTATCTACTTACTTCGAAGATCTGGGTGAGCCTGCGAGTCTTGGAATTGTCATTTCGGCACTCGCTGCGGGATCTGCAGTCGGATCCTTTGGTTATGGATGGATAAGCGCTCGACTCTCACGAAAGAATCTTGTGCGCACAACGCTCATAGGAACCGCAGTGAGCATCGTTCCGATGGCGTTCTTGCCCCCATTGCCAATCTTGATTATCGCTGGATTCTTTCTCGGCCTATCGTGGGGACCTTTCAATCCTCTGGTGAGCACCCTTATTCAGCAGAGAGTTCCGGCTGATCAACAAGGCAGAGTCTTTGGAGTTCAGACTGCAGTTTTCTACGCTGCCCCGCCGCTAGGTATGGTCTTAGCTGGGCTTTCCGTTGAGAGCTATGGAGTTAGCACCACATACCTAGTCTTAGCCGCAATACTTTCAGCCACCGCAATCCTGGCCCTTCTCACGAAATCACTTCGCTCAGAGTTTTAAGTTGATTTGAATCGCCACATCTGCCTACACCCAACAGATGGAGAAAGACTCGAATCCTGTATTCTTTCGAAAATCTTAAGAGGGGTGACTTATGGGCAACACAATTTCGTGCCAGTTCGTGTTTGAGCCTGGCGAATATGACGATGAATTCCATCAGCTAGATGGCCAAATAGACCTCTTTGCCTCTGAACTCTCCGGCTTTATCTCGGTTCACCGTTGGGTTTCACCCGATGGTCGCCTCAAGAATTCCATTTACTTTTTTCAAGATATGGAATCCGTTAAAGAGCTAGCTAGATTCCCTCAACATCTAGTTGCCAAGCGTGAAGTTAAGCGTTGGTACAAGTCCTACCAAATCCTGATCACCGAAGTTGTTGCTTCCTACGGTGATGGCAATCTGATCTACCCTTAAAGGAAGGCTGGTCCCCGGATTAGCGCGAGTGACTTAGAGGTTCTTATCAGCCCAAATACACACAGCGTCGTAGTGGTATTTACCTAAACCTTTGGCAACTTCTTCATAACTATCCCTGTAGGCAGATGGAAGGATGTAACTCATCGCGAGAGATTTGTAGGCTTCCTTATTTGGTGTCAAAACTGAAGAATGAAGTCGTAATGCTTTTTCACGAGTTCTTGAACACTTTCATCTGAAGCATGTACTCCTTCAGCCATTTTTGCGGCAAATTCTGAAGTCAATTCACCAAAAACTTGAGTGAACTTCTGTTCTTCCTCTTTTGAGTGATTGTTCTGATACTGCTCAGAGTGGATGCCAAATTTCATGTCGTAAGTGTAAAGAAGAGTCGCCCTATAAGCCGGACAGAACTTTCTTGGCCTTCGTAGATACAGCCTTTCTCGAATCTTTCTGAAGGCTTTTCGCTACAGCAATGACCTCTGGTTGAATCTTTGGATCAATCTTGGCTAACTTCTCAAGGAGTTTGAGTCCTTGGGCAAGAATCATCCAATCTTCACTCTCTTTCAACCATTTCAAGGTTAATGTCTTTATGCTCTTCAACTCAGTGGGTGAGAACTCTTTGATGAAATCAAAGTACAAAGTTATCAATCCGAGTCTGACTACATTGTGCTTACTTTTAGAATAAATCTTCACTAGCGCTTCCTTATGAGGATCAAAGAAATCCTTATCGGCGCGCATTAGACGCTTCGTGGCATTCATAGCTCTCATGGCAACGATGGAATCTTCATGGAGTAGCAACTTCAAGAGTTGGGGAAATAGATTTGAATTGGACTCAACTGCCTTTACAACTTTCAGTGTGTTGCCGAGAGAATTAGGTTTTCCAATCGCCAACTCTGCCGCAAAATTCATTTTCCTAACAACAGCTGCCATATAGAAATTCTACAATATTTAAAACTTGGAAGAAGAGTCGCCCTATAAGCCGGACGAACTCGGAATCAGTGGCTAAGTTTTAATTGCTTGGAATTAAAAGGCTCACTCCCACGCCGAGTGTGCTGATTGCCAGAACAATTGCACCTATTGGAATCAACTTAATGAGACCACCTGGCTTGTCACCTTGCTTCCTTGGCGCTCCGCCAAAGAATCCACCAGATATCAAGAGTGGAGCAGCAAATAATCCAATACGTAGCGCCCAAGTAATCGAATCATTGAATCTTGAACTATCAAGAATCAGTTGAGCAACGATTGCTAGAAGCACTAAAACTCCAGCATGTGCATGTCCTGCTCGGAAATAATCTCGCTGTTCAGCGGTGATGTTCTCTGTGCCGACATGGCGCTTGAGAATTGATAGTAAAAAGTAACCACCAAAAGCGATACTTGGTAGGGATATAAACGCAAAAGCGATCATCCAGCGTGCTGCATCAGACATGTCTTCTCCTCTGTCTAGTTGATTGAACAATGCATAATTCTTTGCTAGTTATCGTAATGACTTTGACACCTTTCCGGTAAGTGCCCTCTCGACACCATTCATAATCTGGAGCTTGCTCTGTTCATATCTTTCCGGCGGAATCGCATCTTGTGCTACTAAAGTGGCCAAACCATGAACTGCGCTCCATGCCAACATGCAGGCCTCTTCGTCAGTTTTGGCCAAAAGTTCCCCGACGCTACGTAGTTCATCGAGTGATTCATTGAGCAAGCCCCATGCCAAACCATCCTCTTTTTGATCCTGACCATGCATGCGAAACAAGAAGGCGCTCTCAAATAACTTTTTATTTTTATTTGCAAAATCCATATATGCATGGCCTAAGGCTCTAAATCGAAGCCTTGCGTTAAGACTCTTGCTTCGACTCTTTGGCGCTTGATTACGTTCGGCAAGCATGTACTCACCAAGCTCTTCGCGAACTTCGGCACATATCTCAGCTTGCAGCGCTTCAACATCCTCGAAGTGTCTGTATAGGGCAGCAGGTGAAACTTGTAATCGCTCTGCAACTTTGCGAAGCCCTAATGCGTTTATGCCACCTTTTTTTATCATCTCTCTGCCAGCCGCAATAGCTGAAGCACGAAGATCACCATGGTGATAATCGTGTCCCTTGCTCCGAGGTGTTAACATTGTTTACATTTTCTCCCATCATCGAATCTAGGTCAAGAGGGAGAGGTAACTTTGATGATGGTAAAGATTGGGAAAGACAGTTCAGCTAGTGTCTTTAAATGGGCTGGATTTGCAAGCATCGTTCAAGGATTACTGATTTTTATCCCCACTTTCGTCCTGGGCGCGGCAATAAATTGGCCTGACAGCCTTGATGATCCAGCTTCTGTTGCCCTACCTAGACTCCTGGAGAACGAAGGTGCTGTAAGGGCCGGTTACTTTGCCTATCTCATTTATTCGATCCTCTTTGCAATTTCAATGGCTCTCTTAAGTGAAGTTGTATTTGGCAAAAATGGCATGATCCTAATGAGAATTGTGATTGCTCTCGCGGTTGCATCGGCCCTTGCCCGAAGCATTGGAATTGTCCGCTGGCTCTTCCCTATGTTTGATTTGGCAGAAATCTCAAAAGGGGCGACTACAGCTGAGCAGCAGTTTACAGTCAGTACTACCTTTGAAACTTTGAATTCATATGGCGGGACCATCGGAGAAGTTCTTGGAGTTAGCCTTTTTGCAGCAATCGCAATTTTGCTGCTTTCTATCGGCAACCTGAAGGAAAGAACTCTTCCAAAGTGGTTCAGTTACTTTGGACTAATTTCTGCAATCGGCCTGCTCTGGACATCTGTGGAAATGTTAGGCATTGATCCAGGTTCTACTGCAATCTTCTTAGGAACCACACTCGTCCAATTCTGGTTCTTATTTATCGGTGTCTGGCTCATTTTCAAGGGCACTCGCCTGGCATCGAAGTAAGAGAGTTTTCAAAAATGTCAGGGATTCATGTAGTTGTTGGAAGTGGAACCGTCGGAACCCAGCTAGCTAAAAGGTTGGGTGAAACCGGTGAAAGCGTCTTTCTTCTCGCGCGCACAATTAGCCCTGCAGAACTCAAAAATGTAAAGCGAATACAGGCCGATGCGGCTTCGTTCTCTAGCCTTATCTCGGCGGCCCCTAAAGCTGACTACATCTACAACTGCGTAAATCCTCCATATAACAAGTGGACGGAAGAGTGGCCGCCGATCAATAACTCACTTATTGAGTTGGCAAAAAAGACAGGGGCAGTTTTGGTTACTTGTTCCAATCTCTACGGATACGGCCCTTACAACTGTGTCCTCACTGAGGATCTTCCTTTAAATGCGACCTGGAAAAACGGTCGTGTTCGTGCAGATATGTGGCTCAAATTAAAGAAGCTAAATGATGCTGGAGAGATACGGGCTACCGAAGTTCGAGGATCTGATTACATTGCAGCATCTGATCAAAGCCGTATGGGTGATCGTGTAGTTCCTCGATTGAAAGAAGGCAAGAGTGTGCAGTTATTAGGTGAGTTGGACAAGTTGCACACCTGGACTGATCCAGATGATGTTGCCAACTTAATGATGGCTGTAGCTAAAGCAGAAATTGCTTGGGGCTCACCATGGCATGTTCCCAGTAATGGTCCCATGACCCAGCGTCATGTAATTAGAGATATCGCACTTGAGTTGGGAGTTAAAGATCCAAAAGTTAGCTCAGTTCCGCCACTGCTTGAGAAACTACTTGGCACATTTAATCCTGTAATCCGAGAGTTAAGAAATACGGCCTACCAATTCAACCAACCTTTCATCATGAGTGATGAAAGAGCCAGAAAAGCTTTTGACTTAAAACCTAAACCTTGGAAAACAATTATCAGAGATCTAGTCACTCAATACCAGAAAACAAATTAGGAGGTTTGTAAATGAGTATCGATAGTTTTAATGCAAAGGCAAATGTATTTGAGAAGTTAGGTGCTGTACTTGTTCGCAGAAAGAGGTTAGCGCTGGCCTCAACACTTCTATTTGTGATTCTCTCAGGTGTAATTGGTGGTCAAGTCTTTGCCCGCTTTGATACTGGCGGTTACTCCAATGAAAAGGGCGACGCAATAAAGGTAGCTGATTTCCTCGCAGGGGAACTGGGTATTAAAGACCCTGCGGTGGTGCTAATAGCCAACTCCCCTGGCATATCGGTTGATGATCCAAATGTGGCGGCTTCTGCAAGTCGATTAGAAGCCCAAATTAAAGAAGAGCCAACAGCCTCTCAAGTACTTTCATACTGGTCTGCCGGTAGTCCAGCAAATCTAAAAAGTAAAAACGGTGAGTCTGGATACATTTTTGTATATCTAAATACCAGCGACTTCACTGAAATTGAGCAAGCTGCAAAAACTTTTCAAGAAAAATACGATGGCAAGTTTGAGGATCTAGATATCTATCTGACTGGCTCAGGGATATTCGCTCACGCCATTAATGGCAAGATTAAGAATGACTTGGTGATTGCAGAGTCAATAGCAATTCCTTTGACCTTTATCTTGCTTCTTTTGGTTTTCGGCTCCATGGTCGCAGCGGCCATGCCACTTGTTGTGGGCGGGGCTGCAATTTTAGGAACATTTCTTATTCTCTACCTACTCACACTTGTTACTGAAGTTAGCATCTTTGCATTGAACCTAACTACGGGCCTTGGATTAGGACTAGGTATTGATTACGCGTTATTGATGATCAACAGGTTCCGTGAAGAATTGAGAAATGGAAAGGATAAAGAAGCTGCCGTTATCGAGATGATGGGCACTGCTGGAAGAACGGTCTTCTTCTCTGGTCTTACAGTGGTTTTAACTCTCCTATCGCTCACTCTTTTTCCCATTGGCTTTCTAAAGTCCATGGGTTATGCCGGTGCTGCAGTCGTCTCCGTGGCCGTTGCTGCAGCACTGACATCCCTTCCAGCACTTTTAACGATTCTTGGAAAGAATATCGACAAAGGAAAGGTCAGAAAGAGCGGCATAACCCCTAAGGAGCAAGGACGCTGGGCACGGTTAGCCCGATTTGTAATGCGCAGGCCAATTTCCGTAACTGCGCTCTCGCTAGCCGCACTTGCACTCTTAATAGCTCCCATAAGCAACGTGACCTTCGCACAGGTTGATAGTCGAGTACTACCAAAA